>Ga0160493_100374_pt1 | contig 10279 bp, 12 predicted proteins | sample DID2MG_2_FD_108262 | JGI IMG/M metagenome (GOLD analysis project Ga0160493, IMG submission 108262) | Enriched soil microbial communities from UW Madison campus, WI, USA - DID2878_E24_FP2 MG | ecosystem: Environmental > Terrestrial > Soil > Unclassified | place: USA: Madison, Wisconsin | collected... | reverse complement strand
CGATGGCTATGGCCAATTGCCGGTGGAGCGGCATGGCGATGTTCATCGCGCCGACGATGAGCCCGACCACGAAGGAGCCGGCCGCATAGACGCCGATGACCATGCCGGCCGCACCCGGCTCGCCCAGCGATTCGGTGATGGCCACGGCGCTGACTTCGGCGGTGGCGAAGATCATGCCGACAAAGACCAGGGCCAGGGTGATGATCTGCACCGGGCGCTGCCTTATGGCCGAGCCGTTCGAAACCGGCATGGCCGGGCCGCGCGCCGGCTCGGTGGCGCGCTGGGCGATGAAGGCGAGGCTGCCGATGGCCAGGGCGGCGGTGCTCGCCAGCATGCCCGCTTCGGGAAACAGCGACACGCTGAGCCCGACCGACAGCGAGGCGCCGGCGATATAGACCAGTTCGTCCGCCGCCGATTCGAAGGCGAACGCGGTGTTGAGTTCGGGGCGGTTGCGGAACAGGGCGCTCCAGCGGGCGCGGATCATGGCCGGATAGCTGGGCATGATGGCGGCGGCCAGCGCCGTCGCATAGAGGGTCCAGATCGGCCAGTCCTGGTTGACCGAGAGGATGAGCAGGGAAAAGGCGATGACCGAAACCAGCGTCGTGGGCACCAGCACCGCGCTTTGTCCCACGCGGTCCACGACACGGGAGATTTGCGGGGCGATCAGCGCATTGGCCAGCGCATAGGTGGCCGATACCGCGCCGGCCAGCCAATATTCGCCATGGGCCTGCGAGAGCATGGCGACGATGCCGATCGGCGCCATGGCCATGGGCATGCGGGCCAGGAAGCCGGCGGCCGCGAAGCCCTTGGCGCCCTTGGCGCGGAAAATCTCGGAATAGGGGTTGGGCATGTCAAAATCCTCGACATTTACGGCACCGCGACCTATCTGAGTTCATACGCGGCGTATGCAAATGCGTAGACACATACGTCCCGTATGTCAATTCACATACGATGCGTATGTCAGCGAGGTGTCATGGCAGGCAAGACCAGAAGCGAGATGATCGCCGAGACGCGGGCGAAATTGCTGGCGGCGGGCCGCAAGGCCTTTGCCGAGATCGGCTATGCGCAGGCATCCATGGACGATTTCACCGCCAAGGCGGGCCTGACCCGCGGCGCGCTCTATCACCATTTCGGGGACAAGAAGGGCCTGTTCGAAGCCGTCGTCTCCCAGATCGATGCGGAAATGACGGCCCGGCTGAAGGAGCGGACGGCCAAGGCGCCAAATGCTTGGGAAGCGTTCGTGCAGGACGGGATCGGCTATATCGAAATGGCGCTCGAGCCGGAAATCAGCCGGATCATCCTGCGGGACGGCCCGGCGGTATTGGGCGATCCGGCCAGTTGGCCGACCACGAATGGCTGTATTACCGCCATCAGGGAAAACCTCGACCGGTTACTTGCGCAAGGTCTTGTCGTGGACATGGATACCGAGGCGACGGCGCGCATGCTGACCGGAGCATCGAGCTATTGCGCGACATGGATCGCCAATTCCGAAGATCCCCCGCAAGCCGTCGAACGCGCCTGCGCCGGATATCGCCGCCTTGTCGAAGGCTTGCGGCGCGCGCAGGCCCAACATGTTGCGTCTACAAATGTCTAACACGGCTTGTGGCCGTTTGGGGGGAGGGGACTGGCGGGTTTGGTGAATAACGAGCCGAACCGAACATTTCCGCATCGATCCTCTTCTTGGTTTTGCATTATTCAGGAAGTGACGCACAAATCTTGGTTTAGGCATCAAGGGATTTTCCATGCACATGCTTCATCACGTTTCGCTTGGCGTTACGAACATCGACCACGCAGCCAAACTTTACGACGCGATGCTTGCGCCGCTTGGGTATATTCGTGTGTGGAGTGATCTGCGATCCGGGGAGCCTGACCAGGCTGTCGGATATGGCTTGCCCGGTGGCGGAGACAAACTGGCACTTAAGCTTCGTCCTGATCGAGTTGGCGTCGGCGCGGGCTTTCACCTCGCCTTTACAGCGCCAAACCACGAGGCTGTGGAGGCATTCTATAAAGAGGCCATCCAGCATGGGAGTGAGGACAATGGTCCTCCAGGGTATCGCCTGCACTATGGCTCAAACTACTATGCAGCGTTCATAGAGGACCCTGACGGCCATCACCTCGAAGCGGTTTGCAATACTCCGAGTGCGCCTGCCGCATAATTGCGGATACGAGCTGGCGATGTCGGCTTTCAGGACCAGCCCTGACGACCGCAATGCGGTCGGGCCTGCCAATCCCCCGATGGATTGATATTGGAATCCTTGTCACGTTCCGAACGGTCCGCGCACGAGCAGGGCTAGCCCGCCGCCATCGACGGCGGGCCTTGCTGGCCCCGGCCGAAACCGGGGCCATGGGTGTCAGGAGTTTTTGGTTCGGGCGAGCAGCGCCTGCAGCGGTGGCAGGGCGTCCTGCTCCCGCCGCGGCTGGGCCGCGCGCGGGGTTTCGACCCTGTTTGGCGGCAGTGGCTTGCCGTGGCGCGGCACATTGCCGTTGTGGCGGATGGGCAGCGGACGCTGGAACTGGTTTTTGGGCATGAGAAAATCCTTCCCGCCCGGCAGATGCGCTGCGCGGGCTGGCTGCAATGAAACGAGCGCGGAAAGCCGCGCGGTGAAGCGGTTTTGGGAGGACGCCAGGGATGGGCAGGAAACGAGGTCGCCGGCTCAAGCCGGATAGGCACCTGATCTGTCGATCTCGCCGAACTGCGCAGCCAACATAAGCCGGTCACGCGCAAGGCGCGGAGCGGCGAAAGGTCGGGCGTCCGGGGCGAGTTCTCAGTTCATTTCGGTGCGAACCTCCGTGGATATGGGGGAACCATAGACAAGCGAAAGGGCCGGCGTCAACCGCCGGCCCTTTCCAGATTGGGTTCGCAGATGCCGCTTACGGCTCCAATTGGCCCGTCTTGGGATCCTCTTCGGCGCTGATATTGGGCTCGTTGCGGGTCTTCCACAGCGAGTACAGCACGCCGCCGGCCAGGATCGAGATGGTCACGATCAGCGAGAGCAGGGTGTCGATGTGGATATGCAGCGGCACGAGGAAAATCTTGATGCCGATGAGCACCAGGATGATCGCCAGCGAGATCTGCAGGTAGCGGAAGCGGTTCATCGCCGCGGCCAGCGCGAAATAGAGCGCTCGCAGGCCGAGAATGGCGAAGATATTGGAAGTGTAGACGATGAAGGTGTCCTGCGTCACCGCGAAGACGGCCGGCACCGAGTCGACGGCGAAGATCAGGTCGACGATTTCGACCATGATCAGCGCCACGGCCAGCGGGGTCAGCCACAGGACGACCTTGCCGGTCTTGGGATCGGGTTCGCGGACGGTGAAATTGCGGCCGCGCAGCGTATTGGTGATGCGGAAGCGCTTGCGCAGGAATTTCAGGATCTTGTTGTCGTCCATGTTCGGCTCATCGTCGGAATGGCTGAACATGCGGATGCCGGTGAACACCAGGAAGGCGCCGAAGAAGAACAGGACCCAGTTGAAATTGTTGACCAGGGCGGCGCCCACGCCGATCAGCACGGCGCGGAACAGGATCACGCCGAGAATGCCCCAGAACAGCACGCGGTGCTGGTAGAGCCTGGGTATGCCGAGGAAGCCGAATATGGTGGCGATGACGAACATGTTGTCCATCGCCAGCGATTGCTCGATCAGGTAGCCGGTATAGAATTCCAGGCCCGCCTGGGCGCCGCGCTGGAACCAGACCCAGGCGCCGAAGGCCAGGGCGATACAGACATACATGCCATAGAGCAGCAAACTCTCCTTGGCTTCGATCTCATGCTCATCCCGATGCAGGATGCCGAGGTCGAAGACAAGCAGGCCGATCACGATCGAAATGAACGCGATCCAGAAATAGACGGGTGTACCCAGAAAATCGCCCGATAGGGCGGCAAGAAGCGATTCCATCGCCGGACCTTCTCCATGAAAAGTTGGAGCAGTTCCGACATCGCCATAGCAAGGGGCTATGACCAGAGGGGCCCGGCACTGCCCCATGAAAATGCGCGAATTGCCGGAAAATTTCAAGCCCCTGCTGCCGCGGCATTGCGCGGTCGGCCTTTGGAGACGTAACGTGCGGTCATGAACCTGTTGGCTGCTTCAACCCTGCTGGCCCTGATGGCCTCTCCGGTTCTGGCCTGTAACGAGGCGCTGTTCGCGCGCCTCGATGCACCGCCGGGAACCGACCCCGGCCTTTCGATTGACGTCACTGAAATCGGCTCGACCGAGGGCGGGGAATGGCAGATCTGGCCGGACGAAGCCGGTACGGTCGAAATGGTTCGCGTCGATTACGGCGAGATGGGGCGATCGGCGTCCCGGCTGGTGGTGGTCGCGCCCGATGCCTATGCCATTACCACGACAGAGTTCAGCTATTCGGCGCCCATCTATGTCTCCGGGTCGTCCACGATCCGGCAGGAGACGGACATCTTCGTCTTCTGCGAGGGGCGGCTCCATCTGCCGGGTGAGGGTTTCGGGGTTTCCGAATCTTATGCCGCCAAGGCGCGCGAGGCGCTGGCCGTGTTCGACGCCGCCGAGATTGCCGAACATCTCCCGGAAATGATGCGCTGAGCGTCCGGAACCGCGAGGCGGCAGATCTGAAACCGGCTATCGCGGGGTGCAGAGCATGACGATGGCTTCGGGCGTTTCCATTTGCAGGGCCACGCCATGGGTCGGATCGTTCACCACGCGGACGGCCTGGATATTGCCCTTGGCCCGCAGATTGCCGTCATTGAGGCCGACGCCGTCCTGATAGGGGGTCAGCGTGCCCGAGCCCGAATTGGGGTCGCCGGCGGCGCGGGCGGCCCAGCCATAGGCCTGGCCGTAAAGGGTGAGGATGCCGACGCGCTCGGTGCTGGCGTCGCGGCAGCTCCAATTGCCCTGATAGACCTGGGCCAGGGCAGGGGCTGCGGAAAGGGCGGTGAGGGCGAGGGCAAGGGCGAATCGGCGCATGCAGGCAGAGTGCCGATGCGCCGAAGCGGTTTCAAGAGCCGCGCCGGATCAGTTTCCCGAGAACAGGCACTTTGGTGAGGGCGAGCAACAGTTTCAGCCGCCAGGGCATGCGGTAGTCGCGCAACTTGGAAAAGCCGACCAGGTCGGCCTCGTAGACCAGTTCGCCATGCTGGTTGGTGGCGGTCAGGTGGTTGAACAGCAGGCCCCAGCCGGGAATGGAATTGGAGCGGCGCTTGCCGGTCACCACCAATTGGTAGGTCACTGTGTCGCCCGGGCGCACCGGGGCCTTGAAATCCATGGAATTGACGCCGGGCGAGGGGCCCGAAACGCCGGGCTCCTGTCCCAGCCCGCGCAGGCGCCCTTCCTCGGCGAAGAGCGCATCGACCATCTTGCGGTGCCCCACGCTCACCGTATGCCAGCCCGAGGCGATAAGGCCGCCGAAATGGCTGTGCCTGGCCAGGTCTGGATCGGTATGGAAATATTGCGGGTCGTAGGCCTGGCCGAAGCGGATGATTTCCTCGGCGCTGAAAGTGTGGCTGCCGAGCGGAAAGGCTTCGTCGGTGACGATGTCCTCGAACCAGCGGGTCATGCCGGGACTCCCGCGTCGCGGCATTCCACCAGATTGGCCAGCCGCATGGTCAGCACCGGCTTGCCATGCTGGTTGCGCATGTCGAAATCGAGGGTGACAATGCCCCATTGCGGATGGGTGGCCGAGCGGCGCAGCTCAGCAATGGTCACCGTGCCGCCGATAATGTCGCCCACCATGACCGGGTTCTTCCATTTGAGATTGCGAAAGCCCAGGCCGCCGCAGGACGCGATCCCGGACAGGAAATTGTCCACCAGCATGCGCAGGCTGAGCGCGCCGGTCTGCCAGCCGCTGGACGCGAGGCCACCCAGAAGGCTTGCCTTGGCGGCTTCCTCGTCGAGATGGAAGGGAAAGGGATCGAATTCGGCGGCAAAGGTGACGATCATCTCGCGGCTGACCCGGGTCTTGCCCAGGTCGATGACTTCGCCGGTGGAGAGGTCCTCGAAATGGCGCCGATCTTTTGTGACAGGATTGGTCATTCGCTTGCCCTATGCGTCAATCGGTTTTTTTGCATGCGGTCCGGAAGAGGGCAAGGGCGCGTTTGCCGCAGGGGGAGCCACAAAAAAGGAGCCCGCCGGGGGGGCGGGCTTTCTTTTCAGGCCTCGTGAGGCGCATTTGCGGGAATATCTATGCCGCTTTCGGCATATTCCCTGAGCTTGTTCCGCATCGTCCTGATGGAAATTCCCAGGAGATGGGCGGCATGCGTGCGGTTTCCTTCGGTCTGTCGCAGCGTTGCCAGGATCAGGCCCCGTTCCACTTCCGCCACCGGCAGACCCACCAGGGCTTCAGCGGCATTCAGGTCCGGCTTGAAGTGATTCATGTCGATCGCTTTCTATCCTTGGTCCACTCCGTATTTTCCCAAACCAATGCCATCAGGGTGGTCCCCAATGGTTAATGCACTGTTAATGATTTGCCGGAGGCCGGTCACGATTGCCGGGGAGCGGACGGGCCGGGCGGGCGGCAAACATTGACATCGGCGCCGATCCGACCCAATTGGAGCCCAAGCATTTCCCGGAGACACCCATGGGCTTCAAGATGGGCATTGTCGGCCTGCCGAATGTCGGCAAGTCGACGCTTTTCAACGCATTGACCCGCACCGCCGCCGCGCAGGCGGCCAATTTTCCGTTCTGCACCATCGAGCCCAATGTGGGCGAGGTGTCGGTGCCCGATCCGCGGCTGGAAAAGCTGGCGGCCATCGGCAAGTCGGTCAATGTGCTGCCGGCCCGCATGAGCTTCGTCGACATTGCGGGCCTGGTGAAGGGCGCCAGCCAGGGCGAGGGCCTGGGCAACCAGTTCCTGGCCAATATCCGGGAAACCGACGCCATCGCCTATGTGCTGCGGTGCTTCGAGGATTCCAACGTCATCCACGTTTCCAACAAGGTCGATCCCTTGGCCGATGCCGATGTGGTGGAAACCGAATTGATGCTGGCGGACCTCGAAAGCCTGGAAAAGCGCCGCCCGGGCGTCGAGAAGAAGGCCAAGGGCAATGACAAGGAAGCCAAGGCGACGCTCGAGCTGATCGACCGCGCTTTGGCGGTGCTGCGCGAGGGCAGGTCGGCGCGCTTCGTCAAGCGCGATCCCGAGGAGGAAAAGGCTTTCCGCGAGCTGCAATTGCTCACCAGCAAGCCGGCGCTCTATGTGTGCAATGTCGACGAGGGCTCGGCCGCCACCGGCAATGCGCTGAGCCGGCTGGTCGAGGAGCATGCCAAAGCCAACGATGCCGGCGTGGTGGTCATTTCGGCGGAAATCGAGAGCCAGCTCGCCCAACTTTCCGATGCCGAACAGGCCGAATATCTGGATTCGCTCGGGCTCGAGCAGCCGGGCCTCAACCGGCTCATCCGCGCCGCCTACGATCTTCTGAACCTGCAGACCTATTTTACCGTCGGCCCCAAGGAAACCCGCGCCTGGACCATCCACAAGGGCGACAAGGCCCCGCAGGCGGCCGGTGTCATCCACACCGATTTCGAGCGCGGCTTCATCCGCGCCCAGACCATCGGCTATGACGATTTCGTCGCCCTGGGCGGCGAGCAGGGCGCCAAGGAAGCCGGCAAGGCCCGCGACGAAGGCAAGGATTATGTCGTCAAGGACGGCGACGTGATGCTGTTCAAGTTCAACGTTTAGGTTTTTCGGGCCGCTTCATACCCAATGAAAAGGCCAGGTCCCGCACCATCCCTGCCGTCATTGCCGGGCTTGTCCCGGCAATCCAGCCCCTGCCTCGTCATCGCATGGACCACCGGGACAAGCCCGGTGGTGACGGAAATGGAAAAGGGTCGCGGCGGGGGTAGCGCCGCCTTCCTCGCGATCCAGCCGCCCTTTTAGGGCGCATGCAAAATGCCCCATTCGTCCTGCCAGATCGCCTCGTCCTCCAGCCAGACGAAGAGGCCGCGCAGGTCGCATTGACAGAGCGCCAGGCTGGCCCGGAACAGCGCCAGGTCGGGATCGGTGATTGATGTCTCCTCGTCCCGGCCGACACGCAGGGCGGCGCGGATATGCTCGCCCTCCCGCCACATGCGGATGAGCGCCGAATCGGGGAGAATGTCGGCTGCGTCGGCGACCTGTCGGTAATTTTCCCGCATGGCGGCACCAATGGATTGCCATGCCAGCCTGGACATTTGTGGTTAAGCGGCGGAAAAGCCCGTTGCCCGGGCCATTGCGTATGAATTGTTCGAGTTCTGCGTGTTCTCCCGCATCCGGCGCTGCCGCTTTCTCGATCAACATATCTTAGAAATCCGGAAAAATGGCCGAGTAATTCGGATTGCTTCACCGGGGCCAGGCGCTAAGCATAGGCCAATGCGGCCGGAGGAGCCGCCGGCCGCAAGGCCCTGTTCGGAGCATTTCATGGCAAACCCCAAGATCACCTTCATCGGCGCGGGCTCGTCGGTGTTCATGAAGAACATTGTCGGCGACATCCTGCAACGCCCGGCCCTGGCCGGCGCGGAAATCCGCCTGATGGACATCAATCCGACCCGGCTGGAGGAAAGCGCCGTCATTGCCGGCAAGCTGATTTCCACCCTGGGCGTTGCCGCAACGGTGAAAACCTTCGACAAGCAACGCCAGGCGCTGGACGGCACCGATTTCGTCGTCGTCTGCTTCCAGATCGGCGGCTACGAGCCCTCGACCGTGATCGATTTCGACGTGCCGAAAAAGTACAATCTGCGCCAGACCATTGCCGATACGCTGGGCGTGGGCGGCATCATGCGGGGCTTGCGCACCGTGCCGCATCTGTGGAGCATCTGCGAGGACATGCTGGCGGTCGCGCCTGACGCCATCATGCTGCAATACGTCAATCCCATGGCCATCAATACCTGGGCCATCGCCGAGAAATATCCCACCATCCGGCAGGTCGGCCTCTGCCATTCGGTGCAGGGCACGGCCCATGAACTGGCCAACGATCTGGGCATTGCCTACGAGGATATCCGCTATCGCTCGGCCGGCATCAACCACATGGCCTTCTTCCTCAATTTCGAGCAGCGCCAGCCCGACGGGTCCTATCGCGATCTCTATCCCGAGCTGCACCGCGCCTATCGCGAAGGCCGCGCGCCCAAGCCGGGCTGGAACCCGCGCTGCCCCAACAAGGTGCGCTACGAGATGATGACGCGGCTGGGCTATTTCGTCACCGAAAGCTCCGAGCATTTCGCCGAATACACGCCCTATTTCATCAAGGAAGGCCGCGAGGACCTGATCGAGAAATACGGCATTCCGCTGGACGAATATCCCAAGCGCTGCATCGAGCAGATCGCCTCCTGGAAGCGGACCAGCGAGGAATACCGCAATGCCGACCGCATCGAGGTCAAGGCGTCCAGGGAATATGCCAGCTCCATCGTCAACTCGGTCTGGACCGGCGAGCCCTCGGTGATCTACGGCAATCTGCGCAATAATGGCGTCATCACCAGCCTGCCCGACGCGGCGGCGGTGGAGGTGCCGTGCCTGGTCGACGACAATGGGCTGCAACCCACCTATATCGGCGACTTGCCGCCCCAGCTCACCGCGCTGATGCGCACCAATATCAATGTGCAGGAACTGACCGTGCGGGCCCTGATCGAGGAAAAGCGCGAGCATATCTACCACGCCGCCATGATGGACCCGCATACGGCGGCCGAACTGGACCTGGACCAGATCTGGAGCCTGGTGGACGACCTTATCGCCGCCCATGGCCCCATGCTCCCGGAATGGGCGCGCGGCCCGCGAACGGCGCAGGTGGCCTAGAGCGTTTCACGTTTATACGGACACATTTCTATCGCTCTCTCCCTCTTAAGGGAGGGAGCCGCAATCTAACCCACTCACAGATCGTCACCCTCGGGCGTGTCCCGAGGGTTCTTTGTTTTCGGGTGTATCGCAAACGCCCTCGGGTCAGGCCCGAGGGTGACGAATTGCGTGCTTGGGAACAACGCGCACACGCCGTCATTCGCACATAGGGTGCAAACCTCTCCGATGGAGCCGGGAGCGTTCACCCCTCATCCGGCGCTGCGCGCCACCTTCTCCCTGAGGGGCGAAGGGAAGGCTGCATTATTTTTGCAAAAAACTTATCCCCGCCCCCAACACCCTCCCTTATGCTCCACCCATCCCCGCCAGTTACGCGGCCCCCACGCAGGGCCGGGTGGGGAGGCCGGGAAGGGGGGCGCCTCTTCACGCGGGTAGAAGCTCGGCAGCCGGACCTGCAATAACGGTACCGCCTGAATCCGGACCCGTGGGAAAATCCGGTTTCGTGACGAACGGCCATTGGCTCGTTCTGTTGTGTTTTCTTAGGGCCAATGGCCGTTCGTT
>Ga0160493_100373_pt1 | contig 10290 bp, 10 predicted proteins | sample DID2MG_2_FD_108262 | JGI IMG/M metagenome (GOLD analysis project Ga0160493, IMG submission 108262) | Enriched soil microbial communities from UW Madison campus, WI, USA - DID2878_E24_FP2 MG | ecosystem: Environmental > Terrestrial > Soil > Unclassified | place: USA: Madison, Wisconsin | collected... | reverse complement strand
TTGATATCGACGAATTCGGCTATGGCTATTCCTACGGCCTCGGCGCAGGTTTCGAAACCGGAACCGGCCTGCGCTTCGACATAACCGCCGACATCCTGCGCAACGATGACATGCGCACCACCATCGCCGGCTCCACCAACCTCGAAAACGGCGTCCACAGCCTGTCGCTGCGCTCATCCGTGCTGCTGGCCAACGCTTATTACGATGTGGGCTTCGGCGACGGGTATAGCGCCGCTGGCGGCCCTGTCGCCTATATCGGCGCCGGCGCCGGCGTGGCCTTCAACGATGCCATCGTGACCGATCCGCTGGGCGCCAAGGTCCAGGATCAGAACACCAGCTTCGCTGCCGCCGGCATGGCCGGGCTTGGTTATGATTTCGGCGCCTTCGTCGCCGATCTCGGCTATCGCGCCCTCTACATCAACCGCATCGAGAACACGAGTGCGGCGTTCCCGTTCTCCATCGAAGACAATTGGGTCCACGAGGTGCGTGGCACCGTCCGCTACCGCTTCAACTGACCCGGATGTGGCGGACCGCCACATCCGCCTGCTGACCATTGGCCGGTGTCGAACGACACCGGCCTTTTTGCCTCCAGCAGGCCCCTCCCCGGCCTGTCGAAGGGCGAGGCCGCGGCACACTTCCCGCTGCCCTCATGTCCCCGAGAGCGCGAACCACTCTGGACGGACCGCCCCGCACAATGCTCAATGGGGGAAAGCGGAGCTCTTCGTGCATATTCTCATTATCGGTGCGGCCGGCATGGTCGGGCGCAAACTCACCGACAGGCTCCTCGCCGACGGCGCCTTGGGCGACAGGCCCATCACGGCGCTGACCCTGGCCGACGTGGTGGCGCCTCCCGAACCCGGCACCAGCCTGCCGGTCAAATCCATTGCCGCCGATCTCTCCGTCCCCGGCACCGCCGCCGGCCTGCTCGCCGGTCGCCCCGATCTCATCTTCCATCTGGCGGCCATCGTCTCGGGCGAGGCCGAGGCCGATTTCGACAAGGGCTATGCCATCAATCTCGACGGCACGCGCCTGCTGCTCGAGTCCATCCGCCGGGAAGGACTGGCCGAACCCTATTGTCCGCGCCTGGTCTTCACCTCGTCCATCGCGGTTTTCGGCGAGCCCCTGCCCGCCGCCATTCCCGATGACCAGCTCCACACGCCCCTCACCAGCTACGGCACCCAGAAGGCGATCTGCGAATTGCTGTTGGCCGATTATTCGCGCAGAGGCTTCGTGGACGGCGTCGGCATTCGCCTGCCCACCATCGTGGTGCGTCCCGGCAAACCCAACAAGGCCGCGTCCGGCTTCTTCTCGGGGATTATCCGTGAGCCGCTGGCGGGCCTCGAAGCCATCCTGCCCGTGGATGACGATGTGCGCCACTGGTTCGCCTCGCCCCGCGCCGCCATCGGCTTCCTCCTGCATGCGGCCAATCTCGACACCGCGCCTTTGGGCCAGCGCCGCACGCTGACCATGCCGGGCCTTTCGGCGACCATTGCCGAGGAGATCGCGGCTTTGAAGCGCTTCGGCGGCGAGAAGGCGCTGCGCCTCATCCGCCGCGAGCCCGATCCCACGATCGCCCGCATCGTCGCCGGCTGGCCACAGAATTTCGACGCAAGCCGCGCCACCGAACTGGGCTTTCGGGCCGAAACCAGCTTCGACGCCATCGTTGAAGCCCATATCGAGGACGAACTCGGCGGGCGGATTCAATAAGGCTCCGACCTTACGCAGGCCCTTTCGCAAGGGTTTCCAGCCGCCGGCGATAATCGTCCACCTGCGCTTCATCCCGTTCCGCGCGCGGCACGGGCAGGGCCAGATCGGCCACAATGGCAGCCGGCCGCCCCGCCAGGATCACGGCGCGGTCCGCGAGCCGCGCGGCATCGTCCGCGTCATGGGTCACCAGTACCATGCTGGGCCGGCTCGCCGCGATCAGCCGCGCCAGCAAGGCCCGCATCTCGGCGGCCAGGGCCGCGTCCAGCGACACGAAGGGTTCGTCCAGCAGCAGCAGGCCCGGATTGGCCGCCAGGGCCCGCGCCAGCGCCACCCGCCGCTGCATGCCGCCCGACAATTGCGCCGGAAAATCCGCGCCGCGTCCACCCAGTCCGACCTGGTCCAGCAGCGTCTCGGCCGCCGGCACGCCCATGGCAGGGGCGGCCAACAGCACATTGTCCAGCGCCGAAAGCCAGGGCAGCAGCCGCGCATCCTGGAACACGAAACCGGGCATCGGCGCCTGGTCCGCCGCCACGCCGTCGATGGCGATGGTGCCGGAAAAGTCCCGGTCGATCCCCGCCAGCAGCCGCAACAGGCTCGATTTGCCGATCCCCGACGGCCCCAGCAAAGCCAGCACGCTGCCCGGCGCGACATCCAGCCGGAAAGCGGCGAAAAGCGGTGCGCCCGATCCGAACCGCTTTTCGGCGATGGCGATGCTCAGGCCCGGCGCCATGCAAGAGCCCTCCGTTCCAGCACCCGCAAAATTCCATATTCGAAGGCCAGCACCACCAGGATGAAGCTGGTCGTATAGGCGAGAATGCCGGTGACATCGAAGAACTGGAAGAAGACGCTGACCCGATAACCCACGCCGCCATCGCTGCCCAGCACCTCGAAGACCAATACGATCTTCCAGATCAGCGACAGCCCGGTCCGCGCCGCCGCCAGGACGAAGGGCAGCAATTGCGGCCAATGGATGCGCCGAAGCCGGGTCCACCAGTCGAGCCGCAGCGCCCGCGCCAGCTCCTCGTAATCGGGCGAAAAGCTGCGCACACCCTCGCGGATGGTGACGATGACCAGCGGCACCTTGTTGATCACCACCGCCGCGATCAGCGCCGTCTCGCTGAGGCCAAGCCAGATAAAGAGCACGATGGCCACGATGATGGCCGGCAGGTTGAGCCCCACCACCAGCCAGGCCGAGAACAGCCGGTCGAGCCAGGCCCGCCGCCCCAGCGCCAGGCCCAGCGCAATGCCCAGGACCATGGCGAGACCGAAGCCGGCCAGCGCCCGCGCCAGCGTCTTGCCCAGATCTTCCAGCAGGCGCCCTTCCACCGTCAATGTCGCCATCGCCTCGGCCACCGCGACCGGCGTGGGAAACAGCCGGTGGGCGGCGAGCATGGCCAGGACCTGCCAGAGCCCGAGCAGGAGCGGCAGGGAAAGCATTTCCCAGCCGATCCCGCTCCGCTCGCGTCCGTCCCGTGCTATTTGCGGTATCCTCCCCAGAACGTGCCCGGCGCCAGCACCGTTTGCGTGCCGACCACATCGGGGCCGCCGAACTCGGCCAGCAGGGCGAAGGCCAGTTCCGCCAGGAGCGTGTCGTCCGGTTCATAGCCGGTGACGATCCCGACGCGGTAATCGTCGCGCAATTGGGCGAACAGCGCCGGATCGTCCGCCGCGCCCATGATCGCGGCAAGCCCGTCCCACACCTCGTCGTCGGCGAGCAATGCCGCCTTGGCGGCAAAGGAGGTATCGAGAAAACGGGTGAGCGCCGCACCCTTTTCGGCCGCCACATCCTCGCTGAAGGTCCAGCCCAGCAGCGGCGGCGGTTCGGACAGGCCCAGTCCCTGGAACATGCCGGCCACCGAGATCACCTCGCGCATGCCCGCCGCCTTGGCGCGGGCATTCCAGTGCCAGAAATTGAGCCCGGCCTCGATGCCGCCAGCACCCAGCAATTCGTTGATCAGGGGCGGCGCCCCGAACCGCGCCTCGGCGGCCTCGGACAGACTCTCCCCGGTCAGCGCCGCATAATAGGCCTGCAGCACCACCCAGCTCTTGTCGACCGGCCCGCCGGCTACCCCGATCAGCTTGCCCCCGAGGTCCGTGACCGTCTCGATGGCGCTGTCCGCCGGCACGATGAGCCCGCCCACGGCCAGCGAATGCGGCACCATGGTGAAAGCGCTGCCGGCAGCCCGCTGCGCCGAAACCCAGGTGAAATCGGAGAGGATCACATCCACCGCTCCGGCCTGGAGCGCGATCTGCCCGGCCCGGCTATCGGCCAGCGGCCTGATCTCCAGCACCAGGCCATATTCCGCGTCGAGCCCAAGCTGGCGAATGGCCTCGATTTCCCATTGCACCGTGCCACTTTCCTGCAGGCCCAGCACCAGCTTTTCCTGTGCCCAAGAGGTCATGGTCATGGTCATGCCGGCCAGCACCAGGCAGGCCGCCAATATCCGCACGATCATCGCCCTGCCCCTATGCGCCGGTGACGCGCCAGATGACATCGCCCACATCGTCCGCCATCAGCACCGCGCCGTCCTTGGCCAGGGCCACGCCCACCGGCCGCCCGAAGGAATATTTCTCGTCCGCCGAGAGGAAGTCGGTGAGGATGTCGCGCGGCATGCCGACCGGCTTGCCGTCCTGGAATTCGACGAAAGCCAGCTTGTAGCCGGACAGCTTCGAGCGGTTCCACGAACCATGTTGGCCGATGGCCATGCCCTGCGGAAAGCCCGGCAAGGTTCCTTCCGGCAGCCAGCAGAGCCCCAGCGACGCCGTGTGCCCGCCCAGGGCATAATCGGGCTGCAACGCCGAAGCGACCTTGGCCGCATCCTGCGGCACGCGGTCGTCCACCACCCGATCCCAATAGCAATAGGGCCAGCCGTAAAAGCCGCCATCCACCACCGAAGTCAGGTAGTCGGGCGGCGTCTCGTCGCCCAGCCCGTCGCGCTCATTCACCACGGTCCACAAATGGCCGCCATCCGGCTCCCAGGCCATGCCTACCGGATTGCGCAGGCCCGCGCCGAAAATGCGCGAGGTGCCGGTGACAAGATCCAGCTCGTGGATACAGGCGCGGTTCTCTTCCGCCGCCATGCCCTGGTCGGCGATATTGCTGAGCGAGCCCACCGCGACATAGAGCTTGGTGCCGTCATGGGAGGCGATCAGGTTGCGCGTCCAGTGCCCGCCGGGCACCAGGTCCATCAGCTTCTTTCCCGGCGCGGTGATCTTGGTGGTGCCCGTCTCATAGGGATAGGCCAGCACCGCATCGGAGGCGCCGACATAGAGGATGTCGCCGATCAGCGCCATGCCGAAGGGCTGGCGGACATTCTCGATCAGCACATGGCGTTGCTCGGCCACGCCATCGCCATCGGCATCGCGCAGCAGCATCACCCGGTTCGGGCTCTGCCCGCGGGCCTTGGCCCGCTTCATCGTGGCAGCCATGGCCCGGTCGAACAGGCCGCTCGGCTTGCCGTCCTCGCCCATGGATTCGGCCACCAGAACGTCGCCATTGGGCAAGACGCAGATATTGCGCGGATGGACCAGCCCCTTGGCAAAGGCATTGACCTTGAGGCCCCGCGCCGGGGTCGGCCGGTGGTCGCCTTCCCAGCCCTTGGCCGTCGGCATTTTCAGCGTCGGAATCTTGCCCTGCGGCTTGGCTTCGGGAATGGCAGGCTGGATGCCATAGGCCGGCTGGCGCGGCCCGTCGCCCGCATGGCGAACGGCCACGGCAATGCCGCCGACAAGAGCTACAAAACGGGCAAAGAGCGAGGATTCGGCCATTATCGTCTCGGGAATGGAGAGGAGAAATCAGGAGAGGCCCGCAGGCTAAAGCCTTTCGCCCCGTTCTGGAAGCCGCAATTGGCAGGCTTCGCCGGACTCGAGGAGACCGCGTTTCGGCGGCCGATGGAACATTCCCGCTTCCCTCGCTGTTCCAGCACCGGAGGTTGCCGATGCCCAGATTCTATTTCGACCTTTACGACGGCGCCAATTTTGCGCCCGATCCGCAGGGGGTGGACCTGCCCGATGCCGAAACCGCCAAGCACGAGGCGACCCGCACTCTCTCCGAGATCGCGGCCCAGGAAATCCCCGGGGACGGCGCCAGCCGGCTGTTCCGCATCGTGATTCTCGACGAAACGCGCGCCATAATCTCCGAGGCCCGCATCGATTTCCGCGCCACCCGCCCCTCACCTGGCGCCTCCGCCCCGGCGGATAGCGGGGACAATCATGACGGCTGACATAGAGGTTCTGATCGCCAAGCTGGCCGCCATCGGCCGGCTGCATTCCCAGCAGGCCGAGGCGCTCCGGCGCCTGCCCATCCAGGTCGCGCAGGTCAATCGCGGCCACGACGTGGTCATGGACGGCACCATCATGACCCATAGCTGCGTCGTGCTGTCGGGCATGCTGCATCGGCACAAGACCATGAAGGACGGCAATCGGCAGATATTGTCCTTCCATCCGCCGGGCGATATTCCCGACCTGCAGAGCCTGCATCTGCGCAAGGTCGACTACACGCTTTCGGCGACCACCAGATCGGTCATCGGGCTGATCGAGCACAACGCCATCCGCGTCATGCTGCGCGACCAGCCCGCCTTGACCGACCTGCTCTGGCGCGACACGCTGATCGACGCCGCCCAATTCCTGACCTGGATGATGCTGATCGGCCAGGCTTCGGCCGAAGCGCGCATGGCCCATATCTTCTGCGAGATCTACACCCGCCTCAAGGTGGTGAACGGCGTCTCGGACAATAGCTTCCCCTTCCCCGTGACCCAGACCGACCTGGCCGACGCCCTGGGCATGTCGATCGTCCATGCCAACCGCACGCTTCAGGCCTTGCGCGCCGAGGCCATGCTGTCCTTCGCCAACGGCCATGCCGAAATTCTCGACTGGCCGCGCCTCGCCGCGCTGGCGCAGTTCGATTCCAGCTATCTGCACCTGTCCGACGAATAGGGCTCGGCGCGGGGCCTAGCCCCGCGACAGCGAGTCACGCGCCCCCGCCCCGCTCCTCCAGCGAACGCTGCAATTCCATGTCCGATTGCCGGCGTCGCAGGCACCGCTCCAGCGCGGCGAACCAATATTCCTGCTCCCGCCCGGCGGGCCGGCCATCCTGTTCCCAGAGAAAATAGGCGGTTTCGCGCACCGATTGCTCGAATATTGGGTCTCCCCAGGGGTCCATCGCCTCGTTCATAGCTTGCTCTCCTGCGGCCCGACAATCTAAGCCGCGCGGTCCGGCCCGGAATTAACATGGGTTAACCGCGCCCATGCCCCGTCTGTGGCGGCAATGCGAATCTCATTGACGCCGTTCCATCACAGGCGTATTTGCGGCCTCAGGACATCTCGCCCTAACGCGAGACAATAGGCCTGGGAGGGCCGCTTGATATGGCTGATACGCCCCAAACCGCACCGGCGGTCAAACCGGCTAATCCCAATTTTTCGTCGGGTCCCTGTTCGAAGCGTCCGGGTTGGACGCTCGAAGCGCTGTCCGGCGCCCTGACTGGCCGCTCGCACCGCGCCAAGATCGCCAAGGCGCGCATCCAGCAGGCCATCGACCTGACGCGCGAATTGCTCGAGGTCCCGGCCGATTATCGCATCGGCATCGTGCCGGCATCCGATACCGGCGCGGTGGAAATGTTCCTCTGGAGCGCGCTCGGCGCCCGCGGCGTCGACATGCTGGCCTGGGAAAGCTTCGGGGCCGGCTGGGTCACCGATGTGCAGAAGCAGCTCAAGCTCGACGATGTCCGCGTGCTCGATGCCCCCTACGGCGAACTGCCGGACCTGACCAAGGTCGATTTCGACCGCGACGTGGTCTTCACCTGGAACGGCACCACGTCGGGCGTCCGCGTCCCCGATGCCGACTGGATCCCGGCCGACCGGCAGGGCCTCACCATCTGCGACGCCACGTCGGCCGCCTTCGCGCAACAGCTCGATTTCGCCAAGCTCGATGTCGTCACCTTCTCCTGGCAGAAGGCCCTGGGCGGGGAAGCCGCGCACGGCATCCTGATCCTGTCGCCCCGCGCCGTCGAACGGCTGGAAACCTATAAGCCCGACCGCCCCCTGCCCAAGATTTTCCGCCTGACCAAGGGCGGCAAGCTGATCGAAGGCATCTTCAAGGCCGAGACCATCAATACCGTCTCCATGCTCTGCATCGAGGACGCCATCGACGCCATGCAATGGGGTCTCGATATCGGCGGCCTCAAGGCCATGCGGGCCCGGGCCGACGCCAATTTCAAGGTCCTGGCCGATTGGGTCGCCAAGACCGATTGGGTCGAATTCCTCGCCAAGGTGCCCGAGCAGCGCTCCAATACCTCGGTCTGCCTCTCCATCGTCGATCCCGCGATCGCCGCCCTCGACGCCGAAGCGCAGGCCGCCTTTGCCAAGGCCATCGTGGCGCGGCTGGACAAGCTGGGCGTGGCCTACGATTTCGGCTCCTACAAGGACGCTCCGGCCGGCCTGCGCATCTGGGCGGGCTCGACCATCGAAGCCGATGACCTGGCCAGGCTGACCCCGTGGCTCGACTGGGCTTTTGCGCAAGAAAAGGCCGCGCTCAAGGCGGCTGCCTAAGAACGATAGCCGCGCCGAACCCTCATTGATCGTCATTGCCGGGCTTGTCCCGGCAATCCATGGACCACCGGGACAGGCCCGGTGGTGACGATAGAGAGGAGGCAGCGGATTTGGCCATCTCATTCCAGCGGCGTCGCAGGTTCAAATCCTGCTCCCGCAACCAAAAGCAGGACTCGCAAAAATGCCCAAAGTTCTCGTTTCCGACAAACTGAGCCCCACCGCCGTCCAGATCTTCAAGGACAATGGCGTGGAGGTGGATTACCTGCCCGATCTCGGCAAGGACAAGGAAAAGCTGCTCGACGTCATCGGCCAATATGATGGCCTGGCCATCCGTTCGGCCACCAAGGTGACCGAGAAGATCATCGCCGCCGCCACCAATCTCAAGGTCATCGGCCGTGCCGGCATCGGTGTCGACAATGTCGATATTCCGGCCGCCACCAAGAAGGGCATCATCGTGATGAACACGCCCTTCGGCAATTCCATCACCACGGCCGAGCACGCCATCGCCATGATGATGGCCCTGGCCCGCCAATTGCCCGAAGCCGACGCCTCGACCCGCGCCTCCAAGTGGGAGAAGAACCGCTTCATGGGCGTGGAAGTGACCAACAAGACGCTCGGCCTGATCGGCGCCGGCAATATCGGCTCCATCGTCGCCGACCGCGCCATCGGGCTCAGGATGAAGGTCATCGCCTATGACCCCTTCCTCACCCCGGAACGCGCCCAGGCGCTCGGCATCGAGAAGGTCGAGCTGGAGGACCTGCTCGCCCGCGCCGACTTCATCACCCTGCACACCCCGCTGATCGACGCAACCCGCAACATCCTCAATGCCGAGACCCTGGCCAAGACCAAGAAGGGCGTGCGCATCGTCAATTGCGCCCGTGGCGGCCTGATCGATGAAGCTGCGCTCTACGACGCGCTCAAATCCGGCCAGGTGGCCGGCGCGGCGCTCGACGTGTTCCTGGTCGAGCCGGCCGAGAACAACCCGCTCTTCGAATTGCCCAATGTCATCTGCACCCCCCATCTGGGCGCATCGACCACCGAGGCGCAGGAAAACGTGGCTCTCCAGGTCGCCGAGCAGATCTCGGCCTATCTGATGACCGGCGAAATCACCAATGCCTTGAACTTCCCTTCGATTTCGGCCGAGGAAGCCCCGATCATCACCCCCTGGGTGAAGCTGGCCGAAGCCCTCGGCTCCTTTGCCGGGCAACTGACCGAGACCTCGATCTCGGGCATCAAGATCGAATTCGAGGGCACCCCGGCCGGCCTCAATATCCGTCCCATGGTCGCCGCCGCCATCAATGGCGTGCTGAAGCCGTCCCTGGGCGACATCAACATGGTCTCGGCCCCGCAGATCGCCAAGGATCGCGGCATCGTGGTGGAGACCACCACCCGCGACCGGCAGGGCGCCTATGAAGGCTATATCCGCCTGACCGTCACCACCGAACGGCAGACCCGCGGCCTGGCCGGCACCATCTTCGCCAATGGCAAGCCGCGCATCATCCAGGTCAAGGACATCAACATGGAGGCCGAACTGACCCCGTCCATGCTCTATGTCACCAACGAGGACAAGCCGGGCCATATCGGCCGCCTCGGCACCCTGCTCGGCACGCTGGGCATCAATATCGCCAACTTCAATCTCGGCCGTGCCGATATCGGCGGCGACGCCATCGCCCTGGTCTCCATCGACGGCACGCTGACCGATGATCAGCTCGGCCAGATCGTCACGCTCGAAGGCGTCAAACAGGCCAAGGCCCTCAAGTTCTGACTTGCCTTTCCCGGCTTTCGAAGGCGGCCTCCGGGCCGCCTTTTTTTGCATCTAGGCGGGCGCCGCTCCCGGGCACCCGATGTCAAAGAGCCTTCGGCAACGCGCGTGCGTGCCGAAGTGCCGGACGGTCTAAAAACCTCCGGGTTTGGAACGTCGATGGAAGCCCCGAGACGGATTCCGCCTCAGAATTTAAAAACGAGACGCAATCCGCCCCGGGGCGTCGGGATTTCCGGCAGGGGGTTTCCTAGGGCCGGCTCTCACCGGAATTTCCC
>Ga0160493_100372_pt1 | contig 10316 bp, 8 predicted proteins | sample DID2MG_2_FD_108262 | JGI IMG/M metagenome (GOLD analysis project Ga0160493, IMG submission 108262) | Enriched soil microbial communities from UW Madison campus, WI, USA - DID2878_E24_FP2 MG | ecosystem: Environmental > Terrestrial > Soil > Unclassified | place: USA: Madison, Wisconsin | collected... | reverse complement strand
GGGGGCTGATGCCGCCGACCTTGTAGCCGGTCAGGCGCTCGGCATCGGCGGGCTTCATCATCTGAGCGGATTTGCCGCCCAGGGCCGCGGCGAGCTTTTTCATGTTCACCTCCTCGTCGGAAGGCAGGATGGCGCAGACGGGCCTGCCGTCGAGCTCGGCCATCAAAGTCTTGAACACTTCGCCGGGTGATACGCCCATGGCCTCGGCTGCCTGCAATCCCACGCGCTCGGCATTGGGATCGTAATCATAGGTTGCGAGCGTGAAGGCTATGCCGGCCTTTGCCAGGGCCTGCGTGGCGGGAGTCGTCTTTGACATGGCCCTGTTTTAGGCCAATGGCGGCAAACGGCAAGCCTCAGCGTTCAAGGTCCTTGCGCTGAATCCAGCGCGGATCGTCGGCGGGATTGTGCGCGGCCTCCATGCCGACATCCTGCAACAGATGCGGCGACAGACGCAGCGACTGAAAGGCACGCCGACGGCGCGGGCCTGCCTGCTCCCCTTCATTCTTGCGGAGCGCGGGCAGGGGCAGGAGAAATGCGAGAAAACCAAACATTTTGCATTCGCTGGCCTTATGGCCGGCGCTCTTATGCGATTGACAATGCCTGGAGCATGCGCCTCAATCTGGCTGGATGCCAACTAAAGCTCGGCAAGCACGCATAAGGAGATTTTATCCATGTCGCTGCCGCCCATGACCGCCATAAGAGCCTTCGAAGCCGTGGCGCGCCACCTAAGTTTCACGCGCGCCGCCGACGAATTGGGCATGAGCCAGGCGGCGGTGAGCTATCAGATCAAGATATTGGAGGAGCGCATTGCCGCCCCGCTCTTCGTGCGCAGGCCCAGGCAGGTGGAATTGAGCGAAACCGGTCGCAAGCTCGCACCGCAAATCCGCCAGGCTTTCGAGCTGATGCGCGAAGCCTTTGCCGACACCAAGGGGGAAGTGGACAGCCTGCTCTCGATCTCTACCGTACCCACCTTTGCCAGCCAATGGCTGGCAAAGAATCTTGGCCTGTTCCAGATCGCTCATCCTGATATCGCGGTGCGGCTCGACAGCACCAGCGACATGGTCGACCTGAGCGGTGACGCCTTCGATATCGGGATTCGCACCCTGGCGGTGCCGCAGGGGAAGGGAATGGTGCACCACCTGCTGGTCAAGGCCGATTTCACCCCACTTCTGAGCCCGGCGCTGGCGGAAAGCATCGGTGGAATCCGGGAGCCGGCGGACCTGCTCAAATTGCCGATGCTCGATCCGCAGGACGAATGGTGGGGCATGTGGTTCGGCGCGGCGGGGGTGCCGGGCTTTTCGGAAGAGGGGCGGCCCAAAAGCGTGATGAACCTGCAGAGCCTTCTGGGCGCGGCCGCGATTGCCGGGCGCGGGGCGACCATGCTGACGCCGGCCCTGTTCCATGACGAGATCGCCGCGGGCCAGTTGATCCGGCCTTTTCCGCTGCTGGCCGATGCCGGGCGGGGATATTATCTGGTCTATCCCGAAAGCCGCCGAAACGTGCCCAAGATCAAGAGGTTCCGCGACTGGATGCTGGAGGCCACGGCCTTCATGCGCGCTGAGTCCTGAGGTGTGCGATGCCACAGAAAAGGCCCGGCAAACCATTGCCGGGCCTTTTTTCCTGAGCGGAGAGGGGCTTGGGAAAAGCTAGACGATACCGCTCGACCCGGCCGCGATTTCGGGGCGGATTTCGGCGACCTTGGCCCGGTAGCCGGCGGCGCGATAGGCGGAGAGCGGATCTATGGCGCCGCCCTGTTCGAGCCGGGCCATGGCCAGAATGGGCTCGACATCGGTGCGGAAGGCCCTGCGCAATTCCTGCGTGGCGGCCAGGGCATCATTGGCCTCCTGCGCGGCTTTGAGCGCCTTGCGGTCGACCAGCAAGGCCTGGGCATAGGCCCGCTGCACATCGGCCGCGGAGAGCATCAGCGACTCGATGGGGTCGGTGACGTTGTGTGACTGATCGAGCATGTGCGCCGGATGGAAACCGGCATCGCGGTTTTCCGCATCGACCAGCTCGTTGAAGACCAGAAACAGGCGGAACGGATCGACCGAGCCGGCGTCGAGATCGTCGTCGCCATATTTGCTGTCATTGAAGTGGAAACCGCCGAGCTTGCCGAACTGGGCGAGGCGGGCGACGATCATTTCGATGTTGACGTTCGGAGCATGGTGGCCGAGGTCGACCAGGCAATAGGCTTTGTCCCCCAGTTCCTTGGCGATGAGGTAATTGGTGCCCCAATCCTGCACGACGGTGGAGTAGAAAGCGGGCTCGTACATCTTGTGTTCGGTATAGAGCCGCCAATCGTCGGGCAGGGCGGCATAGATCGCTTTCATCGAGTCGAGATAATGCTCGAACTGCGATGTGAAATTGACCTGGCCGGGAAAGTTGGAGCCGTCGCCGATCCAGACCGTCAGCGCCTTGGAGCCGATGGTCTTGCCGATCTCGATGCATTCGAGATTGTGCTCGATGGCCTGCTGGCGCGTCGGGGCGTCGGCGGCCGAGAGCGAGCCGAACTTGTAGGACTGCAACTGGCCCTTGGCATCCGAGAAAGTATTGGAATTCATGGCGTCGAAGCCGAGATTGAAGCGGCTGGCGGCCTGCTTCAGCCGGTTCGGATCTGCTTTGTCCCACGGAATATGGAGGGAGACGGTGCGCGTCGCCCGGGTGAGCTGAGCGATGACGGCGCAGTCCTCGATCTTGTCGAAGATATCGCGCGGCTCGCCCTTGCCCGGGAAGCGGGCAAAACGGGTGCCGCCGGTGCCGACACCCCAGGAAGGCACTGCGACGGAGAAGGCAGCGACTTTTTCCTTGATGGCGTCGATGGCGATGCCGCGCCGGTCGAGGCGTTCGCCGAGGCTGTCGTAATCATTACGAAGGTCGGTCGAAAGTTTGGCGTTCTCGGCTTCGATCGTGGATGGATCGATGATGTGTTCGGTCATTTTCTTGCTCCTCCCTCTCCACACCCACCGGCTGTCATCCCGGCGAAGGCCGGGATCCATCTTGAGATCTCGGGATGGGCCCCGGCCTTCGCCGGGGTGACATGCAGTGGGTGGGCGAGATTGTGCCCTGCTTACCGCGGAAAACTCTGTGCGTTGCCCGCATCGACGTTGAGAATATTCCCGGTGGACTTGGCCGAGGATTCGCTGGCGAAGAAGTATATGGCTTCGGCGATATCCTCGGGGAAGACCGAGCGCTTGAGCAGGGAGCGTTCGCGATACATGTCCTCGAGGCCCTCCTTGTCGGTCTTGTAGGTCGAGGCGCGCTGTTCGAGCCATTCGCCGGCCCAGATCTTGGAGCCGCGCAGCACGGCGTCGGGGTTGACGGTGTTGACGCGGATTTGCTCGGCGGCGCCTTCGAGTGCCAGGCAGCGGGCGAGATGGATTTCGGCGGCCTTGGCGGTGCAATAGGCGGCGGCATTGGGCGAGGCGGCGAGACCGTTCTTGCTGGCGACGAAGACGACATTGCCGCCGATCTTCTGCTGACGGAACAGGCGGAAAGCCTCGCGGGACACCAGGAAATAGCCCGTGGACAGGATGTCCATGTTCTTGTTCCACAGCTCCAGCGTTGTGTCCTCGATGGGCGCCGAGGATGCCAGGCCGGCATTGGAGACCAGAATGTCGAGGCCGCCGAATTCGACCATGGCATGGGCGAAGCCGGAAATGACCTGCTCTTCCCTGGTGACATTGATGTTCACCGGGCGGACGAAATCGGCGCCGAACGCATTCGAGAGTTCGGCCGTGGCAGCGTCAAGCGCGGCCTGGTCGATATCGGCGAGGACCACGCAGGCGCCTTCACGTAGCAGGCGGATGGCCGTGGCCTTGCCGATGCCGCCGGCGCCGCCGGTGACCAAAGCGATCTTGCCGGCCAGGGATTTGGGCTTGGGCATGCGGGCGAGCTTGGCTTCTTCGAGCAGCCAATATTCGATGTCGAAGGCTTCCTGTTCGGGCAGGCCCTGATATTCGGAAACCGTGGAGGCGCCGCGCATCACGTTGATGGCATTGACGTAGAACTCGCCGGAAATGCGGGCCGTGGCCTTGTCCTTGGCGAAGGTGATCATGCCGACGCCGGGGATCAGATAGACCACGGCGTTCGGATCGCGGATGGCGGGCGAATTGTCGTGCTTACAGCGCTCGTAATAGGCCGCGTAATCGGCGCGGTAATCGGCGATCTGCTGGTCGAGGCCGGCGATGACGGCGTCGACGTCGGGATTGGCCGGGTCGAAATCCACCACCAGCGGACGAATCTTGGTGCGCAGAAAATGGTCGGGGCAGGAGGTGCCCAGGGCCGCCAGCGGGCGCAGATCGTTGGAATTGACGAATTCCAGCACGGCGGGGCTGTCGTCGAAATGGCCCAGCTTGTGGCTGTCTCCGGAGATGAAGCCGCGAATCTTGGGCATCAGGCGCGCGGCGACGGCGCGACGCTCTTCGGCAGGCAGGCTATCGACCTTCTTTCCGCCGAAGATCGTCTTGCCCTCGGTCTCCTTCTCGAACCAGTCCATGGCCTGGTTGATGATGAGAAGCGTGGTTTCGTAGCATTCTTTCGGCGTGTCGCCCCAGGTGAAGAGGCCATGGGATTCGAGCACGACACCCTTGGCACTGGGGTTTTCGAGGCAGAATTTTTCCAGCCACAGGCCCAGCTCGAAGCCCGGCTTCTTCCAGGGCAGCCAGCCGATCGTGTCGCCGAAAATCTGCCGGGTCAGTTCCTTGGAATTTTTCGACGCCGCGATGGCGATGATCGCATCGGGGTGCATGTGATCGACATAGGGACGGTTCACATAGGCATGGAGCGGGGTATCGATGGAGGCGGCGCGGGGATTGAGATTGAAGGTGGCGTGGGGGAGGTAGCCCACCATCTCGTCTTCGAACTCGACGCCGCGATAGAGACCCTTCAGCGCGCGGAGCTTGTCCATGTAGAGGGTGGCGAAGCCGTCGAGCTTGATCGAGGCATTGTCGCCGCCCGAGCCCTTGACCCAGAGCACTTCGACGTCCTGGCCGGTCAGCGGGTCCTTCTGCCAGATCTTGGAGGAGGTGTTGCCGCCGCCGTAATTGGTGACGCGCTTGTCGGAACCGAGCAGGTTGGAGCGATAGACGAGGCGCTCGGGCTCGCTCATCGCGGCGGCCTTGGCATCGTCCCACAGGTTCGCAAGGCGCTTGGGCGCGGTGGACATGGACTTCCTCCTCTAAGGCAATTCGGCTTCTGCATGCGGCGGTGAAAGTCGCGACGAGTCCATCTTCACCGGCCATCATCCCGGCGCAGGCCGGGATCCATCTTGAGATCTCGTGATGGGCCCCGGCCTGCGCCGGGGTGACAATCGAGTATGAGGAGCCGCCAGCGATCTTGCGCACACCCATAGTTCGCGTGGAAATGGCCACAAGGCTTCGGCAGTGTCAATCATAAACAGTCATGTTTCGTCATTGTTGCACGAATATGACGGAAACATGCGGAATGATGATTGACTCTGCTTGGGATTGATGGAAGCAAATGAGGCAGGGAGAAAAATCTTGCACGAAACCGAACGCCATCGCGTCATTCTGTCGGCCGCCCAAAGTCGCCCCGTGGTGACGGTGGCGGAGCTGTGCGAGGTCACCTCTTCGTCCGAAGCCACCATTCGCCGGGACATTGCCGCGCTGCATGTGCAAGGCAAGCTGCGCCGGGTCCGCGGCGGCGCCGAGGCGATCAATCCGCCGGAGCAGGGCGGATTGATGGGACGGCCATTCTCCGTCAACGAAACGATCAATATCGCGCAGAAGCGCGCAATCGCCCGCGCCGCCGCGGAAATGTGCAATGATGGCGAGCCGATCATCATCAATGGCGGCACCACGACCTACCAGATGGTCCACCATCTGCTGGCCAAGCGCCTCAGCGTGTTCACCAACAGCTTCGCCATCGCCGAATTCCTCATCCACAATTCGCGCAATTCCGTCGTCATCCCCGGCGGCACGATCTATCGCGAACAGAACGTCATCCTCTCGCCCTTCGGCGGGGTGGTGGCGAGCCATTTCTACGCCAAGCGCATGTTCATCGGCTGTCAGGGCATCGGCGCCCATGGCCTGATGGAGGCCGACCCGATGGTCGTGCAATCGGAGCTGGCGCTGATCGGACAGGCGGACGAATTGATCGTGCTCGCCGACAGTTCGAAATTTTCGGGACGCTCCAGCCTCATCCTGTGCGGGCTGGACCGAATTGCCGCTGTCATCACCGATAGCGGTATCCGCGACGAGGATCGCCAGATGCTGGAAAATGCAGGCGTGCGGCTCATCGTGGCGGATGCGGGCGCTCAGGCCGAGCCGGAAACGAAAACGGCATGAGCTTTCTGATGATTATAACCAGACCATTCCCGGGAGGAACTCATATGAAACTCTGGACATTGCTTGCCGCAACGGCCACGGCCGCCGTCCTCATGGCCGCTCCGGCCGCGGCCCAGACCCGCATCGCGCTGGTCGTCAAATCGCTGGGCAACGGCTTCTTCGACGCCGCCGCCAAGGGTGCGGAGGAAGCCGCCGCCGAACTCGGCGACGTGGAGCTGATCTATACCGGCCCGACCGCCGCCACCGCCGAAGCGCAGATCGAAGTCGTCAATTCGCTGATCGCCCAGCAGGTCGACGCCATCGCCATTTCGGCGAACGATCCCGACGCCCTGGTGCCGGCTTTGCAGCGCGCCATGGATCGCGGCATCAAGGTCATCTCCTGGGATTCGGGCGTGGCCCCCGAAGGCCGCCAAATCCACCTCAACCCGTCGGATATCGACCTGATCGGCGAGACCATCATCAAGCTGGCCGCCGATTACCTGCCCGAAGGGGGCGACGTGGCCATTCTCTCGGCCGCCTCGACCGCGACCAACCAGAATGCCTGGATCGAAGCGGCCAAGGCCGTAATCCCCGAGAAGTTCCCCAATATCAACCTCGTCGCCACCGTCTATGGCGACGACGACTCGGTGAAGTCCACCGAGGAAGCCCGCGGCCTGATCGCGGCCTATCCTGACCTCAAGGCCATCATCGCCCCGACCACCGTCGGCGTCGTTGCCGCCGCGCAGGTGGTGACCGACCAGAACCTGATCGGCCAGATCAACGTCACCGGCCTGGCGCTGCCGTCCGAATTCAAGCAGTTCATCGACAATGGAGCCAGCCAAGCCGTGGCCCTGTGGAACCCGATCGATCTGGGCTATTCGGCCGTCTATCTCGCCAATGCGCTGGTCGAAGGCGAAGAAGCGGCTCCGGGCGCGACCTTCTCCATTGGCAAGGTGGGCGAAGTGACCCTGGACGATACCAACTCGGCCGCCATGGCCGCGCCGTTCCAGTTCGACAAGAGCAATATCGAGGAATTCTCGAAGATTTATTGATCTTTCCTATCCCGGCGCTTCGGCGCCGGGGTCACCCCCACCCCTGTCCCCTCCCCACAATGGGGAGGGAGACCCTCACGAGCTATCTTCGTCGTCAAGAACGCGATTTGGCGGCTCTATTTCTCCCTCCCCCTTGTGGGGAGGGGACAGGGGTGGGGGGATTAACGAGCACAAACCCATGACCGAGCCCATCCTCACCCTTTCCGGCATCTCGAAAAGTTTTCCCGGCGTGCGGGCGCTGAACGATGTGTCGCTGGAACTCTATCCCGGCACGGTGACCGCGCTGATCGGCGAGAATGGCGCGGGCAAGTCGACGCTGGTGAAGACCATGACCGGGATTTACCAGCCCGATAGCGGGGAAATCCGCGTCAATGGCCATGTGGTGAGCCTGCCCACGGCCATTTCTGCGTCCCAGGCCGGCATTACCGCCATCCATCAGGAAACGGTTCTGTTCGACGAATTGAGCGTCGCGGAAAATATCTATCTGGGACACGCGCCGCACAATCGGCTGGGGCTGATCGATTGGGGCACGATGCGGCGCGAGGCGCAGGAAACGCTCGATTCCATGGCGGCGGGCATCGATGCGGGCATGCCGCTCAAGGAGCTGGGCATCGCCAAGAAGCACCTGGTCGCGGTGGCGCGGGCGCTGTCGGTGGATGCGCAGGTGGTCATCATGGACGAGCCGACGGCCGCGCTCAGCCAGAAGGAGATCGAAGAGCTTTACGTGCTGGTCGATCTGCTTAAACAGGACGGCAAGGCCATCCTCTTCATCTCGCACAAATTCGACGAGATTTATCGCATCGCCGACCGCTACACCGTGTTCCGCGACGGGGAAATGGTGGGCAAGGGCTTCATCAAGGATACGCCGCAATCCGAAATCGTCCGACTGATGGTGGGGCGCTCGGTGGACCAGATATTCCCCGCGCGCGAGACCGCCATCGGCGACGTCGTGCTGGAGGTGCAGGGGCTTAGCCACCCGACCGAGTTCGACGATGTCTCCTTCGCGGTGAAGAAGGGCGAAATTCTGGGGTTCTATGGCTTGGTCGGGGCGGGGCGCTCCGAGGTGGTGCAGGCCGTGTTCGGCATGACCAAACCCTCGGACGGCTCTATCGTGCTGGACGGCCGGGCCATCGCGCCGCGCTCGCCGGCCGATGCGGTGGAAGCGGGCATCGTCTATGTGCCCGAGGAACGCGGCAAGCAGGGCGTCATCACCGGCGAGCCGATCTTCAAGAACGTGTCGCTGCCGAGCCTTGGCAAGACCAGCCGTTCCGGCTTTCTGCGCATGGCCGAGGAATTCGCGCTGGCGCGGACCTATACCGAGCGGCTGGACCTGCGCGCCTCCTCGCTGAGCCAGAACGTTTCCACCCTTTCGGGCGGCAATCAGCAGAAGGTGGTGATCGCCAAATGGCTGGCCACCTTGCCCAAGGTCATCATTCTGGACGAGCCGACCAAGGGCATCGATATCGGCTCCAAGGCGGCGGTGCATGAATTCATGGGCGAACTGGTGGCGCAGGGATTGAGCGTCATCATGGTTTCCTCCGAGCTGCCCGAAGTGCTGGGCATGAGCGACCGCGTCGTGGTCATGCGCGAAGGATTGGTGGTGGACATATTGGACAACAAGGACCTCAAGCCAGAGACGCTGGTGCGCCTGGCCGCAGGCATCGTCGAGGACGAGGCGGCATGAAAAGCGTGCTGAAGAATCGCGAAATCTGGCTGGCTCTGGCCATAATCGCTGTCGTCATCCTGGTGACGCTGCGCTTTCCGCGCTTTTCCCAGCCGGGGAACCTGCTGACCATCCTCAACGACACCTCCATCCTGATGATGCTGGCTTTGGGGCAGATGGTGGTGATCCTGACGCGCTCGATCGATCTGTCCATGGCGTCGAACCTGGCGCTGACGGGCATGGTCGTCGCCATGACCAACGCGGCCTTCCCGATGATCCCCATTCCGCTGCTGATCGCCGGCTGTGTCGTCGTCGGCGCGGCTCTGGGGGCATTCAACGGCATCCTGGTCTGGAAACTCGATATTCCGCCTATCGTCGTGACGTTGGGCACGCTGACGATTTTCCGCGGGTTGGTCTTCGTTATTTCCGGCGGCGCCTGGGTCAATGCAGCGCAGATGAGCCCGGATTTCATCGCCTTGCAGCGCGGCGCTTTCCTCGGCCTGCCGATCCTGACCTGGTTCGCCATCGTCGTCGCGGCCTTGTTCTACGTGCTGATGACCCGCACGCCGGCCGGCCGCAGCTTTTACGCCATCGGGGTCAATCCCACGGCCTCGGTCTATACCGGCATCAATGTCGGGCGGACCAAATTCCTCGCCTTCGTCATTTCCGGAGCGATTTCCGGGCTTTGCGGCTATCTGTGGATTTCCCGCTATGTCATCGCCTCGGTGGAAGTGGCCAGCGGCTATGAGCTGACCATCATTGCGGCCTGCGTCATCGGCGGCGTCTCCATTGCCGGCGGCATCGGCACGGTAGCGGGCGCGCTACTGGGCGCGCTGTTCCTCGGCGTCGTCAACAATGCCCTGCCGGTCATCGGCGTCTCGCCCTTCTGGCAGATGGCCATTTCCGGCGCGGCGATCCTGATCGCGGTGGTGCTCAATGCCCGTGGCGAAACGCGCAAGGGCCGGGTGATCCTGAAGAAGGCGGAGGGGGTGGCGTGATGACGATGGATGCTTTTCTCCCCTCCCCCTTGAGGGGAGGGGCCGGGGGAGGGGGTTCAGGCTTCTCCACGAACGCCAGCGCATTTTTCGGCGCCCGAACCCCCACCCTCAATCCCTCCCCTCAAGGGGGAGGGAAGCCTGACCTATGGCTCCCGGATTTTTGCTCATGACCGAAATGACCACGACTGGCCGCCGTCTGCCCGACCGGCTCGACAATCCGGTGAAATCGGCCGCGCTGAGCTGGGAGAGCTTGCTGGTGCTGGTGGCCCTGGGCATTTTCATCGCCAACAGCTTCGCCTCGCCCTATTTCCTGAACGCC
>Ga0160493_100371_pt1 | contig 10391 bp, 12 predicted proteins | sample DID2MG_2_FD_108262 | JGI IMG/M metagenome (GOLD analysis project Ga0160493, IMG submission 108262) | Enriched soil microbial communities from UW Madison campus, WI, USA - DID2878_E24_FP2 MG | ecosystem: Environmental > Terrestrial > Soil > Unclassified | place: USA: Madison, Wisconsin | collected... | reverse complement strand
TGGTGAGACAAGAGCTAGTATGGGTAATATGTGGATTCCGGGGACAAAGTGCAAGCGATGCCCGGGGCTTGCGATGACGATTTGAACGCGCTTCCCACCCCGCCGCCGGCATAAAAGTGAGGTCAGAATCCGCCGCTAATATGCGGCGAATCCTTGCTGTTTGGCGTGCGGCTCGACGCGTTAATCGCGGCTTTACCATGGCGTCGAATGGCAGAATCAGGGACGGCCAAAACCTGTCAAGCGAACAATTTTGGCACGCCGCGGCAGAGAAGCGGACACCACATCTAGTCGGTCGCCCGCAACCCCCGGGCCTGCCCGCGCAGAACCCAGAGGGCCAGCGGCACCATGGCGAGGCCCGCCCAGCCATAGGCCGGCAGGATTCCGATCCTGTCGGCCAGGAAACCGAAGGCCAGGGTCAGCGCGATGCCCGCCATGTTCTCGGCCATGACCAGGGCGGAGGTGGTGGTGGCGCGGCTGCGGCCTTCCATGACGCGGTGAAAGCGGGCTTCGGCGAGCACGCCGAGCGGGGCCACCACGATATAGGCGGCGCAGAGCAGCAGGACATAGAATGGCGAGGCCCCGATCGATGCCGCGACCAGCAGGGCGCCGCCGGCCAGCGGCAGGCTCCAGGCCAGCCATGGCCGGCCCGCCAGCCGATGGGCATGAAGGCTGGCCAGCGCGTAGAACCCTTCCACGCCGGCGCCCAGAATGCCCCAGGCCCAGACCGGCACGGCGGTCGCGAGGTAATAGAGCTGGTCGAATTCCTCGAGCAATTCGTAGATGACCAGGCCCACCGCGATATAGGTGGTGACGAAGCGCAGATCGGCATGGCTGCGAAACTCGTTCAGCGCGTCCTTGAAGTGGGAGAGGTAATTGCCCGCCTCCTCGTCGCTTTCCGGCTTCACGGCGCCGTTGCGCCGCACATCCTGCAGCCAGAAGGCCAGGATCGCGGCGATCAGCAGCGGCGGGATGGAGAGCCAGATGGCCCAATCGAAGCTGTACCAGGCGACGAAACCGCCCAGCAGCGTGCCGGCCCCGATGCCCAGGCCCTCGGCGGCATTGTCGCGCCCCAATATCTTGTCGAATTCGTCGCTGCGCCCCTCATGGGCCAGCCGCTCGAAGAGCAGGGCCTCGCGCGAGCCCGATTGCCAGGCCTGGCCCAGGCTCCAGAACAGGAAACCCAGCCCATAGAGCCAGAAATTGCCGCCCGCCACGCCCCAGAGCACGAAGGTCAGCGCCTTGGCCAAAGGCGCCAGCACCAGCAGCGCCCGGCGGTCGAAATGGTCGGACAGCGCGCCCGAAGGCATTTCCAGCACGATGGCGGAGGCCGACCAGAAGGCCAGCAGAATGCCGATCTCGCTGATCGACAGGCCCTCGAGCTCGAACAGCGCCGTATAGATCGCGTAGGCCAGCATGAAGTCGAACAGGAACGCATAGGCGTAATAGAGGCCCAGGAAGCGGCGCAGCGGGAGCAGGGGGCTGGACATCGGACCATTCCTGTTTCAGAACGGTCGGTGAATAACCCGGCTGTCCTGCCGGGTCAATGGATGCGGAACGATCGGTCTGAAATGGTGCGGCCACGCGGATATGTGCGCGAAGAGGTGATCGACAAGGCCATGGTGCTGTTCTGGCGGCTTGGCTATGAGGGCGCCCATCTCGCTGCGCTGGTCGAACATACCGGGCTCAACCGCTTCAGCCTCTACAAGGAGTTCGGCGGCAAGGCGGGGCTTTACGAGGCTGCCCTGGATCGCTTCGTCGGTTTGCTGCTCGAGCAATATCGGGGCGTGCTGACGCAACAGCCGCTGGGGCTGGAAAATATCGAGGCCGCGCTGAAAAGCCTGGAATATGGCAGCGAGTATTATGGCTGCTTCATGCTCAATACGCTGGCGCAGAAGGACAGCGCGCCGCCGGCCGCCGTGGAGCAGGCCCTGGCCACCGCCGCCGAGATCGAGACCCTCTATCGCGACAATCTGGTGGGTGCTGCGGAACGGGGGCAGGTGGGCAAGGCCGCCGACCTCGCGGCCCTGGGCAAATTGCTGCAAACGCTCGACCAGGGCCTGCACATGCAGGGCCTTGCCGGGACCAGCGACAGCCAGAAAGACGCGGCGATCGCCGCCGCCATGGCGTTGCTGCGACAGGCGTCACCGTAACGTCGAATTGGCTCTGTTTGGTCTAGGCTCCCTCTGCCAGCCATGCTAAACCGCAGGCAAATCGACGCCCAAACTTTCGGAATCGTCCCGTGGCCCAATCCGGTTTCAAGCAATTCCTGACCGAAATCCTGTCCTGGTGGGGTGGCAATACCTGGGGCACGCGCCTCTGGATCCGCCGCTTCGGCGCCTATGTGGGCTCGGACGAATTCGGCAATCGCTATTATTACGACAAGAAGCACGACCGCCGCTACGTGACCTATGCCGGCGGCTTCGCCGATGCCTCCGCCATTCCGCCCGGCTGGCATGGCTGGATGCATCACCGCACCGATATGCCGCCCGCCGACGCCAAATATGAGCCGCGCGCCTGGGAAAAGCCGCATCTGCCCAACCTGACCGGCACCGCCGCCGCCTATCGTCCCGATGGCAGCCTGCTCAACAAGGGCGAGCGCCCGCGCGTGACCGGCGATTATCAGGCCTGGTCGCCTGAATAAGGGCAGCAAAGCCTTGCGGCCATTTCTTCATCCATTGCTACGGCCGCTGCTGACAGCGGCCGTTTTCGCCTTCCCGACGGCGCTGCCGGCGCAGGCGCAGCCGCTGGCCAATCCGGTGGCCACCTTTGCCGGCCTCGACAAGATCACCGGCCGCATCACGCGTTTCGATGTCTATATCGACGAGACCGTGCTGTTCGGCGCGCTCGAGATCACGCCGCGTGCCTGCTACAATCGTCCGGCCAGCGACACCTTGCAGCGCACCTCGGCCTTTCTGGAGGTGAACCAGATGAGCCTGGATGGCACGAGTGAACGGATTTTCACCGGTTGGATGTTCGCCGACAGCCCCGCGCTCAATGCCGTGGACCACGCCGTCTACGACGTGTGGCTGATCGAGTGCAAAACCTCCACCAACGTGCCGCCGCCCGCCGAGCGCTAACGTCTCCGCCGCCTGTCGAATGGCTCGCCCGCCCTTCGTCGTGAGGGTGCGGACGCGCGGTCCGCGCGAAGGAGAACAAGCATGCTGACCTTGCCCGAAATCGTCGAGCGCCCGTCCCAGCCCTATGTCTATGTCCGGTTCACCGTGCCGATGAGCCAGATGCAGCGGCCGGCCAATGAGGGCTTTCCCAAAGTGTTTGCCTATGTCGAGCGCCACGGGCTGAACCCGGTAGGACCTGCCTTTTACAATTATCGCCGCATCGACATGGCCAATACGCTGGACGTGGAAGCCGGCGTGGCGGTGCAGCAGGCGGGGGCAGGGGAAGGCGACGTTGCGGTGGGCACATTGCCGGCCGGCCGCTTCATGACGCTGTCCTGGCACGGCCATCCCGACGCACTGATAACCGTTACCGGCATGATGATCGGCTGGGCGCGGTTGACCGGGCAGGATTTCGACATGGAGCAGCAGCCGGACGGCGACCATTTCGCCTGTCGGCTGGAATTGTACGAATCCGACCCGGCGGAAGTGCCGAACATGGATGAGTGGGTGACGACGCTGGCGTTCAAGCTGCGGGATTAGCAGCCGATTGCTTTTGATTTGAAACGCGCTCTCCCGGAGACCTCATGGTGAGCTTGTCGAACCACGAGGTCGGGAACGCCGGAATCTGGGTGCCACGACCTCGTCCTTCGACAGGCTCAGGATGAGGTCTACTGGTTCACAAACATTCCAGCCCGAACATTGTCCCATCCTCATCGTCATTGCCGGGCTTGTCCCGGCAATCCAACTCGGGGCGGCATGGACCGCCGGGACAAGCCCGGCGGTGACGAAGAGAGGAAGCGTTGGGGCGAATGGCACCCATCCCCTTCAGAACATCTCGTCCAAGGCATTGTAGAAGCGGTACTTCGCCTCATCCCATTCCGTCCCATAGGCCTTGAGAAAAGCGGCCACGTGTTCCTCGCCGATATTGTAGGCGATGCTGCGGCAGGCGATGGCCAGGTCCTGCCAGACATCGGCGCGGCCCATGCGGCCGCAATCGACGAGGCCGGAAAAGCGGCCATCCTGCGCCAGCACATTGGGGCTGGAGGCATCGCCATGGGTAACGATCGGCTCACCGGTTTCCGGCCGGTGGGCCACAAGCCAGTCCAGCACTTGGCGGCCCGTCCAGCCCTGGCGCTCCATATCGAAATCGCTCTCATCGACCAGGCCGGCCGCCAGGCGCCGCTCGGCTTCGGCCAGGCGGGCATCGATGCCATGGTCGAACGGGCATTGGGCGGGGTCCAGGGCATGAATGCGCTTCAGGCCTTGGGCATAGATGCGGACGAAATCGCCGGGCGGGTCCACGGAGCGCGTCAGATCCGCGCCCGGCACTGCGCTCATCAGCAGCCAGAGCCGGCCATGGGCCTGTTCGGCGTCGATGACGCGCGGCGACTTGAAGCCCATGCGGGTCAGCCAGTTGAGGCGCTCGATCTCCCCGGGCAATTCGGCCAGATCATGCAGGCGCTCGGACTTGAGAAAAACCGCATTGCCGTCCGCCAGCGCGATCCGCCAGACATCGCACGACGATTGGCCCAGCGTGATCTCGGTCCAGTCCAGCGTCAGCAACGGCCCCAGGCTTTCGGGCAGGTCGGATGGCTTGCTCATTGCGCCTTGTCCCATGCGGTCCAGTCGCCCTGGTGCAGCAGGGCACGGCCGAGGCGATCTTCATAATCGGCGCGCGGAATTTCGATGCCGCCGAGCGATGCGAGGTGATCGGTTAGAAATTGCGTATCGAGCAGTTCGAAGCCGCCCGCGTTCAGCCTGTCCACCAGATGCGCCATGGCCATTTTGGAGGCGTCGGTGCGGCGATGGAACATGGATTCACCGAAAAAGGCGGCCCCGATGGCCAGGCCATAAAGCCCGCCGATGAGTTCGTCACCATCCCAGACTTCGACCGTATGGGCCACGCCGCGGCGGAACAATTCGCCATAGACGGCCCGGATGGTCTTGTTGATCCAGGTGGTGTGGCGATCTTCGCCCACTGTCGCGCAGCCTTCGACGATGCCGTCCCAGTCATGGTCAACCCGAATGGTCCAGCCCGATTTCCGCATTACCTTGCGCAGGCTCTTGCTGGCATGGAAGCCGTCGAGCGGAATGATGCCGCGCATTTCCGGGCTGACCCAGAAAAGGTCGTCGTCGGCGGCGTCCTCCGCCATGGGAAAGATACCGGCGCGATAGGCGCGCACGATCAGTTCGGGCGTGATCTCGACGGCAAAGGGATCGGTGCGGCGGGCCATGCTTATTGCCAGCAGGTGGATTGCCCGGACAAGCCGGGCAATGACGTCGACTGGAGGATTGTGCACAAAGCGTTCACCCCATCGTCACCACCGGGCCATCCTCGGACGTGATCCGGGGACCCGGTGGTCCATACTTCAGGCCTTGTTGGCGGCCAGGAATTTTTCCAGCCAGTGAATGTCGTAGTTCCCGGCCAATACGTCCGGTTCCTTCATCAGGCGCTGGAATAGGGGCAGGGTGGTCTTGACGCCGTCGATGACGAATTCGTCCACCGCGCGGCTGAGGCGCTTGAGGCATTCCTCGCGGGTGCGGCCATAGACGATCAGCTTGCCGATCAGCGAGTCATAATAGGGCGGGATCTTGTAGCCCTGATAGACCGCCGAATCGACGCGCACGCCGACACCGCCCGCCGGGTGGTAGAACGTGATCGTACCGGGCGAGGGGGCGAAGGTCTGTGCGTCCTCGGCATTGATGCGCACTTCGATGGCATGGCCATAGAATTGCACCTGCTCCTGCGTCATCGAGAGCTTTTCGCCCGAGGCGACCTTGATCTGCTCGTAGACGATGTCGATGCCGGTAATGCGCTCGGTAACCGGGTGCTCCACCTGCAGGCGCGTGTTCATTTCGATGAAATAGAACTCGCCGTTCTCGTAGAGGAATTCGATGGTGCCGGCGCCGGAATATTTCAGCTTGCGCATGGCGGCGGCGCAAATCTCGCCGATCTTGTCGCGTTCCTCGGCGGTGATGGTGGGGCCGCCGGCTTCTTCCCACACTTTCTGGTGGCGGCGCTGCAAGGAGCAGTCGCGCACGCCCAGATGCACGGCATTGCCCTGGCCGTCGCCGAGGATTTGCACCTCGATATGGCGGGGCTTGCCGAGATATTTCTCCATATAGACCGAGTCATTGCCGAAGGCGGCCTTGGCTTCGGAACGGGCGGTCGACCAGGCGACCAGCAATTCCTTTTCGGTCTGCGCTACCTTCATGCCGCGCCCGCCGCCGCCGGCCGTGGCCTTGATCAGCACGGGATAGCCGATGTCCTTGGCGGTCTTGAGTGCCTGCTGCTCGGTCTCCACCGCGCCGGCCGAGCCGGGAACCACGGGAATGCCCAGCTCCACCGCCGTCTTCTTGGCGGTGATCTTGTCGCCCATGATCTCGATATGGTGCGCCGAGGGACCGATAAAGGTCACCTTGTGCTCCTCGAGGATTTTGGCGAAGCGGGCATTTTCAGAGAGGAACCCATAGCCGGGATGGACCGCATCCGCTCCCGTGATCTCGCAGGCGGCGAGAAGCGAGGGAATGTTGAGATAGGAATCCTTGGCGGCATTGGGGCCGATGCAGACGCTTTCGTCCGCCAGGCGCACATGCATGGCATTGGCGTCGGCGGTGGAATGCACTGCCACCGTCTGAATGCCCATTTCCTTGCAGGCACGCAGGATGCGCAGGGCGATTTCGCCGCGATTGGCGATCAGGACCTTCTGGAACACGTGAAGCTCCCTTACTCGATGACGACCAGCGGCTCGCCATATTCGACCGGCTGGGCGTCGTCCACCAGGATGCGGGTGACCGTGCCGGAGCGGTGTGCCGGAATTTGGTTCATGGTCTTCATCGCCTCGATGATGAGGACGGTCTGACCCTCGGACACCTTGGCGCCGACTTCCACGAAGGCCGGCTTGCCGGGCTCGGGGGCGCGATAGGCGGTGCCGACCATGGGCGAGGTCAGGGTGCCGGGATTGGCGGCGAGGTCTTCGGCCTTGGCGGGGGCGGCGGCCGGCACCGATCCTGCCGGAGCGCTCGGTGCCGCCACGGGCGGGGCCATGTACTGCATCGGCGCCGGCGCATAGGCAGGCGCCTCGTTCGGATAGGACCGGGTGACGCGGACCCGCAGATCGTCCTGCTCGATCTCGATCTCGGCAAGGTTTTCCTTGTTGAGCAGTTCGGCGATGGCGCGGATCAGGTCCTGATCCACCGATGACTTCGTCATTTTTATCGGTCTCCCGGCTTCGCGCGTCGAAGCGTTATTTGAGTTTTTGGGCCAAGGCTTCCAGGGCAAGTTTATACCCCAGGCTGCCAAAGCCGCAAATGACGCCGAAGGCGACCGACGACACATAGGAACGGTGCCGGAACGCTTCGCGCTGATGGATATTGGTGAGATGGACTTCGGCAACCGGCAGACCCACGGCCCGCAGGGCATCGTGAATGGCCACCGAAGTGTGCGAATAGGCCGCCGGATTGATCACGATGCCATCCGCGGTCTTGCGGGCATCCTGAATCCAGGTGACCAGTTCGCCTTCATGATTGGACTGGCGAAAGTCCATGGTCAGGCCCAATTCGCCTGCCGCTGACTTGCACAGGGTCTCCACGTCCTTGAGCGTTTCCGAACCATAGGTGCCCGGCTCGCGTGTACCGAGCAGGTTGAGGTTCGGGCCGTTGAGGACGAGAACGCGTTTGGTCATGATCCAAGCCTTGTGCACCGGCGATTTTGACCGGCGCAAGGGCGGTTACACGAAATGCACCGGAAATGCCAGCAATGTGCTGGCGATACGCTGCCTAACTGCATTGCGTGCTGCCGCATGCGCGCATATTGGCGATGCGGCTGCGCAATTCCTCGGCCCCGATCGCGCCGGGAATGATTTCGTTACCGATAATGTAGGTCGGGGTGCCGGTAATGCCCAGCGCCTGGGCGATTTCGTAGGAGCCCTGGATGGTGCGGGCCACATTTTCCTCGCCCATGCGCAGCTCGAGATCGATCTGCGAAAGCCCTTGCTCGGCGGCCGCCTGCAGGGCCACCGCCTTGTCCACCTTGCCCCGGCTGGAAAACAGCGCCTGGTGGAAAGCCCAGTAATCGGCATCGGTCCTGCTGACGAGGACGCCCACCCGCGCGGCGTCGATGGATTCGTTGGAAAGGATGGGGAACTCCTTGAGGATAACCTTGAGATTTGGGTCCTCCGCGATCAGCGCGGCCAGGTCGGGGACCGCCGCGCGGCAATAGCCGCAATTATAGTCGAAGAACTCCACCAGGGTGACGTCGCCATCCGGATTGCCGACCACGATCTGGTCCGGCGCATTGAAAATGGCATCGCGGAATTCGGCCATCGCCACCTGGGTCCGCGTCTGTTCCTCGACGCGCAGGGTATCCTCCAGCGCGACCGAAAGCCGCTGGAGCAGCTTGGGATCGCTCATCAGATAGTCTTCGATCATGGGATTGAGGACGGCGGCGTCGATGCCCGCGACCTGCGGCGCCTCGGGGGCGGGCTGCTCGGCGAGAACCTGTTCCACGATGGCGCGCACCGCCACCGCATCGGTTTCCGGCTTGGGCTGGTTCAGGAGGGAAAAGCCCAGGGCTCCGGCGAGGATGCCGGCGACAGCGGCCAGCACGATGGGAAGGCGGTTCATGAAAGGCTCCGTCGAGTCGTCGGGCTGTTCTAGCAGACCTGGACCCAAACGTGCAGCCGCTTGTCGGCGGCCGGTTTGCCGCGTCATCAATTGTTGTTGAGACGGGCGGCGCTTCGGGCTAGTCCCAAGGGAAACACCCGGAGCCCCCATGAGCACGAACGCGCCCGACGCCCTGATGCCCTTCTTCGCCATGGACATCCTCAAGCGCGCCAAGGCTTTGGAGGGGCAGGGGCGCAGTATCTGCCACTTGGAAATAGGCGAGCCGGGTGCCCCGCCGGCGCCCCGCGTCATCGAGGCGGTGAGGCAGGCCCTGCCGCAGCCGCAGGGCTATACCAATGCCAAGGGCATGACGGAGCTGCGGGAGGGGCTGGCTGGCTATTATGAACGCCAGCACGGCGTCTCGGTCGATCCGGACCTGATCATGGCCACGATGGGCTCTTCGGCCGGCTTCATCCTGGCCTTCCATACGGCGTTCAAGCCGGGTGCGCGGATCGCCATCACGCGGCCGGGCTACCCGGCCTATGTGAATACGCTCCTGGGCCTCGGGTTCGGCATTACCGAAATCCCCGTCAAAGCGGCCAATGGCTGGCACCTGACCGGCGCCGATATCGCTGCCGCCCATGCCAGGCAGCCCTTCGACGGCCTGCTCTTCGCCAGCCCGGCCAATCCCACCGGCGCCGCCTTGGACCGGGCGGGGCTGGCCGATATCGTGCAAACCTGCGCGCGGCTGGGCGTCACCTTCATCTCGGACGAGATTTATCACGGCCTCGACTATCGCGGGCCCTCGGTCAGCGCGCTGGAACTGACGCGCGACGCCATCATCATCAACAGCTTCTCCAAATATTACTGCATGACCGGCTGGCGCATCGGCTGGATGGTATTGCCCGAAGCGCTGATCCGGCGCGCTGAAATCCTGCAGCAGAACCTGTTCATCTCGGCGCCGACCCTGAGCCAGATCGCCGCCACGACGGCGCTGGAAGAGCGCGATTATGCCGAGGAACAGAAGGCGAGCTATGCCGCCAACCGCCAAGTGCTGACGCAAGGCCTGCGGGAAATCGGCTTCGATCTGCCCACCCCGGGCGACGGCGCCTTTTACGCCTATGCCGGCATCGGCAGGTTCTCCAACGATTCCATGCATTTCTGCGAAACCATGCTTGAACAGGCCGGCGTTGCTGCCACGCCGGGCATTGATTTCGATCGCACCGACGGCAATGGCTATGTGCGGTTCAGCTATGCGGGTACCAGGGCGACTGTCGAACAGGCGCTGGAGCGCTTGCGGCTCTTTGTGAGGGCCGGCGGACGCTAATGGCTGTGGTGGCGGATCTGGAATGAAAAGGGCGGCCCTCGGGCCGCCCTTTTCATGTCTGGAAGATGTCAGGTTCACTCGAACCATTCTAGCCAAGGCCGAGGCGGCGCTGCCACCAGCCGACCTTTTTCTTCTTCTCCGGCTCGGTTCCGTCTTCGACCGTCTCTTCCGCGACAATTTCGTCGGGCGCGGCGCTGGATGTCACCACCACGCCTTCGGGCGGCAATTCCTTCTTCACGCGACGGGACCGCGCCGGCTTCTTCTCCTCGGCCGGCGGCGCTTCGGCGGCCGGCGCCTCGACGGGCATGGCTTCGGCCACGGCGGCGTCCGGCGCAGCCTCGGCC
>Ga0160493_100369_pt1 | contig 10582 bp, 9 predicted proteins | sample DID2MG_2_FD_108262 | JGI IMG/M metagenome (GOLD analysis project Ga0160493, IMG submission 108262) | Enriched soil microbial communities from UW Madison campus, WI, USA - DID2878_E24_FP2 MG | ecosystem: Environmental > Terrestrial > Soil > Unclassified | place: USA: Madison, Wisconsin | collected... | reverse complement strand
TGAACGAGGCCTTCGCCGTGCAGGTTCTGGCCTGCTGCCGGGATCTCGACATCGATCCGGCGCGCCTCAACCGCGATGGCGGGGCCATTGCCCTGGGCCATCCGCTTGGCGCCACCGGTGGCCGGCTGGTCGGCGCGGCGACACGGCAATTGGTGGAAACCGGCGGCCGCTACGCGCTCGCCACCCAATGTATCGGCGGCGGCCAGGGCATCGCCATGGTGTTGGAGCGCGTATAATGAACGCCATCACCAGGGCAGCGGTTATCGGGGCGGGAACCATGGGGGCGGGCATCGCCGCTCATCTCGCCAACGCCGGACTGGACGTTGTTCTGCTCGACGTCAGCGCCGACTTGGCCGCCACCGGCCTCGAGCGGCAGAAGAAGACCGGGCTCATGCATCCGTCTCTGGCCCGCCGGATCGTCACCGGTTCAGTGAGCGACGACCTGACGCTGCTGGCCGATGCCGACTGGATCGTGGAGGCCGTTGCCGAGCGTATCGATATCAAGCGCCGGCTCTATGCGGCCATCGAGACGGTGCGAAAGCCGGGCGCCATCGTCTCCTCGAATACATCGAGCCTGCCGCTGGCGCAGTTGACCGAGACGGCTTCCACCGGTTTCTCCGAACATTTCCTCGTGACGCATTTCTTCAATCCGCCACGACAGATGCAATTGCTGGAACTGGTTTCGGGGTCCTCGACCCGCCCGGAAGTGACCGAGACGATAAGCCGCTTCGCCGATATCCACCTGGGCAAGGGCGTGATCGTCTGCAAGGACCGGCCGGGCTTCATCGCCAATCGCATCGGCTGTTTCTGGCTCGCGGCGGCGCAGAACGAGGCGCTGGCCCTCGGCCTGTCGGTGGAGGAAGCGGATGCGGTTCTGGGCGCGCCCTTCGGTATTCCGAGGACGGCCGCGTTCGGGCTGCTCGACTTGATCGGCATCGATCTGGTGCCGCAAATCCTGGAGAGCCTGCAAGAGGCGCTGCCCGGTGACGATCCGATCCAATCCTATGAGGCCCGGCCTGCCGTCATTGGCGGCATGATCGCGGAAGGCCGGACGGGGCGAAAGGGTGGAGGCGGCTTTTATCGCATGGGTGCGGTCCGCAAGCTGGAGGTCATCGACCTGACGACCGGCGCTTATCGCGCCGCCGACCGTCCGGTGCCGGACAGCCTTGCCGCCAGCGGCGGCGACCCGGCGGCGCTGATGGCGCATCCGGGCAGGGCAGGGCGCTACGCCGCACGGGTCATGCTGAAGACCATGGCCTATGCCGCCCATCTGGTGCCCGAAATCGCCGACGATCCGGCCGCCGTCGATGCGGCGATGCGGCTGGGATATGCTTGGAAGCAGGGACCGTTCGAATTGATCGACCGCTGCGGCGCCCAATGGGTCGCCGAAGCGCTTCGCGAGATCGACCAGCCGGTGCCCGCCCTTTTGTCTCTGGCGATAGACCGGAGCGGCTTCTACCGGTTGGACGCGGGCGAACTGGCCGTCTTGCAACCTGATGGCTGCTACGCGCCCATGCCGGAACCCGCGGGCGTCCTGACCATTGCCGGCCTGGCCCGGCGCGGCGAACCGGTCCGGACGAGCGGCGCCCGTGCGGCGCTCTGGGATCTTGGGGACGGAATCGGCGGCATCGAATTGCGCACCAAGATGAACGTGCTCAATGCCGGAGCCCTGAATGCGCTCGATGAACTGGTCGCCATGGCCGCCGAGCGTTTTGCGGGCCTGGTCATCGGATCGGATGGCGCCAATTTTTCCGTGGGCGCCGATCTCGGCCATATTCTGGCGCTCGCCGAGGCCGGCGACTGGTCGGCGGCGCGGCATCTGATCGTGCGGGGCCAATCGGTGATGTCGGCCATAAAATATGCGCCCATCCCCATTGTCGGCGCGGTGGCGGGCTTCGCGCTGGGCGGCGGCTGCGAATTGCTCCTGCATTGCGCCGCCATTCAGGCCCATGCCGAAAGTCAGATCGGATTGGTCGAGCCGCGCGTGGGGCTCGTTCCGGGCTGGGGTGGGTGCAAGGAAATGCTGCTGCGTGCGGCGCACGCGCCTGGGGTGATGCGTGGGCCAAGCGCCCCTGCCATCGCCGTATTCGACCTGATCGCTTCCGCCACGCAGTCGCGCAGTGCGCTCGATGCCAAAAATCTCGGCTTCCTGCGGGCCGACGACGGCATCACCATGAACCGGACGCGGCTCCTGGCCGATGCCAAGGCGCGGGCTCTGGCCCTCGCGGAAAACTATAGGCCGCCCCAGGCGCCGGTTCTGGCGCTGTCGGGTCCGTCGGGTGCCTCGGCCCTGCGCAACATGGTGGAGGCGGCGCAGGCAGCCGGAACGGCATCGCCACAGGACCGGCTGATCGGCGAGGCGCTGATAAAGGTGCTGACCGGCGGCGCCGATGGCGATCCGTTGCGGGAGACGAGCGAGGAAGCCGTGATGAATCTCGAACGGGAAGCGTTCATCGCCCTGCTCTCGACCCGGCAAAGCCAGGACCGCATCCGGCACATGATTGGGACCGGCAAGCCACTTCGCAATTGACTCGGTCCCGGCTTTTGCGCATGCGGTCATTGGAGCGGGGCCAATGCGCGCTATTGGATGGATGGATTTGACGCCAAGGCAATTGCAGCAGGATTATGCGACCGAGGCCATTTGCGAGCGGCTGCTGCAACGCCATCGCCAGGCCGTTTCGGTGCAGAAGCCGCATCTGGCCGTGGCCAATCTCTCACGCATCATTCAATCGACGCTGAAACTGTCGAACCGGCAGGGTTTTCATGCCATGTCCCTGCGCGAGCTGGCCGGTGCGGCCGGTCTCAGCATGGGCGGGATGTATTCCTATTTCGACAATAAGCAGACCCTGCTGCTGATGATCCTGGATGCGGTCTCCTCGTCCGCCAACGAGGTGCTGGGCGCCCCCCCGCCCGAAATGGAGGCGGACCCCGCATTGCACCTGGACTGGCTGATCGCCACCCATATCCAGCTCACCGAAGTGATGCAGCCCTGGTTCGTCTTCGTGTTCATGGAAGCCAAGGCTTTCCCCGAGCCGGCCAAGCGCATCGCCATTGCAAGCGAGGCGGCGACCGAGGCGATCTTCGCCGATGCGCTGCGCCGGGGTGTGGCGTCCGGCGCCTTCGCCGTCGACGATGTTCCGCTGACCGCCGCCATCATCAAGCCACTGCTGCAGGACTGGTACGTCAAGCGCGCCAAATATCGCAAAGCGGGTATCTCGGTCAGCCAATATGCCGAGCGAGTCACCAGCTTCGTCAGGGCTGCAATCGCTCCACGATAGCGAGCGCTCGTTCGAAAAAGATTCTCTCCGAACAGAAAAACTTGGCGCTCGCCTGCCGGAATACGGCATTTGCGTTTCCGCTATCGCTTTGAATTAACAATCCTATTTCTTGCCGCAAATGGCAGGTCTCCCCATGCTTATAGCGGCGTGACAACACCCCTTGCGGAGACCTTCATCTTGTATATTAATGTTGCATACAAGGCATGGAGGGATGTTTTGACCGTTGCAGCCAGCATCAGCAACAAGATCGTCGAGGCGATCCTGAGCCAGCAATTGGCACCGGAGGCGCGGCTGGGGGAATCCGAGCTCGCCACGCTGTTCAATTGCAGCCGCACCATCGTGCGCGAAGCCATGCTCGATCTTGCTGCCCGCGGTATCGTGACGGTGATCCCGCGTCGCGGCTGGTTCCTTACCCAGGTCGATGCCGAGATGGCGCGCGAGCTCTATGATGCGCGCCAGATCATCGAAACCGGCCTGCTTCGCCATTTCGCGCAGAAGGGGCGGCCGCTGGAACCGCATCTGGTGCAGCGGCTGCAATCGCATCTGGCCGAACAGCAGATGGCGCTGGAAGCGGGCCATGTCGGCCGCCGCTCCTACCTGCTGGGCAATTTTCACGTCCGCCTCGCCGAATGCCTGGGCAATCGGCTGCTGGCCGACAAGCTGCGCGATTTCACCGTGCTCACCACGCTCTTCACCATGCGGCACCAGACGCCCGGCGACGCCCGGATGTCATACGAGGAGCACGTCGCCATCGTGGGGGCGCTGGCCTCCGGCCGCCTGGCCGATGCGGGCGAATGCATGCGCGAGCACCTCGGGACCTGGGATTCCAAGGTCCACATGGTGCGCGAGGTCGATCCGCTGGACGGCCTGCGTCGCGCGCTGGCGCCAATGCCATCCGACGTCAAGGGCGTCGCGGCGGGAGGAAAGAAATAATGGCCATCCGCAATACCCTTGCCTGGGTCGATAGCCTGCGCCCGCAAGTGCCGACGCTGACCGCCGCAGAATTGGCGCAGCGCCTCGCCGCCGGCGAAGAGCTGACGCTGATCGACATCCGCGAATTGCAGGAGCGGATCGACAAGGGCGCCATCCCCGGGGCGCATCATGTGCCGCGCGGCATGCTCGAATTCTGGGCCGATCCGGCCATGGGCTATTATCGCGACTATTTCGTCGAGGATGGCCGCTACGTTCTCTATTGCGCCGGCGGCGGGCGTTCGGTGCTGGCCGCGCTCGCGCTCATGGAGATGGGCTACAAGTCCGTTTGGCATCTCGATGGCGGCTTCGGCGGCTGGGCCGCTGCCGGACAGCCGGTCGAGGATGTCGCAGCCACCTCGCGCTGGCAGCGGAAGCCCTGAGCCATGATCGTCTTTGCAATCCGCCGCGCTGTTCTGGGTGTGCTGATGCTGGTGGCGGTGGCGCTGATGGTCTTCGTCGCCATTCGCCTGATCCCCGGTGACATCGTCAACCAGCAATTGGCCGAAGCCGGGGCGGTCACCCCCGAGCTTTTGCAGGAAAAGCGGGCTGCCATGGGCCTCGACAAGCCCATAGCAGAGCAATTCCTGGTCTGGGCCGGCGGCATCGTCAGCGGCGATCTCGGCCACTCGCTATGGACCGGCCGCCCCGTCTCCGCGCAGATCGGCGCCGCCCTGTTGCCGACACTGCAATTGTCCATCATGGCCATAGCCATGGGTGCCCTGTTCGGCATCGGCGCGGGCGTTTTGGCCGCCCTCTGGCGCGGCACTGCCGGCGACATGGTGCTGCGCATGCTCTCCACCGTGTTCCTCGCCATCCCGCAGCTCTGGCTGGGTCTGTTGACGCTGACCGGGCTCGCCCTGATCGGCTATTACATTCCGCTGCCCTATCGTAGCTTCGCCACCGATCCCTGGGCCAATTTCCAGCAGGTGATCTTTCCCGCCCTGGCTCTGTCGCTGGGCGTGGCGGCGGCGCTCTCCCGCCTGACGCGTTCGGCGATGCTCGAAGTTACGGGCGCCGATTTCATCCGTGCGGCACGGGCAAGAGGCGTGTCGTCGTCCGGGCTCTATCTCGGCCACGCGCTCAAGAATGCGCTGATTCCGGTCATCACCCTCCTGGGCACCCAGTTCGGCAACCTGCTCTCCGGCACCGTGATCATCGAACGCATCTTCAACGTGCCCGGGCTCGGCAACCTGCTGTTCGAGGCCGTGGCCTATCGCGACTACACCGTCATTCAGGCCGCTGTGCTCACCTATGGGCTGATCACCATCATCGTCAATCTGATGGTCGATCTCTCCTACGGGCTCGTCGATCCGCGCATCCGGGAGGCACGCTCGTGACCACAATCCTCCAGGAAAATGCACCGCGCCGGGGCAGCCGCACGCTGGCCATTTTCAAGGCCCTGATCGGCGATCCGATCGGCTGCACGGCACTGGTCATTCTTACAGTGGTGCTGGCGCTCGCCATTTTCGCCCCACTGGTCGCCCAGTTCGATCCGCTGGTGCAGAACCGCCGCGCCATTCTCCAGCCGCCCTCGCTGGTACATTGGTTCGGCACCGACGATATCGGCCGGGATGTTTTTTCCCGTGTGCTCTACGGCACCCAGATTTCGCTGCTCGTCGGCCTGATGGTGGTGATCATCACCATGGTCATCGGCGGCCTGATCGGCATGATCTCGGGCTATTTCGGCGGCTGGGTCGACATGATCATCCAGCGCATCGTCGAGGCGCTCGATACCTTGCCGTCGCTGGTGCTGTCGCTGTTCATCGCCGCCATGCTGGGGCCCAGCGTCCGCAATGTGATCATCGCCGTGACGCTGGCTCAGATTCCGCGCTTCGTCCGCGTCGTGCGGTCGGAAACCATGAAAATCCGCAGCCACGATTTCATCTCAGCCTCGCGCGTCATCGGTGCCTCGCCGCTGCGGATCATGCTCACCCATGGCGTGCCCAATCTCATGCCGACCATGCTGGTGCTCGGCTCGCTGGCTTTCGGCATCGCCATCATGACCGAGGCGGCGCTCAGCTTTCTGGGCGTCGGCACCCCGCCACCCAACCCGTCCCTGGGCACCATGCTGTCACAGGGCACGCGGTTCATCGGCCAGGCGCCCTGGCTGATCATTTTCCCCGGGCTGATGCTGACCGTCAGCGTCCTCGCCCTCAACCTCATCGGTGACGCCTTGCGCGACGTCCTCGATCCTCGAAACCGCTAGCGGAAGAACTGCGGGTCGAACCCCAACGCCATGATAATAAGGGAACGCACTGAAATGCTTAAAGGATTACTCGCCCGCCATCGCTTCGTCACCGCGCTGCCCGCGCTTGCCATCGCCGCGGCGATGGTCGTGGCGGCGCCCGCAATGGCCCAGGACAAGCACGGCGGCAAGGTCGTCATCAACGTTCATGCCGACGCCCCCAATTTCGATCCACTGGCCAGCACCGAATTCGGCGTTCACTCCCGCCTCGGCCTCGCCATGAACCGGCTGGTCGAATGGAAGACCGGCCCCGATATCGGCTATGGCCAATTCGTGCCGAAGCCCGGCCTGGCCGAGAGTTGGGAAATCTCCGAGGATGGCCTGACCTATACGTTCAAGCTGCGAGCGGATGCGGTCTGGCAGGATATCGCGCCGGTTTCCGGGCGTCCCGTCACCTCCGCCGACGTGGTGGCCACCTATGAGGCCATGAAGGAATCTGGCGTGCAGAAGGGCCTGCTGGCGGCCGTCGATACCATCACGGCGCCGGACGACCAGACCGTCGTGCTCACGCTCAATCGCCGCAATGTGGTGCTGCTGCAGAACCTCGCCCACCAGAATATGTGGATCCTGCCGACCGAAGCCTTCGATGGCTCTTATGACCGCAACACCACGGTGATCGGCACCGGCCCTTGGATTCTGGAGGCTGACGAGGTTGGCGTCGCCACCCGCTATGTCCGCAACGAAGCCTATTTCGGCAAGGACGAGAACGGCGAGCAGCTTCCCTATCTCGACCAGGTGGAAATCCTGCCGATCAAGGACCTCAATGCCCGCATCATGGCCTTCCGGTCGGGGCAGGTGGATATCTGGTTCGGTCCGCTGAACATGACGCAGATGCAGGGCCTGCAGCAGGCGCTGCCCAATCTGCAGGACGTGCAGACGGTCGCCAATACCCAGAGCGAGCTCTATCTCAATCCGAGCTTCGAACCCTTTGCTGATCTGCAGGTGCGCCAGGCGCTCAACCTTGCGGTCGACCGGCTCGGCCTGGGTGAAGTGGTGCGCGGCGGCGGCGGCATCGGCGGTGTGGTCGGCCCGGCCCTGAACGCCCAGACCTTGCCCGAAGAAGAGCGTATCGCGCTTTACGGCACGCCGGATCATGAAAAGGCCAAGGCGCTGCTGGCCGAGGCCGGCTATCCCGACGGGTTCAGCTTCGAATTCACCGTCCTCAATTACGGCGAGGAATTTGTGCGCGAAGCCGAATGGATCCAGCAGGATCTGGCAGAGATCGGCGTGACCGCCGAGATCAAGATGGTCGATACCGTTGCCGGCCAGGCGCTGGGCAAGGAGGGCGATTACCAGGCCATGTTCCTGATGATGAGCCCGTTTGCGGAAGCGGACGAGTACTTCACCAGCCATTACCTGCCGGGCGCGGTGCGCAACTATACCGGCATCGATGACCCGACCCTGACCGCGATGATCGAGGAACAGCAGGGCATCATGGACGTGGCGGCGCGCCAGGAAAAGATCTGGGAAATCCAGCGCTACGTCTACGAAAACGTCCAGAACCCGCTGCCGATCTGGGCCGCCGTCCTGCTGCATCCGGCTCAGGCCGATATCCGCGGCTGGCACCCGATGATCACGCAGGGCTTCCCGAGCCTGCCGGAAGTCTGGGTCGAGGAATAAGCGCAATGACCGCCATGGCCTCAAATGCCTTGCCCCGGGCGAACACAGAGAGCGGGGCAAGCCCCGTCGCGCTCTCCGTGGAGGGCATGGCGGTCACCTATAGCGGCCTCCTCGAAGTCTGCTCGGACGTGTCCATCGACGTCCGGCGCGGCGAAGCCCTGGCCCTGATCGGGGAATCCGGTTCGGGCAAGTCCGTCACGGTTCTGGCCGTGACGGGCCTGCTCGGGCGGGGCGGGGAGATCGTGCGCGGCAGCGTCAAGCTCGACGGCGAGGAAATCTCCCAGCTCTCCGAACACGAACGCCGCCGCCGCGGGCTTTTGGGCAAGCGGATCGGCATGATTTTCCAGAACCCCTCGCGGGCGCTGGACCCCGTTTTCACCGTTGGCCAGCAGCTCAACGAGGCGCTGGGCCTCACCGGGCTCAAGGGCAAGGCCGAACTGCGCGCCAAGGGCGCGGAATGGCTGCGTCATGTCGGCCTGCCCGATCCAGAGGAAGCGCTGGACCGCTATCCGCATCAATTGTCCGGCGGCCAGCGGCAGCGGGCGATGATCGCCATCGCGCTGGCATCCGAACCCTCCTTGCTCATCGCCGACGAGCCCACCACGGCGCTGGACGTGACCATTCAGGCTCAGGTGCTGAACCTGATCCGCCGGCTGCAGCGCGAACTCAACCTGGCCCTGGTGCTGGTGACGCACGATTTCGGCGTCGTGGCGGCCATGGCCGACCGCGTGGCCGTCATGTATGGCGGCCAGGTCGTCGAGACCGGAAGCGTCGATGAGATCATCCGCACGCCGCGCCATCCCTATACCCAGGCCCTCTTGGCCAGCATTCCCACCGGCGAAGCCGGCGTCCGCATTCAGGCATTGCCGGGCTCCGTGCCCCATGCCGGCGCCATGCCGCGCGGCTGCCGTTTCCATCCGCGGTGCCCTGCCGCGCTCCCCCTCTGTCAGGACAGCGAACCCGCGCTGCAACCGGCCGCCGATGGCCGTGTCATGCGCTGCCTGCGCGCCGATGATCTGGAACGCCACGATGCCTGACGCTCAAGCCCTTTTCTCGCTGCACGATGTCAGCGTCCGCTATCCGATCCGCCGGGGCTTCTTTCAGCGAGTGGTCGGCCATGTCGGGGCGGTGGATGGCGTCAGCTTCGATCTGCGCCGCGGGGAAACCATGGCCCTGGTCGGCGAATCCGGCTGCGGCAAGAGCACTTTGGGCCGCGCCATCCTGCGGCTGGAACAGGTGGCGGACGGGACCATCACGGCCGCCGGCAAACCCTTGCTGACGCGAAAGGACCTGGCGCGCCGGGCCCAGGTCGTCTTCCAGGACCCGCTGGGCTCGCTCGATCCTCGTTGGACCATCGGCAATCTGGTCGGCGAGGGCATCGACGTGCATGGCACGGCCCGGGGCGCCGAGCGCGATGCGCTGGTGCGCGACCTGCTCAAACAGGTCGAATTGCCGGCCAGCGCCTTCCACAAGTTTCCCCATCAGCTTTCGGGTGGCCAGCAACAGCGCGTGGCCATCGCCCGCGCCTTGGCCATGCGGCCCGAACTCATCGTGCTCGACGAGGCCACCTCGGCGCTCGACGTCTCGGTGCAGGCGCAAATCCTCAATCTGCTCAAGGATTTGCAGGCCGAATATAATCTCACCTATCTGTTCATTTCCCACGATCTGACGGTGGTGGGCCAGTTCGCCGATCGCGTCGCGGTCATGTATCTGGGCCGCATCATGGAAATGGGCGATGCCGCCGACGTGCTCTCGGCGCCGCGCCATCCCTATACCCGGGCACTTCTGGCTTCTTCGCTGAAAGTCGATCCCGATATGCGCATCGACAGGGTGCCGCTGCTCACCGGCGATGTGCCCAGTCCCCGCAACCCGCCCAGCGGCTGCCGTTTCCGTACCCGCTGCCCGCAGGCGCAGGCCGGCTGCGCCGAGCTCCATCACCGCATGGTCCCCGCTCCGAATGGGCGGGAGACTGCCGCCTGTCTCGCCAATGGCGACCTCTGAACCCTTCTCAACGAGACTTCGAAAATGACCGATATCAATCCGCATTGGACGTCCCACACCGCCGACCTCGACGGCGTGAAGATTCGCTATCTCGACAATGGCGGCACCGGTCCGGTCCTGGTTTGCCTGCATGGCACCTCGATGAGCGCCCATGCCTGGGGCCATCTGGCCGCCAGCCTGCGCGACTTCTATCGGGTCATCGCGGTGGACATGCGCGGCCATGGCGCCTCGGACCGCCCCAACAGCACCTACACCATCAAGGAGCTTGCCGAGGACATCGGCAAGCTGGCCGCCAAGCTGGACCTGCGGAATATCACCCTTGTCGGCAGCTCGGTGGGCAACCAGGTCGCGGTCTCCTTCGCGGCGGCCAATCCTGATCGCATCGCGGGCCTCATCCTGTCCGATCCGAGCTTTTTCGTCGCCGATGGCGAGATCGTCAAATATCTGCGCTCGCACCATACCCGCC
>Ga0160493_100368_pt1 | contig 10665 bp, 12 predicted proteins | sample DID2MG_2_FD_108262 | JGI IMG/M metagenome (GOLD analysis project Ga0160493, IMG submission 108262) | Enriched soil microbial communities from UW Madison campus, WI, USA - DID2878_E24_FP2 MG | ecosystem: Environmental > Terrestrial > Soil > Unclassified | place: USA: Madison, Wisconsin | collected... | reverse complement strand
TCAACCTGGCGTAGCTTGGCGACGATCTCTTCGGGCTTGTGCTTCTTCTGGGGCATTCCAACGTCCTCTCTAGCGGCTCAATAGCCTACTTCAGGGAGGACCACTTTTCAGGGGGCAGACCAACATCCTGAGGGGCGTTGGTCCTAACCTGTTGTTCGCTCTGCTGATGGACGGCCCGCAATTGCGGGCTCGTTGGCCCTATATCTACGCTTCAAGCCTCGCCGACGATCCCGGCACGTCCGTTCTGTCAGTGACTTCGATGGGTCTGATTGAACGCCAGGCAAATCAGCGTAACCCGACTGTCGCCTTATGGAAGGATGAGGCGGGCACTGTGAAAGAAATCAAGCTCGATGAAGGTAGCAAGAGCGTCTTGCTGACACTCGAAGCGCAGACCACCCGAGATCAGACGTTGGACGGGCGCGTAGTAAGCGACGCTCGATCTTGGCGGTACCTGGATGATATCTCATTGTAGCGGTTGGCCGGGCGGCATGGCATGGTTGTGCAAACAGAGTTCGCCGCGTTGCACCGCTGGCCCATGGCAAGCTGCCTTTTTGGCGTGCGCAAAAAATCAGCGCACGCCCCTCGGCGCGAAGGTGCCCTGCGCACATAGGCATGCAAATGTCTGCTGCTCTTTGACTGCCGCAAACACCCGCCATTCCACTTCCGGCCCCAGATGAGCCATCGGCAAGGCTTGGCGAAATGGCCGCTTTCCATGATGCGGCCACCCAAACCTGCCATTCCGCTTACGGCCCCACATCAGTCATTCTGATGTGCCGAGTGACGGCCACGATCAAACGCCCAGCAGTAGTGATTGCTGCGGCGAAGAGGCCAATGAAGGTGCGGTTCATGCGCACAAGCTTTGTTCTGGACTGGCCGTCCTCCTGCATCGGCTGGAACGGAGCGCCAGAATATTGCGAACATTGAGCCAGTCCAATGGTCAAAAAAGCCAAACCTATCGAACGATAACAAGCGCCTAGGCGCTAGTAGATGCGCATCTGCATGCGCATGACGATGTCCTGGCCCAGGCGCTGGAAGCCGAATTCGCGCATGGTGCAATGCCAGCTCGATCCGGCCTTTTCGATGCGGAAGAGATTGTAGCGGGCCGGATCGTCCAGGGTGCCGCCCTGGGCGGCGCTGGCGGCGGCAACGCCGATGACCGGAACTTCGTGATCCTTGCCGGGAATATGGTGAATCGAGGAGCGATGGGTGTGGCCGTGCAGGATCAGTTCGGCGCCGTGCTCGGCGATGACCTGGCGGAAGACGCGATGGCCCTTGAGGCCGAAGGAGGGGTGCTGCAATTCGGCATTGGGCGGGTGGTGGATCAGCACGGTGCGGAAATAGCCGGCATCGCCGAGCAGCTTGAGGATGCGGCCCAGGCGCGCCGCCTGCTTTTCCTCGAAGCGCCCGATGGCCATGAAGGGCGGGGTCGGCACGGCGCTGGAGCAGGAGATGATCGCCAGGTCCCCCACGCGGCGCACGAAGGGGAAAGCCTGGCCCTCCAGCGTCTCGCCCTTGAGGTAATCGCCCCAGGCGCTCTGCGCGCCTTCGAGCGCGCCGGGCACATAGGCATCGTGATTGCCGGGACAGACGGCGACATTGTCGCTGCCGCCCAGGCTTTGCAGCCAATTGCCGGCGCGTTCGATTTCGGCGGGCAGGGCCAGATTGGTCAGGTCGCCGGTCACGGCGGTGAAATCGGCCTTCTGCTCCTGCATGTGCTGGACCAGGCGCACCAGCGTCTCGCTATTGAGCTCGCCATGGCGCTTGAGCTTCCAGTTGAGGAAGCCGGTCAGGCGCTTGCCGAACAGATCGCGCAGACCGATCTGGGGCAGCGGGGACAGGTGAATGTCGGAGATATGGGCGAGGGTGATCATCGCGGCGGTTTTGCCAGAAGGAAAAGGCCAAGAAAACGGTCAATCGTGCATGGACACGATTTTGTCGCGCACAAAGCTCTGATAGCGGTGGCGGTCAACAGGGAGCCAAGCCGATGATGAATCGTTTTCAGCGCGTCCGGGCCAAGGTGTTTCTCACGCTCAAGGGGCTGTGGCTCCGCATGACCGTGGGGGCGCGGGTGATGATGGTGGATGGCGACAAGGTGCTGCTCATTCGCCACCGGCATATCCCGGGCTGGCAATTTCCCGGCGGCGGGGTGAGCCCGGGCGAGACCGTGGAGGAGGCGGGGGCTCGCGAGGCCCTGGAGGAAACCGGATATCGCCCGGTCGGGCCGATGCAGCTTTTCGCGATCTACCACAATTCCAGCACCGTCACGAACCGCGATCATGTCGCCTTCTTCATCTGTACCCGGTTCGAGAAGGCATTCGACCATTCCGGCAATTTCGAAATCGCCGAAATCGGCTGGTTCGACCGCCATGCGCTGCCCTCTGGGGTCACGCCGGCCACCAGCCAGAGGATCGACGAATATTTCGACGGCGTCGAGAAGCGGACGACCTGGGGCTATTGAGGGCTCTTTACCTCTCCCTTTGGGGGGAGAGGTCGGCGCGTAGCGCCGGGTGAGGGGGCCTTTTACTCGCTCATCGCCTGCCGAAAGGCCCCCTCACCCCGGCCCTCTCCCCCTAAGGGAGAGGGGGCGCAGGAGCCGAAGCGAGCAATCAATCCAGAAACGGCAGTTCCGGGCCGATGGGGATGATCCGGTGCGGATTGATGGTGGTGTGGCTCCAGTAATAATGGGTGCGGATATGGTCGAGATCGACCGTTTCCTTGATCCCGGGAACCTCGTAGAGCGCCTTGAGATAGTGCGACAGGTTGGGATAGTCGGCGATGCGCTTGCGGTTGCACTTGAAGTGGCCGACATAGACGGCGTCGAAGCGCACCAGGGTGGTGAAGAGCCGCCAATCGGCCTCGGTGATGCTGTCGCCGGTGAGATAGGCGTTCTCGCCCAACAGGTTCTCGACCCAGTCCAGCGCCGCGAACAGCTTTGAGACCGCCTCGTCATAGGCTTGCTGGGTGGTGGCGAAGCCGGCCTTGTAGACGCCGTTATTGATGTCGTCATAGACGCGCGCATTGATCGCGTCGATCGCCTCGCGCTGGTCCTGGGGGTAATAATCCTCGCTATTGCCGGTCAATTCGTCGAAGGCCGAATTGAACATGCGGATGATTTCGCTGCTCTCGTTGGAGACGATGGTGCCGGTCTTTTTGTCCCAGAGCACCGGCACGGTGACGCGGCCGGTATAATGGGGATCGGCCTCGGTATAGACCTGCCAGAGGTAATCCTTGCCGAAGAGGGCGTCGCCGGTCGAGCCTTCCGCCTTGTCGAAGCTCCAGCCGGTCTCGTCCGGCATTTTCGGGGACACGACGGAGACCGAGATGAGGTCTTCGAGGTTCTTGAGCTTGCGGAAGATCAGGGTGCGGTGCGCCCAGGGACAGGCCAGCGACACATAGAGGTGATAGCGGCCCGCTTCGGCGGCGAAACCGCCGGTGCCGGAAGGGCCGGGCGCGCCGTCGGGGGTGATCCAGTTGCGGAAGCCGGCCTGGCTGCGCACGAATTTGCCGCCGGTCTTGCTGGTGTCATACCATTGGGTGGACCATTTGCCGTCGATCAATTGTCCCATATCGGACCCCTTTCGGTCATCTTGCTGTCGGCTTCGGAGAGTGAAATCCCGGCGAGCCGCAGCAGTTGCGGTGCTGGCTCCTTACCTAAGGGCGGGACCGGGATGCGAAAAGGCCGTTCTGGAGTAACAGTGCGTTATGCATTTGGGGCACAGCAATGGCGCGTCGGAGCAATTTAGCGGCATGAGCCCGATATTCCCATTTACGGCCGGCCACGCCGGTGCTAATGCGGATTCAGACGTGGAGGCGTCCAGGATGGTGAAGGTTTTGCGAGTGAACCGACGACCCTAGGCGGTCGTTTCGAGCGGGAGCCCGAGGGCTGACCGCAATTTGTTCTGCACACCTTTTCCGGATTGCCCAGATGACCACGCTCGTTGCGGCCGAGGCCGCGTCCGCCCCGCTTGCCGGCCAGCCCTATGTGCGGCCCGCCACCCCCGCCGATGACGCCTTTGTCGAGGAATTGCAGGCCATCGCCTTCGGCCCCGGCCGCTTTGCGCGCACCGCCTTCCGGGTGCGGGAACGCTTTCCCATCGATCCCAGCCTGAGCCTTATCGCCGAAGTCGACGGCACGCCCTGCGGTTCGGTATGGATGACCCCGATCAGCGTTGGCGGGCGCAAGGGCTATCTGCTGGGGCCGCTGGCCACCCATCCCAATTTCCGCAAGCGCGGCGCGGGCAAGCTCCTGGCGCGCGAAGTCAGCCAGCGGGCGCTGGCGCGCGGCGAGGGCAGTTTCGTGCTTTTGGTGGGCGACCAGGATTATTATTGTCCTTTGGGCTGGGACATCACCACGCCGGGCAATATCCAGTTTCCCGGGCCGGTCGACCCGACGCGGGTGCTGCTGCTCTCCGAGGACAAGAGCCTGGCCAAATCGCTCGAGGGCACGATCGCGGCGTTCTAGCTTTCTTTCTCCCTCAAGGGGAAACGGGGGCGGCGGGTATCGAAAAACGGGTGCCACGACGCGCGCCGTGTCATAGACTTGGCGCATCATCATTTTCGAGTGCCCTTTTGACCATCGATACCGACATCGTCGAGCTTCTGGCGGCGCGGCTCCTGCGGGAGGCGCCCGCTTTGGCGCCGGCCGAGGAACTGGTGCCGGACTGGAACCCGCTGACGCCGTTCTCGCGGCCGCCCGTGCCGGCGGCGGTGCTGATCGCCCTGGTGCGGCGGCCCGAGGGGCACACCGTGCTCTATACCGAGCGCTCGCCGGACCTGCGGGCGCATTCGGGGCAGGTGGCCTTTCCCGGCGGCAAGGTGGACCGGACCGATGCGGATGCGGCGGCGGCGGCCCTGCGCGAAGCCAATGAGGAAGTGGGCATGGCGCCGGGCGATGCCAATGTCCTGGGCTATATGCCGACCTATTATACGGGAACCAATTACCTGATCACGCCGGTGGTGGCCGAAATCGACCCAAGCGGGCCCTTCGTGCCCAATCCGGGCGAGGTGCATTCGGTCTTCGAAGTGCCGCTGTCGCGCATTCTCGACGCCAATACCTATGGCCGCTATCGCATCAGCCGCGGCGGCAAGGAGCATTCCACCTGGCAGATCGACCATGACGGGCACACGATCTGGGGGATCACCGCCAATCTGACGCGGCGATTCCGCGACCTGGCCCTGGGCGAGGTGGTCGCGTGATCCCGGAGCGGCTGGAGGGCGCCGAATGGCTGGGGCGGCCGGATGTGCAGGCGATTTTCGGGGCTCTGGAAGGCGCTGCCGGGCGGACGCGGGCGGTGGGCGGCATCGTCCGCGACAGCCTGATCGGGCGTGTCCGCGACAAAACCGATATCGATATGGCCACAGAATTGCTGCCGGTGGCGGTGATGCAGAAGGCGCGGGCGGCGGGAATCGCCGCCTATCCCACCGGCATCGATCATGGCACGGTGACGCTGCGGCTGGGCGAAACCAGCGTCGAGGTCACCACATTGCGTCGGGACGTGACCACCGATGGCCGCCATGCCGAGGTGGCGTTCGGCACCGATTGGGTGGAAGATGCGCAGCGGCGCGATTTTACCCTCAACGCGCTCTATTGCTGTGCCGATGGCCGGCTGTTCGACCCGCTGGGCGGGGTCGGCGACCTGATCAATGGCCGGGTCCGCTTCATCGGCGATGCCGGCCAGCGGATCGCCGAGGACGGGCTGCGCGTCTATCGCTTCTTCCGGTTTTCGGCCAGCCATGGCGGCCAGCATTTCGACCCCGATGGGCTCGCCGCCTGCCGCGATGCGGTGGGGCGGCTCGGCCATTTGTCGCGCGAGCGGGTGGGCAGCGAAATGCTGCGCATGCTCGCCCTGCCCAAGGTGGCGCGAACCCTGGGCGCCATGGCGGCGATCGGGCTGCTGGAGCGGCCCGAGACCATCCTGCGGCCCTTGCAGCTTTATGAGGATTTGGGCGGCCACGATGCGGCGGCCCGGTTGGCGCTGCTCGCCCCCGAGGGGCTGGAGGCGCTGCAGGCGGAATGGCGGCTGGCCAATGACATGGCGGGTCGGGCGGCCCGCATCGGTGGGGCGGCGACGCTGCTGATCGAGGGCAAGCCCAATTGGGCCGCCTATAAATATGGCGAAGAGGCCGTGGAGGGGCTGGCCGTGGCGGCAGCGCGGGCCGATTGGCCGCGCGACTTGCTGGCCGAGACGGCGCGCGATCTGGGCCGCCTGCCGGTCGCACCCCTGCCGGTCAGCGGCAAGGATCTGGTGGCGCGCGGCATGCGGCCGGGGCCGGAACTGGGCGCAATTCTGCAGGAGCTGGAAAAGCAATGGGTCGAGAGCGGTTTCACCCTCGACCCGGAAAGCCTGCTCGGAGCGGTGCAGGCTTTGGATTAGTGCCCAGGTCCGGCCGCCGGCTGTGCCTTCCAGCACAGATCGTCACCCTCGGGCTTGACCCGAGGGCTCTTGCGATGCCGAAAACGCCCTCGGGTCAAGCCCGAGGGTGACGAGCGGTGGATAGGCTGCACCGGCTCTTTCACGTTTGGCCCGAAACGAGCCATCCCCAAGGCCTCGGGGAGGTCTGCCGGTCCTTCCGGGCAAAAATAAAACGAACTAGTGCCGGGTCTTCCCGGCATCGTCGACATCGACGATGCGCTCCTTGATGCGCTCGATCATTTCGGGGCGCACTTCGGTTTCGCCGTTGATGTTCTTCATGTTTTCCACGGCGCGGCGAACCACTTCCGCTTCCGTTTCCGCCTGGGCGTGCCAGGTGGAGCCGGGGATAAGCGTGCCCGAATCAAAGCGTTTCATGGCCGAACCTCCTTGAATTCATCCGCATTGGTGCATCTGCATGAACGTGCCGGCGCGGCCGGGGGTTCCCTATTCGTCGGGGAAGATGCCGATATCGGAGAGGCCTTCGAGCCAGGTGGCGCCATCGCGGCGGATGACCTGGCGCGGCAGGATGCCGGTCTCAGCGCCGATGGCATCGGCCAGGATGGTGGAATGGGTCACCACCCAGACCTGGCTGCGTTCGGCGGCGCGGGCGATGGCGCGGGCCAGCGCCGGCAGCAGGTCGGGATGCAGGGAGGCTTCGGGCTCGTTGAGCGCGATGAAGGGCGGTGGGCGATAGGCCAGGAGGGCACCGAGCAGCGCCAGGAATTGCAGCGTGCCGTCCGATAATTCCTCGGCGCCGAAGCTGCGCCGGGGCAGGTCGGGGAAGACCATGGCGAAGGAGGCATTGCGGCCCGGCGGCGGCACTTCGAGCCGGGCGCCGGGAAAGGCCTGGTCGATGGCCGCGTCGAGATCGACGCTGTCGCCTCGGATATGGCGGAGCGTGGCGAAGACGGCGCCGAGATTGCCGCCATCGGCATCCAGCATGGGCGCGGTCACCGCCAGGGCCGGCCGGCGCAGCGGCGAATCCCGGTCGGTGCGGAAGCCGTGATAGAAGCGCCAGGCGCCCAGGAGATGGCGGATGGCATCCAGCTCGGGCAGGGTGCCGCGCAGGGCCGAAAGAGCGGTTTCGCTGGCCAGCAGGGGCCGGTCGAGCTGACGCATGCGCCCGGTCTCGTCGCGATAATGGGCGGCGGGGCCCTTGCGCTCGAGCAGGGTCACCGCGCGCCGTCCGGGCAGGACCAGGCTTTCCGCCTTGATCTGCGGTTCCTCGGCAAAGACCGCCTGATATTTGGAATCGCCGAACCCCACCTCCACCGCATAGCGCGGCAGGAAAGCGGCTTCTTCATCGGTCGGCAGGATGGTGTCGAGCCCGACTTCGAAGCGCAGGCGCGGCGCCTCGTTGATGCGGCGCGGCCCCGCCCACATGGCCGAGGCCAGGCCGCCCTCGCGCGCCAGCGCCAGGGTGAGTTCGCCCGTCGCCGCGGCGCGCACCATTTCCAGCGCCCGGTAGAGATTGGTCTTGCCCACGCCATTGCCGCCGACCAGGACGGTCAGCCGCCGCAGGGGAAAGCGGATGGACTTGATCGAGCGGTAGCCCGTAATATCGAGATCGGCCAGGGACATGCGCTCTGCCTGTCTGAAGGGCGCCGGCCGGCGCAATGATTGAAGTATGACAAAACGCAGAGCGATGTCACCCTGGGACCGGATCTGGCCGCGCATGGGCCTGCGGCGCTACTTCATCTATCTGCAAAAGCGGGTGCTGCGCATGTCCGGCAGTCCGCATGCCATTGCCGCCGGGGTCGCGGCGGGGGCATCAGTGGCCATGCTGCCCCTGTTCGGCCTGCATTTCGTCCTCGGTCTGGTCCTGGCTTTCGTCACGCGCGGCAGCCTGGTCGCGGCGGCCATCGGCGCGCTCTGGGGCAATCCCTTGACCTTCCCGCTCTTCGTCGCCGCCGGCTATGGGCTGGGCGACTGGATGCGCGGCGGCGGCGGCATGAGCCCGGGCGAGGCGGAAATCGTGCATGAGGTGGCCGGAAAGCTGCCGCATGGGCTGATCTCGTCCGAGTTCGAGGCCATCTGGCCCACATTCAGCACCACGCTGATCGGCTCGATTCCACTGGCGATTGCGACCTATCTCATCGCCTATGTCCTGGTGCGCTGGCTGGTCGGGCGCTTTCGGGCGGCGCGGGCCGAGCGGCTGGCGCGACGGCAATAGGCCTCAGGGCCATTTCACCGCCGGCGGCATGGAGGAGAGGATCGAATTGACATTGCCGCCGGTCTTGAGGCCGAACGTGGTGCCGCGATCGTAGAGCAGGTTGAATTCGACATAGCGGCCGCGGCGGATCAATTGTTCCTCGCGCTCGGCGTCGGTCCAGCTCCTCTCGAAATTGCGGCGCACCAGCTTGGGATAGATGTCGAGAAAGGCCTCGCCCACCGCCCGGGTGAAGGCGAAATCGGCATCCCAGTCGCCGGAATTGAAGTGATCGTAGAAGATGCCGCCGGTGCCGCGCGGCTCGTTGCGGTGCGGCAGGAAGAAGTATTCGTCGCACCAGGTCTTGAAGCGTTCATAATCGACCCCCTGGCGTCCCGCGCAGGCGGCTTTCATGGCGGCGTGGAAGTCCAGCGTGTCCGGATCGTCCTGATTGCGGCGATTGTCGAGCACGGGGGTGAGATCGGCCCCGCCGCCCCACCATTGCTTGCCGGTGACGATCATGCGCGTGTTCATGTGCACGGCCGGCACATGCGGGTTCCAGGGATGGGCGATGAGCGAGATGCCCGAGCTCCAGAATTCTGTGCCGGCCTCGGTGCCGGGCATCTGGCGGGCGAAATCCTCGCTGAAATGGCCGTGCACGGTGGAGATATGGACGCCGGCCTTCTCGAAGACCCGGCCATGCAGGATGCCCATCTCGCCGCCGCCGCCCCCGGCGCGATCCCAGGGCGTGCGCTCGAAAGCGCCCGGCGCCCTATCGGCATGCGGGCCGGCGACCTCGCGTTCGATGGCCTCGAATTCGGCGTGGATACGGTCGCGCAGGGTGCGGAACCAGGCGCTGGCGGTGGATTTCTTGGTGTCGATATCGGCGGGCAGGGTCATGGCGGGGGGAATGGACCTTCAAGAAAGCTGTGTAAAGTCGCCAATCTGTCTCATGGCTTCTCCGAGTACCATGGCGCCGGCCAGCGCGACATTGATCGAGCGCAAACCGGGGCGCATCGGAATGCGGATGCGCAGATCGGCCATGTCGGCCACGTCATCGGGCACGCCGGCGCTTTCGCGGCCGAGCAGCAGCACGTCGCCGGGCGCGTAAGTGGCGGCATAGGCCGAGCCCGAGGCCTTGGTCGTCAACAGGACCAGCCGCCGGCCTTGCTGCTGCCGCCAGGCGTGGAAGGCGGCGAAGCTGGCATGCTCCACCAGGGCCGCGCGATCCAGGTAATCCATGCCCGAACGGGCCAGATTGCGCTGGGTGATGGCGAATCCGGCCGGATGGATGACATGGACCGGAGCCCCCATGCAGGCGCCCAGCCGCAGCAGCGTGCCGGTATTGGCGGCGATGTCGGGCTGATAGAGGGCGAGGTCGATGGCCAATATGCTTGCTCCGCACCAGATGAAGCGCCCGGAATCCGGGCCCGGCTTGGGTATAGTGTCGCACTTGCGCACTGTCACGGTACGCGCACTGGACAAGTTCGGATGACAGTGCAAAAAGGACGCTACCTGACGGGCCGCTTGAGGGCGGCCGGCGGATCGATTCTGCATATGCGGACGAGCACGCCGGAGCCGGCCCCGTCATTTGTGCATCGTACGGGGATACGGACCTTGGCCACGCAAGCAGAACATTCATCCACGAACCGGCGGGACTTTCTCTATGTCGCCACGGGCGCCGTCGGCGCCGTTGGCGCCGCAGCCGTGGTCTGGCCCTTGATCAACCAGCTCAATCCGGACGCCTCGACCCTGGCCCTGGCGACCATCGAGTTCAATGTGGGCGCCATTCCCGAAGGGCAGTCGGTGACCATTACCTGGCGCGGCCTGCCGGTTTTCGTGCGGCATCGCACGGCGGCCGAGATCGAGGAAGCCAAGGCGGTCCCGCTGAGCGAGCTCAAGGATCCCGAGACCGACGAGCAGCGCACCAAGCCGGGCCACGAGCAATGGCTGATCATGATCGCCAATTGCACGCATCTGGGCTGCGTCCCGGTCGGCGAATCCGGCGATTTCGATGGCTGGTTCTGCCCGTGCCACGGCTCGCATTACGATACGGCCGGCCGTATCCGTCGCGGTCCCGCGCCGCTGAACCTGGTCGTGCCG
>Ga0160493_100367_pt1 | contig 10698 bp, 10 predicted proteins | sample DID2MG_2_FD_108262 | JGI IMG/M metagenome (GOLD analysis project Ga0160493, IMG submission 108262) | Enriched soil microbial communities from UW Madison campus, WI, USA - DID2878_E24_FP2 MG | ecosystem: Environmental > Terrestrial > Soil > Unclassified | place: USA: Madison, Wisconsin | collected... | reverse complement strand
GGAGCGGTTATCGGTCGACCTGCTGGTGGCAGCGGCGAGACAAGCGCGGGATGCCGGCATTCCGGCGCTGGCGCTGTTCCCCAACACGCCGGACCATCTGCGCAGCGAGAATGCAGAGGAAGCCTATAATCCCGACAACCTGATGTGCCGGGCGCTGAGCGCGATCAAGGCGGCGGTGCCGGAAATCGGACTGATCGCCGATGTGGCGCTGGACGAATATTCCAGCGACGGACAGGACGGATTGGTGCGCGACGGGGAAATCCTCAACGACGAAACCGTGGCCGTGATGGTGAAGTCGGCGCTGGTGCAGGCGCGCGCGGGCGCGGATATCATCGCGCCATCGGACATGATGGACGGGCGCGTGGCCGCGATCCGCGCCGCTCTCGATGCCGAGGGGTTCGACCACGTGCAGATCATGTCCTATGCGGCCAAATATGCCTCGTGCTTCTACGGCCCGTTCCGGGAGGCGGTGGGCTCGGGCAGCCGGCTCAAGGGCGACAAGCGCACCTATCAGATGGATTATGCCAATTCCGACGAGGCGCTGCGCGAGATCGAACAGGATATCGAAGAGGGCGCGGACAGCATCATGGTCAAGCCGGGCCTGCCCTATCTCGACGTGGTGCGCCGGGCCCGGGATGCGTTCAACGTGCCGATCTACGCCTATCAGGTGAGCGGGGAATACGCGATGATCGAGATGGCGGGCGCGGCCGGCGCCATCAATCGCGATGCGGCGGTGCTGGAAAGCCTCTGGGCCTTCAAGCGCGCCGGGGCGAATGGCGTTCTCACCTATTATGCGCTGGAAATGGCCCGCAAGCTGGGCGGCTAGGGCGGTTCACCTTTAGCTGGCGCGGCTCTTTTGCTTCCTTCACCTGAAGAGGGAGAGAGCGATAGAAAACGTGAAACGATCTAACCCGCCCTTTCCGTCGTTCCGTCTTCGGCGGCGAGCTGGGCGGGGCGTTTGCCCCGGCGGGGGCGAATGGCGCTGATGATGCCAGCGCAGGCCACCAGCACCATGCCGGCCAAGGCGATAGGCTCGGGGGCGTGGTCGAAGACCAGCCAGCCCAGAATGCCCGCCCAGACCAGATGCATATAGGTCATGGGGGCAACCAGGGCCGCCGGCGCATAGCGATAGGATTGGGTGAAGAGGTAATGGCCCAGCCAGGCGGAAACGCCCAGGCCGATGAACAACACGACCTGCAGGGGCGTGGGCGCGGCGCCATGCAGCGTCCAGGGCAGGAAAATGCCGAAGGCAACGGCGCCGATCAGCGCCGAATAGAACAGCATGGCCATGGTACGCTCGGTGTGGGCGAGCACGCGGGACAAAAGATTGTAGGCGGTGGCGAGGACGACATTGCCCAGAACGAAGGCAACGCCCCAGGGATCGAGGCCGCCGCCGGGCCGGGCGATCAGCAGCACACCGGAAAAGCCGACAATGGCGGCGACCCAGGCTGCCGGCCCCACCTTCTCCTTCAATATCGGACCCGAGAGCAGCACGACCACGACGGGGCAGAGATAGACGATGGCCGTGGTTTCGGCGACCGGCATGCGCTGCAGGGCCAGACTGACCAGGAAAGATCCCAGCGCCAGGCTGCCGGCGCGGAGCAGAACCAATCCGGTGCGCTGGGTGCGCACCATTTCGCGGCCATGGAGCGGGGCGACGAGGGCCAGCATCAACAGGCAATGGCCGATATAGCGAATGGCCGTCACCATGGGCACATTGTACTCGGTGATGAGCAGCTTGTTGGCGGTGTCGTTATAGGCAAAGAGCAATGTCGCGCCCAGGATGAGGACGAGACCGCGCAAGGGCTGATGCGTCAGCGGCGCGGGGGAAGCGGCGATAGACATGAACAATTCCGGAAGGGCGCCGGGCAGGCGCGGCGACTCGGGCAAGGCTTACAATAGGGCCAGTGTAGCCCTGTCGGGCGCGTGGGGACAGATGCCGTCGCAAATCTGTGCCCAGCCCTCTTGCAATGGTGAGGAGCCGTGACAATTTGTGGACCATGAGCCAGGATTTCGCCGCACGCCCCTATCTGCCCGACCCTTCGACCGCCCCCGAATTGTTCGACGGGCTGCTGACGCGACGGGTGACCGCCTATCTGATCGATCTGGCGCTGATCGGCGTCTTGACGCTGGCCCTGGCCATATTGGGCGTGATCCTGGGCTTCCTCACCTTCGGGCTGGCCTGGCTGACCCTGATCTTCGTGGTGCCGGCGGCAGTCGTCATCTATTACGCGCTGACCCTGGGATCGCCGAAGCGGGCGACGGTGGGCATGCAGGCCATGGACATCGTGCTGACGCCGACGCGCGGCCAGCCGCTGGACGGCTGGATGGCGATCTTTCACGCGCTCCTGTTCTGGCTGACCTTCTGGATTTCCTGGCCGGTCACCATCCTGTTCGCGCTGTTCACGCCGCGCCGGCAGATGATCCATGACCTGATCATGGGCACGCTGATGGTGCGCCGTTCGCCGATGCTGCGGCACTGGCGGCGGAGCCGCCGGCCGGACGATTATCACGACGGCGAGTGAGGCGTTGCCCGGCCCGGGACTCGGCGCTAGACTAGCGGCGTTCGCTTCAGCTTAGGTCCTCGATGACCGACCAGACGCCGGAAACCACCCAGCTCTTTTTGACCGCCGCCATGCCGTGCCCCTATCTGCCGGGCCGCATGGAGCGCAAACTCTTCACGCACCTGTCCGGGCGGCGGGCGTCCATGCTGCATCAATTGCTCAGCGACAACGGCTTCCGCCGCAGCCAGAACCTGATCTATCGCCCGGCCTGCGAGGGCTGTAATGCCTGTCAATCGGTGCGGATCGTGACGCGGGAATTCACCGCGTCCAAGCGCTTCCGCCGGGTGCTGCGGAGCAATGACGATATCGGGATCGCCGTGCAGCCGACCGCGGCGACGCTGGAACAATACGACCTGTTCAAGCGCTATCTCGAGGCCCGCCACGATGGCGGCGGCATGACGCAGATGAGCTATCAGGACTATGAATACATGGTCGAGGATACGCCGGTGCAGTCAGTATTGGTGGAATACCGGCTGCGGGACACGCCGGACCAGAAGCTGGTGGCCGTGGCGCTGACCGATGTGATGCCCGATGGGCTCTCCATGGTCTATTCCTTCTACGACCCCGATTTTGCCCATCGGAGCCTCGGCACTTTCCTCATTCTCGACCATATCGCCCAGGTCCGCTCGGCCGGGCTGAGCTATGTCTATCTGGGCTATTGGGTGCCGGATTCACCGAAAATGGCCTATAAGGGCGATTATCGGCCGCTGGAAGTGCAATGCGGGCCGCAGGGCTGGAAGCGGCTGGCGGAATAGAACATTTCACTCATTGACTAAAACGGCGTCCGCTCTCACCTGAGCTTGTCGTCATTGCCGGGTTTATCCCGGCAATCCATCTTGCCGTGGGCATGGACCACCGGGACATGCCCGGTGGTGACGATGGGATGGATAGACAGCCGTCTCAGCTCAATGGTGAAGCGGAAGGCAGGGCTCACACCACGATATCGAAGACGATGAGGCCATCGCGGCCGCCTTGCAGGGCGGCCACGAGGCGCGCGCCGGCCGCCTTGTGATCGGGGTGGACGAGATAGGCGTCGCGGGCTGCTTCATCCACAAAGTCGATGATGAAGCCATCGGCGAAGCCCTGATGCAGGCCTTCGGGCGAGACATTGGGGCCGGAACTGATGGTGAGGAAGCCGGGGATCACCCGCTTCAGATCGGCAAGCTGGGCATAGATGGCCGAGCGCTCGGTTTCAGGGATATCGGGGCGGAAGCGGACGAAGACGCAGTGGCGGATCATTTTGCGAGTCGCTCGAGTTGGTTAGCGGGAAGGTTTGACGTCTTGATTCATCAAAAAGGCCCCCTCACCCGTCGCTACGCGCCGACCTCTCCCCCAAGGGAGAGGTGAAGAGGCGGTTGCCATGCTGCGTGGTTGGTCGTCACCCCACAAACCTGTTGTTCCGTGGGAAGCCGGTCGGGGGCTGGCGGCCGGCGGCGGCGCGGTCGCCGAGCCAGTCGACCAGTTCCTCGGTGGGCTTGGAATAGGTGCGGCCGGACGAGTCGGTCCAGGTGAGGCCATCGGCGGCGTAGAAGGTCTTGATGTCGGAAATGCCGCCATCCTTGTAGCGCTGCAGGCGCACGCCCTTGCCGCGGGCCATGGTGGCGAGCTGGGCCATGGGGAAGACGAGCAGCTTGCGGTTCTGCCCGATAACGGCCACGCGGTCGCCCTCGCAAGGCACGATGAGCCGGGCTTCCTCGGGCGCGGACACGTTGAGGATCTGCTTGCCCTTGCGGGTATTGGCGATCAGGTCGTCCTCGCTGACGATGAAGCCATAGCCGGCCGACGAGGCGACGATGCGCTGCTTGCCGGGCGAAAAGACGAAGAGATCGACAATGTCCTGCCCCTCCTCGATATCGACCATGATGCGGACGGGCTCGCCCTGGCCGCGGCCGCCGGGGAGCTTGTCGGCGCCCAGGGTATAGACCTTGCCGCCGGTGGTGAGCATCAGCAGCTTGTCGGTGGTCTCGCAATTGATGGCGAGCTTCAGTCGGTCGCCGGTCTTGAAGCCTTTTTCGTCGATGGTGGCATTGTGCCCCTTGGGCGCGCGGATCCAGCCTTTTTCGGAAAGGATGACGGTGATCGGCTCGCGCTCGATGAAGGCTTCGGTGATTTCGGCGGCATCGGCCACCGGCGCATTGCCGAAAATGGTGCGGCGGGCACCCAGGGCATGGGGCGTGGCGCCATCGGCTTCGAATAGCGGGTAGGCCTTTTTCAGCGTCTCGACCTGCTTGGCGATCTCACCCCACAGGCGCTTGTCGGAAGAGAGCAGGGTTTCGAGCTTGCCCTTTTCCTCGGTCAGCTTGGCATGTTCCTGGCGCAGTTCCAGTTCCTCGAGCTTGCGCAGGGAGCGCAGGCGCATGTTGAGGATGGCTTCGGCCTGGTTGTCGGTGAGATTGAAGGCAGCGATGAGGCTCGCCTTGGCATCGTCCTCCTCGCGGATGATGCGGATCACCTCGTCGAGATTGAGATAGGCGATGATATAGCCTTCGAGCACTTCGAGGCGGTTGGCGATCTGTTCGAGCCGGTGCTCGGAGCGGCGGACCAGCACCACCTTGCGATGGTCGAGCCAGGCGCGGAGCGTATCGGCCAGGTTCATGACGCGCGGGACCGTGCCATGGTCCAGAACGTTGAGATTGAGGCTGAAACGGACTTCGAGCTCGGTCAGCTTGAAGAGCTGCTCCATGAGGATGACGGCATCGACGGTGCCGGCGCGCGGTTCGAGCACGAGGCGGATATCATCGGCGCTTTCGTCGCGTACGTCCTTGAGCAGCGGGAGCTTCTTGGCCAGCAACAGCTCGGCGATCTTTTCCACCAGACGCGATTTCTGCACGCCATAGGGGATCTGGGTGACGACGATCTGATAGACGCCCCTGCCCTTCTCCTCCTTCTCCCAGATGGAGCGCAGGCGGAAGGCGCCACGGCCCGTCTCATAGGAATGGACGATGGAGGCGCGGCTTTCGACCAATTGGCCGCCGGTGGGGAAATCGGGCCCGCGCACCAGATCGTCCATGCTCGGCGGCGCGGACGGATCGGGATGGACCAGGTCGTCGGTGGTGGCGGCGGGATTGTAGATGAGCTTGAGCGCGGCGTTGCAGAGCTCGACCAGGTTATGCGGCGGCACCGAGGTCGCCATGCCCACGGCGATGCCGGTGGAGCCATTGGCGAGCAGATTGGGGAAGTTGGACGGCAGCACGACCGGCTCTTCGTCCTCGCCGTCATAGGTCGGCTTGAAGTCGATGGCATTCTCGGTGATGCCTTCGAGCAGGCGCGTGGCCACATCGGTCATGCGGCTTTCGGTGTAGCGCATGGCGGCGGGGCTATCGCCGTCGATATTGCCGAAATTGCCCTGCCCATCGACCAGCGGGTAACGCAGGGCAAAATCCTGGGCCAGGCGCACCAGGGCGTCATAGATCGACTGATCGCCATGGGGGTGGAACTTACCGATCACGTCGCCGACGATGCGGGCGCTTTTCTTGTAGCCCTGGTTCGGATCGAGCTTGAGCAGGCGCATGGCATGGAGGATGCGGCGATGCACTGGCTTGAGGCCGTCCCGCGCATCGGGCAGCGCGCGCTGGGTGATGGTGGAGAGCGCGTAGGACAGATACCGCTCTTCGAGCGCCTGCTTGAGGTCGACGATGCGCTGATCGTCGGGCGGCGGGAGAATATCGGCATCGGACATGGGCGGCTCAATTCAGGAGAACGAATCAGGAGCAGAGTATAGCGGCGAGGGCGCTTAATCAGGTTGCAGAATCGCGTTTTGCCCAGGAGTTCCGGGCTATGGCGGCATATCGGACCGGTCGCAAGGCCTACACCTTCGTCAGCATCTCGATCAGAGGCTCCCGCGTTGGGGGCGGTTCGATGTCGCGGGCGTGCCAGACATGCTGGTCGAGGAAATGGGCGGTGAGGCGGAGGGCGTTGCGGATGTCGTCGGGGGAGGCGTTGCCGCGGGCGTGGAGGAAGCTGGGCAGCGGCAGGAGGCGGTCCTTGTAGGGCTCGGCGGCGGCGCGGGAGACGGCACGGCCGGATTTGGGGGAGACGTGGGTCAAATCTTCGGTCACGCCGGTGGCGGCGCAGGTTTGCAGATCGAGGCCGAAGCCGAGTTCGTCGAGTAAGGCGAGCTCGAAGCGGGCGAGCGTGGTGCCATCGGGATCGTGATCGATGAGATCGAGCGCCATGGCGAGCAGCCCGTCATGCGGGTCGCGCTCGGGCAGGAGGTGCAGGTGCTCGCAGACGAGTTGGGAGAGGTAGAGGCGCTTGCGATCGGCGATCAGCTCGGCGGCGCGGGCCTGGAGCAGCTCGACGGTGAAGGTGCCGAGATGGTCTTCGAGGCGGGCGCGCCAGGTGAGCTGGATGGTATTGCCGGGCTGGAGGGTGGCAGCGAGTTTTGAGGAACGGCCGCCGCGCACCAGGCCAAGGCAGCGGCCGCGACCGGCCACCATGGCCTCGGCAATGACGCCGGATTCGCCATGGCGGCGAACGCCGATCAGCAGGGCTTCACCGGTCCATTCCATGAGCACCTCGCCGTGGAAGGACCATAACGCAGTCCGTCCACCACGTCATTGCCGGGCTTGTCCCGGCAATCCATCTACCGCATCGCATGGATTACCCGGACGAGCCGGGTAATGACGATAGAACCGAAAAAAGAACCCCTCATCCGCCCTTCGGGCACCTTCTCCCTCAGGGGGAGAAGGGAAGAGCGAGCCGCTAGTTCTTCCCACTCGGAAACTCCAGCCCCATCTCACGATAGCGCTCCGGGTCCTCGGCCCATTTTTCGCGGACCTTGACGAAGAGGAAGAGGTGGATGGGCACCTCGTACATTTCCATCAATTCCTTGCGCGCTTCGGCGCCGATGGCCTTGATGGTCTGGCCGCCGGCGCCGAGCACGATCTTCTTGTGGCTCTCGCGGGCGAGGTACACCACCTGGTCGATCTTGTAGGAGCCGTCCTTCTGGATCTTGAAGCTCTCGGTTTCCACGGTGGAATTGTAGGGGATTTCGTCGTGGACGCGCAGGAACAGCTTTTCGCGCGTGATCTCGGCAGCGGTGATGGCCATGGTGAGATCGGTGAGGTGATCTTCGGGGAAATGCCAAGGGCCGGGCGGGATATGCTTGACGCACCAATCGATGAAGTCCTTGACGCCATGTCCCTTGAGTGCGGAGAGCATGAAGGTGGCCTCGAAGCGCAGGCGCTCATTGAGCGTCTGGGACAGGGCCAGCAAGCTCTCATGCTTGACGGCGTCGATCTTGTTGAGGATCAGCACCTTGGGCTGGCGGATATTTTCGAGCCCTTCGAGCAGGGTTTCGATATCGGGCGTGATGCCGCGCTCGGCATCGAGAATGAAGGCAACCAGATCGGCATCCCCTGCCCCGCCCCAGGCGCTTTCCACCATGGCGCGATCCAGCCGGCGCTTGGGCGCGAAAATGCCGGGCGTATCGACGAAGACGAGCTGGGCGGAATCGAGCGTCAGCACGCCGCGTACCTGGCTGCGGGTGGTCTGCGCCTTGTGGGTGACGATGGAGACCTTGGTGCCGACGAGCGAATTGAGCAGGGTCGACTTGCCGGCATTGGGCGCGCCGACCAGGGCGATGAAGCCGCAGGAGGTGTCGGCGAGTTCGTCGGGCGTGTTCATGGCGTTTCCTTCCAGACCTTCTGGCGGACCAGGAAGAGTTGGGCGGCCTTGTGTTCGGCGATCTTCTTGGAGGAGCCGGTGGCTTCCAGGCGGTCGTAGCCGGCAAGATCGACGGCGATGGTGAATTCGGGCGCGTGATCGGGACCGGTGCGCCCGACCAGCACATAGGCGGGCGGCTCGAGACCACGCGCCTGGGCCCATTCCTGCAACGTGGTCTTGGCATCGGCGCGGCTGGCCTGGCCGCCGGCCAGGACATCCTCGAAATTGCGCTCGATGAAGGCCCGGGCCGGTTCGAGCCCGCCATCGAGATAGATGGCGCCGATGATCGCCTCGGTGATGTCGCCGAGTATGGCATCCTTGCCGGCGCCACCCGAACGGGCCTCGCTGTCGCCCAGGATCATTTCCCGGCCCAGATCGAGCTGGCGGGCGATTTCGGCGCAGGTTTCCTTGCGCACCAGGGTGTTGAGGGTGCGGCTGAGATCACCCTCGTTGGATTTGGGATAGCGGCGATAGAGCATGTCGGCGACGACGAGTCCCAGGACGCGGTCGCCCAGGAATTCCAGGCGCTGGTAGGACCGGTCGATGCGCTTTGCCGGGGAGATGGCGCTGGAATGGGTCAGCGCCCGCTCCAGGAGATCGAGATCGGCAAAACGGTAGCCGAGACGAAACTGGAGCTTTTCGTGGGTCTTGTCGCGGCGGCTCACGGCGCTTCCGTGTCGTACGGCGTGTCGCCATAGACGGACTGGAACATGCGGTCCCAGCGCACATTGGCGGGCCATTGCCAGATCTGCCAGGGGGGCAGATTGTCCCTGATGGAGAAGAAGCGCGCCTCGGCCTTGGCGATGAGGTTGACGGCGGGCACATAGCCGACCTGGCTGAGCACGCGGCTATCGGCGGAGCGGTCACGATTGTCGCCCATCATGAAGTAATGGCCGGCCGGCACCTGGTATTCGGGGGTATTGTCGAGCGAGAGATTGTCCCCGATCTCCTGGATGATATGGGTCGTGCCCTCCGGGAAGGTCTCGCGATAGACGGTGACCTCGCGGGTATCGCCATTGCTGTCGGTATCCAGCTTGCGACCGATCTCCTCGCGCTCGACCATGACATCGTTGATATAGAGGCGCCCTTCGCGCATCTGGATGCGGTCGCCGGGCAGGCCGACGATGCGCTTAATGTATTCCATGTTCTGCGGGACGGGCCGGAAAACGGCGATGTCGCCGCGATTGGGATCGCGCCCCAGAATGCGGTTATTGATCGGCAGCTCGAAATCGAGCAGTGCGAAATCGCCGTAGCGGCCGAGCGAGAAGGAATGCTTGCCATAGCCCCAGACATATTTGTTGGCGACGAAATAATCGCCGATCATCAGCGTCTGCTGCATCGAGGCGGTGGGGATGGAAAAGGGCTGATAGAGGAAGAAGCGGATGACGATGGCGATGAGCAGCGCTTCGACAATGACCACGAAGGTTTCGACCCACTCATTGGCGGCGGATTTCTTGGCGGTCTTGTCGGCAGGCTGGGTCATGATCTTCCCCGGTTGGCGGTGCGGAAGGGTTAGGCGTTTGTCCCAGCCGGGTCAACGGACTTGATAGGCAGGGCTTCGATGATCACGAAGGCCTGAGCGAGCCCGGCATCGTCCGTGATAGTCAGGTGGATATGGGGTTCGTGCCCGGCGGGGACAAGGCGGGCCAAGGCCCTGGCCGCGCCATTGGTCAGGCGCATGGTCGGCTTGCCGGAGGGCAGATTGACCACGCCCATGTCGCGCCAATAGACGCCCCAGGAAATGCCGGTGCCGAGGGCTTTGGAGCAAGCCTCCTTGGCGGCGAAGCGCTTGGCATAGGACGCGGCGCGCTGGGCGCGGCGGTCGGATTTTTTCCGCTCGATCTCGGTGAAGCAGCGATTGGTGAAGCGCTCGCCATATTTGGCGAGGGTCTGTTCGACGCGGTGGATCTGGATGAGGTCGGAGCCGAGGCCGATGATCATGGGCACCAACCCAATTGATGCCACATCCACCGCGCGTCACCCTCGGGCTGGACCCGAGGGGTCTTAACTTGACCGCCGCCCCGTAAGTGCAGAGCCCTCGGGTCAAGCCCGAGGGTGACGGCCGGTGGATTGGGCGAGGGAAAGATCGGGGCTCTCAAGCTCACCTCACCCCCTGAATGCCGCGGCTGCCCGGCTTTACAGCCGGGATGGCGGCGAGGTCGGGGGGGAGTTGATCGGCGGGATAGGCGGGGACCTTGAATTCGATGAGGCTGACCAGCGGGACGCCGATTTCGGCCTCTCCGGCGGAACGGTCGATGAGGCAGGCGGCGGCGGCGACATTGGCGCCGATCTTGCGCAGGGCATCTACGCATTCGCGGATGGAGAGGCCGGTGGAGACGATGTCTTCCACCACGACCACGACGTCGTCGGGCGCGATCTCGAAGCCGCGGCGCAGTTCGAACTGGCCGTCGACGCGCTCGGTGTAAAGCGCGGGCACGCCGAGCTGGCGGGCGGTTTCGTAGCCGGG
>Ga0160493_100365_pt1 | contig 10898 bp, 12 predicted proteins | sample DID2MG_2_FD_108262 | JGI IMG/M metagenome (GOLD analysis project Ga0160493, IMG submission 108262) | Enriched soil microbial communities from UW Madison campus, WI, USA - DID2878_E24_FP2 MG | ecosystem: Environmental > Terrestrial > Soil > Unclassified | place: USA: Madison, Wisconsin | collected... | reverse complement strand
GTACTTGCCCGACAGCACGCCCTGGGCCAGCGGCGAAAAGGCGATCATGCCGATGCCCAATTCCCCGCAGGCCTCGATGGTCCTGTCCTTCTCGATCCAGCGGTTGATCATCGAATAGGAGGGCTGGTGGATGGTCAGCGCCACGCCCATCTCCTTGAGGATGCGATGGGCTTCCCGCGTCTCCTGTTCCGGATAGGAGGAAATGCCGACATAGAGCGCCTTGCCCGATGTCACCGCATGGGCCAGCGCGCCCATGGTCTCTTCCAGCGGCGTTTCGGGATCGAAGCGGTGCGAATAGAAGATGTCGACATAATCGAGCCCCATGCGCTGGAGCGACTGGTCGAGACTGGCCAGCAGATATTTCCGGCTCCCCCATTCGCCATAGGGGCCGGGCCACATATTGTAGCCGGCCTTGGTGGAGATGATCATCTCGTCGCGATAGGGGCGGAAATCGCGCGCCAGCACCCGGCCGAAGAGTTCTTCCGAGGACCCCGCCGGCGGGCCGTAATTATTGGCCAGGTCGAAATGGGTGATGCCGTTGTCGAAGGCATAGCCCAGGATGTCCATGGCGCCCGGATAGTCGCGGGTGCCCCCGAAATTCTGCCACAGCCCCAGGCTCACCACCGGCAGCTTGAGGCCCGATCTGCCCGAGCGGCGGTATTGCATATTGTCATAGCGCGCGTTGTCCGCCCGGTAAGTCATCTCTCTCTCCCAATTTTGTGGCTGCGGCCGCCCGTGACGCCGGGCGCGACCGATGGTATGAGCGGCGGGAAATGACCGCGCCCCGCTCCATGTCCAGTGCCACTCTGCCCCATGCCCAGCACCCATACAAGGTGATGGCGCTCTATAAATTCGCCGCCCTGCCGGATGCCGAGGCGCTCAAGGCGCCGCTGGCCCAATTCTGCTGCGGCCGGGGCATCAAGGGCACGCTGATCCTGGCGCCCGAGGGCATCAATGGCACTGTGGCGGGCACGCCCGAGGCCATCGACGCCCTGGCCGATTACCTCTTCGCCGCCGGCCCCTTCGGCCTTCGCCTCGCCGGCGCCGAGGTCAAATATTCCTTCGCCGAAACCGCGCCCTTCCTGCGCATGAAGGTGCGGTTGAAGCCCGAAATCGTCACCCTGCGCGCGCCGCAGGTCGATCCCAACCGGCAGGTCGGCACCTATGTCGAGCCCGAGGACTGGAACGGACTGATCGCGCGCAACGACGTGGTGCTGGTCGATACGCGCAACGATTACGAGGTGGGCCTGGGCAGCTTCCAGCGGGCGCTCGATCCCAGGACGCAGAGCTTTGTCGACTTCAAGGATTACGTGGCCAAAAACCTCGATCCCAAGCGCGACAGGAAGGTCGCCATGTTCTGCACCGGCGGCATCCGCTGCGAAAAGGCCTCGTCCTATCTGTTGAGCCAGGGTTTTGAGGAAGTCTTCCACCTCAAAGGTGGGATCCTGAAATATCTCGAAGTGATCCCGCCCGAGGACAGCCGCTTTACCGGGGAATGCTTCGTCTTCGACGAGCGCGTTTCGGTGGGCCATGGGCTCGAACCGGGCAGCGCCACCTTGTGCCGCGCCTGCCGGCATCCGCTGACCGAGGCCGATCGCCGCCATCCCGATTATCACGACGGCATATCCTGCCCCCATTGCGCCGGCGACAGCGCCCGGCACGCGGCGGCGGCCGAGCGCCAGCGCCAGATGCAATTGGCCGAGCGGCGCGGCGATGCCCATCTGGGCGATGCCGCCGCAAAAGCGGCCGCCGAAGCCCGTGCCCGCAAGCAGCACCTGGCCGAACGCTCGCGGCGGGCCAATAAGGGCTAGAAGGCTCACGCCCGCTCGACAAGGCCCGCCCTTGCGGACCAAACGGGAAACGCTAGGCGGCGCGCGGCGCGATGGCCTCCAGATCCTTGCCGATTTCACGCCGCCGCTGCATCAGGTCATATTCGGCCTGTAGCGACAGAAAGAAGCCTTCTGACAGGCCGAAATAGCGCGCCAGCCGCAAATCGGTATCCGCCGTGATCCCGCGCTGGCCCAGCACGATCTCGTTGATCCGGCGGGGCGGCACGTGCAGGGCGCGGGCAAGCGCGTTCTGGCTCAGCGCCATTGGCTGCAGGAATTCGGCAAGCAGGATTTCGCCCGGATGCGGATTGAGCAGCATCTCGTCAGTGATAATCGACGATGGCGACATCGCGCGGTCCTCCGTCTTCCCAGGCGAAACAAATCCGCCATTGGTCATTGATGCGAATGCTCCACTGGCCCGCCCGGTCGCCCCGGAGGCTTTCGAGCCTGTTGCCTGGCGGCACCCGGAGATCGCCGAGCGCACGCGCCGCATGCAACAGGCGCAGTTTGCGCAGGGCAACGCCCTGGATATCGCCGGGCAGCTTGCGGCTGCGCCGGCCGGCCCAGATCAGCTCGGTTTCCGCATCCGCAAAGCTGTGGATCATGGTCGATCATAACGCGATCCGTTATATAACGCAATGCGTTATGGCCATGAAAAAGGCGGGCTAGGCGCCGGCTACGCCAAACGACACATCGACTCCGTCAATGGCCCGGGCAATAAGGGGCGTATTCGCGTCTTCTGCATAAGCCTTTCCTATGGACCTCGACCAGCTCCGCACTTTCGATCGCATCGTTCGCGAGCAGTCCTTCACCCGGGCCGCCGCCTATCTCAACATCACCCAGGCGACCGCCTCCATGCGCATTCGCGCCCTGGAGCAGCTTCTGGGGGTGACTCTGTTCGTGCGCGGCCGCCAGGTGACGCTGACCGATCAGGGCATGACCTTCCTGCCCTATGCCCGCCGCATCATCGGCAGCGCGCAGGAAGGGCGCGAGGCGCTGCGCCGGGTGGAGCGGGGCAGGGTTTCCATCGCCTCGCTGCGCACGCTGGTATCGCCCCTGATCACCGAAAGCCTGCTGCGCTTCCAGGAGAAATATCCGGCGGTGGACGTGGTGGTGCGCGAGGGGCGCCAGGCCCAGATCGCCGCCATGCTGCATGAGCGCGAAGTGGAGATGGGCATCTTGTGCTGGCCCAATATCGATCCCCTGGTGGTCGATCTCGAGCCGCTGGTGGTCATGCGCGAGCGCGTGCCGCTGGTCGTGGCCGCCGATGTGGCGGCCCGGCTGCCGGCCCGGCCGAGTATCGAGGAGGTCCTGGCGCTGGTGCCGCGCGTCATCGCCCTGCGCTGGTGGCAGGCCGATCCGGAAACCGCGGCGGCCCTGGTGCGGCTGGCCAAGACCAGCGTGGAATTGCCCACCGGCCCGGCGCGGCGGCTGGCCATCAAGGGCGAGGGCCTGGGCTTCTTCGTCAATTCCGCCATTGCCGAGGACGTCAAGGCCGGGCGCCTGGTGGAGATCGCGCCGGCCGATTTCGAGCCCCTGCATCGCGACACCGCCATGGTGGTGCGCAATCTGGCGGCGCTGGAGCGGCCCATGCTGGCCGATTTCGTGCGCGAAATCGCCCATGAATGCGCGCGGATGGGCGAGATCGTCGATAACCGCCTGGCGCCGGCCTAGCCGATCTCCGACCAGAACGCGGTGAGCGCCGCACGCCAGGCATCGGTCGCATCGAGATTGGCGCAATGGCCGCCTTCGGGCAGGTCGGCGATGCGCCAATTGGGCAGGGCGCGCAGCGGCGCCAATTGCCCCAGCAGTTTGCCATTGACCGCCCGGTCGCGCCCGCCCACCAGCACCAGGCCCGGCCCCGCCCATGCGGCGGCCTGGCTTTGCAGGTCATAGCGGCGAATATGGTCGACGATATGGGCGACGGCGCGGGCATCGTAGCGTTCGAGCATGGCCGCCACCAGCGCCTGCGCCGCCCGGTCGCGCGTGGTGCTGCGGGCGGTGAGCCAGGCGGCGATGCGTCGCCCCGGAAAGCGGTCCAGCGCCAGAAAGGGCCAGCCGGCTACGCCGAGATCGAGCGCCAGGGCGGTGCCGAAGGTCGTCAGGCTCTTGAGGCGCCGGGGCTGCTCGCCCGCCGCGCCCAGCCCCAATATGCCGCCCAGCGAATTGCCCACCCAATGCACGTCTGCCATGCCGGCATGGTCGAGCATGTCGTAGAGATCGGCGCGCAGCCGCGCCGGGGCGAAGGCGGAGGCCGCGACGGCGGGCGGCATGCCGGAATCGCCATGGCCGCGCAGGTCGGGCGTCAGCACCCGGTATTGGCGGGCCGCCAGCCATTCCGCATCATCGGCAAATTGCGCCGCCCCGGCCCCCAGCCCGTGGCAGAGCAGCACCGGCTCGCCGTGCTCCGGCCCGCTCAGGCGATACGAAAGCGGGGTGCCGTCGCTGGCCAATATATCGTGTCGATGATCCATGCTCCCGCTATAGCGGGGACGGGGCGGCGCGGCCAGAGGTCAGGCATTGCCGATCAGGATGCCGGCGGCGAAGACCAGCGAGCCGCCCAGCACCACCTGCAGCACCGCCCGCCAGAACGGAGTCTGCATATAGCGCTGCTGGATGAAGGCGATGGCCCAGAGCTCGATCAGCACCACGAAGGCGGCGACGCCGGTGGCCACCCAGAAATCGGCGATCAGATAGGGCAGGGCATGGCCCAGCCCGCCAATGGCGGTCATGATCCCGGCGGCCAGGCCCCGCTTGATCGGCGAGCCGCGTCCGGTCAGCCTGCCGTCGTCGGAAGCCGCCTCGGTAAAGCCCATGGAAATGCCCGCGCCCACCGCGGCGGCGAGGCCGACCAGGAAGGTCTGATGCGTGTCCCCGGTGGCGAAGGCGGCGGCGAAGACCGGCGCCAGCGTGGAGACCGAGCCGTCCATCAGCCCGGCCAGGCCCGGCTGCACATAGGTGAGCACGAATTGCCGATGCGCCTCGCTGGTCTCCCCCTCGCGGCCTTCGACGCCCAGCACCTTTTCATCGATCTGGTCGGCGCGTTTGGCATGGCCCTTTTCGGCGGCGGCCAGGTCGCCCAGCAGCTTGCGGATACCCGCATCGCTCACCTGCGTGGCGGCGCTGAGATAGAAGCGATAGGCCCCTTCCTCCATTTCCCACACCTGCTGGCGCGCCTGGTCCAGGTTCAGCGTCTTTTGCAGCCAGACCGGCTTGCGGGTGAGAAAGCCGCGCACATGTTCGCGCCGGATCGGCACCAGCCGCGTGCCGAAGCGGGCGACATAGAGATCGAGCAGGCGCCGGCGATGCTCGTCCTCCTCGGCCGCCATGCCTTCGAACAGGGCGGCGCTGCCCGGATAGAGATCGCCCAGCCGCGTCGCATATTCGGAATAGATGCGCCCGTCCTCTTCCTCGGCCGCAATGGCCAGCGAGAGGATTTCGCGTTCGGACAGGCTGGAAAAATCGCGGCGATTATCGGGCCAGAAGCGGAGCATGGCGGTACTCAGAGTTTAGAATGGTTCCAAACAATGATTAGAACCATTCTAAACTTTGGGCAAGCCCCTGCCGCTGCGACAATGTGAGTGGCGCCGGATCGGCCATAAGAGCTTGTGAGCGCCCCCGCTCCGGTTTATTCCGAAAGGGCGAGGAGCCCCGATGCATACGAATAGGCGGCACATGATGGGTGAGATGGGCACCGCTCTGGCGGTTCTGGCCATCTATGTGCTCACCCTGCTCCTGCCCCTGCATCAGGCCGCCGGATTGCAGCGCGATCTCAACGCCATCGGCTATTCCACCCTCGATACCTGGACGGTCTGCCAGCCCATGGCGCAGGACGAGAACGGCGATCCCGCTGCCGCCGCGGCGCTGACCTGTCCGGCCGCCGGCGTCGCCAAGCAGCAATTGGCGGCCATCCTGCCGCCGATCCTGCATATCGAGCCGCCCGGCCAGGCCGACATTATTCGCTTTGCCCGGGCGCCCGCGCCCCCCGTGCCGCTCCTGCCCGATCATGTGGGCCAATCGCGCGCGCCTCCCGTCACGGTCTGAAGTCAAGCCGGCGGTTTGCCGCCTCATCAGATCCTATTGACCGGAGATCGTTTCATGATCCGCATTTTCGCTCGCGCGGCCCTTGCCGCCACCCTGCTGGCTATTCCGGCCGCGCCCGTTTTCGCCCATGTCACGCTGGAGGCGCCCGAAGCGGTGATCGGCGCCGGCTACAAGGCCGTGCTCCGCGTGCCCCATGGCTGCGGCGCCGAAGCCACCAATGTCGTGCGCGTGCAGATCCCGGAAGGCTTTTTCGCGGTCAAGCCGATGCCCAAGCCGGGCTGGGACCTCGAAATCGTCACCGGGCCCTACGAGAATGCCTATGACAATCACGGCACCACGCTGACCGAGGGCGTCAGGGAAATCGTCTGGTCCGGCGGCCATCTGCTCAATGAGCATTACGACGAATTCGTCTTCCGCGGCACCTTTGCCGCCGCGCTGGAGCCGGGCAAGTTCTTCTTCCCCGCCATCCAGGAATGCGCCGGCGGCGAGGAAGCCTGGATCGACACCAGCGGCGCCGCAAATGCCGATATGCCGGCCCCCAGCGTCACCCTGGTCCCGGCTACGGGCGGCCACGGCCATTAAGGCGCGCCCGGGCGGGGCCTCATGCCTCGCGCTTCGGCCCGCCGGCAAGAAGGATCAGGCAATGTTGCATCGCCTTGCCCGCCTATGCGCGCTGCTCCTGGCTTTTGTGGCGCTGGCTGCCGGCCAGCCCGCTTTCGCCCATGCGCAATTGCTCTCCACCCAGCCCGCCGCCAATGCCGTTCTGGCCCAGGCGCCGGACGAACTCGCATTGCGCTTCAACGAGCCGGTCAGCCCGCTGGCCATGGCCCTGGTCGCGCCGGACGGCAGTGCGACCGATCTCACCGCCCAGGCCATTGGCGGGGAAAACCTGCGCGTGGTGCTGCCGCCCGGCCTGGGGCAGGGCACCCATGTGCTGAGCTGGCGCGTGGTCTCGGTCGATGCCCATCCGGTTGCCGGGGCGCTGGTCTTTTCCATCGCCGCCGCCACCGGCGCGCTGCCCGAAATCGCCATCGCTTCGCCGGCCACCGCCCTCTTGCTCTGGGCCGCAAAGGCGGCGCTGTTCGCCGCCCTGTTCTTCGGCCTTGGCGGCGCCATCTTCGCGCTGGTTGCGCCGCTGCCGGCGCGAGGCAGGGGCGTCATTGCCGGCCTGGCCGGACTCGGCCTTCTCGCCGCGCCGCTGAGCCTGGGCCTGCATGGCGCCGATGCGCTCGGCCGCGATCCCGGCGGCATCTTTGCCGCCTCCACCTGGGTCGCGGGCTATTCGACCAGTTATGGCCTCACCGCGCTGCTGCTGGCCGCCGCCTTGGCGCTCGGATCGGTCAGCCTCGTCCGCTTCCGCCTTTTGGCGCTGCCTGCCTGGCCCCTGGCCGCCATTGCCCTCGCCATCAGCGGCCATGCCGGCGCCGCCGAACCGCAATGGCTGACCCGCGCCGCGGTGATCCTGCATATCGGCGGCATCCTGTTCTGGGCCGGCGCGCTGCTGCCGCTGCTGTTCTGGATGAAGAGCCGCAGCGGCGACGCCGACAGGGCATTGGCGCAATTTTCCCGCCTCGCCCCCTTCGCCGTGGCCGCTATCCTCGTCTCCGGCATGGTGCTCGGCGTGGTGCAGCTCGGCCCGCCCGGCCCGGCCTGGCTGACGCCTTACGGCTATATTCTCGCCGCCAAGCTGGCCCTGCTCGTCCTGCTTTTCGGCCTCGCCCTCCGGAACCGCTTCCGCCTGACCCGACCCGCGCTCGGCGGCGAGACCGAAGCCCGGCTGCTGCTCGGGCGCTCCATCCTGGCCGAAATCGCCCTGGCCCTCGTCATTTTCGGCCTGGCGGCCGGCTGGCGCTTCATCCCGCCGCCCCGCGCCATTGCCCTGGCCCAGGCGGCGGAAGCGGCTCTTGCCGTCCCCGCTTATGCCCATGCCATGGATGACCGCGTCATGGCCGATATCGTGGTGACGCCCGGCCGCGCCGGCCCGGTCGATATCGCGATCGGCGTCACCGACAGCGCCGGTGCCCCCATCGAACCCCTCGCGGTCGATCTCACCCTCTCCGCGCCCGCGCTCGGCATCGCGCCGATCAAATATCCCGCCATTCCCGCCGACGGGCTCTGGACCGTCAGCGGCCAGATCATCCCGCTTCCCGGCCTCTGGGAACTGGTGCTCGACATCCGCCTCGACCGGTTCACGCTTGCGCGCATCGGTACGGAAATCACCCTGCCTTGAAAGGAAAAACCATGTCCCTGCGTCTTCCCCTCCTTGCCCTGGCCCTTGTGGCTTTCATGCCGGCCCTTCCCCCCTTTGCCCAGCACGAGCATGCCGCTCCGGCCGCCGCCGCGATCACCATCGGCACTATCGAGATCACGGGCGCCTTTACCCGCGCCACCCTGCCCAATGCCCCGGTGGCGGGCGGCTTCATGACCATCACCAACACCGGCAGCGAGGACGATCGGCTGGTCTCGGTCGAAACCCCCATCGCCCGCCAGGGCCAGATCCACGAAATGGCCATGGACGGCGACGTGATGAAGATGCGTCAGCTCGCCGACGGCCTCGTCATCCCGGCCGGCGAAAGCGTCGAGCTGGCGCCCGGTTCCTATCACCTGATGTTCATGGGCCTCACCGGGCCGGTGGTCGAGGGCGAGGAAGTGCCCGTCACCCTCACCTTCGAAAAGGCCGGCACCATCGTCGTGCCGCTTCTGGCCGGCGGCAGCGCCGCCGCAGCTCCGGCTCATGAGGGGCATTGAGCATGAACGCCCTGGCTCATCTGCGCACCATATTGTGGACGCTGGTCGTGGTGGCGGCCGTCGGCGCCATGGGCCTTTACGCCTATGCGACCATGATGCGCCCCGCTCCCGTCGCCGGCCTCGGCCATGGCGATTATCGGCTCTCCACCCATGAAGGCGCGCCCTTCACCCGCGCCGGCTTCAACGGCAATCCTTCCATGCTGTTCTTCGGCTTCACCCATTGCCCCGATGTCTGTCCCACCTCTTTGGCCGAAATGACCAATTGGTATGAACAGCTCGGCGCCGAGGCCGCCGATCTGAAAGCCTATTTCGTCACCGTCGATCCCGAACGCGATACTGAAGCCGTCATCGGCGATTACGTCGCCTGGACCGGCCGCGTCACCGGCCTCACCGGTACGCCCGAGGAGGTCGACAAGGCGGCCAGGGCCTGGGCCGTGCATTACGAAAAGCTTCCGCTCGACGGCGGCGACTATACCATGGACCACACCGCCTCGATCTTCCTGCTCGATCGCAATGGCGAATTCCAGGGCACCATCGCCTATCGCGAAAGCAACGACACGGCCCTCGCCAAACTGCGGCGGCTGATCGGCGGCTAGAGGCGTCCACACGCACGATGCGGCGCCGTATGATCGCGCAAGGGAGGGGCATCAGTGGACAACTGAACCACCCCCACCCACAGATCGTCACCCTCGGGCCCGACCCGAGGGCGTTTACGATGTTCCCAAAACCAAAGAACCCTCGGGTCAGGCCCGAGGGTGACGATCCGGATTGGGTTGGATGCCCTTAAAGCGGTCCGCATTCAGCTGGAATCACGTTTCTTTCGCCTTCCTCCCCTTGAGGGGGTGAGGGAGGGGCATCAGTGAATAACTAAACCACCCCCACCCACAGATCGTCACCCTCGGGCTTGACCCGAGGGCGTTTGCGGATTGAGCCGGGCCGGCAGACGGAATGAACACACCCCGTTTGGACACTTCAGCCCCCCAGGAACCGTTCCATCCGGAACGGGCGGATATCGATGGCGGTTTCTTCCCCGGTCATGGTCTGGGCCAGCAATTCGCCCGTCGCCGGGCCCAGCGTGAAGCCGTGATGGGCGTGCCCGATCCCCACATAGAGCCCCTCATGCCGGGGCGCCTTGGAAATGATCGGCATCATGTCCGGCGTGCAGGGCCGGGCCCCCTTCCAGGGCTGGGGATCGAGCCTGCCGCCCAGGGGAAACAGCTCGCGCGCCGCCTGCTCGGCCTTGCCAAGCTGGATCGGGGTGGGGGCGGCGTCGCGCATCGAGAATTCGGCGCCGGTGGTGATGCGGATGCCCGCCGCCATCGGCGCCATGGCATAGCCCACTTCCGGGTCGAGCAGCAGATGCTTGAGCTCCACGCCCTCTTGCGCGCCGTAATGCATGTGATAGCCGCGCTTGACGAAGAGCGGCAGCCGATAGCCCAGGGGCTCCAGCACGTCCGGCGCCCAGGGTCCCAAGGCGATCACCGCCTGCTTCGCCGTCAGCTTGCGTCCCGCCACCATGCTGCTCCAGAAGCCGGCCTCGGGCACCAGCCCTTCGGCCGCCCCGCTGACGAAGCTGCCGCCCAGCGTTTCGAACAGGCCGAAATAGGCCGAAACCAGCGCGCCGGGATCGCGCACCGTCCAGGGATCGGTCCAGTGGATGGCGCCGACCAGCCCGCCGATCAGGTCCGGCTCGGCGGCCTTCAGCGCCGGCCAGTCCAGCACCTTGTAGCCGATGCCGAATTGCTCGTGGTCGCCCTGCGCCTTGCCGATTTCCTTCTCGAACTTGTCCTGGCTGCGGAAGGCCAGGTGCCAGCCATAGCGCGAGATCAGCTTTTCCGCCTCCGGTCCCGCCGCCAGGATCAGGTCGTTATGGGTGAGGATGGAGCGCCCGATCAGCGGCGCATAGGATTGCACCACCTTGCGATAATGCTCGGGCGAGGATTCCCACCAATATTTCAGCAGCGGCGGCGCCAGTTTGGGCAGCGCCAGCGGCTCGTAGCGCGCCGCGGTGGACAGGTGCAGCCCCACCTGCAGCAGCGTCTGCAGGTCACGCGGAAAGGCATGCGGGCGCACCCCTTCGCGCTGGATGATGCCGGCATTGCCGAAACTGGTCTCGCGCCCCGGCGCATTCCGGTCCACCAGGGTCACGCTGCGCCCGCGCCGCAACAGGTGGATGCCCGTCGCGATCCCCACGATCCCCGCGCCCAGAATGATGACGTCGCTGTCCATGACGCGCTCCAGGAATTTTGACCATTTGGTCAGAAGCTAAAGCCTTTC
>Ga0160493_100364_pt1 | contig 10954 bp, 10 predicted proteins | sample DID2MG_2_FD_108262 | JGI IMG/M metagenome (GOLD analysis project Ga0160493, IMG submission 108262) | Enriched soil microbial communities from UW Madison campus, WI, USA - DID2878_E24_FP2 MG | ecosystem: Environmental > Terrestrial > Soil > Unclassified | place: USA: Madison, Wisconsin | collected... | reverse complement strand
CGGCAATGCCTATTTCACGACCTCGTCCAACCAGGCCCCCCGCCGCGCCAATCCCGGCCAGGAGGGCGTCGAAAAGGGCATCTGGCTGCGTTTGAAGCTCATCGCCGATGCCGGCCTGGTCGGCCAGCCCAATGCCGGCAAGTCCACTTTCCTCGCCGCCGTTTCGGCCGCCAAGCCCAAGATCGCCGATTATCCCTTCACCACGCTGCATCCCAATCTGGGCGTCGTGCGCATCGGCGAGCGCGAATTCGTCCTCGCCGACATTCCCGGCCTCATCGAGGGCGCCAGCGAGGGCGTGGGCATCGGCGACCGTTTCCTGGGCCATATCGAGCGCTGCAACATCCTGATCCATCTGATCGACGGCACCAATGACGACGTGGTCCATGTCTATAAGGCCGTCCGCCACGAGCTGGCCGCCTATGCCGACGTGCTGGCCGACAAGGCCGAGATCGTCGTCCTCAACAAGGTCGATGCGCTGACCGACGAGGAGATCAAGGACAAGGTCAAGGCGCTGAAAAAGGCCTCCAAAGCCGAAGTGCGCCTCGTCTCCGGCGTCACCGGCGCCGGCGTCGACCAGGTGCTCTGGGACGTGCTCAATTTCCTCGACGCCGAAAAAGCCGAGGCGGCGGAACTGCAAAAACAGGCCACGGAAACAAAATGGACGCCGTGAGCTTCTCGATGCTCTCTAGCCCCTCCCCCTTGAGGGGAGGGGTTGGGGTGGGGGTTCCGGCCTCTCGCCTACCTCGGAGTGCTTTGACAGTCCCGAACCCCCTCCCTCGATCCCTCCCCTCAAGGGGGAGGGAGGCCCCGGAGCCGATGCGTCAGCTCGAGATCGCAAAATGACCCCCCTCGCCCCTTATCGCCGCATCACCATCAAGATCGGCTCGGCCCTGCTCGTCGACAAGGCCGGCAGGCTGCGCGCCGATTGGCTCGCCGGCCTGGCCGAGGACATCGCCGCCCTCAAGGCGGAAAACCGCGATATCGTCATCGTCTCCTCCGGCGCCATTGCGCTGGGCCGGGGCCTGCTTGGCCTCGCCGCGCCCGCCCTGACGCTCGAACAGAGCCAGGCCGCCGCCAGCGCCGGGCAGATCGCGCTCAGTCAAGCCTGGGCCGAGGCGCTGGGCCGCCACGGCATCGTCACCGGGCAAATCCTCATCACCCCCAATATCACCGAGGAACGCCGCTATTTCCTCAATGCCCGCACCACGATCCAGACCCTGCTGGGCCTGGGCGCCGTGCCCATCATCAACGAGAACGACAGCGTCGCCACCGCCGAGATCCGTTATGGCGACAATGACCGGCTCTCCGCCCGCGTCGCCACCATGATCGAGGCGGACCTGTTGATCCTGCTCTCCGATATCGACGGCCTCTATACCGCGCCGCCCGCCAAAGACCCCACCGCCAAGCATATTCCGATCGTGGACGCCATCAGTCCCGCCATCGAGGCCATGGCCGGCGGCGCGGCCAGCCATCTGTCGCGCGGCGGCATGACCACCAAGGTCGAAGCCGGCAAGATCGCTACTCTTGCCGGCACCGCCATGATCATCGCCAAGGGCACCGAGCCCCACCCGCTGCGCAAACTGGCCGATGGCGGCCTCCACACCCTGTTCCATCCCGCCACCAGCCGCGCCCAGTCGCGAAAACGTTGGATCATGGGCACGCTGGCAGTCGCCGGCACCGTCCAGGTCGATGCCGGCGCCGCCGGCGCGCTCAAGCAGGGTCGCTCCCTGCTCCCGGTCGGCGTCACCCGGATCACCGGCGCCTTCGAACGCGGCGACACCATTGCCGTGCTCGATCCGGACGGCCGCGAAATCGCCCGCGGTCTGTCCGGCCTCGACAGCGACGATGCCCGCCTGGTTATGGGCAAGAAAACCGATGCCATCGTCGAATTGCTCGGCGCCGGCAATCGCGCTGAAATGGTGCATCGCGACAATCTGGTCCTCACCGGCTCCAAGGAGGAAACGACCGCATGAGCGCCGTTCAAGCCAACCAAACCATCGCCGAAACCATGCGCGAGATCGGCCGCAATGCCCGGATCGGCGCCAACGCCCTCAAGGTCGCCACGCCCGAGCAGAAGCGCACCGCTTTGCTCACCGCCGCCGGCGCCCTCAATGCCCATCGCAAGCAGATTCTCGCCGCCAACGAACTCGATATGGCGGCCGCAAGGGAAAAGGGCATTTCCGGCGCCTTTCTCGACCGGCTCCTCCTCACCGATGCCCGCATCGACGGCATTATCGAGGCGGTCAGGACCATTGCCGAACTGCCCGATCCGGTCGGCACCGTCATCGCCGAATGGGATCGGCCCAATGGCCTTCACATCGAGCGCGTCCGCACCCCGCTCGGCGTCATCGGCGTCATTTTCGAGAGCCGCCCCAATGTCACCGCCGATGCCGGCGCGCTCTGCATCAAATCGGGCAATGCCGTCATCCTGCGCGGCGGCAGCGACAGCTTCCATTCCTCCCGCGCCATTGTCGATTGCCTGCTCGATGGCCTGCATCTGGCCGGCCTGCCGGTCGAATGCGTCCAGCTCGTGCCCACGACCGACCGGGAGGCGGTGGGCGAAATGCTCAAGGGCCTCGACGGCAATATCGACGTCATCGTGCCCCGGGGCGGCAAGTCGCTGGTCGCCCGCGTCCAGTCCGAGGCCCGCGTGCCGGTCTTCGCCCATCTCGAGGGCCTGGTTCATGTCTATATCGACAGGAGCGCCGATCTCGACAAGGCCGTCACCGTCACCCTCAATGCCAAGATGCGCCGCACCGGCATTTGCGGCGCGGCCGAAACCCTGCTCGTCCACCAGGACGTGGCCGGCACCCATCTCCAGCCCATCATCGCCGCTCTGGTGGCCAAAGGCTGCGAGATTCGCGGCGACGCCACCGTCATGGGCCTGGTGCCCGAGGCCGTCGCGGCCACCGAACAGGATTGGCGCACCGAATATGAGGACGCCATCATCTCGGTGAAGATCGTCGAGAGCCTCGAAGCGGCCATTGCCCATATCGAGCATTATTCGAGCCACCACACCGAAGCCATCATCGCCGAGGATGCCGAGGCGGTCGAAAAATTCTTCAATGGCATCGACAGCGCCATCCTGGTCCACAACGCCTCCACCCAATTCGCCGATGGCGGCGAATTCGGCTTCGGCGGCGAAATCGGCATCGCCACCGGCAAGATGCATGCCCGCGGCCCGGTCGGCGTCGAACAGCTCACCAGCTTCAAATACCGCGTCCGCGGCAACGGGCAGACAAGGCCTTGAGGTCAATGACCCTATCGCCAAACTCTCCGCCCCTGCGCCCCCTCTCCCTGGGGGGAGAGGGCCGGGGTGAGGGGGCCTTCTGGCTTGCACTGCCGGCCGGAAAGGCCCCCTCACCCGGCGCTTCGCGCCGACCTCTCCCCCAAAGGGAGAGGTAAGCATGACCTTGCGCCCACCCCTGCGCATACCCGGCATCACCACGCTGCCGCCCTCCGCTCCCGGCATGCGCATCGGCCTTTTCGGCGGCTCCTTCAATCCCATTCATGACGGACATCTGCTGGTCATGGAGGAAACCATGCGCCGGCTGGAACTCGATGCGCTCTGGGTCCTGGTCACGCCCGGCAATCCGCTCAAGAACAATTCCGGCCTGCCGCCGCTGGCCGAGCGCGTGCGCGCCGCCCGGGCCCGCATTCGCCATCCGCGCATCCGCGTCACCGGTTTCGAGGCGGAAAAGGGCTTCGCCTATACCTGGCAGACCATCCGTTTTCTCACCCGGACCCTGCCCGACCGGCGCTTCGTCTGGATCATGGGCGCCGACAGCCTGGCCGATTTCCATCGCTGGGAGCGCTGGCGCGATATCGCCGCCATGGTGCCCATCGCCGTCTATGTCCGCCCCGGCGCCGGCCGCCGGGCCCTGGCCTCCCGCGCCGCCGCCACGCTCGATCACGCCCAGCACGACGAGCGGACCGCGCCCCTGCTCGCCTATGCCCGGCCGCCCGCCTGGATTTATCTCCAGGGCCGCCAATCGACCCTTTCCTCCTCCTCCATCCGCAATGGCGCGCCCCCCGGCCAAGCGTGATCGCGGCCTCATCTTGCGAAATCGGCCCCGAAAGCGCATATTGATGCCCAAGTGTGATCATTGTCACCGGAACAGGAACAGACGGCTTGCCGTTGTCACGACGCCGCTATATTCCGATCAACAACCAAGGATGCTTGACTTACGCATGACCCATGCCCGCGCATGGGCGGAAGGCCGTTTCTGATGGCCGCGCTGCCCGAAAACACCGCTTCCGCCGCTCCGGCGCCCGCCGCCGCGACCCAGAAGCCCCTCATCGACCTCATCCTCGACACGCTCGACGACGCCAAGGCCGAAGAGACGGTCGCGGTCGATATCACCGGCAAATCCTCGCTGGCCGATCATATGGTGGTCACCTCCGGCCGCTCGCATCGCCATGTCGCCGCCGTCGCCGATCAGGTCATCACCGCCCTGCGCGAAAACGGCTATGGCAAGCCGCGCGTCGAGGGTCTGACCCATGCCGATTGGGTCCTGGTCGATGCCGGCGACGTCATCCTGCACGTCTTCCGCCCCGAAGTGCGCGAATTCTACAACATCGAAAAGATGTGGCAGGCCGATTTCGCCGCCGACCAGCACTAGCGCGTAATCCGGGCGCATAGGAGCCGCGGCTCCTGCGCCCCTCGCCCCTCCGGGGAGAGGGTAGCGGCGCCGGAAGCGCAGCGACCTGGCAAAGCTGGGGTGAGGGGCTTCGAGCCATCCCGAAGGGCAATTCGGTCCTGTGGACCGAATTGAGGCGAGAAGGCCATGAGAGCTAAGCTCGAATGGCCGGGCCACTTAAGGACCGATCCATGCGCATTTCCATCGCCGCCATCGGCCGCATGAAGACCGGGCCGGAGCGCGAGCTCGTGGCCCGCTATCTCGAGCGCGCGCAGGGCGCCGGCAAGCCCCTGGCGCTCACCGGCTTCGACGTCTTCGAACTCTCCGAATCCCGCGCCGGCTCCGCTGCCGCCCGCAAGAGCGAGGAAGCCAAAGCCATCCGCGCCGCCCTGCCCGACGGCCTGGTCGTGGCCTTGGACGAACGCGGCAAATCCCTCACCTCCGAATCCTTCGCCAATCAGCTCGGCCGCTGGCGCGACGATGGCCGCGCGGCAATCGGCTTCGTCATCGGCGGCGCCGACGGCATCGATCCGGACCTGGTCAAAGCCGCCGATCTCAGCATCAGTTTCTCCCCCATGGTCTGGCCGCATCAGCTCGTGCGCATCATGCTTGCCGAACAGCTTTACCGCGCCACCACCATCCTCTCGGGCCATCCCTATCATCGCGGTGACTGACGCCTGTCCTTTGCCGGGCAAGATCCGGTTTTCGCGGCGCTCGACGTCAACAGTCTGTTACCTCGATCCCGTCTATGGTTAAGCAATGTTAACCGGCTCTTTGCCGCCGGCTTGCTAAGGTGCGGCCACTGATTCGGGGAGAGCCCATGCCCTTGCCGCCGGCAAGCGTGACCAAGATTCTGCTGGCCAGCCTGCTGCTTTGCGGGCTCGCCGGCGCGCCGTCTTTTGGCCAGACCGAGCCCGCGCCGGCTGAAACGCTCGACAATGAACTGCGCCCCGGCCTCTCGCTCGATGCCGATCAAAGCCCTGAAAATCCAGAGGAAATTCCCGAGGACGAACAGGAGCCCGGCCCCGAGGCGGCCAGCGCAACGGACCTTGCCGAGGTCGAGGCCTCCCTTTCCCTCAGCCGCGAGCGCATCGACGAGCTCAAGGCCGAAATCACCGCCATGGAAGGCGACAACGTCCAGCAGAACGCCGCCCTCATCGCCGCCGGGCAGCGCGTCAAGCTTGCCGAGATCGAGGTCGCCGATATCGAGGAACGGCTCTCCGATCTCATCGTCCGCGAGTTCGAGGTCCGGGGTCGGCTGGACGGCGCCGACGCCGAAATCGCCAATGTTCTCGCGGCCTTGCAGCGGATTTCCCTCAATCCGCCGCCCGCCCTTATCGTCGATCCCGACGATGCTTTGGGCTCGGCCCGCGGCGCCATGCTGATCGCCGCCATCGTCCCGCAATTGCGCGCCAAGGCCGACAGCGTCGCCGCCGATCTCAAGAGCCTCAACGAGATCAAGGCGGCCGCCCTCGCCGAGGAGGCCATGCTCAGGGCCAACCACGAAGTCCTTGAAGAAGAACAGCTTCGCATCGCTACCCTGATCGCCGCCCGCAAGCAGGGCATTGCCCATATCGGCGCCGAGCTCGAAGCCGAGGAACAAGCCGCCATCGAACTGGCCGAGCGCGCCGCGACCCTGCGCGAATTGATCGGCGCCCTGTCCGAACGGGCCGCGTCCGGCGCCAATGCCGCGTCCACCGCCGCCGATCCGGACCTGCCCCGGCTGTCGCCCGAAGCCATTCAACTGGCCTTCGCCGATGCCGCGCGCACCCAGCCGGCCGTGCCCTTCCCGCTGGCGCGCGGCTATCTGGTCCAGCCCGCCAACGGCACCGTGGCCATGGCTTTCGGCGCCAATGACGGCAGGGGCGGCATCGCCCAGGGCCAGTCCGTCCTCACCCGCCCGCAGGCCCAGGTGCTGGCGCCGGCCGATGGCTGGGTGCTCTACCGGGGGCCTTACCTCAATTATGGCCAGATCGTCATTCTCAATACCGGCGGGGGCTATACGGCCCTGCTGGCCGGCCTCGATTCGATCGCGGTGGAGATCGGCCAGTTCGTGCAGATGGGCGAGCCGCTGGGCCTTATGGGATCACGGACAATTGGACGGACCGTAACCACCAGTGCTGGTAACGCCCAGCCAACCCTCTATATTGAACTTCGACAGAACAACGAGCCCTTCGACCCCGCGGGTTGGTGGGCAGACAACGAACAGACGGGATAATCTCTTCATGCGTTTCCCAATCCTTGGTGCCGCCGCCATCTGCGCGGCATTGCTGGTGCCGGCCTCTGTGCTGATCGCCCAGGACCAGGCGCCCGCTCCGGCTCCCAGTGAAGAAATCCCGCTGGACGAAGCCCCGTCCGAGCAGGAACCCCCTGCGCCCAATCCCATGGGCGAGCAACCCGAGCCGACCGAGGCCGAAAAGGCCGCCGCCCCGCGCGACCCCATGGAGATTTACGCCGATCTCAATCTCTTCGGCGAGATTTTCGACCGCATCCGCGCCGAATATGTCGATCCCCCGGATGAGAAGGAGCTGATCCGCGCCGCCATCCAGGGCATGCTCACCTCGCTGGATCCCCATTCTGGCTATCTGCCGCCCACCGATTACGACGAGACGCGGGAAGATATTTCCGGCCAGTTCGGCGGCCTGGGCGTCGAGATCATCATGGAAGACCAGTTGATCAAGGTGGTCTCGCCCATCGACGATACCCCCGCGGCCCGCGCCGGCATCCTCTCCAACGACCTGATCGTGGAGATCGATGGCCAGCAGGTCCAGGGCATGACCCAGGACGAGGCCGTCGAGAAGATGCGCGGCCCGGTCGGCACCAAGGTGACCATCACCATCGTGCGCGAAGGCGTGGCCGATCCGCTCGAATTCGAGCTGACCCGCGGCATCATTTCGCTGCGCGCCGTGCGCTGGTCCATGGAGGGCGATGTCGCGCTGCTGCGCCTCTCCCGCTTCTCCGAACAGGCCTTTGTCGGCATCGAACGGGCCATCGAGGCCATCTATGCCGAGCGCGACGACGTGGCACCCAAGGGCATCATCCTCGACCTGCGCAACAATCCGGGCGGGCTGGTGGACCAATCCGTCTATGTCGCCGACGCCTTCCTCAATCGCGGCGCCGTGGTGCTGACCCGGGGTCGCACTGAAGGCGAAAGCGCCCGCTACGACGCCATGCCCGACGCGCTGGACGAAAAGCTGGCCGACGTGCCCATGGTGGTCCTCATCAATGGCGGTTCGGCCTCGGCCTCCGAAATCGTGGCCGGCGCCCTGCAGGATCACAAGCGGGCCACCCTGGTGGGCACGCGCTCCTTCGGCAAGGGCTCGGTGCAATCCATCATTTCGCTGGGACCGGACGGCGCCATGCGGTTGACCACGGCGCGCTATTACACGCCCAACAACCGCTCGATCCAGGCCCTGGGCATCACCCCCGACATCGAGATCAAGCAGGTCGTGCCCGAGGAATTCCAGGGCCGCGACGAGATCATCGGCGAGGCGGGCCTGGAAGGCCATATCACCATCGATGGCCAGGAAGAATCCACGGTGGGCTCCTCGGTCTATGTCCCCCAGGACAAGGCAGAGGACGCGCAATTGCAATATGCCATCCGCCTGATCAATGGCGAGGAAACCAACCCGGCCTTTCCGCCCGTCGCGGAATGAGCCGCCGGGCCGCTGATTCTGTCCGGGGACCGCGCGCGGCCCCCGGCTTCCCGTCGAACCGCCCCGCAAGGGCACGCGCGGAACGCCCATGGCCAATGATCTTTCGACGCCCCTGACCGGGCGCAAGCGCCGGACCGGGGAACGAAGCGGACCTTTTCATTTTCCGCTGGCGCGGCTGCTCTTTGCCCTCATCGTCCTGATCCTGGGCGGCGTGGCGCTGCGGGTCATCCTGGTGGACGACCCCGATGGCGGCCGGCCCAGCGCGGAAGTCGCCATCACCTCGACCCGCGACGGCAACAGCGTCGCCAATGCCGTCGCCAGCCGCCCCGCCACCATCATTGCCGATCCCCAGCAATTCCCCGCCGGTGCCACGCCGGAAACGGTCCCGCCAATGGCCGATGCCGGCAGCGATGCGTCCACGCGCCCCGCCATATTGCCCGATCTCAGCGAGGAAACCGCCAACGGCCCCATTCCCCGCATGTCCAGCACCGGCCTGACGCCTTATCTCGCCTATCGCCGGCCGGTGCCGGCCCTGGCCGAGAACGCTCCGCGCATCGCCCTCATCGTCACCGGGCTCGGCATCAACGAGCAGGGCTCGCTCGACGCCGTCGATGCCCTGCCCGCGGACGTGACCCTGGCCTTCGCGCCCTATGGCCGCTCGCTCGCCAACAGCGTCTCCGCCGCCCGCGCCGCCGGCCACGAGGTCATGCTCGAAGTGCCCATGGAGCCTTTCGATTACCCGCAGAACGATCCGGGCCCGCATACCATCCTCACCGGCGACAGCCCGCGCGCCAATCTCGACAAGCTGTTCTGGCTCATGGCCCGTTTCGGCGGTTATTTCGGGGTGATCAACAATATGGGCGCCCGCTTCACCGCCTCGGCCGCCGACATGGGTCCCATCCTCGAAGAATTCGGTGCGCGCGGCCTGGGCTATATCGACGATGGCGGCTCCAACCGCTCGGTCGCCGCGCAATTGGCCGAGGCCAACAAGGTGCCCTTTGCCCGCGCCAGCCTCATGATCGATGCCAATCCGGCGCGCGCATCCATTCTCGCCGCGCTTGCCAGCCTTGAAGCCCAGGCGCTGGAATCGGGCAGCGCCATTGGTATAGTCAGCGCTCTGCCCATATCGGTGCAGGCCGTGTCCGACTGGACGCGCGAACTTGACGCCAAGGGTATCGCACTGGTGCCCGCCAGCGCCCTGATGAACTAAGAGAAACTGCCATGACCAGCCGGCCCGACCGTGAAGCCATGCCCTATCGCGATTGCGTCGGCATCGCCCTGTTCAATGCCCAGGGCCGGGTCTTTATCGGCCGCCGCAAGGGCGATACCGACCCCGAGCAGTCCGAGGAGCGCGGCGCGCCCTGGCAGATGCCGCAGGGCGGGATCGACCGCGGCGAGGACCCGCTGCGCGCCGCCCTGCGCGAGCTGCACGAGGAAACCAATATCGCCTCGGTGAGCCTGCTCGCCGAGGCGCCCGAATGGATTTACTACGATCTCCCCGACGGCGCCCTGGGCATCACGCTCAAGGGTAAGTATCGCGGCCAGCGCCAGCGCTGGTTCGCCTTCGCCTTTACCGGCGCCGAGAGCGAGATCGACGTGGCCGCGCCGGGCGGCGGCAGGTTCGAGGCCGAATTCGACGCCTGGCGCTGGGAAAAGCTCAGCCGCACCCCGTCCCTGATCGTCCCGTTCAAGCGCCAGGCCTATGAAAAGGTCGTCGCCGCCTTCGCCGATATCCCCGAGCGCTTCTCCAATGGCTGAGACGACGATGAAGACCATCGGCCTTATCGGCGGCATGAGCTGGGAATCCACCGCCCATTACTACCGCATCCTCAATCAGGAGACCGCCGCCCGGCGCGGCGGCCTGCATTCGGCGCCGCTGATCGTCCATTCGCTGGACTTTGCCCCCATCGCCGCCATGCAATCGGCCGGCCAATGGGACGAGGCCGGCGCGGCGCTCAACGCGGCGGCCCGCGGCCTCCAGCAGGCCGGCGCCCAGGTGCTGGGCCTCGCCACCAATACCATGCATGTCGTGGCCGACCGGGTCACCCGCGACATCACCATCCCCTTCATCCACATCGCCGACCCCACGGCCGATGCCCTGCTCGCCGACGGCTATGACAGGATCGGCCTTCTGGGCACCCGCTTCACCATGGAAATGAGCTTCTACAAGGACCGGCTGACTGCGCGCGGGCTCGATGTCCTCGTGCCCGAAGTGGATCGCACCAATCTCAACGGCATCATCTACGAGGAATTGTGCAAGGGCATCGTGCGCGAGCCGTCGCGCCAAATCTATATCGAGGCCATCGAGCGCCTCGCCGCCCGCGGCGCCCAGGCCGTCATCCTGGGCTGCACCGAGATCGGCATGCTGGTCGACGACAGCACCAGCCCCCTGCCCTGCTACGACACCACCGACCTCCACGCCCGCGCCCTGGTCGACGCGGCCCTGGAGGAGGGGTGAGGGAGGCGGGCCATCAGTGAATAACTGAACCACCCCCACCCACCGATCGTCACCCTCGGGCTTGACCCGAGGGCCTGCAGCGGCAGGGGTCAAGCCCGAAGAAGACCCGTCCTGCCCCTAGGCCGCCCGGCTTTCCTCGCGCCCGGCACCGGCCATAGCGCCATCGACGCGGAACACATCGACAAGCCGGTCCAGGGCCT
>Ga0160493_100362_pt1 | contig 11045 bp, 11 predicted proteins | sample DID2MG_2_FD_108262 | JGI IMG/M metagenome (GOLD analysis project Ga0160493, IMG submission 108262) | Enriched soil microbial communities from UW Madison campus, WI, USA - DID2878_E24_FP2 MG | ecosystem: Environmental > Terrestrial > Soil > Unclassified | place: USA: Madison, Wisconsin | collected... | reverse complement strand
TGATCGTTTCCAGCAGGTGGTCGAGGCTGTGCTCCACCACATCCTTGCCATAGGCGGCGAAATATTCGGGATAGCGGTCCATTTCCATGGCCAGCACGCAGAGCGATACATGGCGCTGCGCCGACTCGGTCCAGCCCCGGCGCAATTCTTCCTCGATGCGCTGGGCGGGCCGGGATTTCTTCTCGGGATTGCCGATGGCCGATTGGCCATAGGCGGGTTCGGCAGGATTCCGGCCGAGCACTGCGCGCACCCGGGCCCAGAAGCCGTCATTGCCGCTCATGGTCACCCTGTTCATCCAGCCTGTCCTGGGCCCTGTTTGCCTCGCCCCGATCTGGCCACAGAATGGTTAACAGGAGGTAAGGCTTTGTCCTGATCGGGCGTCCTAGAGATGCTCGGGCGGTTCGAATTCCGGCCAGTCCACCGCGTGCTCTTCCCAGTCCTCGGGGTCGATTTCCGTTTCGAGGAACGTTCGTCCCTTCACCGAAACGCCGACATCCACCACGGTCTGCGGATCGCCCGAAACCAGCGGGTGCCACCAGGCCAGCCCCTTGCCTTCCGCCAGCCGCCGATAGGCGCAGGTGGTTGGAATCCAGGGGATTTCGCGCACATTGTCCGGCGTCAGCTTGATGCAGTCGGGCACCTTTTTCTGCCTGTTGGGGTAATCGGTGCAGGCGCAGCTATCGCCGTCCAGCAGCTTGCAGCGCACGTCGGAGGTGATCAGGGTGCCGGTGTCCTCGTCCTCGAGCTTGATGAGGCAGCAGCGTCCGCAGCCGTCGCAGAGCGCTTCCCACTCGGACGGCGACATTTCCTCCAGCGATTTTTCTTCCCAAAAGGCCATGTTTACCCTTGGCGGTTCATGATGTTGCCGGTTTGCGCTTGCCGGACGGCAAAGGCAATCATATTCCAGCGATTGTGTTGCATTGGTCGCGGAATGGCGACAACCATGCGACCAGGTGGCTCCGGGGATCGGCGTGCAGGATCCGTTCTATACCAGGGAAAAGAAGCGCAAATCGTCCGGCGGCATGCTGGCGGCCGATGCATGGCTGGATTCCTCGCTTTACGAGTTCTGGCAGGCTTTGGGCCGGGCCTATACGCGCTATCAGGATTTCATGAGCCGGTTCCACGTCACCGGCTTCAAGCGCTTCCTCGTTGAAATCTTTTCCGATGCCTTCACCTTCGGGGCCATTGGCTGCGTGCTGGTCACGGCGCTCGCCATGCCCGCCTTCGACATCATCGATCGCGGCATCCTCAACAAGGCCGAGGATTATTCGGTGGTCTTCCTCGACCGCTTCGGCAACGAGATCGGCCGCCGCGGCATCCGCTCCGACGACAGCGTCGCGCTCGACCAGATGCCCGATTACCTGATCAAGGCCACGCTCGCCACCGAGGACCGCCGCTTCTACGAGCATTTCGGCGTCGATGTCCTGGGCACCCTGCGCGCGCTGATGACCAATGCCACCGGCGATACGTCCATGCATGGCGGCTCCTCGATCACCCAGCAATTGGCCAAGCAGCTCTTCCTCTCCTCCGAGCGCACCATCGAGCGCAAGATCGTCGAGGCCTTCCTGTCGGTCTGGCTGGAATGGCATTATTCCAAGGACCAGATCCTCAAGCTCTATCTCGACCGCGCCTATATGGGCGGCGGCAATTTCGGCGTCGTCGCCGCCGCCGATTATTATTTCGGCAAGCGCATCCAGGATATTTCCCTGGCCGAAGCGGCCATGCTCTCCGGGCTCTACAAGGCGCCCGGCCGCTGGGCGCCGCATATCGATCTCGCCGCCGCGCGCGGCCGCGCCAATGTGGTTTTGACCAATCTGGTCGCGTCCGGCTTCCTCACCGAGGGCCAGGTCACCGCCGCCCGCCGCCATCCCGCCTCCCCGGTCGATCGCACCGCCGACGCCAATTCGCCGGGCTATTTCCTCGATTACGCCTTCGAGGAATCCAAGCGCCTGATCGATGACACCAATGCGCCGGGCAATAATTTCATCGTCCGCACCACCATCGACACCACCCTCCAAGCCTATGCAGAGGAAGCCATCAATTCGGTGATCCGCGAGCAGGGCCAGCAATATCGCGTCGAGCAGGGCGCCATGGTGGTGACCGATACCGAAGGCGCCATCCGCGCCATGGTGGGCGGCACCGATTACGCCAAGAGCCAGTTCAACCGCGCCATCGTCTCCACCCGCCAGCCCGGCTCGTCCTACAAGCCCTTCGTCTATGCCGAGGCCTTCGAGCAATTGGGCCTCAAGCCCTCCGACACCATTTCGGATCGCCCGGTCTGCATCGGCGATTGGTGCCCGCAGAATTACGGCCGCTCCTATCGCGGGCAGACCACGCTGATCAGCGCCTTCGCCGCCTCCATCAACACCGTGCCCGTCACCCTCTCGATCAAGACCGGGCGCGATGCCATCGCCCAGCTCAGCTATCGCATGGGCCTGCGCCAGGAATATCCGGTCACCCGCTCGCTGGCCCTGGGCGTGGCCTCGGTCTCGGTGCTGGACATGACCTCGTCCTATGCGGTCTTCGCCAATCACGGCCTCAAGACGCAGGCCTATGGCCTCACCCGCATGACCGATCTCAACGAGAACCTGATCTGGGAACACGATGTGCATGCGGAAAAGCCCCGCGTGCTCTCCGAGCAGACCGTGGCCTATATGAACCAGATGATGCGCGCCGTGGTCACCAGCGGCACCGGCACCCGCGCCCAGATCGAGGGCGTGCCGGCCCTGGGCAAGACCGGCACCACCACGTCCTATCGCGATGCCTGGTTCGCCGGCTTCACCGGCAATTACGTCGCCGCCGTCTGGCTGGGCAATGACGATTACCGCCCCACCAACAATCTCACCGGGGGCCTGCTGCCCACCATGGCCTGGCAGAAATTCATGGCCTTCGCCCATACCAATATCGCGGTGGAGCCGGTTTTCGGCGTCGATTTCGTGCCGCCCCCGCGCATCGTCGCCGATGCCGATCCCGATGAGGTGGAGGAGCTGGCGCCCGAGCGTCCGCCCAGCCTGAAACCCGCCGCCGCCCGCAAGCTGCTCGATCTCGCCAGCCGTTTCGAGACCAATCTGGCCAGAAGCGCCGGCCTCAGCGACACCGCCAGCGCCCCGGCGGCGCCCGGCGCGCTCGGGCTTTAATCGTCCTGGTCGAGGGGACGATATTCGTAGCGGCCCGCAAACGGGGCCATGCAGGTCCCGCGCTCGGTCACGTCGATCCAGTTGACGTTCCAGTCCAGCCGCAGCACCAGCACGCAATCGTCCGGCCCGGCCTCGTCGGGCGGCAGGGCCCCCTCCGGCCCCAGCATGAATTCGATCTGGTTGTTCACATAGATTTCGCGGTCGGGAATGCGCACCGAGAATTGCGCATTCTCCACATTCCCCGCCGCAACGCGATCGGGATCGAGCAACCCGATCGTCAGCAAGCCGTCGATCTGCAGCGTGCTCCTGTCCGACAAAAAGATCGTGATCGACCGCTTCGCATCGGCGAAGAAATCCCCCACCCATTCCGATGTATCCAGGCGCGACACGATGCCGTGCGGCCTCAGCTCGCCCCCGTCTGCCGGCGCCATGCCCAGCGCCAGGGCCAGGGGAACCATCAATGCGCGCATCGGACCACCGCCATTTTCGGGAAATCGCCGCTCCCTGCCCTGCCCCGGCCCATGCGGGCAAGCCTCTTGCCCGGCGCGCAAAACCAAAACTTGCCGGACAAGCGCCTTTCGCCGCGCCCGGCCCGTTGCTATAGCCTAGGGCGTCGCCAACGCAGCCGGTCCGGCCATCCCATGCCCCATTCGCAGAGAAGCTGATCCGTGCGTTTCGTCCTGCGCCTGCTCTTGTCGATCGCTTTGGCCCTGGCCACCGGGTTCGGCCTGTCCTATTCGGCGCTTACCGATGGCCGTCTGTTCGGCGCCGCGCAATTGGGCGCCTGGACCACCTGGCCCGATATCGGCTCTCCCCTGCCCAATCCCTATACCCGCGCCCATATCGCCCGCGAGGCGGCGCTGCACTTGGGGCGCAGCGAGGGCCTGCAATTCATCGCCCATGCCGACAGCGCCGGCGAGCCGCTCGATCTGGCCTGTTCCTACCGCCTGGACGGGCGCAGCCCGGTCTCCAGCTTCTGGACCCTGGCCGCCGTGGATGGCGACTGGGTCAATCTGGCCGCGCCGGGCAGCGATGCCGCGCTGCGCTCCAGCGAAATCGCCCGCGCTTCCAACGGCGCGCTCCGCATCCATGTCGGCACCGCGCTCCGGCCCGGCAATTGGCTGGAACTCACCGGCGCCGGGCCCTTCAGCCTGGTGATGACGCTCTACGACACCACCGCGCTCACCGGCTTCAGCTCGGCCGACACCACCATGCCCACCATCACCCGGGAGGCATGCCGATGATCCGCACCCTGCTCTGGCTCCTGGGCGGCCTCTTGCTGGGCGGGCTCATCCATCTCGTCACCATCCTCATGCTGCCCCTGCTCGCCGAGGACACGACCTGGACCCGCATCGCCCAGCTCGAGGCGCGCAACCGCGTGGCCATCCTGCCCGCCGCGCTGCCGGGCGAGCCCAATCCCTTCCATCTCGATACCGAGCTCAGCTATGGCGTCTGCCAGGTCGACCTGGCCGATGGCCCCGCCTATCTCAGCGGCATATTGCCCGACGCCTTCTGGTCGGTGGCCATCTACAACCAGGCCGGCATCGTCACCTATTCGACCACCAATCGTGACGGCATCGGGCAGAATGTCGAACTGGGCATCTTCAATGCCGACCAGACCCGGCTGCTCGCCCAGCAGCAGATCGACATCGCCGAGGGCCTGCTGGTGGTGGAATCGCGCGACGACGACCTCTTCATCCTCGTCCGCCTCGCGCCCCCCCACGAAGTCATGCGCCCCCGCTTCGAGCAGGAACTCTCCAAACTCACCTGCGGCCCCCGCCCCGCCGCGTGAGGCATAGAAACGCGTTCTATAACTCACGAAACGCCCATATCGTGAGCTATAGCCATCCCTGAGCGCCGCTCCGCCTTCTCATCTGAACCACCGGAAAGGACATGACATGGTCTTCGCCGAGGCGCTCGCCGCCGCTGTCAGCCGCTATCGCGCCGAAATCGCCGCTCCGGGCGAGCATCTTTCGCTGCTGCGCTGGCAGATGGAGGCGGGCCATGCGCTCGACCGGCGCGACACCTTTCCCGGCCATGTCACCACCAGCGCCATCATTGTCTCGCCCGATCATCGCCAGACGCTGCTCATCGACCACGTCACCATCGGCCGCTGGCTGCAACCGGGCGGGCATTACGAGCCCAGCTCCTTTTTCCACCTCTCGGCCCTGCGCGAAGCGGTGGAGGAAACCGGCATCGCCCATGCCGCCCTGCATCCCTGGCACCGGGGCGGCGACCTGCCCTTCGTCATCGACAGCCACGACGTTCCCGGCAAGCCGGCCCGCAACGAGCCGGACCATGTCCATCACGATCTGCAATATCTCTTCACCGCCGACCCCACCGCGCCCCTTCTCGCGCAACTGGACGAAGTCCACGCCGCCCAATGGCACGACATCGCCATGCTGGACGACATCGCCCCCAAAGCCGTAGCCAGACTGCGCAGCGTGGTGGCGATGGGCTAGATCGAACGGTTCCATCGCTGGAGGGAATGAGGGGGCGGGCCGGCGTTTGCCGCATGATCCCGCCACCCAAAGCTCGTCACCCTCGGGCTTGACCCGAGGGCCGGCTTGGGAGCCTCCATTGACGCCCCCCTCACCCGCCGATCAATCCCCCCGCCAGCCCCAGCGCCAGCACCACGCTCCAGCTCGGCGCCTTCCAGGCGACCAGCGTCACGAAGCCGGCCAGGGCCAGGGCGAAATCCAGCGGGGTCAGCACCGCGCTGGTGAAGACCGGATCGTAGAGCGCCGCGCCCAATAGGCCGACTACGGCGGCATTGGCGCCGCGCATGCCCGCCTGGGCCTGCGGCCAGCGCCGCAATTGCGTCCAGAACGGCAGCGCGCCGACCACCAGCAGCAGGCCGGGCAGGAAGATGGCGACGAGCGCGATGCCGGCCCCGGCAAGCCCGTTGGGGGGAAGGCTCGAAACCGCGCCGAGATAAGCAGCGAAGGTGAAGAGCGGCCCGGGCACGGCCTGCGCCGCGCCATAGCCGGCAAGGAAGGAGTCCGGCGAAACCAGGCCGGCGCCGACCGTTTCCGCCTCCAGCAGCGGCAGCACCACATGGCCGCCGCCGAAGACGAGGGCCCCGGCGCGATAGAAGCCGTCGAACAGCGCAAAATCCTGCCCCACGTCGGCCAGCAGCGGCAGGCCGACCAGCAGCAAAGCGAACAAGACCAGAGCCGCGACGCCGACCCGGCGCGACACGGCGTGAAACGGCACTTCGCGCGCCGGAACGGCGTCACCCCGGCACAGCCAGAGCCCGGCGAGCCCTCCGAAGAGGATCGCCCCCACCTGCCCGATGGCCCCGCTCACCAGCACCACCAGGAACACGGCCAGTACCGCGATCGCCGCCCGCTCGCGATCCGGCGTCAGGCTTTTGGCCATGCCGAACACGGCCTGAGCCACGATGGCCACGGCAACGAGCTTGAGCCCATGCAGCACGCCCAGCGCAAAAGGGCCATCCAGCGACGCGGCCCCATAGGCGAACAGCACCAGGAGGATCGCCGATGGCAGGGTAAAGGCGGTCCAGGCCGCCAGCGCGCCCAGCGGCCCGGCCCGCATCAGGCCGAGCGCGAAGCCGACCTGGCTGGAAGCCGGGCCGGGCAGGAACTGGCAGAGCGCCACCAGGTCCGCATAGCCCGCCTCGTCGAGCCAGCGCCGGCGGGTGACGAATTCGTCGCGGAAATAGCCCAGATGGGCGATGGGTCCGCCGAAAGAGGTCAGGCCCAGCTTGAGAAAGGCGAGAAAGACTTCGCCCGCATTGCCCGCAAATGGCCGTTGCTGTTCGTTCACGGGCATTCCTGGCTGTTATTTCTGGGGGATGACTTCGCGATCCGGCATCATGGTCTGGTAGCGTGACGGTATGGTGACGGTGCCGCCGCCCCCGCCGCCGGTCAGGCCCGAGCAGAAATCGCCGCGATTGGCCCGGGCCACCCAGGGACCCAGGCGCCGCAGGTTTTCGTCCACCGCCATGGATTGTTCGTGCGGGGTTTCCACCAGCAGGTGGTCCAGCGCATAGGCATAGCTCTGGTAGCGGTAGTTCAGCGCCCGCACGAACCAGTCGATATGCCAGCGATTCTCGACGAAACGGGCCTGCGCATTGGCCGCGACGGAGGCCTCGATGCCCGGCAGCTCGGCCAGGGCGATGCGCCGCTGCCGGTCCACTTCCTCGACGGCGCAGATGGCGCGGAAGGTGGTGGGCAGGGTGTCGATATCGGCCAGGATATGGCGGCCGACAATGTTGTAGCGCGTCGGCGAGGATTGGTAATGGGTGGTCCGCAACCAGGCATAATAGCGCTCGGGACCATATCGGTGATCCTTGGCCGGCCCGATCCGGGTGCGCTGCAATTCGGCATTGGTGTCGAACATCCAGTCCCGGCTATGCGCCGCGACGAGGAAGCGCCAGGTACGGTCGTGCATTTCCCGTTCCTGGTCGGTCTGGTTGAAGTTCGAAACCGGCTCGCCGCGATTGGCGGCGACCTTGTCGCCGATATAGGGCATGGCCCGGTCATGCAGGACGCTCGGTTGCGCCCGACCGAAATCGCCCACCGGCCGCGACACGCAGGCCGCGACGAGACCGGCCATGAGCACCAGCGCCACAATGCGCATGCAGCCGCGCGCGGACTTATCCCCGCTTGCGCTTGCGCCGTTTGGTTTCGGCATGAGAATCAGACGGCGGCGGCGTACCGCGTTCATAACGCACCCCGGTAAAGATCAGGATCTGGGCGGAGCCGCGCGCGGTGTTCCCACCGCTGGCGGTTGTCTTCCGCCCGGCAAATTTCAGCAGCTTTCCCAAGCTGGCCTCCGTTCGAGACGCCGCTCCCCCGTCCCTAGTGGAGGCAGCGAGTAACAAATTAGCAGTCCGACGCGTCGCCCCACGCGTTTCGCCCCATTAAGAGATCGTCAAGGTTAACAGTCTGCTAACGAATTGCCGGCAAGAGTCGTTTGGCATCGCTTGGGATGCGAAAGCGAGTCGACGGTTCCTGCACACATGCTTGGTTTTCAGCCCTACGAAACCTTCCAGCTTCTGATCGAGACGGGCGGGGTCGACCGCACCAATACCCTGCTGATCGCGGCCTGCGACGCCTATGCGCGGCGCGGCAAGCCGACCCTTCCCGAAATGGAACAGTTCGAAACCCTTGCCGGCCGGCTGTTTCCGACCGCCGGGCCGCAGGCCCGCGCCAAGGGCGCCGCCATCCTGGGCCGCGCCGAACTGCTCTCCCCCAAGCTCGAGCAATTGGTCATCGACAATATCGGGGAAGATCTCATCCCCTTCCTGGAGCATGCCCCCGAACTCTCCGACCAGACCATGATCGACGTCATCGCGCGCTATGATGTTCCCGCCTGCGCCACCCTGGCCAGCCGGCCGGGCCTGTCGAATGTGGTGCTGGCCAAGCTGTTCCAGATGAATTCCCGCAAGGTTTACAGGGCCTTGGCCGCCAATACCCATATCGCGCCGCGTGGCGCCTATCTCAGCGCCCTGGCCCGTTCGGCGCAGATGGATCATCTCGTGGCCGAAGCCCTGGGCAATCGCGACGATTTCGATGCCGCCCTCTTGGCGCCGGCCTTCTTTGACCTTTCGGACAACCACCGCATCAAGGTCATCCATGCCTTCGCCAATCGCGAAACGCCCGTGGCGCCGATATCGCGGACCATCGAACAAATCTCGGTGGCCAGCGGCGAATTGACGAAAGCCCTGATGAAGTTGTTCTCGGAAAACCGGCGCCCGGAGGTGACCCGGCTCCTGGCCCAGATCACCGGTCTGGACGAGGTCCGCTGCGGGCAGATCGCTCACGACGTTACCGGCGCCTCGCTCTTCGTCATCCTGCGTGCCTTCGGCTCCACCGCCTATGACGGGCTCAAGGTGCTGATCCACGCCACCAGCCATGATGGCGAGCGGTCCGGCGTTCTGCCCGATTTCGCTGCCCTGTTCGGCGGCGTGTCTTCCGAATCCATGGCCTATCTGATGAGCGCCTGGCGTGGCGAGGTGAACCTGCTCGAGCTCAACAAGCCGCAATATCAGCCCTTTACCCAGCCCAGCCGCCGTGCGCCCGGCCTGGCGCCGGCACACAATCCGGTGGTCGAACAGGCCATCGAAGCCCTGGCCCGCATCGGCGCCCGCCGCGCCAGCTAAGGACCCGGAACGCAAAAGGCCCCGCATCGCGCGGGGCCTTTTTCATTGGCTGTCCCGAACCAAGTCGATGCCGAGATCGCCATCGCGGCTATCGAGGCTCAGCACCCAGAGGTCGGGATCGAACTCCACTTCCCGGGCGATCCGCTCGCGGATTTTTTCCGGTTCGGCATGGTCGAAACGGCGCTGGAACACCAGTCCTGCCCCCTCGCCCCGGCTCACCACCGGCGCGGGCGTATAGAGCGAGCGCGTGCCGTCGAGATGATCGACCTCGATGAAGACCTGGCCGGCAATGGGGTCGCCGCGACGGGCCACGACACACATATGGCCCAGGTCGTTGTGGCGCCGCACGAAGGCCATGCACCACAGATCGCTGCGCAAGCTGGACACCTAGATCGTCGCGCCGGCCTTGAGCAGGAGATCCACCAGATCCGGCTGCACCTGCCCGGTCATCCTGTAGCGGTGAAAGCTCTCGAACTCGCGAATGGCCCTGGCCGTTTCCGGCCCCGGCTTGCCATCTACCGGTGCGTGGAAGAAGCCCAGGCTGGCCAGGCCGCGCTGGATTTGCGTCACGAGCTCGGTGTCATTGGCCGGCGGCGTCCGGGCGGCCCGCACATTGGCGGCCGCCGGTTGCGGGGCCGGCGCACTTTCGACCACCGGCGCCGGCATGGGCTGGGCACTGGCCGTCAGGTTTGACGCCGGCACAGGCGGATTGGCCGTGGCGGGCGACGGCGACGGCGCCCGTGTGTCCACCGCGGCAATGATGGAATCGATGGTATTGGCCGCCGATTGGGCCACGCTGTCGAAGGCCTGCTCAGCGGGCGACAGGGCGGGCAGGCGCGCCACGACCTGATCCTGCTGCGGCGCAGACGAAGCCGTCTGCACCGGCGCCGGCTGCGGCTGGGGCTGGGGCGCGGGCGTGGTCACGACGGCCTGCGGTTGCGGCTGCGCCGCCGGTTGCCGGGCCGCGGGCGGCTGGGCGACGCGACCCGCCGAATCGGATGCCAGGATGGCCTCCATCACTGCGGCATTGGTGCTGCCAGTCGGCGTCATGCCATTGCGCTGCTCGAAGGCCCGAATCGCCTCGGCGGTCTTGGGGCCGTAATAGCCGTCGATCGTGCCGCTGAAGAGGTTGAGCTCGAACAGCTTCTTCTGGACGGCGAACATCTGCGCATTGCCCACGGGGGTGTCGGGCACCACCACATTGGTGGCAACGCTTCCCGTGGTTTCCTCAACCACGGCCGGGGCCGCGGCCGTCTGGGGCGCGGATATATCCGGCAAGGCCGTCTCGGGCCGGTCGACCACCGGCGTGGGCAGAGCGGCGATGCTGTTGGCGGCCGGGGCGAAGAAGGGCGAAGGATGCTCGGTCGTCTGGAAGTACAAGGCATTGCTGCCCGCCAGGGCCGTCAATGTCACCAGGGCGAGCAGCCCCGTGGAGGCGAGCGGTGCCCGCATATAGCGCGATAAGGTCCATTGCCCCGCGCGGCCGATCGAGCCAAGCAGGGCGCCGCTTGCCATCAGCAGCGGCTGGGAGAGGGTCGCAGCATTCATTGCGCTTTTCTTTTTTCGTTTTGCCATGAAGGAGGATTGGCGCTGGCCAGAGGCTCTCGGTGCAGGTGAACGATGTCGGCAGTTTCGCCGGCTTTGGTTGCTGGACCGTTTATAGGCAGCAGAACAGTGATGGTTGTCCCCGCCCCGATCTCCGACATGGCCCGCAAAGTGCCGCCATGCAGCTCCACCAGGCCCTTGACGATGGAAAGACCAAGCCCCGTCCCTTCATA
>Ga0160493_100361_pt1 | contig 11083 bp, 7 predicted proteins | sample DID2MG_2_FD_108262 | JGI IMG/M metagenome (GOLD analysis project Ga0160493, IMG submission 108262) | Enriched soil microbial communities from UW Madison campus, WI, USA - DID2878_E24_FP2 MG | ecosystem: Environmental > Terrestrial > Soil > Unclassified | place: USA: Madison, Wisconsin | collected... | reverse complement strand
CGCGCCGGGGCGCGGTTCGGCCATGCGCTCCGCCAGCTCTTCGGCGCTCACCAGCAATTCGAGCTTGCGATTGGGGACGTCGAGACGAATGCGGTCGCCCGTCCTGACAATCGACAGCGGCCCGCCATCGGCGGCTTCCGGGGTGATATGCAGCACGATGGTCCCGAAGGCGGTGCCGCTCATGCGGGCATCGGAGAGACGCACCATATCCTGGACGCCGGCGCGGGCCAGGTAGCGCGGAATGGGAATATAGCCGGCCTCGGGCATGCCCGGAGCGCCTTTGGGGCCGGCATTGCGCAGGACCAGCACGTCCTGCGCAATTATCGCCAGCGCCGGATCGTCCAGCCTTTCGGTCATGTCCCTGACCGAGTCGAAAACGACGGCGCGACCCTCGTGGGTGAGCAGGAGCGGATCGGCCGCGGAATGCTTGATGACGGCGCCGCGCGGGGCAAGATTGCCCGAGAGCACCGCAATGGCGCCCGCGGTCGAGATCGGCCGGCTGCGCGGGCGGATGATCCTGTCCTCGTGACGCTCGGGTTGAATGCCGATCGTGTCGGCAAGGGTGCCGCCAAAGGCACGGGGGGCCGACAGATCGAGCAAATCGGAGAGTTCGGAGAGCAGGCGCGGCACGCCGCCGGCGGCATGAAATTCGCTCATATAACCGCTGCCCGAGGGCTTGAGGTCGACCAATACCGGGACCTGCCGGCCGATGGCGTCGAGCTCGGCCATGTCCAGCTTCCTGCCCAGGCGCCCGCATATGGCCGCGAGATGGACCACGGCATTGGTCGAGCCGCCAAGGGCTTGCAGGGTCACCAGCCCGTTGCGCAGGGCGGCGGGCGTGATGACTTCGGCCGTGGTCAGGCCCGTTTCGGTCATGGCGACGGCGGCGCGGCCGGTTTCTTCGGCCAGGCGCACGCGCTCGGCCGATGTGGCGGCGGCCGAGCCGGCCATCGGCAGGGTGAGGCCCATGGCTTCCATCAGCGACGCCATGGTGGAGGCGGTGCCCATGACGGTGCAGGTGCCAACGGAGCTGGCAAGCTTGCCATTGATGTCATTGATCGCGTCGCCGTCGATCTGGTCGCCGCGATATTGCGCCCAGACGCGGCGACAATCGGTGCAGGCGCCAAGCCGTTCGCCGCGGTAATTGCCGGTATCCATCGGGCCGGTCGGCAGCACGATCGCCGGCACCTCGCTGGACGCCGCCGCCATGACCTGCGCCGGAATCGTCTTGTCGCAACCGCCGATCAGGATCACCGAATCCATGGGCTGCGCCCGCACCATTTCCTCGGTTTCCATGGCCATGAGATTGCGCAGGAACATCGAGGTGGGCGAGGCGAAACTCTCGTGGATCGACATGGTGGGAAACACCATGGGCATGCCGCCGGCCAGCATCACGCCGCGCTTGGCCGCCTCGATCAGTTGCGGGACATTGCCGTGGCAGGGATTGTAGTCCGAATAGGTATTGGCAATGCCCACGATCGGCCGCTCCAGCGCGTCGTCGGAATAGCCCATGGCCTTGATGAAGGCCTTGCGCAGAAACAGGGAAAAGTCCTGATCGCCATAGCTCGTCAATCGTCTGCGAAGCCCGCGCGTCACTCTCGCCCTCCCTGCCGCGTCATGGCGCGGTCTGCCTGGTTCATTCCTACAGCGGTCAGGATTATTGTCAATAATATCGCACGGTAAAAATTCCAAACCGATTGCGTTTCACACGAAAAGCCAGCTAAATCAGTGCAAATGACATTTGCGATCTCTGGTGCGTCGAATGTCCTGGAAAGTTGATTATTGATAAATATGAGGTGATCTGTGCGCGTTGGCATGGTTGGGGCGGGGTGGGTCACGCAATATCATCTGCCGGGCTGGCTGCGCCTGCCGGGGGTCGAGGTGGTGGCCATCTGCGATCCGGACGCTGCGGCCCTGGCGGCGCGCGCCGATGCCTTCGCCATTCCCGGGCGCTACACGGACATGGCGACCATGCTGGACGAGGCGGAACTGGACGTGCTGGATATCGCCTCGCCCCGGCACCTGCATGCCGCTCACGTGCGGGCCGGCGCGGCGCGGGGCCTGCCCATGCTGTGCCAGAAGCCCCTGGGCGTCGATCTGGCCGAGGCGGAGGCGCTGGTGGCGGGGCTGGGGCCGGATGTGCCGCTCATGGTGCATGAGAACTGGCGGTTCCGGCCCTATTATCGCCAATTGAAGCGCTGGCTCGAGGCCGGCCTTGTCGGCGACATCACCGCGATCCGGCTTGATTTTCATTCCAGCGGCATGATTGCGGGGCCCGACGGGCAAAGGCCGGCCCTGGTCCGGCAGCCATTCTTCCGCAATGAAAAACGCCTTCTGGTGATGGAAGTGCTGATCCATCATCTCGATACGCTGCGATATCTGTTCGGCGGCTTCGATCTCGTCACGGCGCGGCTGGGGCGAAGCAATGACGAAATCCTGGGGGAGGACAGCGCCATGCTGGGGCTGGTCCGGCGCAGCGACGGCGTGCCGCTGACCGTTTCCGGCAATCTGGCCGTGCATGGCGCGCCGCCCGCGCCTTCCGATCAATTATGGATATTCGGCTCGGCCGGCACGCTGCATCTCGATGGCGCGACCTTGCGCCTGTTCGGGCCGCAGCCGCGCGAAATGGCGTTCGATGCCGCCGAGAGCTATCAGGCCGCCTATGACGGCGCCATCGCCCATTTCGTGGAACGACTGGGCGGGGGCGGGGCTTTCGAGACCAATGGGCAGGACAATCTGGAAACGCTGCGACTGGTGGAGGCCGCTTATCGGGTGAGTGGATTTCGTCCGGCATGATGTTTCTGCTAGAACCAAGGCGGGACAGGCCTGCCGGGGATTGCTTTCATGTCTGAAGAGGATCGCGAGGCCGATCTGGATGACGTCAAGATCGTGCGGGCGCTGGAGGAAGATATCATCTTCGGGCGGCTGGCGCCGGGCACGCGGCTGACCGAGGACAAGCTGCTGTCGCGTTTTCCGGTGACGCGCCATTTCGTGCGCCAGGCTTTGGTGCAGCTCGAGCAGATGGGCGTGGTGGTGCGCGAGCGCAACAAGGGCGCCACGGTGCGCTCGCTGACCCCCGACGAAGTGCGGCAGATTTATGCGGTGCGCGAACTGGTGCAGCGCCAGGCGGCCCTGCTGATCCCGCTGCCGGCGCCGCAAAGCCTGATCGACGAATTGCTGGCCATCCACAAGGAGCATGGCGAGCATATCGAGGCGGGCTATCTGCGCGGCGTGCACGAAACCAATGACCGGTTTCACCTCACCCTGTTCGGCGCCTGCGGCAACAAATATCTGGTCCAGACCATCGAGCTCTATATGCGCTACAGCCTGCCGGTGCGCGCCAATTCCATGGCCGACCGCGCCTCGCTCGATATTTCCCATAGCCAGCACAAGCTGATGATCGACATGCTGGCCGGCCGCGATAGCTGGCTGCTGGCGCAGCTTTGCGTCGATCATCTGCAGCCGTCCAAGACGCGCTATATCGGCCTTGTGGGATAGGCTGCCCCTGCTTGAGGGGTGGGGGTGGTGCAGTGATCCGCTGACGGACCTCCTCCCTCATTTCCTCCCCTCAAGGGGCAGGGATGCAAAAGAACCGCAACGTCACCAAGTTTGTGCCGCGCCTTGGCGGGAAGATGGCCGCGCCCCGGGAGGTGGGCGCGGCCGCGCGCATCAATAGTCGATGCGGAGAAGGGACACGCCCTGCCGGGGCAGGGCGAGTTTGAGCACGGCGCTGCCATCGGCGGCTTCGATCGTGCCGGTTTCGAGCGTTTCGAGTTTGCCGGCGGCTTCGAGGCGGGCGAAATCGTCGCCGGCAACCTGCTGCGGCGAGCCCATCTGCTGCCAGACGCCGAAGGAATTGGAGTGATCCTTGTCCATCCGGTAATGGGTCAGCCTGTGGCTGCCGGGCTTGAGATTGTCGACGGCGACGGTGATTGCCGCATCGCCCTCGTCCACGTCGTCATCGTGATAATTCCAGACCAGGATGGAAATGCCGGTCTCGTCGCGCGTGGCCACGGCATTGACATCGGGCTGCTCGCGCACCCCGTGCTCCATGATGGTCCCGATGTCCAGGGCATGGTCGGAACTGGCCTCGATCCATTCGCCCTTGAGCTTGCCCAGCATGCGGAAGCCATTGAGCACCGCCTTGTCGACGCCATTGGTGGCCAGGTCGCGGAACCCGTCATACCAGGGCTGGTCTTCGAAGAGGAAGGCCCAGGTCACGGCGCCCTCGATCTCGATGCCGGCGCGCTGGGATAATTCATAGGTGCGGATCATGCTCTCCACCACATAGGCGCCATAGAGCGGGCCGTTGCGATAGCCGTTCTGCGGATGCACCCGGGCCGAACAGGCGGCGCAGCCTTCGGGGTCGGATTCCCCGATCACGGTGGGCAGGTGGCGCAGGGTCGGGAATTCATTGACGATGGCGAGATTGGCCTCGATGTCGCGCAGATGCTTGTGCAGGCCCATGCGCACGTGATCCTTCCAGATCACCGGATTGCCCTTGGCGTGGAAGGCGATGAAATCGATGGGCGAATTGTTGTCCACCACATGCTGCAGGAATTCGCGGAGGAATTTCTGCGCCTTGGGATTGTTGAAGGCCCCGCAGGTATGCGGCCCGCCGACGCGGGCGCCGGGCAGGGCGGCCTTGATGGCCTTGGCGGCGACATCATACATCTCGCAGAATTGCGGGATCGTGCCTTTCCAATAGATGCCGTCGGGCTCGTTCCAGATTTCCCAGGGCCAGGACAGCACGCGCTCTTCGCCATAGCGATCGGCCAGATGCCGCGCCCAGGCATGGATGAGATCGCCCCACTTTTCGAGATTGTTCGGCGGATTGGCCCAGCCGGTGAGAATGGTGGCGTAGGGATCGGTCGGGCTCCAGTGATGCTTGTAGGGGCCGGGATCGTCCGACAGGGCCTCGGGCATGAAGCCGACCTGGATCAGCGGAATATTGCCCGCCTCGACATAGGCGTCGAAGATCTGGTCCATGATGGTCCAGTCATAGACCGGATTGCCGTTCTCATCCTCGGTATAGGCATTTGTGGAGCCCCATTTCAGCGCATATTTGCCATCGCCGGAGGTGAGCAGATTATGCGTGCGGATGCGCGGCGGCTCGGGGCTGAGTTCGGTCAGCTCGCCGAGCAGCTTCTTGCCGTTTTCCGTATAGGTGTAATTGGGCTCGTCATAGCCGAACCAGTTCCACAAGGGCCTGTAGGCGCCGCGGCTTGCGCCCGCATCGACCTCTATGCGGACGTCATAAGTCGCTGTCATCTGGTTTCTCCTCACCTTGGCATGCCTGGACTATTGCGGATCGCTTCCCGACCCTTGCGGCGAGCCTAGCCGAGAACGCTATTTTGTCAATAATAACAACCAAGATTTGTCGCCTAATGGCGCAAAATCAGCATATAGCACGGCAATCTTCGATTTTTTGTCGATAATCCTGTTGCCCTGCCGCTGAAAATTGTCAATAAAGATGGCGGGTCGGGCCGTGGGAGGATGTGGCGGCCGAGACCAAAAGGGAGGCGGGGTTCCAATGGGAACTTGAGCCCGCCGCCCGCTTCGGCGGGCTCAAGGAGGAACAGACATGCTATTCAAGAAGCTGATCGCGGCCGCTCTGGCTGTCAGCGCGCTGGTGGCGCCGGCGTTCGCGCAGGATTTCATCGCGGGCATTCCCCGCAACGAGGCGTTGATCATCCAGGGGCCGGCGGCGCAGAACGCCGAATGGTTCAACCTGTGGGCGCCCGGCGGCGGCGCCAGCACCAATGGCCTGCAGCAACTCACCGCCGATACGTTCTGGTTCATCAATCCCGAGGGCACGGGCGACGCCGCCTGGACCAACGCCCTGGCCGCCGACCGCCCGATCTATAATGACGACTTCACCGAAATGACGGTGAAGCTCAAGGACGGCATCTATTGGAGCGACGGCGTCGAGTTCACCGCCGACGACGTGGTGTTCACCGTCCAGACCCAGATCGACAATCCCGGCATGGGCTGGAGCGCCCCCTTCACCGTCAATGTCAAAAGCGTCGAGGCGACCGATCCCAACACGGTGGTCTTCCATCTCAACGCGGCCAATTCCCGCTTCCATACGCTGTTCACCGTGCGCTGGAACGCGGCCTGGATCATGCCCAAGCATGTCTTCGAAACGGTCGACGATCCGCTGGGCTTCAACAATAATCCGCCCGTCTCGCTGTCCGCCTATACGCTGCACAGCTACGACACGGCCGGCAATTGGGCCATCTGGAAGCTGCGCGATGACTGGGAGCGCACCTCCATCGGCATGACGCTCGATGCCGAGCCCGACGTCAAATATGTGGTCTATCGCAATGCCGGCAATCCCGATGCCCGCGTCATCGAGCAGATGAACCACAATCTCGACGTCATCAACGATATCGCGCCCGAAGGCATGTTCACCATTGCCCGCCAGGCCGGCGAGAACAGCGCCTACTGGTTCGATGGTTTCCCCTTCGCCCATCCCGATCCGACCCTGCCTTCGGTGCTGTTCAACCACGAAATCGAGCCCTTCAACGACAGGGATGTGCGCTGGGCGCTGGCGCTGATGATGAATATCCGCTCGGTGGCCATGGGCTCCTATCGCGGCGCCGCCAACCTGGCCGCGCTCTCGACCCCGCCCACCGGCACCGCCATCGTCGATTACTATGAGCCCATGCAGCAATGGCTGGCCGAGTTCGAGCTCGATACCGGCGCCGGGACCATCAATCCGTATGACGCTACCATTTCCGAGCAGGTCGCCGCCCTGGTGCGCCCGCAATGGGGTGACGATATCCCCGACGATGCCGATCAGCTCAAGCGCATGTTCGGCTTCGGCTGGTGGAAACAGGATATCAATGCCGCGAGCCAATTGCTGCAAAAGGCCGGTTTCATCAAGAACGGCAATCAGTGGCTGAAGCCCGATGGCACCCCGTTCACCATCCGTCTGATGGTCGAGGGTGACAATATTCCGACCCTGGCGCGCGCCGGCACCATCATTGCCCAGCAATGGTCGATGGAAGGCATTCAGACCACGGTCGATGTCGCCGGTCCGACCAATGGGCAGCGCCTGGGGGCGGGCGATTTCGAGGTGGCCATCTACTGGACCGTGGAAACCTGGGGCGGCCATCCCGATCTCAGCTTCTTCCTCGAAAGCTATCATTCCAGCTATATCAAGCCGCTCGGCGAGAACCAGCCGCCGCGCAATCTCCAGCGCTGGCAGGACGAGCGCCTCGACGCTCTCATCGAAGCCAACCGCAAGATCAGCTTCGACTCGCCCGAAGTGGTTCAGCTCGGCATGGATTATCTCAAGCTCGCCGTCGAGGAGATGCCGTTCATCCCGCTCATGGCCTACAACAAGTTTGCGCCGTTCGACACGACCTATTGGACCGGCTATCCGAGCGCGGCCAATCCCTATGCGGCCTCGGGTCCGTTCTGGTCCAACCTGCGCTACATGATCGTGCAGCTCGAGGCCAATCCTGCGGCGGCGGGCGCCCAATAGACGGCAATGTCCGGGCGGGGCCGCGTGTCCCGCCCGTCTCTTCCCCAGAAATTGCAAGAGCGGACAACAGATGGACGGCTTTGCCAAATATCTTGTCCGGCGCCTGTTCCAGTGTTTCCTCGTGATCTTCCTGGGCGTGTCGCTGGCCTTTCTCATCACCACCCTGTCGCCGATCGATCCGGTCGAGCAGACCATGTCGCTGATGACCAGCTTCGGCGCCACCGATCCGCGTTCGGTCGACCTGATGCGCGAGGCCCTGGCCGAGCTCTATGGCCTCAAGGGCAATTTCATCGAGCAATATCTGTCCTTCTGGGGGCGCGTGCTGCGCGGCGATTTCGGCCCCTCGCTCTCGGCCTTCCCCACGCCGGTCATGTCGCTGATCATGGGCGCATTGCCCTGGACCATCGGCCTGTTGATGATGGCGCTGGTCATCAGCTGGACGCTCGGCAATCTGCTGGGGGCGCTGGCCGGCTATTTCCGCAGCAATACCCTGCTCAAGATTTCTGGCGCCGCCATCATGGCGCTCAACCCGGTGCCGGCCTATATCATCGGCCTCGTTCTGCTGCTGATGCTGGGCTATATCTGGCCCATCCTGCCCATTTCGGGCGGCGCGCAGATGAACCTGCAACCCGGCTTCACCTTCGACTATCTCCGCTCGCTGGTCCTGCACGGCACCTTGCCGGCGCTGACCCTGGTCTTGGGCGGCATCGGCGGCTGGTTCCTCTCCATGCGCTCGCTGGTTTCCAATATCGTCACCGACGATCACGTGGTCTATGCCGAACTGGGCGGGGTCAATTCGGGCAAGATCTTCTCCCAATATGTGGCGCGCAACGCCCTGCTGCCGCAATTGACCGGGCTGGCCCTCAGCCTGGGCAGCGTCTTCGGCGGCGCGGTGATCACCGAATTCCTGTTCAACTATCCCGGTGTCGGCCGTCTGCTGATCCAGGGCATCTATCGCGGCGATTACAGCCTCGTGCTGGGCGTCACCACGATTTCGATCATCGCCGTGGCGGTGGCCGTCTTCATCATCGACCTCATCTACCCGCTCATCGATCCCCGCGTGAGGCTCGGCTGAATATGTTCAAAATCCTGCGCGATCTGCTGCGCTACAATATCGAATTCACCATCGGCTTCATCCTGACGCTGGCCATCTTCCTCTTCGCGCTGGCCCATTTCTGGGCGCCCATGCCCGACAGCGCCATATATCTGTTGCCCCCGGACATGCCGCCATCGGCCGAATACTGGTTCGGCACCACCTCGCGCGGCCAGGATGTGCTCTGGCAGATGAGTTCGGCCATCTGGAACACCATGCTGTTCGGCCTGACCGTAACCATTCTCAGCCGCCTCCTGGCCGTGGCCGTCGGCATGATCTCGGGCTATCTCGGCGGGCGGTGGGATCAGGTGCTGATGACCATCAACGACACCATGATCGCCCTGCCCAATATCCCCATCCTGCTGCTCGTCTATTTCGTCATGCGCGATTCGATGAGCTGGCCGGTGCTGGCGGCGACGGCGGCGCTGCTCGGCTGGAACTACGATGCCCGCCTCATCCGCTCGGTGACGCTGAGCCTGCGCAACCGCGAATTCACCCGCCACGCCGTGTTCGCCGGCATGAGCATGCGCCAGATATTGGTGCGCCAGCACCTGCCCTATGTGATGCCGGTAATCTTCTTCACCGCCATGAACAATCTCATCTGGGCCATCGGCCTTGAGGTGACGCTGTCGGTCCTCGGTTTTTCCGACATCAACCGCCCCACCATCGGCGGCATGATCTACTGGGCCAACCAGCACCAGGCCATCATTGCCGGCATCTGGTGGTGGATCGCCTTCCCCATCGCCGCCATCGTCCTTCTGTTCCTCGGCCTGTTCCTGCTCGCCATCTCGGTCAACGAATATATCGACCCGCGCAGCCGCCTCAGCCGGATGGGAGCGTAAAATGCTCGATCTCATAGATACGAAAAACCAGGTCACGACCCGCCCGGTCCTGCAGGTCGAAGGTCTCAAGGCCTATTACCAGATGAACTATTTCGGCGTGCGCCGCGAAGTGCGGGCCGTCGACGACGTGACGCTGACCATCAATCGCGGCGAGATTTACGGCATTGCCGGGGAAAGCTCGTCGGGCAAGTCCTCGCTGATCAAGACCATTGCCGGCGCCATCACCCCGCCGCTGCGGGTGGTCGAGGGATCGGTGAAATTCGATTTCGGCGGCAAGATGCTGGACGTCTATGGCGAGCCGGCGAGAATGAAGAAGGCGCGCTGGCAGCATCTGAGCTATATCATGCAGGGCTCGATGAACGTGCTGAACCCGGTGCGCAAGGTCAAGCACGCCTTCCACGACTTCGCCTTCAAGCATATGAACCTGTCCGGCGCCGAATTCCGCCAGCGGCTGGAAAGCCATCTCGGCCGCATCGGGCTCGATCCGCGCGTGCTGGAAGCCTTTCCGCACCAGCTTTCCGGCGGCATGCGCCAGCGCCTCACCATTGCATTGGCGACGGTCTGCGAACCTGAATTCATCATTGCCGACGAGCCCACCACCGCGCTCGACGTGCTGGTGCAGCAAGACGTGCTGGCGCTGATCAAGAATGTGCAGCAGCGCATGGGGTCATCGATCATCTTCGTGACCCATGACATGACCGTGCATGCCGCCATCGCCGACCGCATCGGCATCGTCTATGCCGGACGGCTGGTGGAGGAAGGGCCGACCGTCGACGTGTTCCACCGGCCCCAGCATCCTTATACGGCTCATCTCATCGCCAGCCTGCCGCGTATCGGCGATACCCGCAAACGCCAGGCCCTGCCGGGCAAGCCGCCCAATCTGGCCGATCCTCCGTCCGGTTGCCGTTTCCATCCGCGCTGCCCCCTGGCCGTGGACAAGTGCAAAAGCGAAAACCCGCCGCTCGAAGGGCGCGGCAATGGCCGGGTCGCCTGCTGGCGCGCCGGGGAGGTGGAGGCAGCATGAACGCGCTTCTCGAACTCGACCATGTCAACAAGATCTATGCGGTCGGCGGCATGTTCGACCGCGGCAAATTGCATGCGGTCAAGGATGTGAGCTTCACCATTGCAGCGGACAAGCCCGAGATTTTCACCATTGTGGGTGAATCGGGGTCCGGCAAGACCACGACCGCCCGCATGATCCTGGGCAACGAAACGCCCACCAGCGGCACGCTGCGCTTCATGGGCGAGGACATCGCCAATATAAGCAGCCGCGCCGAGCGCAACCGCTTCATGGCCAGGGTGCAGCCGATCTTCCAGAACCCCTTCGAGGCGTTCAATCCGCTGTCCACCCTCGATTATTATCTCTTCTCCACCGCGCGCACCTTCCTCGGCGTCAGGACCAAGGTCGATATCGACGCGGCCACCGACAAGGCGCTGCAGCATGTCGGCCTGTCCCTGGCCGAGGTGCGCGGACGCTATTCGCATGAATTGTCCGGCGGCCAGCTCCAGCGCATCGCCGTGGCGCGGGCGCTGATCCCCGAGCCCAAGCTGATCGTCGCCGACGAGCCGGTCTCGATGGTCGATGCCTCGCTGCGCATGTCCATCGTCAACCTGTTCCGCGAATTGCGCGACAATCTGGGCGTTTCGATCATCTAT
>Ga0160493_100360_pt1 | contig 11122 bp, 11 predicted proteins | sample DID2MG_2_FD_108262 | JGI IMG/M metagenome (GOLD analysis project Ga0160493, IMG submission 108262) | Enriched soil microbial communities from UW Madison campus, WI, USA - DID2878_E24_FP2 MG | ecosystem: Environmental > Terrestrial > Soil > Unclassified | place: USA: Madison, Wisconsin | collected... | reverse complement strand
CCGCAGCATGGCTTCGCGGAAGCCAGGCGTCAGCAGCTCCTCGACAGGGGCATTTGCGGTCACCTTGGTGTCGAAGACGGCATCGAAAGCGGGGTCGATGCCGAGCCGTCGTTCGGCGTCGCCGGTAAGCTGGCGCAACACGTCATCCACCTTGCTCATGAACCCCGCATTGGGGCTGATTTCGACGGTGCCCGAAAAAGACCTGGGCACGGAAAGCTCGACTTGCAGGATATGGATGACCTCGCGGCGCCGCCGGCCGCGCCGTGGCTGCGGGATCGATACCTCGCTGAGCCTGTAGTCGACATCGTGATAGCGCCCCTGGCTTTGCCAGGCCGTGAAACGCGCGCCTTCTCTATCGAACATGTCGCGCAACCAGTCCTCGACGGGCACGGCTCTTCCCCAGCCGCTGGCGAAATTGCTCTGCCCCCAGCCGGCGCCCATTGCCGGGGCAATCACCTCAAGGACACGATCGCGCCAGAACCGATTGCTGAGATGCCAGACCGCGATGGCGACGACCACGCCGATCATCGTCAGGCCAAGATGCCTGGTCAGCAAGGCCTGGCCACCGATCATGAACGCGGCGGCCACGCTCAGGCTCAGGCTGGCCGACAAAGCGGCAATCCGGTCCGGCTCTGCGCCGGCAAGAAGCTTCTCGATCTCGGTGCGCTCGAGGCCGCTGGGGGAGGGGGAAGCATCGGGTTCGGTCATGCAGCCATCTCTATTTCCGTCCGGCCTTCTGGTCGAGATAGCGATCGAGCAGGCCGGTCAGCGGGCTATGCAGCAGGTCGCCATTGATACGCGGCGGCGGGCCATAGCCGAATGAGAAATCATAATTCCCGTCCCGATCGACGGTGACATCGACGATGGTCCACAAGGATTTTCCGGATGCGCCCATGGCATCCCTGAGTGCAAGGAGCCTGGCCTTGCTTTCCCGGCTGAGTCGGAAGTCGAGGTCCTCAAGGTCCGCTCCGGGCCTGTGCGCCAATACCGAAGCCTGCGTGCTTGAGCGCAATCCGTCCTCGACCAGGATTTCGTGGTTGACCGCGAAATAGACCCATTCGCGGTCCTCCCATTCGCCGTCCTGCAAATCCTTCAGGTCGCCGGCGATGCTTCTCACCGCGTCCTGCTGAAGCGCTGTCAAATCCGATGCCGGCGCCGGCTTCTTGTCGCGGCGAAAAAGACCTTTGAACATTGTGGAATCATCCTTTGCGGCAAATGCCATATTCGCGCTGGCCGGGGTTGCCGGCAGCGCCGTGGCCAGGGCGAAAATGCAGGCAAGGGCGACGGCGCAGCGCTTCATTTCACCCAGCGTGCAGATGTCGGGCCTGCCCAAGAACACGCCCGATTTCCCCGAAACCCGTTTCCGTATCGGCCGATTCAACCGGAATTGCCGCAAGGAGCACTCTGCGCATGTGAACCTTTCCCAGGCTGCTTTCAGATATGACGTCCGGGAGCCGATCGATCTTGGTCGGCGAGCGCCTGCGGCTTTCACCGCTCAAGGCTTATATCGCGTCAGCCAAACGCCGCAGGCAATCATTCCTGCGGAAACAAAGCGCCATACCCCGAAGCCCTCTTTCAGGAGTAAGGTCGATATGAGCGCAGCAAACAATACGCTCGTTTCCCGCAGCGCCGATACCGCCCCCAGAGGCGCAAGGGCCATCGCCCAAATGATCATCCAGTAAGAGCCGACCTGCATGCCGCCCGCCAGAGCGGACGATTTCCACTGGCTCCTGAAAACCGCGCCGATTTCCTTGGATTTCCAGAACAAGGCGATTACGAAGGTCAGCAATCCATCGCCGATCGTCAGCAGCACTGCAAAGCCCATCACGGATCCGGCCTGGCGGGCGCCCAGACCATCAACGAGCGTATAGGCCGCGATACACAGACCGGTGAGCAGGGCCAGCGGAACGGCTCGTCCTCCGTTGCCGCCGCGCCCCTTACGGTCCAGAGCGAGCGCCATGACGCCTGCGGAGAGAAAGAGAACGCCCAACAGGGCGGGTGCGCCAAGGCTTTCCCCGGCAAATATCGCGGCCCCCAGAGTCACGAGGAGGGGAGCGGAGCCACGGGAGATCGGGTAGATCAGCCCCAGATCGCCGTGCTTGTAGGCAATGGGAAGCGCGAAGTGATAGGCGGTGTGAAGCACAATCGCCAAGGCCAGCAGCGGCCAACTGGCGGGGTCGGGCAAAGGCACGAACGGCAAGACCATCGCGGATACGACCGCGCCCATAAAGGTGACGCTCGCCATCGAAGCAATTTTGTCGCCACTGACCTTGATCAGAGCGTTCCAGCCCGCGTTTAAGGCGGCTGCGAATATTACAATCAGAGCAACTTCCGGGGCCATGAACCCATAGGATCATGGCAAGCTCGACCTGTCACCCGTTTTGCCCAAGACCGCGCTGCCGTCCGGACATCGGCCTTGGCGCAATCGGCGGCCTATCGGTCGCCGAGGGGCGGCGAGACTTCATCCGTTCAGTTCCGCACCACTTTGAGATTAAAGCCCGGCCCGCCGAGTTGGCGTTCCAGCGCCATCCAGAGCGGGATCAGCTGCTCCATGGCCCGGCATGCGCCGAGCCCGCCGAGGTCGATCACATCTGTCCAGCCCAGCGACCGGAGCCAGTCTGTGACGTCCCGTTTGGCGTCCGCGTCGTCGCTGGCGATGAACACGGAATGAGAGGCGCCCAGGGCGGCGGGTTCAGCCATCAGATGCGCGCTGACGCTGTTGAGCGTCTTGACGACGCGGGTGCCGGGCAGGGCCTCCTGAATGGCTTGCCCGAGCGGCTGGATGATCGGCTGGTCCACCGCGTGATCGTAGTTTCCAAGGTCTATGAGGATTTTGCCGTCCGTCTCGCAGGCCCGCAGATGGCGAGGGCCGCCTCCCCGGGCAGCGCATTGACGATCCACTCCGCCTGGCGGGCTGCCTCGGCATAAGTGACGACGGGCAGCGAAAGCTGTGCTTTCGTGCCGGGGTCGCGGGACCCCAGACGCACATCGTGACCCGATTGAAAAAGCCTGGCGCCGACGGCCTGGCCGACCTGGCCGGTTCCCAGAATCGCGATCTTCATGGCCGTTTGCCTCCTGTGGCTGTGACGGCGTTTCCATAAATATCGAGTACCCGCTCGACGGCGCCCAGCAACAGGGCGTCTGCGGCGGCATCGATTTTGCCGCGCACTACGTCGGGCCAGAGGTGGGGCAGATATTGGGAGATCAGGGTTTCGGGGATCGCCACGCCGTTGAAGCGTGCCAGCAGTGCGGTGACCAGGCGCTGCGCCTCCGGCATGGCCCAATAATAGCGAATGCGGTCCGAATAGCTGTAATGGCGCTGCAGGCGTTGCGCCGTGCCGTCGCCGGGATAATAACGCTGCCAGTGACCCGGCTCGCGCAGCATGAGGGCTTCCATGCCGCTCTTGAGGCCGCTTTGGCCGAACATCTCTGCGGAGATCAAATCCAGCCCGTAAAGCGCTTCGCGCAAGGCGAAGGTCAGCCAGGGGCCGACCTTGAGAATGCCGAAGCCATCCCGCACGAGTTGGCGCAGGGCGTCATCGCTCTGATAGTCGGTGGAATGGGCCTCATAGACCAGGCCGAAATCGCGTCGCGCGCGGGCAAGGGGCCGGGCGGCTTCCGGCCGGTAGATGACGACGTTCTCGTGTCCGAATTCGACGCCCGGCTGCACCACAAGTCCGACCACCCGATCAAAGGCATGGCCGATGCCGGCGGCGTCGAAGGCGCTTTTGTGCAATTCGATTGTTTCCGCCGCCTCGGCGGGCGGGGTGGGCGTGAGCGCTTCGACATGTTCCGCCGCGCCGCCGGGCACCGGGACTTCGGTGCCGACGATGTAGGATAGCAGGCGCCCCTCGGCATGGTTTTCCGCTGTCGCCGCCAGGGCCGCCGCGCGTTCCGCGATGACGGCGTTTGGCAATGGCGTGGGGTCGTCGGCGCAACTCATGCTGGCATCGAGATGGATTTTGGTGAAGCCGGCCCTGGCGAAGGCCGCCAGCATCACATGCGCCTTTTCCATCGCCGCGGCCGCGGGCAGGTGCCGCCATGGATTGGGGCCGAGATGGTCTCCGCCCAGGATCAGTTTGCCGGAGGGCAGCCCGACCCTCTGCGCGATGTCGAGCACGAAGCCGCGAAAGTCGGCGGGTGTCATGCCGGTATAGCCGCCATCCTGGTTGACCTGGTTGCACGTGGCTTCGACCAGCACCACCTCGTCCAGCCGCTTTGCCCGGTGCAAGGCCGCTTCGATGACGACCGGATGCGCCGAGCAGACCGAGGTCAGGCCGGACGGGCGACCTGAATCGTGGCCCGCAATCAGTTCTGCAAAAAACCGGTCCCGCATTTTCGAACTCCTCTCGCGACAAAAAGATCATTATCGATCATAAATCTGATTGACAAGCGCTCAATCTGATCATGATTATAGTCGTACTTGATCAGGTGCGACCATGAAACCCGACCGCTTTACCGCTATCCGCCAACTGCTTTTCGCTCGTGGCCAGATGTCGATCGCCGAGATCGCCGAAGCCGTAAGGGCCTCGGAGCCTACCGTGCGGCGCGACCTGACGGTGCTGGAGAGCGAGGGGGCGATCGTCCGCACCCATGGCGGGGCCCGCATTGCCGATCAGATGGGGGGCGAGCTGGCTTTCGAGACACGCGAGTCGCTGCGCCTTCCGGAAAAGCGCGCCATCAGCGAAGCCGCCTATGATCTGCTGCGGCCGGGCTGTTCGGTGTTCCTGGATGCCGGCACCACCGTATTGCAGCTCGCGCGGCTCATCCGCCTGCGGCCGATGCCGCTCAACGTTTTCACCAATTGCCTGCCTTTGGCGCAGCTCTTGATCAACGTGCCCGATGTCAAGGTCACGCTTCTGGGCGGTGCCATGCGCGCTGAAAATGCTTCGGTTGTCGGCGCCCTTGCCGAGGACATGCTTGAAAAGCTGCGCTTCGACCTCGCTTTTCTGGGCATGGGGGCCATGGGCGACGACGGCGCCATCTATACCGTCGATCCGCAGGAAGCCCGTCTCAACGCGCTGACGGTCGAGCGCGCGGCGCGTTCGGCGGTGCTGTCGGATTCTTCCAAGTTCGGCAGCTATCTGACCCATCGCGTCCGCATTGCGGGGCCGGACATGTGCATCATCACCGATGTCGGCCTCGATCAAGCCTTCCGCGACAAGCTCACCGAGCGCGGCGTCGACCTGCGTATCGTGGAGCCGCTGGCATGAACATGGTGCTGGGCGTCGACGCGGGCGGTACGAAGACCATTGCGGCATTTGTCGATGCCGCGGGCGCTGTTGTCTCGGTGGCGACCGCTGCCGGTCTCGATCCAACGCGCGCCAGGGACGCCAGGGCCGAACTCGACGATTTTCTTCTGGACCTTGTGCCGCCCGAGGCGGCCGGGCCATTGGCGGCCACGGTCGGCCTGCCGTTCTTCGGGGAGATTGCGGCAATTACCGCAATGCAGCATGCCTGCATTGTCGATCGCCTCGGTCCCAACGGCCGAGCATGCAACGATGTGGAAGTCGCCCATATCGGTGCTTTTGCAGGTGGCGACGGCGTGCTGCTGCTTGCCGGCACCGGCTCGATGGCCTGGGCCAGGGGGCCGGCAGGCAATGTCCGCTGTGGCGGCTTTGGTGACCTCATCGGCGATGAAGGCTCAGCCTTCCATATCGGTCAGCGTGCCCTTGCGCTTCTGTCGAAGGAGATTGACGGCCGCCGCGCCGCCTCCGCCTTCGGTGCCGGCCTGCGAGCGGCTCTGGGAATTGGCCCGGACGGACTGATCGACTGGGTCTATGGCCAGTCGAATCCACGGGCGGGAATCGCTTCAATTGCCCGTCATGTTTCGGCACTGGCCGGCAGCGGCGATAATGATGCCGCCGCCATATTGCGCGACGCCGCCAATGAACTGGCGGCAAGTGCCAAGGCCGCCGCGCATGCTGCCGGGCTGGGTTCTCGAAGCGCCTTTTCATCCGCCGGCAGCGTCTTTCTCGATCCCATCGTCAGAGCGGAGCTCTCGCGTTCGCTCGGTGCCGAGCCGGTCGCCGCACGTCTTCCGCCGGTCGGTGGAGCCGTTCTCGACGCTGCCCGCCGCGCCGACTGGGCCGTCGATGCCGCCTGGATTTCCAAGCTCGCGGGCGAGCTCAAACAAAAGGGTGCCGCATGAGCACCGTTCAGAATTATGCAAAGGAAGCCGACATGACATCGGTCACCGAAAGAGTGATCCGGGACCAGTTTCTCTATCTGCGGGCGGCGCTGGAGGTGCCGGTGCCCTTGATCGAAGGCGGTACGCTGGTTTTCGTTGGATGTGGCACATCTTTTTATCTGGCGCGCACCCTCGCGAGCGTTGCCAATAGCCTCGGTCATTCGGCCATTGCCGTGCCCGGCGCCGAATGGACCAGCTATCCGCAGACCCATCTGGCCTCGCAAGCGGGGGCGGTCATTATCGGCCTGTCGCGCTCCGGCACCACTTCGGAAACTGTCGCCGCCATCCGCGCCTCGCGTGGCCGAGGGCTCAGGACAATCTCGATATCCTGTGAGCCCGGGTCCACGATCCTCGAAGCGGCCGATACCGGGATTTACCTGCCGACCGACCCGGAGGAAGGCATTGTCATGAGCGTCTCCGCGACGCTGATGCTGCTGGCCGGCCTGCGTCTGGTGGGCGCCTCGATCACGAACGCGGACATAGACGCCGCTGAGGCAGCACTGACCGCGCTCGATGCCGGGGCGGGCGTCATCGAGGGGCGCCGGCATTTCGTGTTTCTCGGCGCCGGCCCGCTCTATGGCATCGCCTGCGAGGGCGCGCTCAAGCTTATGGAAATGAGCATCAATCCGGCGCAGGCGTTCCACCCGATGGAATATCGCCACGGCCCGATCTCCCTGATCGATACCGGCTCGCTCGTGGTTCAGCTCTATGGCGCGGATACCACGGCCGAGGAGGCAGCGCTCACCGCCGAACTGCAGGCGAAGGGGGCGCGGGTCATCGGCTTTGGCGGACCGGGCGATCTGGCGATCGGCCAATTGGCCGCCGGTGCGACCGCCGCCATTCATGTGCTCCCGGCCCTTCAGCTGCTCGGCGAAAAGGTCGCCCTGGCCCGCAACATCAATACCGAAACGCCGCGCCACCTGACCAAGGTCGTGGTCCTGAACTGAAAGCGACAAACCCATGGCCAAGATCACACTCATCGGCGCTGGTTCCACCGTCTTCGCGCAGAACATCCTGGGCGACGTGCTCTCCAATCCCGAACTTGCCGACAGCGAAATCGCCCTCTTCGATATTGATGAAGAACGCCTTTCGACCTCGGAAATCATGTCGCGCCGCATCGGTTCGACGCTCGGCCTGCATAATCTGAGCGTCACCGCGACCACCGATCGCCGCGCGGCGCTCAAGGACGCCGATTTCGTCATCCTGATGATGCAGATCGGCGGCTACAAGCCGGCCACGATCATCGACTTCGAAATTCCCAAGAAGTTCGGCATCCGTCAGACCATTGCGGACACGCTGGGCATTGGCGGCATTTTCCGCGCCCTGCGCACCATTCCCGTCGTTCTCGACATCGCCCGCGACATGAGCGAGCTCTGCCCCGATGCGCTGATGATGAACTACGTCAACCCGATGGCGATGATCTCGGCCGCGGTGCAGGAAGCCTATCCGAACCTTGCCTATGTCGGCCTCTGCCATTCCGTACAGGAAACGGCCGGCCACCTGGCCCGCGTCCTGGGGGAGGATATCGGCGCGATCGATTACCGTTCCGCGGGCATCAACCACGTGGCCTTCTTCTCCAAATTCGAAAAGCGCCTTGCCGATGGGTCGCGCGAGGACCTTTATCCCCGGCTCCGCGCCATCGCAGAAGCCGGGCAGGCGCCGGAGGGCGACAAGGTCCGTTTCGAAGTGCTCAAGCATCTCGGCTATTTCGTCACCGAAAGCTCCGAGCACTTCTCCGAATATACGCCCTGGTTCATCAAGCGCGGCCGCGACGATCTCGTTGACAAATTCCAGGTCCCGCTCGACGAATATATCCGGCGCTGCGAGGTCCAGATCGCCGAGTGGGAAGAACTCAAGGTCGATCTCGAGGACCAGTCGCGCCCGCTCGAAGTGGAAAAGTCCAACGAATATGCCGCGGCCATCATCCACGGCATGGTCACCGGCACCAATCATCTCATCTACGGCAATGTCCGCAATGACGGGCTGATCGCCAACCTGCCCGGCAATGCGGCGGTGGAAGTGCCCTGCCATGTGGATCGTAACGGCATTCAGCCCATCCGCGTGGGTAAGGTGCCGGTTCAGCTCGCTGCGGTGATGCGCTGGCAGATCAACGTGCAGGAACTCGCCGTCGCCGCAGCGCTCACTGGCCGCCGCGACCACATCTACCATGCCGCCATGCTCGATCCGCACACGGCGGCGGAGCTGGCTCCCGATGAAATTCGCGCGCTTTGCGACGAGCTCATTGCCGCCCACGGCCACTACCTGCCGAACTATCACTGAGGACGGATCGTCATGGCGCAGGTGTCGGTTTCCCAGCTCAAGAAGTCCTACAACAAGACCGATGTCATTCACGGCATCGACTTCGATGTGGCTCACGGCGAGTTCGTCGCGCTGGTTGGGCCATCCGGCTGCGGCAAGTCCACGCTGCTGCGCATGGTCGCCGGTCTTGAGGACATAACGGGCGGCACGATCAGCATCGGCGGGCGGGTGGTCAATAATGTAGCGCCAAAGGAACGGGACATCGCCATGGTGTTCCAGAACTATGCCCTCTATCCCCATATGAGCGTCGCGCGGAATATGGGCTTTTCGCTTTATCTGCGCGGCGGGCAGAAGGCGGAAATCGCACGCCGGGTCGAGGAAGCCGCCAGGATGCTGGGGCTTTCCGACTATCTCGAACGCCTGCCCGGACAGCTTTCGGGCGGCCAGCGCCAGCGCGTCGCCATGGGCCGGGCAATCGTGCGGCAGCCTTCCGTCTTCCTCTTCGACGAGCCGTTGTCCAACCTCGATGCCGCCCTGCGCGTGCAGATGCGCGCCGACATCCGGGACCTGCATGACCGGCTCGGCTCCACCTCGATCTTCGTCACCCACGACCAGGTGGAGGCGATGACCATGTCGGACCGCATCATCGTCCTGCGCAATGGCAGGCTCGAGCAGCAAGGTTCACCGCTCGATCTCTATGACCGGCCCGACAATGTGTTCGTTGCCGGCTTTATCGGTTCTCCCGCCATGAACCTGTTGCCGGGCATGGCGGGCGAGGGGCGGGTCGCCCTGGCCGATGGCGTTTCCGTTCCAGTCGAAAGTGCGGCTGTCGGACCGGTCACCTGGGGCATCCGCCCCGAACATCTGGACTGGGCTGCGCAGGCTGGCGAGGGAGTGCTCAGCGGAAAGGTGATCGGCCTTGAACGCACGGGGTCGGCGGACCTGCTCATTGCCGAATGTGCCGGCCGCCGCGTGTCGGCGCTGTTCCAGGAGCGCCACCCCGTCGCGCGCGGCAGCGTCGTGCATCTGCGTCCCCGTCGCGCTCAGGCGCATTTGTTCGATGGCCAGACCGGCGAGCGGCTGACATGACCCTGCTCCTCACCGACTTCGTCCCCAGGCCCGTTCTTACCCGTCCGCAGACGATGATGTCCGGCCCCTCGATGCCGTTCATCGATGCGCACAATCACCTCGGGGCATTTGGCGGCAACTGGGACGAGCGTGAGCCCGAGGAATTCTTCGCCCATCTCGAAGCCAACAATTGCGTTCACTATGTCGATCTCGACGGCGGTTGGGGCGAGAACATTCTCGAAGATCGCCTCAGGCGCTACAAAGCCCTGCGTCCCGATCGCTATCGCGTTTTCGGGGGCGTCGACTGGTCCCTTTGGGCCGAGGAAGGCCAGGGCTTTGGCGAAAAGTCGGCGCAACGCCTTCGTGCCCAGGCGGCCCGGGGGGCCGAAGGGCTAAAGATATGGAAGCCATTCGGCCTGACAATTCGCGATCATCAGGGCGCCCTGATCAAGGTTGACGATCCGCGCCTTGATCCGATCTGGGCGGCGGCCGGCGAACTGGGCCTGCCGGTCCTGATGCACGTCGCCGATCCCGTCGCCTTCTTCGATCCCATCGACGGGCGGAACGAGCGCTGGGACGAGCTTCAGGCGCACCCCGAATGGTCCTTCCCGTCACCGCCTTTCCCGCCCTTCGCCGAAATTCTGGACGGCTTCGCCAATCTCGTCCGCCGCCATGCGGGCACCACTTTCATCGGCGCGCATGTTGCCTGCTACGCCGAAAATCTCGCCTGGGTTTCGGCGCTCATGGACGAGTGCCCCAATCTCTTCATCGATTTCTCCGCCCGCATCGCCGAACTGGGTCGCGTCCCCTATAGCGCGCGCGAACTCATGATCCGCCATGCGCCGCGCATTCTGTTCGGCACCGATGCCGGCCCGGATGTCGCGACCTGGGCGACCTATGCGCGCTTCCTGGAAACACGCGACGAATATTTCAGCTATTCCAGCGACCCGACGCCCGGCCAGGGCCGCTGGATGATCTACGGCCTGCACCTACCGGCAGACGTACTCCGAGCAATCTATCACGACAACGCGGCAGGGCTGTTCGGCCTCAAAGCCGCGGACATGGATTGTCGCCAATCCCGGCACGACTCCAACATCAAGTGAGGGAACTGATGAAATTTCTAACCACCACCGGCCTTGCACTGATCATAGCGGTGGGAGCCGCCACCGCTGCATCGGCACAGACGAACATCACCTTCTCGCTCTGGGGCAGCCCCCAGGAAGGGGAGGTCTGGCAGAAGATCGCCGATGCCTTCGAGGCAGAGCATCCCGACATCAACGTCAATATCGAAGTCGCCGACTGGAACAGCTATTGGGAAAAGCTGCGGGTGCAGATTTCCGGGGGGACGCCGCCCGACGTCTTCGCCATGGATGCCCCGCTCTATCCGGACTGGCAGTCGCGCGGGGTCCTGCTCAACCTGCAACCCTATCTCGATGCTGAGCCGGAAATCCTGGACGGCATCTATCCGATCACCCTGCAGGCCTACCGGACAGATGAGGGCATGTTCGGCCTGCCGCGCGATTTCCAGACCATCGTCCTGTTCTACAACAAGGACATGTTCGATGCCGCCGGCGTCGAATATCCGACGGCCGACTGGACATGGGG
>Ga0160493_100359_pt1 | contig 11141 bp, 9 predicted proteins | sample DID2MG_2_FD_108262 | JGI IMG/M metagenome (GOLD analysis project Ga0160493, IMG submission 108262) | Enriched soil microbial communities from UW Madison campus, WI, USA - DID2878_E24_FP2 MG | ecosystem: Environmental > Terrestrial > Soil > Unclassified | place: USA: Madison, Wisconsin | collected... | reverse complement strand
TGCTGCGCGTCGAAAAGGGTCCCGCCAATCCGGGCGACGTGCTGCTCGATGTCGAGAACCTGATCGTCACCGACGATTTCAAGGTGCCGCGCGTCAAGAATATCAGTTTCCAGGTCCGCGCCGGCGAGATCGTCGGCATTGCCGGGGTTGCCGGCAACGGCCAGTCGGAATTGCTCGAATCCATTGCCGGCATGCGCGACCAATTGGGCGGCACCATCCGCGTCAATGGCCGCCCGCTCTCTCTGGCCGGCGATGACGGCGCCGCGCGCGCGCGCCTGGCCGGCCTTGCGCATGTGCCCGAAGACCGGCTGCGTATGGGCCTGGTGACCAATTTCGCCGCCTGGGAAAACGCCATTCTCGGCTACCAGGACAAATATGGCGACGGCCCTGGTCTCGATATCGCCAAGGCGCGCGATGTTGCCGGCGAATACATGAAGAAGTTCGACGTCCGTCCGGCCAATCTCGATCTCAAGACTTCCAATTTCTCCGGCGGCAATCAGCAGAAGATCGTGCTGGCGCGCGAAATGGAGCGCGATCCGGATGTGCTGATCGTCGGTCAGCCGACCCGCGGCGTCGATATCGGTGCCATCGAATTCATCCACAACCAGATCATCAAGATGCGCGACGCCGGCAAGGCGATCCTGCTCGTCTCGGTGGAGCTGGACGAAATCCGTTCGCTTGCCGACCGCATCCTGGTGATGTTCGACGGCCATATCGTGGGCGAGGCCGATCCGGCGAGCGCCGACGAAACCGAACTGGGCCTCCTGATGACCGGTTCGCATCCGGACCGGGCGGTCACCGAGCCGGGCACGCTGCCGCCGCACGAAACCCCGGCACAGCAGACCATGGTGCAGATGAGCCCCAAGGACAATTCCGGCAGGGAGACCAATTGATGACCGCCTTGCCGCGCTGGGCCGACGTGATCCTGCTGCCCGTTCTCAATGTCGTCCTGGCCTTTCTGGTCGGCGGCCTCATCGTGCTCGCCGTGGGCCAGAACCCCATCGAGGCCGTGGGCATCATGCTCTATGGCGCCTTCGGCTATGGTTCGGGCTTTGGCTACACCCTCTATTACACCACCGATTTCATCTTTGCTGGCCTCGCCGTATCGCTGGCCTATCATGCGGGCCTGTTCAATATCGGTCCCGAGGGGCAGGCCTATGTCGGCGGGCTCGGTGTCATCCTGATCGGTCTGGCGCTCAACGGCACCCATTGGGCCATCGTCTTCCCGCTGATGATCGTCTGCGGCGCGCTGTTCGGCGCGGCCTGGGCCTTCATTCCGGGCTATCTGCAGGCCAAGCGCGGCAGCCACGTCGTCATCACCACCATCCTGTTCAACTTCATCGCCGCCTCGATGATGGGCTATATCATCAGCCGCATCCTCAAGCCCGCCGGCGTCAATTCTGACGAGAGCGCGCCGCTGGAGGCCATTACCCGCGTGCCGCAATTGCGCAGCTTCATCGAGCTGTTCCGCAATTCGCCGGTCAACCTCACCTTCTTCCTGGCCATCGCCGCGCTGATCTTCGTCTATTGGCTGATCTGGCGCACCAAGTTCGGCTATGCCGTACGGGCCCTGGGCAACAATCCCGTGGCCGCCAATTATGCCGGCATTTCCAATCAGAAGATGATCATGATTGTCATGGCCCTGGCCGGCGCCTTCGCCGCCATGGTGGCGGTCAACAATGTCGGCGGCGTGCAGGGCCGGCTGATCCTCAATTTCGTCAATGGCGCAGGCTTCGTCGGCATCGCCGTGGCCTTCATGGGCCGGGGGCACCCGGTCGGCGTCGGCCTTTCGGCGCTGCTCTTCGGCATTCTCTATCAGGGCGGGCAGGAACTGGCCTTCCAGATGCCGGGCATTACCCGCGAGATGATCGTCACCATCCAGGCGCTCGTGATCCTCTTCACCGGGGCCATGGGTGACATGTTGCGCGGCCCGCTGGGTCGAATACTCACCCAGCCCGACCCGGCGCCAGGAGGCAAGTGATGGAACAGGCTCTCGTCGACATCACCCTCATTCTCGATTCCACCGTGCGCCTCGCCGTGCCGTTGATCCTGGCCTGTCTGGCCGGTCTCTATTCGGAACGCGCCGGCATTGTCGATATCGGCCTGGAAGGGAAGCTCCTCGCCGGCGCCTTCGCCGCCGCGGCCATGTCGGCGGTCACCGGCTCGGCATGGCTGGGGCTTCTGGCCGGCATCGGGGCGGCGCTGCTGTTCTCGGGCATCCACGGCCTGGCCTCGATCAATTTCAAGGGCAACCAGACCATTTCCGGCGTGGCGCTCAATTTCCTCGCCGCCGGGCTCACCACCTTTCTCGGCCAGTCCTGGTTCCATCGTGGCGGCTACACGCCCCAGCTTTCCGGCGACCAGCGCTTCAACCCGATCACCCTGCCTTTCGCCAATGAGCTGCGCGACATCCCGATCTTCGGCCAGATTTATTGGGAGCTGATCTCGGGCCACAACATCATCACCTATGTCGCCTTCATCGCCGTGCCGGTGACGGCCTGGGTGCTGTTCCGCACCCGTTTCGGCCTGCGCCTGCGCGCTGTGGGCGAAAATCCCAAGGCCATCGACACGGCCGGCATTTCGGTGACCTTGCTGCGCTATCAGGCGCTGATCATTACTGCCGTGCTGGTGGGTATAGGCGGAGCCTATCTCTCGATCGCCCAGTCCGCCGGCTTCAACAACAACATGTCCGCCGGTCGCGGCTATATCGCGCTGGCGGCGCTGATCTTCGCCAAGTGGCGGCCGGGCCCGGCGCTGCTGGTCTGCCTCATGTTCGGCTTCCTCGATGCCTTCCAGTTCCGCATCCAGGGCCAGTCCTTCCCGCTGATCGGCGAAGTGCCGGTCCAGGCCATCCAGGCGCTGCCCTATGTTCTGACGGTAATCCTGCTCGCCGGCTTCATCGGCCGCGCCGTGGCGCCCAAGGCTTCGGGCATTCCCTATACCAAGGAGCGGTAAGGCCGGACTTTAGACACAGGCTCGCCTAGACCTCATGGTGAGCCTGTCGAACCACGAGGTCGCTGCCACAAATGCCCGACCTCGCCCTTCGACAAGCTCAGGATGAGGTCTCCGAGACAGGAATTCGGCATGACTCAGAATAACACCGACAAAGCCCTCTTCGCCGCCGCCGAAGCCGTGCGCGCGCGCGCCTATGCGCCCTATTCCAAATTCCAGGTCGGCGCGGCCATTCTCGCCGATGACGGCAAGATTTATTCCGGCTGCAATGTCGAGAACGCCGCCTATCCGGTCGGCAATTGCGCCGAGCCCAGCGCCATCGCCGCCATGCTGGCCGGCGGCGGCAAGCGCATCAAGCGCATCTATGTCACCGGGCCGGGCAAGATGCCGGTCACCCCATGCGGCGGTTGCCGCCAGCGCATCCGCGAATTTGCCGATTCTGACGTCGAAGTGATTTCCCACGGCGTCGATGGCGCCCCGCTGGTGCAGACGCTTGGCCAATTGCTGCCGCACAGCTTCGGCCCGGAATTCCTGGCGCCGTAATTCGGGCCGCATGGCCCAATATAAGGGACGACAAACATCGTCCCGGAGGAGGATCGATGAGTCTCAAGATCGTCGACAACACGCGTTCGGAAGCTGTTCATAAGCGCAATCCTGGCTACCCGCTCGACCTCGACTGGGTCGAGCGCGTACGCATGAACCGCTCCGCCCTCGAACGCCGCGCCGGCTCCATCGGTGCCCGCCGCACGGTCAAGAAGGATTATCAATTGGCGTGGCTTCTCAAAGCCATAACGCTGATCGACCTGACCACGCTCAATGCCGACGACACCGAGGGCCGCGTCGAGCGCCTCTGTGCCAAGGCCCGCAATCCGCTGCGCGCCGATATCCGCGAAAAGCTCGGAATCGGCGACCTGAGAATCCTCCCCGGGGCCGTTTGCGTGTACCACACCTTCGTCCGCACCGCCGTGCAGGCCCTTGAAGGCACAGGCATTCCCGTCGCCGCCGTCTCCACCGCCTTCCCGCATGGCCTCGCTCCCGTCGAAACCAAGATCGCCGAAATCGAAGCCTCGGTGAAGGACGGTGCCAAGGAAATCGACATCGTCATCGAGCGTGGCATGGTCCTGCGCGGCGACTGGCAGGCGCTCTACGACCAGGTCAAATCCTTCCGCAAGGCCTGCGGCGATGCGCATATCAAGACCATCCTGGGCACTGGCGAGTTGGCGACGCAAACCAATATCGCCAAGGCTTCTCTGGTCTGCATGCTGGCCGGCGCCGATTTCATCAAGACCTCGACCGGCAAGGAAAAGGTCAACGCCAATCTCGTCACCTCCCTGACCATGATCCGCATGATCCGCTGGTTCGCTGAGGAGACGGGTATCGAGATCGGCTACAAGCCAGCCGGCGGCATCGCTACGGCCGGCGACGCGCTTAAATACATGGCGCTGATGAAGGAAGAACTGGGCAATCGCTGGCTGCAACCGCATCTCTTCCGCTTCGGCGCGTCGTCGCTGCTGACCGACATCGAACGCCAATTGGAACATGGCCTCACCGGCCATTACGCTGCCGATTATCGTCAGCCCATGGTGTGATGCCTGCCCGCCACTGCGAGTCATCCCCGCCAAAGCGGGGACCTCCGTTTCGGTGGACGCCAAGAACAGAGGTTCCCGCTTTCGCGGGAATGACCCAGTGGGTGAACGCACCCCGGAGGAAAGCATGAACAAGATCGCGCAAATCTTCGACAGCCTCGATTACGGCCCGGCGCCTGAAACCGCCGACCAGGCCAATGAATGGCTCGACAGCAAGGGTCGCGCCTTCGGTCATTTCATCGACGGCAAATGGACCAAGCCGGGTAAGACCTTCGCCTCGACCAACCCGGCCAATGGCAGCAAGCTCGCCGATATCACCGACGGCACCGCCGCCGATGTCGATGCGGCGGTGAAGGCCGCCCGCGCGGCATTCAAATCCTGGAGCGCCCTGCGCGGCTATGAGCGCGGCAGATATCTCTATGCCATTGCGCGCATGATCCAGAAGCATTCCCGGCTGTTCGCGGTGCTGGAAACCATGGACAATGGCAAGCCGATCCGCGAGAGCCGCGACGCCGATATCCCCTTGGCAGCGCGTCATTTTTACCATCATGCCGGCTGGGCCACTCATCTCGAAAGCCAGTTTCCCGGCCATGTGCCCTATGGCGTTTGCGGCCAGATCATCCCGTGGAATTTCCCGCTGCTGATGCTGGCCTGGAAGATCGCCCCGGCGCTGGCGGCGGGCAATACCGTGGTGCTCAAGCCCGCCGAATTCACCTCGCTGACCGCCTTGCTGTTCGCCGAGATTTGCGAGCGCGTCGGCCTGCCCAGGGGTGTCGTCAATATCGTCACCGGCGAGGGCGATACCGGCGCCGCCATCGTAAACCATTCCGATATCGACAAAATCGCCTTCACCGGCTCGACGGAGGTGGGCAAGCTCATCCGCGCCGCCACGGCCGGTTCCGGCAAGGGATTGAGCCTCGAGCTCGGCGGCAAGTCGCCCTATATCGTCTTCGAGGACGCCGATCTCGACAGCGCCGTCGAGGGGCTGGTGGAAGCGATCTGGTTCAATCAGGGCCAGGTCTGTTGTGCGGGCTCGCGCCTGCTGGTGCAGGAGAGCATCGAGGAGCGTTTCCTGGCCAAGGTCAGGGCGCGCATGGCCAAGCTGCGGGTCGGCGATCCCCTTGATAAGTCTATCGATATCGGCGCGCTTGTGGCGCCGGTGCAGGTGGAGCGGATCAAGGATTTGATGAAGCGCGGTGTTGCCGAAGGGGCCATCGTCTATGAGCCCGACGGGCAGGTTCCGGCCGATGGCTGCTTCCTCAAGCCGGCGCTGGTCACCAATGTCTCGCCCGCTAACACCTTGGTATCCGAAGAAATTTTCGGCCCGGTTCTGGTTGCCATGAGCTTCCGCACGCCCGAGGAGGCGGTGGCTCTGGCCAACAACACCCGCTACGGCCTGGCCGCTACGCTCTGGAGCGAAAACATCAATCTGGCCCTGGACATAGCCCCCAAGCTCAAGGCCGGCGTGGTCTGGATCAACGGCACCAACCAGTTCGATGCGGCGGTTGGTTTCGGCGGCTACAAGGAAAGCGGCTATGGCCGGGAGGGTGGCCGCGAGGGTATGGCGGCCTATCTTAAGCCATTGTGGGAAAAGGATTTAAAGCCTGCCGCAGTCGCCAAACCGGTTATGGCCAAGCCCGCCAATCCGCTGGATGGCGGCCATCTCGACCAGACGGCGAAAATGTATATCGGTGGCAAGCAGGCGCGGCCGGATTCAGGCTATAATCGCCCGGTCCATGGCCCCAAGGGTGAGCTGATCGGCGAGGTTGGCGAGGGCAATCGCAAGGATATCCGCAATGCGGTGGAAGCGGCCCGCGCCGCCTCCGGCTGGGCCAATACGGCGGCCCATTCTCGGGCGCAAGTGCTTTATTTCCTTGCAGAAAATCTCGATTACCGCCGCGACGAATTCGCCGCCCGCATCAAGGCGCAGACCGGTGAGGACGGGACTGAAGAGGTGGCGCAATCGGTCGAGCGGCTGTTCGCTTTTGCCGGCTGGGCCGACAAGTTCGACGGCGCGGTGCACAACCCGCCGATGCGGGCAATCGCCGCCGCCATGGTCGAGCCTTTGGGCACGATCGGCATTGTAGCAAGTGATAACAATCCGCTGCTTAATGCTGTCAGCCTGTTAGCGCCGACAATCGCAATGGGCAATACGGCCGTCCTTGCGCCGTCCTCGCGTCATCCTTTGTCGATGACCGACTTCTATCAGGTGCTCGAAACCTCCGACATGCCATCCGGCGTCGTCAATATCGTCACCGGCGACAGCCTGACCCTGGCCAGGACGCTCGCCGAGCATGACGGTGTCGACGGGCTCTGGTTCATGGGATCGGCGGAAGGCTCGGCCATGGTCGAAAAGGCCTCCGTGGGCAATCTCAAGCAGACCTGGACCAGCCGCGGGCTGGATTACGATCTCAGCGATCCGCGTTTTGCCGGGGACTATTTCCTGTCCAAGGCGACGCAGGTGAAGAATGTCTGGATTCCATACGGAGCGTGAGGGCCTTCAAACACGCGATGTCATCCCGGCGAAGGCCGGGATCCAGCTTGAGATTTAGCCCAGTCCCGAGACCTCAGGATGGACCCCGGCCGTCGCCGGGGTGACATCGAGAGTGTTGAGCCGCCGGGTAACAAGAAAGAACCACATGGTCTTCCTGCCGCAAGAAGTCATCATCAGAAAGCGCGACGGCGAGACGCTTGCGGGTGACGACATTGCCGCTTTCATTGCCGGCTTCGCCGATGGTTCGGTTTCGCACGCCCAGGCGGCCGCCCTGGCCATGGCGATCTATTTTCGCGACATGAACATGGACGAGCGCGTGGCGCTGACCCTGGCCATGCGCGATAGCGGCCATGTACTCGACTGGTCCGATCTCGACGGCCCGGTGGCCGACAAGCATTCGACCGGCGGGGTCGGCGACAATGTCAGCCTGATGCTGGCGCCGATCCTGGCAGCCCTGGGCATTTACGTGCCGATGATTTCGGGCCGCGGCCTCGGCCATACCGGGGGCACGCTCGACAAGTTCGATGCCATTCCCGGCTACAGGACCAGCCCCGACAATGCCCTGTTCCGCCAGGTCGTGCGCGAGGCGGGATGCGCCATTATCGGGCAGACGGCGGACCTGGCCCCCGCCGACAAGCTGCTCTATGCCATCCGCGACGTGACCGGGACGGTTGAATCCATTCCCCTCATCACCGCCTCGATCCTCTCCAAGAAACTGGCGGCGGGCCTCGATGCGCTGGTGCTCGACGTGAAGACCGGCTCGGGCGCCTTCATGCCGGCGCTGGAAAAGTCGAGAAGCCTGGCCGAGAGCCTCGTGACCGTCGCCAATGGCGCAGGGCTGAAAACCGGCGCGCTGATCACCGACATGAACGAACCGCTGGCCAGCGCCGCCGGCAATGGGCTCGAAGTGCGCAATGCCGTCGATTTCCTCACCGGCGCGCATCGCGATGCGCGGCTGGAAATCGTGACGCTGGCGCTCTGCGCCGAGCTGGTGCTGATGACCGGCAAGGCGGATTCCATCGAAAGCGCCGGCCGCCTGGTGGAGGAGGCTCTGCATTCGGGCCGGGCCGCCGACCATTTCGGCCGGATGGTGGCGGGACTCGGCGGCCCCGGCGATTTCATGGAGAACATGGACGCCTATCTGGCGCCCGCGCCTATCGTCCGCGACGTGTTCGCCCCGGGGCAGGGGACCATATCGGCCATCGATACGCGCGGCGTCGGCATGGCGGTGGTGGCGCTTGGCGGCGGCCGGGCGACACCCAGCGACGACATCGACCATCGCGTCGGCTTCGACCGGCTGGCCGGGCTGGGCGCCAAGGTCGATGCGAAAACGCCGATCGCGCGGCTTCACGCGGCCGACGAGGCGAGTGCCGCTGATGCGGAGGCACGGCTGGTACGCGCCTATGGCCTGGGCGGCGAGGTCGCCGAAAACGCTCTGATCGCGGGACGGGTGGAACCCACATGAGCGCGATCTCTCCTTTGCGTCATCACCCGGCTTGTCCGGGTGATCCAGCCGATGCATCCCCTTGCGCCGCGCCATGGATTGCCCGGACGAGCCGGGCAACGACGCCGACTTTAAGGCTGGTGGAATAGGAGACGAAAATGCCCCGCGCCATAATCTGCCTGCTCGACAGCGTCGGGATCGGCGGCGCGCCCGATGCCGACGCTTATGGCGATACCGGAGCCGATACGCTCGGCCATATCGCCGAATGGGCCGCCGCCGGCAAGGCCGACCGGCCCGGGCTGCGCGCCGGGCCGCTCCGCCTGCCCAACATGGATGCCATGGGTCTCGGCGCCGCGATGCAGCTCTCGACCGGGACGCTGCCGCCGGGCTTTTCCGAAACGCCCAGGGGCGGACGCTTCGGCGTCGGTCGCGAGATTTCGAAGGGCAAGGACACGCCCTCCGGCCATTGGGAAATCGCCGGCGTGCCGGTGCCCTTCGAATGGGGATATTTCCCGCAAGCGGTTCCGGCCTTTCCGCCCGAGCTCACCGAAGAACTGATCCGTCGCGCCGATCTGCCCGGCATTCTGGGCAATAAGCACGCCTCGGGAACCGAGATCATCGCCGAACTGGGCGAGGAGCATGTCCGCACCGGCAAGCCCATCTGCTACACCTCGGTGGACTCGGTGTTCCAGATCGCGGCGCATGAAACCCATTTCGGGCTCGACCGGCTCTATGCGCTGTGCCGCATCGCCTTCGAATTGACCGAGCCGCTGAAAATCGGCCGCGTCATCGCCCGGCCGTTCATCGGCGAGAGCCGGGACAGCTTCAGGCGCACCGGCAATCGTCGCGATTTCGCCATTGCCCCGCCCGAGCCGACCCTGCTCGACCGCAATGCCGAAGCCGGCAACCAGGTCATCGCGATCGGGAAAATTTCCGACATCTATGCCGGGTCCGGCGTCACCCACAAACTCAAGGGCACCGGCATTCCGCAGCTTTTCGACCGCACGCTGGAAGCCATGGAAATGGCCGCCGACCGCGCCTTCATCATGACCAATTTCGTCGATTTCGACAGCGAATACGGCCACCGCCGCGACGTGCCCGGCTATGCCGCGGCGCTGGAACTCTTCGATGCCCGCCTGCCCGAAATCATCGCCGCCATGCGCCATGACGACCTGCTGGTGCTGACGGCGGACCATGGTAACGATCCGACCTGGCAAGGGACCGATCACACCCGCGAACAGGTGCCCATCCTGGTCTTTTCCCCAGCCCTCGGGCCGGGGGAGATTGGCATTCGCGCAACCTTCGCCGATATTGGCGAAAGCATTGCCGCCTGGCTGGGCCTGGCCCCCGGCCGCCACGGCAAATTCTTCCTTTGAAGTTCCAGCGCCGAGGTCATCGAGATGAGCGAATTTGCGGGTAATGTCACGGTGCTCGATCATCCGCTGATCCAGCACAAGCTGACCATCATGCGGAACAAGGAAACCTCCATTGCCGGATTCCGCCGGCTGCTGCGCGAGATCGCCCATCTCATGTGCTATGAGGTGACGCGCGATCTCGAACTGGAAATGGTGGAGATCGAAACCCCGATGGCGCCGATGCAATCGCCGGCCATCAAGGGCAAGAAGCTGGTCTTTGCTTCCATCCTGCGCGCCGGCAACGGGCTGCTCGACGGCATGCTCGATCTGGTCCCCGCCGCCCGCGTCGCCCATATCGGCATGTATCGCGACCACGAGACGCTGGAGCCGGTCGAATATTACTTCAAGGCGCCTTCGAGCCTGGAAGACCGGTTGATCATCGTCGTCGATCCCATGCTGGCCACCGCCAATTCGGCGACCGCCGCCATCGAAAAGCTCAAGGAGCGCGGCGCCAACAATATCCGCTTCCTCTGCCTGCTCGCCGCGCCGGAAGGGATCAAGCACTTCACCGAAAGCCATCCCGACGTGCCGGTCTACACCGCCGCCATCGACAGCCATCTCAACGAGAAGGGCTATATCGTGCCCGGCCTGGGCGATGCCGGCGACCGCATGTACGGGACGAAATGATGTCCTCACGCGCGTAGCGCTCCGGACGGGGCGCGCCACGCGCGGGGGCCTCGCTGCGCTCGTTCCATCGCTACTGAGAGATTAGACACATGGCCAAGCTCGTTCATTCGATGATCCGCGTGCTCGATGAAGCCCGCTCAATCGCCTTCTACGAACAGGCCTTCGGGCTCGAGATCGTCGAAAGGCTGGATTTCGACAGTTTCACCCTGGTCTACATGAAGGGCGATGACATTGGGTTCGAGCTGGAACTGACCATCAACAAGGGCCGCACCGAACCCTATGATCTGGGCGATGGCTATGGGCATCTGGCGGTTGTCGTCGATGATGTCGACGCCGAGCATGCCCGCTTCACGGCCGCAGGCCTGACGGTTGGCAAGCTGGTCGATTTCAAGAATGGCGACGTGCCGGTGGCCAGGTTCTTCTTCGCCACCGATCCCGATGGCTACAAGATCGAGGTCATCCAGAAGGGCGGACGGTTCGGGTGATCTGCTTACCTCTCCCTTCGGGGGAGAGGTCGGCGGCGCAGCCGACGGGTGAGGGGGCCTTGCTGTTTGGCGGCAGAGGCCTCCTCACCCGCCCCTTCGGGTCGACCTCTCCCCCAAGGGAGAGGTGAGGCATGAACC
>Ga0160493_100358_pt1 | contig 11150 bp, 17 predicted proteins | sample DID2MG_2_FD_108262 | JGI IMG/M metagenome (GOLD analysis project Ga0160493, IMG submission 108262) | Enriched soil microbial communities from UW Madison campus, WI, USA - DID2878_E24_FP2 MG | ecosystem: Environmental > Terrestrial > Soil > Unclassified | place: USA: Madison, Wisconsin | collected... | reverse complement strand
GGTGCCCGAAGGGCGGATGAGGGGGATTTCTGAATGAGAGCAGCTAGTCCGGAAACCGGAACCGCCCGCTGACCCGTTTCGCCCAACCCTCGGTCAAATTGGCCTCCACCACGCCCAGATGCTCCTGCGCGTGGATAAATCGCTCCGCCGACAGCATGATCCCGCAATGGCGCGCCGCTTCCAGCCCGCCCAACCGGAACAGGACCACCTGCCCCGCCGCCATTGTGCCGGTCTCGGCGATCAGAAAGCGCTCGGCCGCATCCTCGAGGGCGCGATCATTGCCCGCCCCGCGCCAATCGGCGCGATAGGCGGGCACCGCCACCGGCTCGGCCCCGTAGAGGCTTCGCCACACGCCGCGCAGCAGGCCCAGGCAATCGCAGCCCGCCCCCAGCGTGGAGGCGCGATGCCGATAGGGCGTGCCCAGCCATTGCCGCGCCGCCGCCGCCACCATCTCCCCGTTCATGGCACCACCGCCTTGCCGTCCAGCGCGTCGCCGCGGCGCGGATGGCGCAGCAGGTAATCGCTGCCCGGCACATGCGGGAAACCCCGGAAATTGACGCTGTTGCCGAACCGGGCCTTGCAGGTGGAAAAACGCCGGTCGCAGCCCACATGCAGGGTGAGGATATCGTCCACCGCGACCCATTCCCCCACCTTGTCGGCAAAGCCGATCAGGTCGCCCTCCGGCGCCCGCCTATGGGTCAGCACCGCGTCGGTCAAACCGTCCCGCCCGCCGCTGCCCCAGCGCCCGGTGCCGAAGGCGAACCAGCCCTCCTCGAATCCCGACAGACCACTAACCAGCACCTGAAAAGGATCGATGACGGCCAGCACCGTCCCCGCGCCCTTATGCCCCGGCAGCTCCAGATTCACCCCGCATCGCCTGTCGCCGACCAGGGCATCGCAAAGCCCCTGATAGAGCCGTCCCCGCGTCACGTTCAGCGCCTGTTGCGGCGAGCGCAATTCGGCGCGGAACAGGCCGTCCTCGCGCACGATCTCCCCGATCTGGTCGACGCGCAGCAGCATTTTCTGCTCCGGCGCCGCCCAATTGACCAGCCAGGTCTCCACCCGGGCTCCGTCATAGCGGCCGAGCAGGATATCCGCCTCGGCGATGGCGGCGCTGTCCAATATGCCCAGCACCTCCCCCGTCTCCACCTGCGCCCCCAGCCGCGCCGGCACCTCGCCACCACCGAGCCCGAACGTGGGCGCACAGTCGGTGCCCTCCACCAGCAGCGCCCGGTCATGATCGGTAAAACCCAGAACGACCCCATCATTGCGAATGACGCGCCAGCAGCGCGCCGTAGTGGTTTCGCCCTGCGCCAGATGCGCGGCCAGCTCGCCCGGCACCGCTTTCATGGCAGGATCTCCAGCAGCGGGATGGACGGCGCCTCGGCCCCGTCGAAGCCGTCGAGTTCGATATCGAGCCGGTCGCTGTCGAACCGCACCGGCACGTCGAACAGGAAGCCGGCCGTGATGGTCGCGCCCATGGCCGGCGCCGCCGCGAAACCGACAATGCCGGTGGTCACGTCCACGCTCCAGCCGGAAACCAACTCGCTGCCATTGACCGCCACCCGCACGCTGCCCGAAACCGGCTTGGCGATGGGGCGCAGATAGGGATCGAAGCTGGCGCCATAGCGCTTGACCAATTGGAATTGCGTGCGCACGCCGTTACCCGTCCCGATCACCTGGTCCTGCGGCCCGGGCACAGCCCCGTCCGAGGAATGGTCCAGCCCGTCGCGCCACAGAAAGCAATGAACACGCCCGCGCCGCTCCTCGAAAAAGGCCAGCACCGCCTGCATGTCGGCCCGCGACTTGACGCCATAGCCGGCATTGTAGCGCCGCCGCGAATGCGCCCAGCGCCCATTGCGCTTCTCGCCCCCGCCCGCCAGCGTCACGATATCGGTCTTCCGCTCCGGCCCACCCCGCGCCCCCAGCGCGATATCGAGCGGAAAGCGGATGTGATGAAAGGTCATTTCTGTCTCCTGCGCCTCTATTCCTCCCCCCTCGGGGAGAGGTGGCCCGGCGAAGCCGGGTCGGTGAGGGGGATATCTCCGCTCTCGCCGAGACGTCCCCCTCATCCGCCCTTCGGGCACCTTCTCCCCGAGGGGGAGAAGAATGGAGTGCCTATGCGCCCCGCGTCCCCCGCCGCACCGCCCGCAGCAGCATGGCGCTCACCTCGGCCTCGCTGGCCGCAAAACTGCGCGCGTCGCTGGCCGTCACGTTGAACGTCACATGCACCGCCCCGCCACCGCCCCCGGCGACACCCAGCCGGCCGTCCGGCCCGCGCTGCAGCGGCATGATCGCCTCGGGCCCGGCCTCCCCGGCCAGCCCCATGCCGCGCCCCAGCGGAAAATAGCTCGGGCTGGCGATAACGCCGCCCTTGGCGAATTCGCGCACCGCCGGATTGGTGGCGGTAAAGATGTTCTCCACCAGCCCGCCGACCAGCGAGCCCAGCGGCCTGATCGCGGCTTTCAGCGCGATATCGGCGAAGGCGCGGGCAATGTCGCCCAGCACCGAGCGGAAGGATTTTCCGTCCAGCATCGCGCCGCGAAAGGCCCGGCTCATCGCGCCGGCCACGCCATCGGCGAGGTCGCGGATGCGCCGCAATTCCACCGAGACATCGCTCAGCTCGTCGCGGAATTCGTCTCCGAACAGGTCAGCGGCCATCGGGAAATTCCTCCATCAAAGCGTCGAGCCCGCGTCGGTCCAGCGGGCCGGCCCGGTCGCCCATGATGGCGCCCCAGGCCGAAGCCAGCTCGCGCGGCGTCATCTTCCAGAATGCGTCCGGGCTGAGGCGCAGCACGCCCAGCCCGAAGCGCATCGCGTCCTTCCAGGGAAAGGGGGTCATTCCGTCTCTCCGAACGTCACCCGCAGCAGCCGCACCGCGATTTCCGCCGCCCCGCGCAGCCCGCCCTCGACGCTCATCCGCGCCAGGTCGTCGTCGGACATGTCATTGCCGCCGCCGCGCAGCCCCGCGCCCAGAATGGCCGTCAGATCCCGCGCCGAAACCCGGCCCTCGGCGAAGCGTTCGGCCAGCCCGGCCAGATCCCCCGCCCCCAGCCGCGCCTCCAGCTCCGCCAGCGCCCCCAGCGTCAGGCACAGCACCCGCACCTCGCCCCCGATTTCGGCGGCGATTTCACCACGATGGATATTGGTCATTGTTTCTCTCGTTTTAAGGAAGGCCCCTCACCCGCCGGCTACGCCGTCGACCTCTCCCCCAAGGGAGAGGTCGGCCGAAGGCCGGGTGAGGGGGCCTTTCAGCTAAACCGCGCTAAACGTCACTTCCCCCGCGCTTTCCAGCGCCAGGTCGAACGTCACTTCGCCGGCGTGATCAGCCGAAAATTCCAGCGCCACGATCTGGAACGGCCCCGTCACGGTGCCGAAATGGGGCAGGATGAGCTGCCAGTTGCGGATGGTGCCGCCGAAGAACAGCGTGCGGATCGCCGCGTCCGATGCCTGGTCCTTGAAGACGCCCGATCCCGAAACCGAGGCCCGCTTGGCCCCGCCGCCCGCCAGCAATTCGCGCCAGCGCCCGGCGCTTTCCTGGTCCGTGGTATCGACGCTGGCCGCATTGAAATTGAGGCTGCGCGTGCGCAAACCCGCCACCGTCAGAAAACTCCCCGACCCGCTCTGGTCGAGTTTCAAAAGCATGTCCTTGCCGCTCTGGGCTGCCATTTATGAACTCCAAAGGTTCCACAACTGGATCGTCACCCTTGGGCCTGACCCGAGGGTTCTGCACGAAGGATCGTGGGCGAAGTGAAGGCCCCTCGGGTCAAGCCCAAGGGTGACGAACGGCGAGGGGCAAACGCGCCCTACTCGCTCAAAAACCGCAGCAGCACCGCCGCCCGCGCCTGGCCGGTCGCGTTGTCGATCGCCGTTTCGGTGCGCATATGCTCGGCATGGGTCACCACCAGGCCCGAGGGCGCCGGCAGCAATCCTACCGCCACCACCCGCTCCGCAATCTCCAGCGCCGCCTTGCGGCTGGGCTGGTCGCTCCAGCAATGCAGCAGCAATCTGTGCTCCTGTCCCGGCGCCTGGTCGGCGTCGCGCTGGCGGGCCTCGTGCCGGTCGATCACCACATAGGGCGCCTTGCGGCTGCGCGGCGGCGCGTCGAACACGCCCTCTGCCCCGATCAGCGCCACCAGCGCCGCGTCACCTTCCAGCGCCGTCACCAGCGCCGCCTGCAAGGCCGCTATGGGATGCATGGCCTACCCCGTGAAACTGGTTTCGCTGCAGGCGCAGGAGAGATAGGCCCGGCGCCCGTTGAGATCGGCCGTGCTCACCACGTCCAGATTGCGCCCGCGATAGACGATGCGGTCGCCCGGCGCGATGTCGCTGCGAAAGCGCAGCACCACGCTGTGCGATATGGCCACCGCCCGCCCATCGGCATTGGTGCCCTGCCGCCCGGTGAGGCTGCGCACCCGTGCCCAGACGCTGTTCAGCGGCACGAAAATCCGCTCATGCCCGCCCCCGCCATCGCCCAGGCTTTCGCGCCGGCGCAGCTGCACCCGATCGGTCAGCGTTCCGAAAGAAGGGATCCGCTCGCTCATAGCCGCGCCCTCTTATAGGGCGCCAGCATGCGGTCGAACCCGCCGGGCACCACGGCGCCCGAACCGGCGATCAGCACCGCGTCGCGATGCTCGTGCCAATGGGCCACCAGGCCCAGCACGGCCTGGCGGAGATCCGCCGGCACCGCCGCAGGTTCGGCGCCGAACCCGGCCAGGTAGTCGATCTCGATGCCCTGCCGGTCCTGCAATCGGGGCATGCCCGCCACATGGCGCGGCACCAGCAGCCGGTCGGGCTCGGACCCGAACTGGCCCAGGCCGATCTCGTGGCTGGCCCCGTCCCCGTCGATCGCCGAGATGGCATTGACCGAGATCAGCGGGGCGACCGGCAGTTTCACCACCCGGCTTGCCGGCCAGTCGTCGAGCACGATGCGCCAGCTCTGCGCCAGCAGCGCCCGCCCGGTCACCCCTTCCACATGCAATCGCGCCGCGCCGATCAGCGTGGTGATCAGGCCGTCTTCGGCATCGTCATCCACCTTGAGAAAAGCCTTGGCCTCGGCAAGCGAAACCGGCTCCTCGGCGGGCCCCGCCAGGAGATAGGAGGTCATTGTTCTGTTTCCTTGTTGCAGTGTGCCGAAAGGCCCCCTCACCCGCCGGCTCCGCCGTCGACCTCTCCCCCAAAGGGAGAGGTGAAGAAGAAGCCGCGCAGCGGCACCTCTCCCTTGGGGGAGAGGTCGGCCGAAGGCCGGGTGAGGGGGCCTTCGGCCGAAGCCTCACGCGCCCGGTAGAAGGCCCTCAGCTCGCGCCGAACTTCAGCAGCTTGATCGCGTCATAATCGGCCACTCCGCCGCCGACGCGCTTGGTGGTGTAGAACAGCACATAGGGCTTGGCGCTGAACGGGTCGCGCAGCACGCTCACCCCCTGGCGGTCGACGATCAGATAGCCGCGGCGGAAATCGCCTAAGGCGATGGAGAAGGAATTGGCCCCGATATTGGGCATGTCCTCCGCCTCCACCAGCGGGAAGCCCATGAAGCTGGCGCGGCCGTCGATCGAGGCCGCCGGGCGCCAGAGTTAATTGCCGTCCGCGTCCTTGAGCTTGCGCGCAACGCCCCCTGCGTCTTGCGGTTCATCAGCCAGCTGGCATTCTGCCGATAGCCGGCCTTGAGCGCATAGACCAGGTCGATCAGCACGTCCGAGGCATGGGTGCCCGGCAGCGCGCCGGACGTGCCGGTCGCCAGATAGCCGAGGCTCCCCCAGGCCCAGCTCCCCTCGGCCACCTTGGGGGCGTTGAGGAAGCCATTGGGCTTGTTGACGCCATCGCCATTGATGAAGGCCGTGGTTTCCTGCGCCGCGAAGGCGGCATTGACCTCATCGGCGATCCACTGGCCCACATCCACCGCCGCATCGTCGAGAAAGGCCGAAGTGGCCGCCGGCATGGCATAGAGTTCGGTCGTGGGATAGCTGAGCTCGGCCAGCGTCTGGCTGGTCGTGGTCGGGCGGTTGGCCGTCTCACCCACCCAGCCGGTCTGCGGACCGGTCACCGTGACCGGGCGCTTATAGACCGAGCCCGAAACCTGGCGCACGCCCGCAATGGCGCGGATGGGCGAGATATGGGTCATCAGCCGGGTGATTTCGGTCTCGATTTCGGCCGGCACCACATAGCCGCCATCGGCCGGCACGCCGATCTGCAGGGCCTTTTCCTCGCCCCGCTTCACATAGGCGGAGAAGGCTTCCTTATATTCGCCGTTCTCGATCTGGCCCTTGCCCTCGATGGCGGGGCGGGCGCGTTCGGCCCGGGCGCGATCCAGCGCCGCCTTCTGCCCGTCGAGCACGGCATTGAGCTTTTCGAGCTTGCCCTCGAGCAGGCCATCGGCCGTGCCGCGCTTTTCGATTTCATTGATGCGCTGGTCGTTGGTGCGCTTGAATTCCTCGAACGCGGTCGAGAATTCAGCGAAGAGCGCGGCAACGTCGCTCCCCGCGCCGGCCTTGGTCTCCAGGCCGTCGTCAATCCGATCCATGTCGGTATCCTTCTATCGGTTGCGGATAAGTCTGGTGGCGGCGGCGATGGCCGCGCCGGCCGAGAGGGGGGAGGCGATGCGCGCGTCCTCCATCATCGGAAAGGTCACGATGGAAATCTCGTAGAGGTCGATTTCATGCAGGCGCCGGTGTCCGGTGGCCGCCTCGCGGCTGGCCTTGATGGTCCGAAAGCCGATGGACAAGCCATCAAGCGCCCGGTTCCCGATCAGCCGCCGCAAGGCCTCGGCGCGCGGCACGCCCGGCACCAGCCGCCCGGTCACGAACAGCCCGTTTCCATCCTCGGCAAGGCTTTCCCAGGTGCCGACCGGCTCCTTAGGATCGTGCTGGAACAGCAGGCGAATGCGTCCGCGCCGTTTGGCGAGGCTCTTGGCAAAGGCCCCTGGCAGCACGATGTCACCGCCGCTGTCGAGCCGGTTGAACAGGCTGGCATAGCCGGCAAACCGCCCCTCCGCGTCGATCGGAATGGCATTCATCAACGCTTGCCCCCGCCGTTTTTGGGCGGCGCCGGCCCGCGCTGCTTGTCGGCCAGCGAGCCCGCCAGGTTCCAGGCGAATTGCCGGAACGTCTGCTGCACATGTTCCCGATTCTGCTTGTCTGCCATCGGCTTAGTCCTCTTTGCGGAACAGTCGATTCAAGGTGGCGATCTCCTGCACGAAGTCGTTGAAGTGTTGATTCACCCGAGCCATTTCGCGCAGGCTCCACACGAGCAGCGCACTGGCCCCGCTGGCCCAGAGAAACAGCGCCAGATGGGCAAGATCGCCCCGCTCGATGATGGTGGTGGTCAGGCTGTCCATGAATTCCTCCGGGCAATAAAAAAGCCCCCGGATGGGGGCCTCGAAACAGACTTTCGGATATTCCAGCTAAAGCCGCTGCCGGATCAGCTTGTGAAACTCAACCATATTGCTGCGTTCGGAAAACCCAAAATCTGCTTGCGACCGTTTCCACATTGCATGGAGTCTCGCATTTGCATCTGGTCTCGCGAGCTCTTTATCCAAAAAATCCGCAAGGTCTCTGCGTTCAGAGGCAGACAACCCGCGCACGAGATAATCGACGACAGCAGCCTCCGACTTTTCGACAAACATGAACGTGTCTTGATGAAATCGCCGGCAAAGCGCCCAGAAGCCTTCAGGTATATTCATGTCCTTAATCCGATCTCGGATAAGCGGTAACTATTCTGTAACCAGATGAGAAATTGTTATCGTGAACAATATACGCCAATTCCAGTTGTAGTTCTTAGAAATGGCTGTCACCCGCGCCATTTCCCTCAAGGCCCACACGAGCAAGGCGCTCGAACCGCTTGCCCAGAGAAACAGCGCCAGATGGGCAAGATCGCCCCGCTCGACAATGGTCGTGGTCAGGCTGTCCATAGGTTCCTCCGGGCAATAAAAAAGCCCCCGGATGGGGGCTGAAACTCACCGATTCTTGATGTTGGCGTTACAGTTTGCTTGCCGGACCAATCGAGAGCAACTGATACGGTATACAGGCTACATCAATCAGATATTGCTCACTGGCACTCCAGATGAACTTTGGCATGAACAGGAACTCAGGTGCGTGGCGTGGTTGAGCGCGGGCCCACATCTCGCCAAGCCTCTGTGGCGATACTGAGTGGCCGGAATAGCCCGGACGAAAGCCGTCCACTGTCGTGCCATCTGGATTGGTGAAACTCGACATGTAGGCCAGTCCAAAAACGTCGCCAGGTACTCTGGGCTGGAACCCTTCCCACTCCCTGATCAGGATTGGAAGCGCCTGCTGGGAGATCGAAATGTTCGTGATCTTCTGCATCACAATGGTCCATTGTATGGTCTGGCGGGCCAAGTTTGAGGGCAGAACTCAGCCGCGTCCAGTTCCCGCCCGAATTGCCGGCCCAACGCATCCACATAGATACAGTGCCGCACCAGCCCCCTGTCGCCAAGCCCCACTCTCTGCGTCCGCAATACTGCTGCCAAAGCGGTCCTAATTCGGGGCCGCTCCGGCGTCCCGCCCGAACCGATCCACTGTCCTCCCTCTGGTGTCCCCTTCGGAGCTCTCGGTTGATCTGGCCTATAGCGCCGCTCCAGAAGGGCTACGAGGACATCCAGCTTCAGCGACAGCGTCGCCAACCGGATTTCGCCGCTGAGCGCGTTGAACGCCCGCTGAGCAAACCGAGCCATCATTGCCCCCCCAAGCCCACCATCGCCCGCTTCTCCGCATCGCTCAGAAACCCCGCATTGCCCACCCGCTCCCACAGCGCCGCGCGGTCCTCGGCCAAGGCCTCGACCTTATCGAAGTCCGGCACCACCTCGGCGCCGTCGAAGGCCGGCCCCAGCCAGCCCGACAATTCCTGGGTCACCCGCACCACCAGCGGCACCAAAGTCTGCCGCCACAGCGTGCGATTGGCCTCGGCCATGTTGGCATAGGTATTGTCGCCGGGAATGCCGAGCAGCATGGGCGGCACGCCGAAGGCCAGGGCGATGTCGCGGGCCGCGGCGTTGCGCGCCTCGATGAAATCCATGTCGCGCGGGCTCATGGCCAGCGGCTTCCAGTCCAGCCCGCCATCGAGCACCATGGGCCGCCCGGCATTGGCGGCGCCGGAGAATTGTTCCTCCAGTTCCTCCTTGAGCCGGCTGAACTGGTGCTCGCTCATCTGGCCACTGCCGGCCGAATAGACCAGCGCCCCGCTGGGCCGCGCCGCATTGTCGAGCAGCGCCTTGTTCCAATGGGCCGAGGCATTGTGGATATCGAGGCTGGTCTGCGCCGCCTCCAGCGGCCCCATGCCGTAATGGTCGTCCATGGGATGGAACAAAGCCATATGCAGCACACTCGGAACCGGCAGCGTCTCCTGGCTCAGCCGCGCCGCCCGGCCTCCGGCCTTGTAATCATAGGCCAAAGGCCAGCCGTCGCGCCCGGCCACCACGCTCATCCGGTCGGGCCGCAGCACGAACAGCATCCGCACCGCCCCATCGACGATCCCCGCCTGCAGATAGGCATTGCCCGAGGTCTGCAGGAAGGCATAGATCGCCTCCAGCATTTCGGGCCCCGATTGGCGCCCATTGGGCCGGGCCAGCAGCAGGGCCAGCGGATGCTCGCTCACCGCCTTGCCGTCCACATGCACCAGAAGCGGCACCCTGTTGGCCGTCTCGGCGATCAGCCGCACGCAGCGATAGACCACCGGATTGCGCATGAAGCCCTGGTTGACCAGGCTCGCATAGCCCCGCCCGCTCCATTGCGCCGGCCCCAATTGGCTCAGCGCCAGCATGGCCTGGCCGGCCGACATCTTGGTTTCCGCCGGCGTGTTCGTCCGGCCGCCAAACAGGCGGTTGAATAGGTTCGGCATGTTGGTTTCCTCATCGCGAAGCCATCGGCTCCTGCCACCCTCCCCCTTGCGGGGAGGGAAGCGAGATAGGACTTAGCCCTTCGCTAAGTCCGTTGAATCGAACAGGAAGGGGGATTGGCGCGCTCGATTACCCGCCTGAAACCCCTCCACCGGAGGGATTGCCGCCGGCATGTCTACAAGCCGCGCACCCTTGGCCGCACTTCGTTCAGCACCAGTTCCGTCAGCGCCCAGACCAGCGCATCCACCCGGTCGGGCGAATGCCCACCGGCCTTGCCGTCCGGCCCGAAGGCGCAGAGTTCGTCTTCCAGCGCATTCAGCCCGGGCACATGCCGCACCAATCCGCGGGCATAGAGCGCCGCGGCCGGCTCGGCCCGCACCCATTTCCCCCTATTGGCATAGGCGGTCCGCACCGGCACCGAGGCGTCCACCTGCGCCAGTAATTGCCGCACCAGGTCGCCGCCCTGGTTCACTTCCACCACGATGCAATCGGCCGCATGCGCCCGATAGGCCGCCACGGCCCGCCGCGCCCAGATATCGGGCTTGATGCCCTGCAGCGTCGCGTCCTCCAGCACCACGGCGCCCTCGCCCTGCCGCCCGGCCACGATGATGCCGCAGGCATCGGCGCGCGCCGTGCCGGTCACCGGCGGGTCCACCGCCACCACGATCCGGCCATCCGGCTCGCCCTCGGCGCGCCGGAACATGCTCCGCTGCCAGAGCGCGTCCACCCGATCCTCGATCAGCTCGCCATCCAGCTCCTGGCGCCCCAGCAGCGTGCCCTGGTAGCGCGCCACCACCGCATCGAAGAAGGTCGGCGCCAGGAAGCGGAAATTGTCCCGCGTGGTCATGCGGACCACCCGCGTGTGCTCGTCGCTCACCAGGCGGCGGATCAGCTTGGTCGCGCGCGGCGTCGTCGTCGCCAATTGCCGCGGCCTGTCGCCCAGGCGCAGGCCGAATTGCAGCATGTCCCAGGCCTCTTCCGCATGCGGCCATTTGCCGATCTCGTCACACCAGGCGGCGGCAAATTGCGGCCCGCGAAACCGCTCCGGGTCGGAGGCGGTGAGGATCGTGGCCTCGACGCCATTGGGCCAGCTCAGCCGGCTCTTGCCATGCAGAGTGGGGCGTTCTTCGTCGGGATGCACGGCCAGAATGCCGCTATCGCCCCGCACCATGATCTCGACCGCCTCGCTCATGGTCTCGCCCACCAAAGCGATGGGCGAGATGCGCTTGCGCGCCAGCCGCCGCACCCATTCGGCGCCGGCCCTGGTCTTGCCCGAGCCGCGCCCGCCCATCAAAAGCCAGGT
>Ga0160493_100352_pt1 | contig 11438 bp, 9 predicted proteins | sample DID2MG_2_FD_108262 | JGI IMG/M metagenome (GOLD analysis project Ga0160493, IMG submission 108262) | Enriched soil microbial communities from UW Madison campus, WI, USA - DID2878_E24_FP2 MG | ecosystem: Environmental > Terrestrial > Soil > Unclassified | place: USA: Madison, Wisconsin | collected... | reverse complement strand
GTGAACACCTGGACGTAATTGTTCCAGGAGATATTGGTCGGCCAATAGGTGACGCGGAACAGGTCCGTGCCGGATTTGAAGCTGGTCAGGATCGCGTAGTAGAACGGGAACACCGAGACCACCACGATCACCAGGACCAGCGCGTAGAACAGCACGCTCTTGGTGAATTTCCACAGATCGAAAGTCGCGCCCATTACCGGTCTCCCCCGTCGAAGCGCACGCGGCCCAGCCAGATATAGAGGATGGTCATCAGCGCGATGATCAGGAACAGCAGCGTCGACATCGCCGAGCCATAGGCGAAATTGTCGAAGTCGAAGAGGTTTTCGCGCGCCAGCACGCTCATGGTCTTGGTGGCGACGCTGTTGGGCGTCAGCACATAGATGAGGTCGAAGATGCGCAGCGCGTCGAGCAGGCGGAAGATGATCGCCACCATCAGCGCCGGCCGCACCAGCGGCAGCGTGATCCTGAAGAATTGCTTGATCGGATGCACGCCGTCGATTTCGGCGGCTTCATAGATGTCCTTGGGGATCATCTGCAGGCCCGCCAGGATCAGCAGCGCCATGAACGGCGTCGTCTTCCAGATATCGACGATCAGCACCGCGGTCATCGCCGTGTCCGGGCTCGCCGTCCAGGCGATCTTGGAACTGATCAGGCCCAGATTGAGCAGAATGTCGTTGATGATGCCGAACTGGTCGTTCAGCATCCAGCCCCACATGCGGGCCGAAACGATGGTGGGAATGGCCCAGGGAATGAGAATGGCGGCGCGCACGATGCCGCGCCCGCGGAATTCGGCATTGAGCACCAGCGCCACGATCATGCCCAGCACGGCCTCGATGCTCACCGAGATCACCGCGAAACGCAGCGTGTTCCACACCGCATTCCACCAGGCCGGATCGACCAGCAGGCCCCGATAGCGCACCGCCCCGGTGCTTTCGAGCACGCTCCAGCGCAGATAATTGCCGAAGCCGATGAACTCGGACCCGTAAAGGTCGGTCAGCGAGGCATCGGTGAAGGAAAACCAGATGGACCGCAGCAACGGCCATCCGGCCACCACCGCCAAGGCCGCCATCATCGGCAGAAGGAACCAGCGGGCCGCGGCCACGCGCTGCTTCATGAGTTCCGACCGCTCCGCGCGCCTGGGCGCGGCCATCGCGGTCGACAAGGTCTCTGTCGTCATTTGCTTCCCCTGCCCGGTCAGTCCGCTAAACTCTTCAATAATCGACGGGGCAGCAGCGCCTTCGCCTCCCTCCTCCTTGAGGGGAGGGCATGAGGGTGGGGGTGCATTGGCGGATCACCGAACCACCCCCTCCCCGCCCCTCCCCTCAAGGGGGAGGGAGCGATAGGACCACTTCCGTCAGACGGACATGACCCGGAACACGGCACCAGATCGGCCGTATCTCCACTCGGTTTATTCCAAACCCCTCCCGGCGCGAACCGGGAGGGGCTTTGCGGCGACTGGCGAGGACTTACCAGCCGCTGCCCTTGAGGTCGTCGAGATCGGCTTCGAGAACTTCAAGATTCTCGGCAGCCGTGCCATTGCCCGAAAGGGTGTTGTGGACCGCGCTCCAGAACAGCGAGGAAACCTCGTTGTAATCGGTCTTGGTCGGGGCGGAGGGACGCGGCACCGCGTTCTGGAAGATTTCCTTCCAATTGGCCATGAACGGCGAAGCGGCCAGCACATCGGCGTCGTCATAGAGCGCCTCGATGGTCGGCAGGTTCGACTGGTTGATGGCGCGTTCCTTCTGCACTTCGGGCGAGGCCAGGAACTTGGCCAGCTCGATGGCGGCTTCCGGATCGGTCGAGTATTTGGACACCGCCACGTTCCAGCCGCCCAGGGTCGCCGCGGAGCGGGCGCCCTCGCCGTCGCCGGCGGGGAGCGGGGCCACGTCGAACTTGTCCTTCACCCCGGAATCGTCGCCATTGCCCAGCGCATAGGCATAGGGCCAGTTGCGCATGAACACCGAATTGCCGAGCTGCCAGACACCGCGGCTTTCTTCTTCCTGATAGGCCAGATTGCCTTCCGGAGAGATCGTGCCGATCCAGCCCGCGGCGCGGTCGATGGCCGCCGCGGCGTTCTCGTTGTTGATCGAGATGGTGCCGTCCGCTTCCACGATCTGGCCGCCGCCATTGGACATCACCCATTCGAGCGCATTACAGGTCAGCCCTTCATAGGCATTGCCCTGGAACACGAAGCCCCACATGTCCTGGTTGCCCTCGGCCCGCTCGCCATCCATGATTTCCTTGGCGGTCTCTTCGAGCTCGGCCCAGGTGGTCGGCACGGACTTGCCGTACTTTTCCAACAGGTCGGTGCGGTAGAACAGGGCGGGCGCGTCGGTGAAGGCCGGCAGCGCGACAAGCTTGCCGTCCACGGTCTGGGATTCGATGATCGAGGGGAAGTGCTGGTCGACGATATCGGCGGCCGCCTCGGTCAGGTCGAGGAACTGGTCGGCGAGTTGCGGGGCCCAGATCACGTCGGTCTGGTACACGTCGATATCGGTATTGCCGGCGGCGAGCCACAGGCGGTACTGGCCGAACTGGTCGCTGGTCGAGGACGGCATCGGCACCACGGTCACCGTGTGGCCGGTTTCGGCTTCGAACTTGTCGAGCTGGCTGCGCAGGAACGCCAGCCCGGTGCCGGTATCGCCCGAGACGATCGCCAGTTCGGCGGCCTGGGCCGCACCGGCCACCAGCGTCACGCTCGCCATCATCCCGACGAGCAGCTTCTTCAGAGTCATAGGAAATCCTCCCGAAAGATTCGCGGTTCGGGAAGGCGCGCTGAAACGGCCTTGCGCGACGCTGCGCTTGGCCAGGCCCCCTCCCATAAAAAGCGCCCCGCCTGATCCGTTGACCGTTCAGTTTTAAAGCGCTTTGAAGGAAAGGGAACCAGAGACGCCATTTCCTGTCAAGCGGCGCATGCCGACAAATTTAGGAAATTCATGGCGCGTCCAGGAATAGTTTATATCCATCATATACTTAGTCAGACACCGTCCGCAAAATGGTTAAATTCGCACAATCCTGACCTGATGTACGCACCTCAAAGATTTGAAACGTTTTCTCCCTCTTGTCACAAAATTTGAAATCGCTTTGAATGATGTTTGGAGGAGATGGCGGCCAGCCCTGTTCAAAGGGTCCCGCCTGCCCTAATGGCAAGGACGAGCCGGTTTATGCTGAAGCCAGGCGGCTGGCATGGCGCACCGGAACGACGAACCATCCGGGCCGAAAGCCGCTATGAGACTGAAAGATCTTGCCGAGCATCTCGGCCTGTCGCAGACCACGGTGAGCCGTGCGCTGAACGGCTATCCGGAAGTGAACGAGGCCACGCGGCGGCGGGTCGTCGAGGCGGCGAGCGCGCTCGGCTATCGCCCCAATGCCAGCGCCCTGCGCCTGGCCACCGGCCGCGCCGGCGCCATCGGCCTGGTCCTGCGCGGCGCCGACGAGCTGGGGCCGCATATGTCGGAATTCCTCTCCGGCGTCGGCGCCTACATGGCCAATCGCGAAATCGACGTCCTGGTGACCACCGTGGCCAGCCAGCAGGAAGAGCTGGCCGCCTATCGGCGCCTTGCCGCCAGCCAGAAGGTGGATGCGGTCGTGCTGCATTCGCCCACCCTCAAGGACGAGCGCGCCGAATTGCTGCTCGACCTCAAAATCCCCTTCGTCCTGCATGGCCGCACCAATATCGGCCATCCCGTCGCCTGGCTCGATATCGATAATACCGGCGCCCTGGAACGCGCCACCGGCCATCTGCTCGATCTGGGCCACCGGCGCATCGCCCTGTTCAACGGCCTCAAGGGCCGCACCTTTTCCCAGCATCGCGAGATCGGCTATTTGGCCGCCCTCTCGGCGCGCGGCGTCCCCTTCGATTCAGCGCTCATCGTCAATACCGCCTTCACCGACGAAATCGCCTTCCGCATGGCCCAGTCCATGCTTGAACTGCGTCCCCGGCCCACCGCTTTCCTGGCCGGCTCGATGATGACGGCGCTCGGCATTTTCCGCGCCATCCGCCAGGCCGGGCTCGAACTGGGCCGGGACGTCTCCATGATCGCGCATGACGACGTCTTCCCCTATCTCAATGCCGACAACATGTATCCGACCATGTCGACCACGCGCTCCTCGATCCGCCAGGCGGGCACCCGCATCGCCGAATTGATCACCCAGGTCCTGGCCGGCAAACCGGCCGAGGACGTGCACGAACTCTGGCCGGTCGAACTGGTGCTGCGCGAAAGCTCCGGCCCCGCATCGCCCTGACCGGCGAAAGAGCTGGGGCCCTTTCGCAATAGCGCTTGCCCGCACGCCGTCCCCGGCGCTACCAACGAGAGGTCGCGGCCAAGGAGCAAGCGCAAATGACCTCTCCCTTCGTCACGCCGGCCTGGCTGGCCGAACATCTGCGCGATCCCGGCCTCGTCGTGGTCGATGCCAGCTGGCACATGCCCAATGCCGCCCGCAACGCCCAGGCCGAATATCTGGACGGGCACATTCCCGGCGCGGTCTTCTTCGATATCGACGGCATCGCCGACACCGATACCGACCTGCCCCATATGCTGCCCGCCCCCGCCGATTTCGCCCGCGCCGTCGGCGCCCTCGGCATTTCGGAAGACATGAAGATCGTGGTCTATGACGAAGTGGGCCTGTTCAGCGCCCCCCGCGTCTGGTGGACCTTTCGCGCCTTCGGCGCCGGCGACGTCGTCATCCTCGAGGGCGGCGGCCCCCGCTGGCGCGCCGAACGCCGCCCCATCGAGACCGGGCTGGTCGAGCGCGAGCCGGCGACCTTCCGGCCCCGCTTCGCTGCCGGCGCCGCCGTCGATTTCGACACTGTCGCCGCCCGTTCCCGCGATGGCGCTGCCCAGATCGTCGATGCCCGCCCCGCCCCGCGCTTTCACGCCGAAGTGGCCGAGCCGCGCCCCGGCCTCAAATCGGGCCATATCCCCAATAGCCTCAATGTCCCGGTCGGCCTCCTCTCCGAGAACGGCGTGCTCAAATCGCCCGAAGCCTTGCGCAACCTCTTTTCCGACCGCGGCGTCGACCTCGCCGGGCCCATCATCACCTCCTGCGGCTCCGGCATCACCGCCGTGACCCTGGCGCTCGCCCTCGAACAGGCCGGCGCCCGCAACGTCGCCGTCTATGACGGCTCCTGGGCCGAATGGGGCGCCCGCCCCGACGCGGAAGTGGAAAGCTGACCCCTCAAAGCTTTCGCGTGCCGGCCTCATGGTCCGCAGAGCCGCCGGAACGATCCCCGCACTCCACCATTCCTCCTCCGCCCATCCCGGAGGACCATCATGTTCGATCATACCGGCATCGTCGTCACCGATCTCGCCCAGGCGCGCCGCTTCTACGACGCCATCGCCAGCGCGCTTGGCCTGCAGACCGCCGATAACGGCCCCGAAGCCTTCCTGTTCGGCAAGAGCGCCCAGGAACCCATTCCCTATCTCTGGGTCGGCACCACCCGCCCCTCCTATTGGATCGAGGGCTCCCGCGCCGGCATCAACCAGATGCACGTCGCCTTCCGCGCCGAGAGCAAGGCCATGGTCGAGGCTTTTTACCAGGCCGCCCTGGCCCATGGCGGCAAGGACAATGGTGCGCCCGGCCCGCGCCAGGGCGCCGGCGATTATTACGGCGCCTTCGTGCTCGATCCCGATGGCAACAATATCGAAGCCTGCTGCCGGGACGAGGCGGCGCGTTAATCCGCGTAAGCCACCCAACCGCGAAAGCTCAACCCGGCATAAAAGAGACTGATCCCGCCGAACCCGGCTTCGGCCAGCATCGCCTCCTCCTCCTCCGGCGGCAGGATGGTCAGTTGCGTGCCCATGGCCTCCAGCGCCCGGTCCAGCGCCGCGCCGCTTGCCGTTCGCCCCTCGGCAAAGCCCGCATGCCGCGCGATCCATTGCGAGCGCTCCGGCTCCGCCTGCGAGAAACTGATATGGGCCAGGATCAGCGGCGCCCCGGGCCGCAACCGGCGCCGCAATTCCCGTAGCGTCTCCAGCCGCTGTTCCCGGCCGATGAAATGAAAGGTGAGCAGGCACACCGCCCCGTCGAACGGCCCCTCGGGCGCATCCGCGATATAGCCCTGCTGCAGGTCGATCCGGCGCGCCAGCGGCCCGATCACCTGCCGCGCCAGCGCCAGCATGTCCGACGACGGATCGACCCCGTGAAAAAGCCAGCCCGCCTGCGCCTCGGCCAGGGCTTTGAGCTCCAGCCCGCCGCCCGCGCCCAGCACCAGCAGCCGGCCGCCCGCCGGCACGCGCTCGCCCAGCAGCAGGGCCGCCATCTTGTGCAGCCCGTCAAATCCCGGCACCTGCCGAAGCGGCCGCTCCGCATAGCCCGCCGCCGCATGCGCATCGAAAGCATATTGTGCCATGGACGTCTCCACCTAAATTCGTAACTTCATTAGTTACGCATCAATGCCGCGCCCGCGTCAAGCCCTGCACCTCCCCGACCCGCTCGCGCCGGGTCGGCACAGTCCGTCTCTGGTTTCACCACCACCCATCGCACAAACAAAAAAGCCGCCGGGTTTCCCCGGCGGCCGCATGCGCACAGACCCGAAATCTCAGGCCGATTTGTTCTTGTTGTAGAGGTCGAAGAACACCGCTGCCAGCAGCACCACGCCCTTGATCATCTGCTGCCAGTCGATATTGACGCCCATGATCGACATGCCGTTGTTCATCACGCCCATGATGAAGGCGCCGATCACCGCGCCGGCCACCTGGCCCACGCCGCCCAAAGCCGAGGCGCCGCCGATGAACACGGCCGCGATCACGTCCAGCTCCAGCCCCTGCCCGGCCTTCGGCGTCGCCGAATTGAGGCGGGCGGCATAGATCATGCCGGCCAGCGCCGCCAGCGCTCCCATGATGGCGAAGATGTAGAACGTGGTCCGCTCGGTCTTGATGCCCGAAAGCGCCGCCGCCTTGAGATTGCCGCCCAGCGCATAGATGCGGCGCCCGAAGGTCATGCGCTTGGTCAGGAACACGAAGCCTGCGATCAGCACGCCCATCACCACCAGCACATTGGGCAGGCCGCGATAGGAGGCCAGCATATAGGCGAAGAACAGCACCAAAGCCGCGATCACCACATTCTTGACCACGAACAGGCTGAACGGCTCCACGTCATAACCGCGCATCTTGCGCCGCGCCCGGGTGCGGATGGAAAAGAACACCATGGCCACCACGGCGGCGATGGCGATCACCATCGTGGTGGTGTGCAGCACCACGTTCTGCCCGTTTTCGGCCAGCCACGGCATGGTGGTGGGGCCGATCACGTCGGGGATGAACCCGGCCGAGAGCAGTTGGAATTCGGCCGGGAACGGGCCCACCGACTTGCCGGCCAGGATGGCCAGCGACAGGCCCTTGAAGATCAGCATGCCGGCCAGCGTCACGATGAAGGCCGGGATGCGGTGATAGGCGATGAGATAGCCCTGCGCCGCCCCGATGGCCGCCCCGGCCACCAGGCAGATCGCCCCCGCGACGATGGGATGGGCCAGGAAAGCCAGCTCCGGCGGAAAGCGCCAGCCCACCATCAACATGGCCGCCAGCGCCCCGATGAACCCGGAAACCGAGCCCACCGACAGGTCGATATGGCCCGCCACGATCACCAGCAGCATGCCCAAAGCCATGACGATGATATAGGAATTCTGCAGGATGATATTGGTCAGGTTCACCGGCTTGAACAGCACGCCATTGGTGAAATACTGGAAGAACAGCATGATGAGGATGAGCGCCAGCAACAGGCCATAATCGCGCATATTGGCGCGCAATGCCCCGATCAGGGACAATTCGTGGCTCTTGGCCTGATCGGCCGGGGCTCCGGTCGGTACAGTTTCGGTCGTCATGATGCCTTTCCTTCAGCGCGCACGATGGAGCGCATGATCTTTTCCTGGCTCGCCTCGCTGGTCGGCATTTCGCCCACGATACGGCCTTCGTTCATTACATAGAGGCGGTCGGTAATGCCGAGCAGTTCCGGCATTTCCGACGAGATCACCAGGATCGCCTTGCCCTGCGCGGCGAGCTGGTTGATGATCGTGTAGATTTCATATTTGGCGCCCACATCGATGCCGCGCGTCGGCTCGTCCAGGATCAGCACGTCCGGATTGGCATAGAGCCATTTGGACAGCACCACCTTCTGCTGGTTGCCGCCCGACAGGTTCCCCGCCACCTGATAGACGCTCGAGGAGCGGATATTGGTTTTCTTGCGGTAATCGTTGGCCACGTCGAGTTCGGCCAGGTCGTCGATCACCCCCCAGCGCGACACGCCCATCAGATTGGCGATGGTCGTATTGTTCTTGATGTGGTCGATGAGGTTGAGGCCATAGGTCTTGCGGTCCTCGGTGGCATAGGCGATGCCGTGCCGGATCGCCTTGTCGACGCTGGATGTATCCACCTTCTGCCCGTTGAGCCGCACCTCGCCGGAAATTTTCTGGCCATAGGACTTGCCGAACAGGCTCATGGCAAATTCCGTGCGCCCCGAGCCCATCAGCCCGGCAATGCCCACCACTTCGCCCTTGCGCAGCACGATATCGACATCGCGGATCACCTGCCGGTCCCGATGCTGGGGATGGAACACGTTCCAGTTCTTCACCTCCAGCACCACCTCGCCCACCTTGGGGCTGCGGGCCGGATAGCGGTCTTCCAGCGCGCGGCCCACCATCGAGGTGATGATCCGGTCTTCGGTGATATCGGCCTTGTCCATCGTCTCGATGGTGCGGCCGTCGCGGATCACGGTCACCCGGTCGGCAATGCGCGAGATTTCGTTCAGCTTGTGGCTAATGATGATCGAGGTAATGCCCTGCTTCTTGAACTCGAGCAGCAATTCGAGCAGCGCCGCGCTGTCCTTTTCAGAGAGCGAGGCCGTCGGCTCGTCCAGGATCAGCAATTGCACCTGCTTGGAAAGCGCCTTGGCGATCTCGACGAGCTGCTGCTTGCCCACCCCGATATTGGTGATCAGCGTATCGGGATCCTCGTTCAGCCCCACCATGGAGAGCAGCTTGCGCGCACCGTCCCGGGTCTCGTCCCAGTCGATCACCCCGGCCTTGGCCTGTTCGTTGCCGAGGAAAATGTTCTCGGCGATCGACAGCAGCGGCACCAGTGCCAGCTCCTGGTGGATGATGACGATGCCCTTGTGCTCGCTGTCGCGGATGGAGCGAAACTGCTGCTCCTCGCCCTGATAGATGATCTCTCCCTCATAGGAGCCGTGCGGATAGACGCCGCTCAACACCTTCATCAGGGTGGATTTGCCGGCCCCGTTCTCCCCGCAAATGGCGTGGATTTCCCCTTCCCGCACCTCCAGGTTGACGTCCTGCAACGCCTTGACGCCGGGAAAGGTCTTGGTGATGCCGCGCATCTCCAGAATGGTCTTGGTCATGCTGGTCCTAACTTCGATAGACCCTTGGCCGCCCCGCTAGGCCGGATCATCATCCCGAGGGTGATCACCATCGGCAGAAATGGCCGCTCCGTCGCATCCCCCCTTGAGGGGAGGGAATGAGGGAGGGGGTCCATCAGCATCCACTGAATCACCCCACCCCGGCCCTCCCCTCAAGGGGAGGGGGCGCAGGAACCTGAGCTTCTGCGCCCCGAATTTATCGCCGAAAGGGCCCCGCTCACCGCGAGGCCCTCCCAAGTGTTGCAGATTATTACTGCAGTTCTTCGGCCTTGATATAGCCCGAAGCAACGACGCGTTCCTCGTAATTGGTTGCGTCGACCTCATAGGGGGTCAGCAGGATCGAGGGCACGACCTTGACGCCATTGTCATAGGTTTCGGTGTCCAGCCCGCTCGGCTCCTGGCCCGACAGAACGGTGTCGAGCAGTTGCGCGGTGTACTGGGCCAGTTCGCGCGTATCCTTGAACACGGTCGAATATTGCTCGCCGGCAATGATCGCCTTGACCGAGGGCACTTCGGCGTCCTGGCCGGTGATGATCGGCCAGGCCAGGTCGCCCGAGCCGTAACCAACGCCGCGCAGCGAGGAGATGATGCCGCGCGAGAGCCCGTCATAGGGAGCCAGCACGCCATGGACACGGCTGCCGTCCGAGTAATTGGCGGACAGGATATTGTCCATGCGGGCCTGGGCCACCGCGCCGTCCCAGCGCAGCGTGCCGACCACGTCCATGCCCTGCTGGCCGGACTTGATCACGATGTCGCCGCTGTCGATCATAGGCTGCAGCACGGCCATGGCGCCGTCATAGAAGAAGAAGGCATTGTTGTCGTCCGGCGAGCCGCCGAACAATTCCACGTTCCACGGCTTGTCGTCGGGGAAGCGCTCTTCGAGGCCCTTGACCAGCGAATTGGCCTGCAGCACGCCCACCTGGAAATTGTCGAAGGTGGTGTAATAGTCGACATTGGCGCTGTCGCGGATCAGGCGGTCATAGGCGACGACCTTGACGCCCTGGTCGGCGGCCTGCTGCAGCACGGCACTGAGCGTGGTGCCGTCGATCGAGGCGATCACGAGGGCATCGACGCCCTTGGTGACCATGTTTTCGATCTGGGCCAGCTGGTTGGGAATGTCGTCTTCCGCATATTGCAGGTCGACCGAATAGCCCATGCCTTCCAGCGCGGCCTTGAGCTCGTTGCCGTCCGAAATCCAGCGCAGCGACGACTGGGTCGGCATGGCAATGCCCACCGCGCCCTTGTCCTGGGCCAGCACGGCGCTGGCGGCGCTGGACATCAGCGCACCGGCGGTGAGCACCGCCATGATCGATTTGAAAAGCTTCACGTCTCGACTCCCTTTGATATTCGAGATGATTTTATCTGGCCCGGGCGAGGATCAGCTCAGGCGGCCACAGCGCGAAACCGCGTCGCGATGGGTCGGCGCCCCGCGCCGCATCACCATTCCAAACCGCATGAAATCCTCCGGTACCAACGGCTTTGCGCCGTCATGAACCCTCCCAGCCCATGAGCCCGGACGCTAAAATAATCAGATAGGCCTGTAAAGCGCGATCTCTCGTCGCCGCACATTTTTTCGAATCTAGAAGAAAAAATGAAGCCCGGTTGCAGGGCTGTTACCGCAGGTCTATGGTCGCCCCGAGCGACGGCAACGTGGCGAAAGCGGGCTGGACAACAGCCCCGAATAACGAAAAGGTATCTGATACCTTTTGAGGAGACGAACCATTCAGACCGGCGATATCCGGCCCGATCAGCCGAGCGCCGCCAATACGGTGGCCAACGATCTGGCAGACACGATCCTGACCAGCATGACCCCCGGCACCAGCCTGCCCAGCGAGGCGGAACTGGCCAGCCATTACGCCGTCAGCCGCCTCACCGTGCGCGAGGCGGTCAAGCTCCTGGCCGGGCGCGGGCTGGTCGAACTGGCGCGGGGCAAGCGGGCCGTCGTGCGCGAGCCCGATGGCGCCGCCTTCGCCGATTTCCTGCTCTCGGTGCTGCACAACGATTCCAAGGGCCTGTTCGATCTCATCGAGGTGCGCCTGTCCCTCGAAGTGCAGGCCGCCACCCTCGCGGCC
>Ga0160493_100350_pt1 | contig 11532 bp, 10 predicted proteins | sample DID2MG_2_FD_108262 | JGI IMG/M metagenome (GOLD analysis project Ga0160493, IMG submission 108262) | Enriched soil microbial communities from UW Madison campus, WI, USA - DID2878_E24_FP2 MG | ecosystem: Environmental > Terrestrial > Soil > Unclassified | place: USA: Madison, Wisconsin | collected... | reverse complement strand
GCCTGGTTCAGCGTGTAACCGGTTACATGGATGGCCTCGGCAACCCGGGCCCGCGTGCCCTCGCTGACCCGGTCCGGACGCGACAGCGCGCGGCTCACAGTGGCGGCGGACACATTGGCGAATCGCGCAACATCTTGAATTGTCGGCGTTTTTTTTGAGTGAATCATTCCTGGCAGCGCCCCCTCAAGCTGTCAGCCCCCGCATCGGTCTAAATCGATCTTGACAGGTCCGCAAGGCTCGTACGAAACTCCTGAAATCGATTGCACAACCATTTTGGAACGTGTAGTGCAATCGATTACACACGGCTGCGACCTGCGCTCCGGTAAAGACGGGTATGCAGTCGGTGCATCGCTGGAGCGCAAGCTCCTCGTGTTCGTTGGGAGGACAACCTATGAAGAAATTTGCAGTGGTTGCCGCTATGGCAACCGCTTTCCTCGGCTCCACGGCCTATGCTGCCGAGCTGGAAGTGACGCATTGGTGGACGTCGGCCGGTGAAGCGGCTGCTATCGCCGAATTCGCCAAGGTCTTCGAAGAAGAAACCGGCAATACCTGGGTCGACTCGGCCCTGGCCGGTTCGGGCACCGGCGCCAACCCGGTGATCATCAGCCGCATCATCGGCGGCAACCCGATGGGTGCCACGCAGATGAATACCGGCCGCGACGCCGAAGAACTCATCCAGGCCGGCCTGATGCGCGACCTGACCGACGTGGTTGCCGATCTCGATATCGACAGCTTCTATGTCGACCAGGACCTGCTCGAGCCCTGCCGTTACGAAGGCGGTCTCTATTGTCTGCCGATCAACATCCACTCGTGGGACTGGCTGTGGCTCTCCACCGCTGCCTACGAAAAGATCGGCCAGCCGGTTCCGACGGACTGGAACGAATACGTCGCATCCTGGCCTGCCCTGCAGGAAGCCGGCATTCTGCCGTTCGCGCTGGGCACGGGTTGGCCGATCAACGGCGTCCCGGGCGTGCTGATGGCCGGTATCGGTGGTACCGACCTCGTCATGCAGGTCAACCGCGACAAGAGCGCCGATGCGGTTCGCGGTCCGGAATTCCGCAAGGTTGCGGAAGCCATGGACATGCTGCGCAGTGTCGTTTCTCCGGAAACCATGGTGCCGTCCTTCGGTGACGCGGGCAACCAGCTGCTGACCGGCGACGCTGCCGGCAATATCCACGGCGACTGGCTGCAGGGCGACCTGCAGATCGCAGGCGGCGTTCCCGGCGAAGACTATGAATGTCTCCCCGCTCTCGGCCTGGGCACTCAGCTCACCGGTGGTGGCGACAGCTTCTACTTCCCGGTTCTGCCGGAAGGCACCGATCCGGCCGTCATCGAGGCTCAGGAACAGCTCGCGCGTATCCTGATCTCGCCGGAAGCCCAGCTCAAGTTCAACCTTGTAAAGGGTTCCATGCCGATCCGCACCGACATCGACCTGTCGGGCGCCAATGCCTGCATGACCAAGGCCCTTGCCCTGCTGGACAACGGCCTGCTGCCCTCGGGCGACTTCTCGCTCTCGAGCGATACGCAAAAGCAGCTCGAAGACCTGAACCTCGAATTCATCGCCGACGATAACATCACCGTCGATGACTATATCGAGCGTTACGCTTCGATCATCGAGCAGGCCGACTAAGTCGGCATTGCGCCCCGATACGGCGCATTAGCGTAATGCGATGGCCGGCCTTGTTTGCCAAGGTCGGCCACTTCCACATGGAGAGGCATAATGGCGGATGTCGCCACGCAGCCAGCGCAGGGGACCGAGACGTCGACACGTCCCGGTTTCATCCAGAGGCTGTTCCTGCACAATATAACGGCCAAGGTGGCCGCATTGCCCATGATCGCGACCGTGCTCGTGATTTTCGTGGGCTGTACGGCCTGGACGATCTATTACTCGTTCACCAGTTCGCGTCTGCTGCCGCGAAACGATTTTGTCGGTTTCGACCAGTATGTTCGCCTCTTCGGCACGAACCGGTGGAACATTTCCATCACCAACCTGCTGATGTACGGCTCGATGTCGCTGGTGCTGACATTGACTCTGGGCTTTTTGCTCGCCGTGCTGATGGACCAGAAGATCCGTTTCGAAAGCGCCTTCCGCACCATCATGCTCTATCCCTTCGCGCTGTCCTTCATCGTGACCGGCCTCGTCTGGCAATGGATCATGAACCCCACGCTCGGCCTGCAGGGCACGATGCGCAATCTGGGCTGGACGGGCTTCACCTTCGACTGGATTTCCAACCCGCGCATGGTGCTGTTCGCGCTGCTGATCGCCGGCCTGTGGCAGGGCGTCGGCTTCTGCATGGTGCTGATGCTCGCCGGCCTGCGCGGCGTGGACGAGGAAATCTGGAAGGCCGCGAAAGTGGACGGTATTCCCACCTGGCGGACATATATTTCCATCGTTCTGCCGATGATGCGCGGCGTGCTCATCACGTCGGTGGTGATCATCGGCTCGGGCATCGTGCGGCTTTACGATCTCGTCGTGGCGCTGACCAATGGCGGCCCCGGCATATCCTCCGAAGTGCCGGCCAAATACGTCTATGACTACATGTTCGGCGGCGGCAATATCGGCCAGGGCCTTGCGGCCTCTACCATGATGCTGCTCAGCGTGATGATCATCATGATCCCATGGGCCTATCTTGAATTTGGTGGGAAGGGGCGCCGCTGATGAGCCAGACCGCAACCATGTCCGGGGCGCCGGATGCCGTGACCAGCTCGGGACCGGGACCGCGCGGGCCAAAACCCAAGCCGTTCTTCACGCCCAAGAAGATCATGATCTATACGACCCTGGTCTTCTTCTCGCTCTACTTCCTGTTTCCGCTCTATGTGATGCTGGTGACGTCGTTCAAGACGATGCCGGAAATCCGTTTCGGCAACATCTTTGCCTGGCCCAACCAGTTCAATTTCGATGCCTGGGTGCGCGCCTGGACGTCGGCCTGTACGGGCCTCACCTGTAATGGTCTTTCCCCGGGCTTCTGGAATTCGGTGAAGATCACCATTCCCTCCACCATCGTTTCGATCTTCATCGCCGCGGTGAATGGCTATGCGCTGGTCAACTGGCGGTTCAAGGGCTCGGAAATCTTCTTCTCGATCCTGATCTTCGGCTCGTTCATCCCCTATCAGGTGATGCTCTATCCGCTGGTGATGATCACCCGTGAGCTTGGTATTTTCGGGACCCTGCCGGGTATCATCGTCATACATACCATTTTCGGCATGCCGATCCTGACCCTGCTGTTCCGCAACTATTTCGCGTCATTGCCGCAGGAATTGTTCAAGGCCGCGCGTGTCGATGGGGCAGGGTTCTGGCGCATTTTCTTCGAGATCATGCTGCCCATGTCGCTACCGATCTTCGTGGTGGCGCTGATCCTGCAGGTGACCGGTATCTGGAACGACTTCCTGTTCGGCGTCGTCTTCGCCGGCACGCAGAACCTGCCGATGACCGTTCAGCTCAACAATATCGTCAACTCGGCCCAAGGCACGCCGGAATACAACGTCAACATGGCTGCGACCGTGCTGACCGGCCTTGTGCCGCTGATCATCTACTTTGTGTCCGGCAAATTGTTCGTACGCGGCGTCGCCGCTGGCGCCGTGAAGGGATAAACGACTATGCAACCTAGCGTTTCAATCAAGGACCTCTCGCTCAACTTCGGTTCTGTGAAGGTGCTCGAGAACCTCAACCTGGATATTGCCCAGGGCGAATTCATCGTGCTGCTCGGGCCCTCGGGCTGCGGCAAATCCACCCTGCTCAACTGCATTGCCGGCCTGCTGGACGTGTCGGACGGGCAAATCTTCATCAATGGCAAGAACGTCACCTGGGAAGAGCCCAAGGATCGCGGCATCGGCATGGTGTTCCAGTCCTATGCGCTCTATCCGCAGATGTCGGTGGAAAAGAACCTCAGCTTCGGGCTGCGGGTCGCCGGCATGCCGCGAGCCGAGATCGAGCAGCGGGTCAAGCGCGCGGCGGAAATCCTCCAGATCGAGCCGCTGTTGCAGCGCAAGCCGGCCAATCTGTCGGGCGGCCAGCGCCAGCGCGTCGCCATCGGGCGAGCCCTGGTGCGGGACGTGGATGTGTTCCTGTTCGACGAGCCGCTGTCCAATCTCGACGCCAAGCTCCGCTCGGACCTGCGCGTCGAGATCAAGCGGCTGCATCAGCGGCTCAAGAACACCATGATCTACGTGACCCACGACCAGATCGAGGCGCTGACGCTGGCCGACCGCATCGCCATCATGAAGAATGGCGTGATCCAGCAATTGGCCGATCCGCACACTATCTACAACAAGCCGGTCAATCTCTATGTCGCCGGCTTCATCGGCTCCCCGTCGATGAATTTCATCAGCGGCATGCTGGATGGCGAGATCTTCACCGCCGATGACGGCACCAGGATTCCGGTTGGCGCCTACGAATTCGGCGCGGCGCGGGCCGGCGCGGCCAAGGCGGTGCTGGGCGTTCGTCCCGAGCATATCTTCATCGGCGAGGCCGCCGAAGGCATGCCGTTCAAGGCCGATGCCGAGATCGAGATCGTCGAACCCATGGGTTCGGAAACCCTGGCCTGGACCAAGGTTGCCGGCATTCCCGTCACGTTCCGCTGCAGCAGCGATATTCCGCTGGCCGCCGGCGACAAGGTCGTCGTGGGCTTCGACATCGCTCGGGGCTCGCTGTTCGACGTTGAGAGCGAAAACCGGCTCTGACCATTTTGGGGGACGGCGCCACCCGCGCCGTCCCGCTTTTCCGATAAACTTACCTTTGCGGTGATGGGCCTGACGAAGCTGCGCGACTAAGCCGATCGAACGGTTTACTCGGGTGGCCGATGCGGGGCCGCATCCCAACTCAACGAGGCCGAAATGGACTATTCCTATCAGATGTACAGCGCACGCAACGAGGCGTCGCTGGATGATACCCTCAAGACGCTTGCCAGCCTGGGCTACAAGCAGGTCGAAGGCTGGGGCGGCCAGTTCGCCGATCCCGCCGCGCTCGCCCAGAGCCTCCGCAATGCCGGCCTAACCATGCCGACCGCCCATATGGGTTACGGCCAGCTTGAAGACACCGATGCCGCCCTGCGCATTGTCGAGCAGGTGGGCATCGAGACGGTCTATTGCCCGGCGCCGCCCTCGGAGGACTATCGCAACGGCAAAGGCGACTGGGCCGGTTTCGCGCAGGGCCTGGCCCGCATCGCGGCGGCGTTCAAGGCCGCCGGCAAGGGTTTCGGCTACCACAATCACCATTGGGAATTCGCCAGGGACGCCAGCGGCAAGACGCCGATGGAAATCATTCTCGACGCCTCGCCGGACCTGCAATGGGAAATGGACCTGGCCTGGGTGGTGAAGGCCAATGAGGATCCGGCCCACTGGCTGGAAAAGCTCGGCAGCCGTATCACCGCGGTCCACGTCAAGGATATCGCCGCCGCCGGCGAGAATGCCGATGAAGACGGCTGGGCCGATGTCGGCCATGGCACGCTCGACTGGAGCAAGCTGCTGGTCGACGTCAAGGCAAAGACCAAGGCGCGCTTCTTCGTGCTGGAGCACGACAAGCCGAGCGATGCCATCCGCTTTGCCCGCCGCTCGATGGAAACCCTCAAGAGCTTCGGAGCCTAAAAGATGGCAAAGACCTATGGCGTCGGCATCATGGGTGCCGGCAATATTTCGGCTGCCTATCTGCGCCTCGCGCCCCTGTTCAAGGGGCTCGAGGTGCGCGCCGTCGCCGATATCATTCCCGAGGCGGTCCGGAAGCGCGCCGAGGAATTCGGCGTGGCGGCCCAGACCCCGGATGAATTGCTCAAGAACAGCGAGCTGGACGTCATCGTCAACCTCACCATCCCCTCGACCCATTACAAGGTGTCGATGGACATCGTCTCGGCCGGCAAGCATTCCTATTCGGAAAAGCCCTTCGTGCTGAGCGTGGAGGAGGGGCTGGCCCTGCGCAAGGCGGCGGTCGAACGCGGCCTCAAGGTGGGTTCGGCGCCGGATACCTTCCTGGGTGGCGCCCATCAGCAGGCCCGCGAGATCATCGACAGCGGCAAGCTGGGCAAGATCATGAGCGGCACCACCCATGTGATGAGCCGCGGCATGGAGCATTGGCATCCGAACCCGGATTTCTTCTTCCAGCCGGGCGGCGGGCCGATCCTCGATCTCGGTCCCTATTACATCACCGACCTCGTGCACCTGCTCGGCCCGGTCAAGCGCCTCTCGGCCTTCACCAACATGGCGCGCAGCGAGCGCGTCGTCACCGCCGAGGGTCCCTATCAGGGCAGCGTCATCAAGGTCGGTACCCCGACCACGATCCATGGCGTGCTCGAATTCCACTCCGGCGCCATCGTCACCATCGGCGCGAGCTGGGACGTGGCGGCCCATGGCCACCACAATATCGAGCTCTACGGCACCGACGGCTCCATCTTCGTTCCCGATCCGAATTTCTTCGGCGGCGACCTGGTGACGGCCGGCATCGACGGCACGCGTAGCCCGGTCACACCATGGAACCATCCCTTCGGCAAGCCGAACCAGGACCTCGACAAGGACAATCCGCGCGCCAATTACCGCTGCGCCGGTCTTGCCGACATGATGCAGTCGCTGGAAACCGGGCAGGTTGCCCGTTGCGACCTCGATGTGGCGCTGCATGTGGTCGAGGTGATGACCGGCCTGCTCAAGGCGGGCGAGACCGGTCAGGTGCTGACCCTGCAGACCAGTTGCGAGCGGCCCCGCGCCCTCGGCATCGAGGATGCCCAGGCGCTGCTCAAGGCCTGATTGACGTACCTCATTGACAGGCTCTTTGCGCCGGTCAACACTGTTGCGTAACATGACAGGGCGGCGAGCGATCGCCGCCCGTCATTCATGCGGACACCCGATCCGTAGCCACAAGAACAAGCCCCGGCAGATGCGGTGTGCGGGGCCACACGAGGAGGAATTCATGGCCACCACGCTCAAGGGCCCCGCCATTTTTCTCGCCCAGTTCGCGGGCGACAAGGCGCCGTTCGACAATCTCGACAATATCTGTCGCTGGGCCGCCGGGCTCGGCTATAAGGGCGTCCAAATCCCGACCTGGGTGTCGAGCTTCATCGATCTCGAAAAGGCCGCCAATTCAAAGACCTATGCCGACGAGATCAAGGGGGTCGTGAACAGCCATGGGCTGGAGATCACCGAGCTTTCGACCCATCTCCAGGGGCAGCTCGTCGCTGTTCACCCGGCCTATGACACCGCTTTCGACGGCTTTGCCCCCGCCTCGGTGCACAACAATCCCAAGGCGCGGCAGGAATGGGCCGTGCAGACCCTGCTGAACGCCGCCAAGGCATCGCAGAACCTGGGCCTCGATGCTCATGCCACGTTCTCCGGCTCGCTGGCCTGGCCCTATATCTATCCCTGGCCGCAGCGCCCCGCCGGCCTCGTCGAGGAAGCGTTCGACGAACTGGCCCGCCGCTGGACCCCGATCCTCAATGCCTTCGACGAGGCCGGGGTCGATGTCTGCTACGAAATCCATCCGGGCGAGGACCTGCACGATGGCATTTCCTATGAAATGTTCCTCGAGCGCGTGAAGAACCACCCGCGCGCCAACCTGCTCTACGATCCGAGCCATTTCGTGCTGCAGCAGCTCGACTATCTCGACTACATCGACATCTACAAGGATCGCATCAAGGCTTTCCACGTCAAGGATGCCGAGTTCAATCCCACCGGCCGGCAGGGCGTTTATGGCGGCTTCCAGTCCTGGGTGAACCGGGCAGGGCGCTTCCGTTCCATCGGCGACGGCCAGGTCGATTTCCCGGCCATTTTCGCCAAGATGGCGGCCAACGATTTCAAGGGCTGGGCCGTGCTGGAATGGGAATGCGCGCTCAAGCATCCCGAGGACGGGGCCCGCGAAGGCGCCGAGCTGATTCAGAGCTACATCATCCGCGTCACCGAGAAGGCCTTCGACGACTTCGCCTCGGGCGGCACCGATCAGGCGGCCAATCGCAAGATGCTGGGTCTTTCGTAATCGCAAATGTCTAGTTCATCGTCTCACCACCGGGCTTGTCCCGGTGGTCCATGGATTGCCCGGACAAGCCGGGCAATGACGGAGGACGAGAGCACGGGAAGAGGAAATAAAAATGGCTGAAAACGGCGCGAAGCGCATTCGCCTGGGCATGGTCGGCGGCGGCACGGGGGCCTTTATCGGCTATGTGCACCGCATCGCCGCCCGCCTGGACGGGGATTATGAACTGGTGGCCGGCGCCCTGTCGTCGCGTCCGGAAGTCGCCCGGGAATCGGGCAAGAATCTCGGCCTGGCCGAGGACCGCATCTATACGTCCTACGAAGAGATGGCCAAGGCCGAGGCGGCCCGGCCGGACGGCATCCAGGCCGTTTCCATCGTCACGCCCAACCACATGCATTTCGGGCCCGCCAAGGCTTTCCTCGAAGCCGGCATCCACGTCATCTGCGACAAGCCGATCACCTCGACGCTGGAAGACGCCCGCAAGCTGGCTGAAATCAAGCCGAAGAATGGCGCCAAATTCCTGCTGACCCACAATTATACCGGCTATCCGCTGATCCGGCAGGCGCGTGAACTGGTGGCGTCCGGCGCGCTCGGCAAAATCCGGGTCGTCCAGGCCGAATATCCGCAGGATTGGCTGACCGAAGCCACCGGCGAAGAGAACAAGCAGGCGTCCTGGCGCACCGATCCGGCCCGTTCCGGCGCCGGCGGCGCCATCGGCGATATCGGCACCCATGCCTATAACCTCGCCCGCTTCGTCACCGGCCTCAAGACCGAGGCGGTTTCGGCCGACCTCACCGCCTTCGTGCCGGGCCGGCAGCTCGACGACAACGTCCATATCATGCTGCGCTTCGAAGGCGGGGCCAAGGGCATGCTCTGGGCCAGCCAGGTCGCCGTCGGCTGCGAGAACGGGCTGCAATTGCGCGTCTATGGCGACAAGGGCGGGCTCGAATGGCGCCAGGACAATCCGAACTACATGTGGTTCACCGAATTCGGCAAACCCAAGCAATTGCTGACCCGCGGCGGCTCCATCTCGGTGCCGCCGGCCGCCTCGATGAATGTCCGCATTCCGTCGGGCCATCCGGAAGGATATCTGGAAGCCTTCGCCACCATCTACAGCCAGTTCGCCGCCGTCATCCGCGGCGAGGGCGCCGATTTCGAAGCCCTGCTGCCCAGCCTCGCCGATGGCGTGGAGGGCATGCAATTCATCGTGGCTTCGGTGCAGTCGAGCCAGAACGACAGCAAGTGGACCAGGCTCAGCGACGTCTGAGCGGTCAGGACGGTTTCTTCTCGCCCGCTTCTGAGGGAAGCGCCGAATAGGCGCTTCCCCATCCACCAGCGGGGAATTCAGGCGTTGATGCCTAAAACAAGCGCTGTCTCTTGAGCGCGCCGCTTCTACTGCACCCGTTCGCTGGTAAATCCGCGCTCTTCCAGCAATTTTACCACGCTGACCTCGCCCGCCAGATGGGCCGCGCCCACCACCAGCAGCGCCGATTCATTGCGCTCGAGCATGGCTTCGATCTGCTCGACCCAATTGTGATTGCGCGTGTCGATCAGTTGCTCGACCATGCCAGCGTCGTAATCGCCCATCTGCGCATTGAAAATGTCGCCCAGCAGCTCCGGTTCCCCCGCGATCCAGGCATTGACCATGGCGCCAATGTCGCTGGACATCACGTCCATGGTCTCCAATGTCGCCCGTAACATGGCGATTTGCGCGTCCAGGTCACCGCCGGCGAGGAAGCCGAGCTGCTCCTCCGGCGTTTCCAGGAAGCCTTTGCGCTCGGCCGATAGTTCCTCGCTCAGAACCATTTCGACCCCGAGAGCCGGTTCGTAGCCGATGGCCGCGGCGACGCCCATCGAAATGGTGGTTGCGGCCAACCAGGGCTCCATGGTCAGCAGCATCGGCATGGGCATGTCGTATTGCGCAGCTTTCTCCCGCAAGGCGTCGGTCAGTTCAGGCCCGATCTTTTCGCTCAGCAGACGCCCGTCGCGGCTGAACCCGAGTTCATAGCTGAGGTCGGCAATGCCCATCTGGGCTTCGACGCTGATATCGGTCTCGAAATAGACGCGGTCGACCTTGGACATGACCTTGTCCAGATTGCCCGTGCGCCATTCGGCCCAGGGCGGCAACAGATGCACGGAGCCGAACAGCCAGATGGCGCTGTCCCCGTCGCTGACCTTCCACATTGCCGGGGCGGCGTGGGCGGAGCCGGCGCTCAGCAGCAGCGCGGCCAGAGAGGCAATCAGTCGGCGGGAATGCATGTCGTGCCTTTCTTCTACACTCGGCGAGAAAGGTAGTGCCAAAAAGCAAAGCGCCGCAATCTCTTGCGGCGCCGAAAAACGTCAAATCGCCGGTGGAGCCTAATGCGTCCAGGGCGTCTTGCGGTCGGAGCGGAAATTGTCCGGATAGCTCACCCGCTTGGGCGTGGGGTCGTGGGCGGGCTGCACGTCATAGGGAATGCCGTTGCGTTGCGCATAGGCTTCGGCTTCTTCCTGCGTCTCGAAGGAGAGCCGGACCTGCTGGGCCATGTCGGTGCTGCTCGTATAGCCCATGAGCGGATCGATGCTGCGCGGCACTTCCGGCTCGAACACCAGAAGCCAGCTCCTGGACTTGCCCTTGCCGGACTGCATGGCATTGCGGGCGGGGCGATAGATGCGGGCTTTCATGCAAGGTCCTCAACACGATGCGAATGGTCGGAGTACAAAGATTCGAACTTTGGACCCCCGGTTCCCAAAACCGGTGCTCTACCAGGCTGAGCTACACTCCGACGTCGCGCCTTTCCGTTAGCGCGTTCGGGGTGAAAGGGCAAGGCCGGTTGCGGCGTTGCCCCGCACTTGACGGGGCTCATGGGGCAGGGGACAAGAAACGCCATGTTCGACCTGCAAAAACCCTGGCCGCTCGGCCTCAGCCGCTCCTCCTGGCCGCTTTTCCTCGTGGCGATTCTGGCCATATTGGGCTTGCTCGCCACCCTTGACGTCGCTGCCTCGCGCGGGGCCATCGGCTGGCCGGATCAGTGGAGGGCGCCCTTCTTCTTCATTACCGATTACGGCCTGTCGGACTGGATCCTGATTCCCAGCCTGGCGCTGATGATCCTGCTGCGGCTGGCCATGTTTCCGATGCATGGCGTGTGGCGCCAGGCCAGCGGCGAAGCGGCCCTGGTGTCGGCCTTCATCTTTCTCGGCGTGGGCGTGCCCGGCCTCATGACCAATCTGCTCAAGCGCATTATCGGGCGCGGCCGGCCGAGCGAATTCGATGCCGCCGGCGCCTTCTCTTTCCAGAATATCCTCAACGATTCGACGTTCCAGAGCTTTCCCAGCGGCCATTCGGCCACTGCCGTCGCCACGGCCTTTGCCATCGGGTTTATCTGGCCGCGCCTCTTTCCCGTCCTGCTGGTGATCGGCGTGGCGGTGGCCATCTCGCGGGTGCCGGTCGGCGCGCATTATCCCACCGATGTGTTCGCCGGCATCGTGGTGGGCATGCTGGGGGCCTATCTGGTGCGCAATTTCTTCGCCCGCAAAGGCTGGCTCTTCGAGCAGCGGCCGGATGGCCGCACCGTGCGCAAGCCGCTGAGCGGCCTGCGCCAATT
>Ga0160493_100349_pt1 | contig 11589 bp, 13 predicted proteins | sample DID2MG_2_FD_108262 | JGI IMG/M metagenome (GOLD analysis project Ga0160493, IMG submission 108262) | Enriched soil microbial communities from UW Madison campus, WI, USA - DID2878_E24_FP2 MG | ecosystem: Environmental > Terrestrial > Soil > Unclassified | place: USA: Madison, Wisconsin | collected... | reverse complement strand
TCCGACACTCTTGAACTATTTGAACGATTATCGTACATATCGTTCAACTTTGACGGAGGCAATAATGTCCGACCACGTTCTCTTGACCGGCATTTCCGGCTTTCTGGGTGGCCATATCGCCCTACAATTGCTGCAAGCTGGCTACACCGTCCGGGGCAGCGTGCGCAACCTCGGCAAGGCCGACAAGGTGCGCGCCACCCTGGCGAAGGCCGGGGCCGATATGTCCCGGCTCGATTTCGTCGCGCTCGATCTGACCGAAGATGCCGGCTGGGACGATGCCATGGCCGGCATCCGCTATCTCCAGCACACCGCCTCCCCTTTCGTGCTCTCCATGCCCGAGGATCGCAACGAGCTGATCGGCCCCGCCGTGGCCGGCACCGAGCGGGCTCTCAACGCCGCGCTCAAGGCCGATGTCGAGCGCATCGTGCTCACCTCCTCCATGGCGGCCATCGCCTATGGGCACGACAAGGTCGAGAGCCCCGCCTTCACCGCGCAGGACTGGACCCGGCTGGATGGCCGCCCGGTCAATGCCTATATCGAATCCAAGACCCGCGCCGAGCGGCGCGCCTGGGAGATCATGGACTGGGCCGGCCGCCGCGCCGATCTCGCGACCATCAATCCCGGCGGCATTTTCGGGCCCCTGCTGGACGATGATCCGGGCACTTCCGCTATCCTGGTCAAGCGTCTGCTCGACGGTTCGATCCCCGCAACGCCCCGCATTCCCATCACCGGCGTGGATGTGCGCGACGTCGCCGCCGCCCATGTCGCGGCCATACGCGATCCCGGCGCCGGCGGCCAGCGCTTCCCTATGGGCGAAAGCGTCGCCTATTTCGGCGATGTGGCGCGCCTGCTGCGCCACCATTATCCCGATCACCGCATCCCGCGCCTGCACTTGCCCGATTGGGCATTGCGCCTCTATGCGCTGTTCGACAGGGACGTTCGGGGCAATACCGGCGAGCTGGGCTATGCCAAGCCGCTCGATTCCACCCCCAGCATCGCCCTGCTCGGCCGCCCGCTCATCCCGCTCGACCAGGCCATCCTCGCCACGGCCGAAAGTCTCCTGGAACACAAGCTGGTCTGACCCCTGCGCGATCAAATCGATGCACCCGCCCCCTTGCTCTCGGCGACGATTTTGTCCATATACGCCCTCGGAATGGGGCTGTAGCTCAGTTGGGAGAGCGCGTCGTTCGCAATGACGAGGTCAGCGGTTCGATCCCGCTCAGCTCCACCATTCCGTTTCCCCGAAAAATCGCGATGCGTGGCCGCCGCAAGGACCGGGCAGGCAGGATTTGACCCGCCGCCCTCAGGCTTCCTGTTCCATCCGCCCTGCCGCGCGGTCGAAGCCCTGGGCGATGGCGTCGCGCATGGCGGCGCGGGCACCCGTGGCGTTCCGCTCGCGGATGGCTTCGGCGATGCGCCGGTGCACACCCACCGTGACCGCCAAAGCCGCCGGATCGTTGACCGGGGAGGAAATGGTGAAGGCCGCGGTCAGCGCCATTTCCACCAGGGCGCTGATCGAGGCCATGAAGGGATTGCCCGAGGCTTCGGCCACGGCGCGGTGGAATTCGAGATCGTGACGGGCGAAATCGGCCGGGCTTTCCGCGCCCGCCATCCGGTCCACGCAAGCGATCATGGTTTCGGCCTGCTCGGGGCTCGCCCGCTCCGCCGCCAGGGCCGCGGCCTCGATCTCGATGCCGATCCGCACTTCGGCCAGGCTGCGCAGGAAGGCAATGTCCGGACCCAGTTCGAAATGCCAGGCCAGCACATCGGCATCGAAGAGATTCCAGCGCCCGCGCGGCAATACTCGGGTGCCGATACGGGCCCGCGCCTCGATCAACCCCTTGGCCGCCAGCGTCTTCAGCGCCTCGCGCAGCACCGTGCGCGATACCCCGAACCGCTCCAGCAATTCGCTGTCCGAGGGCAGGATGGAGCCCTGCGGATAATGCCCCGACACAATGGCGAAGCCGAGCTCCCACAGGACGTCCGAATGCAGATTGCGCGCCGGATTGCGGCCGGACAACGTGGCGATGAGGTCGCCCGAATGGCGTGCGCGTCCCCCGGACCTGTCCATGTCGCCTCTCCTGGTGGTTTGCCTCCGACCTTAAGCACAGGCTCATAAGTATGACAATAAGTGCGGGCGGGCCGGGCTGGACACTTCCCCATCTGCCGCGCCATGCTTGGCCGCAATGGATTCGACGACAAGGATATTCGGACATGACCAGCAGCCAGATCATCGACAGCGTGCTCGATCAGGTCGATAGCGGGCTGGAGCAGAGCCTGGAACGGCTCTTCGCATTGCTGCGTATCAAGTCCATTTCCACCGATCCGACCTATGCCGAGGAATGCCGGAAGGCGGCGGACTGGATCGCCACCGAACTCCAGGCGCTCGGCTTCGACGCCGCCGCACGCCCGACCCCCGGCCATCCGGTGGTCGTCGCCCATGGGCCGGAACAGGCCGGCCCCCATGTGCTGTTCTATGCCCATTACGACGTGCAGCCGGTCGACCCGCTCAATCTCTGGCACACCGATCCGTTCGAGCCGCAGATCGTCGAAAAAGACGGCCGCAAGATCATCGTGGCGCGCGGCGCCTCGGACGACAAAGGCCAGATGCTGACCTTTATCGAAGCCTGCCGCGCCTGGAAGGCGGCCACCGGCGCACTCCCCGTCCGCATTTCGCTGATGCTGGAGGGCGAGGAGGAGAGCGGCGGCAAGAACCTGCCGCCCTTCATGAAGGACAACGCCCAAGAACTGAAGGCCGATATTGCTCTCGTCTGCGACACCGATATGTGGGACCGCCAGACCCCTTCGATCACCACCATGCTGCGCGGCCTGGTTGCCGACGAGGTGGAAATCATCGCCGCCGACAAGGATTTGCATTCCGGCATGTTCGGCAATGCGGCGCGCAATCCCAATCAATTGCTGGCCGAGATCATCGCCAGCCTGCGCGCCCCCGACGGTTCGGTCACCCTGCCCGGCTTCTACGACGACGTCGCCGAGATTTCCCCCGAACTCAAGGCGCAATGGACCGGGCTCGGCTTCGACGAAAAGGCCTTTCTGGGCGCGGTCGATCTCTCGGTGCCGGCGGGCGAACAGGGCCGCACCGTGCTCGAACAGCTCTGGGCCCGCCCGACCTGCGAGATCAACGGCATGAGCGGCGGCTATATCGGGGACGGCTTCAAGACGGTGATCCCGGCCCGCGCCAGCGCCAAGATTTCCTTCCGCCTCGTTTCCGGCCAGGACCCGCAGAAAATTCGCGCCGCCTTCCGCGCCCATGTGGAATCGATGCTCCCGGCTGACGTGACCGTAAAATTCACCCCACATGGCGGCTCGCCGGCCATCACCGTCCCCGCCGATGGCGAATTCCTGCGTCAGGCTTTGTCCGGCCTCACCGACGAATGGGGCAAGCAGGCCGTCATCACCGGCTCGGGCGGCTCGATTCCCGTGGTGGGCGATTTCAAGTCGATCCTCGGGCTCGACACGCTGCTGATCGGCTTCGCCCATGTGGACGACCAGATCCACTCGCCCAACGAGAAATACGATCTCGAAAGCTATCACCGTGGGATCAGAAGCTGGGTGCGGGTTCTGGGTGCGCTGGCGAACTAGGCTGAATTAAGGCCCCCTCACCCGCCGCTGCGCGGCGACCTCTCCCTTCGGGGGAGAGGTAAGGGTGGACCACGAAGTCGCGCAGCGGCGGGTGAGGTGGCCTTTAAGCCAGCATCACCGCAATGATCGCCAACACCGCCGGCACCGTCTGCACGAACAAAATCTTCCGCGACGAGGTCACGGCCCCGACGATTCCCGCCACCGCCACGCAGGCGAGGAAGAAGAGCTGGATCTGCCAGGCAAAGCTCGGATCGGGATGCACCAGGCCCCAGATCAGGCCGGCGGCGAGGAAGCCGTTATAGAGCCCCTGATTGAGCGCCAGAACCTTGGTCGCCTTGGCAAAATCCGGCGCCAGCCCGAAGGCCTTCTGCCCGCGCGGACTGTCCCACCAGACCATTTCGAGCAGCATGATATAAATATGCAGCAGGGCTACCAGCCCCACCAGCACCATTGCGACCATCGCCATTTACGCCTCCACCGCCACATCCAGGGCCAGCTCGACCATATCCACCAGCGAGGTCTGCCGGTCCTCGGCGCTGATCTCCTCATGCGTGATCAGGCAATCGGTCATGGTGCAGATGGCCAGCGCCCGCACCCCGAAGCGGGCCGCCAGCGTATACAGCGCCGCCGCCTCCATCTCGACTCCGATCACGCCATGCTCGGGCAGCGCGCCATAGCCCTCCAGGCCGGGCTCGCGGTGGTAGAAGATGTCGGAGCTGAGCATATTGCCGGCATGGAATTTGAGCCCCTTGGCGTCGGCTTTGTCGGCGGCGGAGCGCAACAGGCCGAAATCGGCGATGGGCGCGAAATTATAGGGCCCGAACCGGCCCTTGACGATGGCGCTGTCGGTGGTGGCGCCCTGCGCCAGCACCACGTCGCGCACCTTCACCCTGGCATTGAGCCCGCCGCAGGTACCGACGCGGATCAGCGTCTTGGCGCCGAAGCTGTTGATCAGCTCATGCACATAGATGGACAGCGAGGGCTGGCCCATGCCCGAGGCCTGCACCGAAACCGGCTTGCCCTTCCAGGTGCCGGTATAGCCTAGGCAATTGCGCACGGAATTGACCTGCCTGGGATTGTCGAAAAAGGTTTCGGCGATCCATTTGGCGCGCAGCGGGTCCCCCGGCAGCAGCACGGCTTCGGCATAATCGCCGGGCTTGGCGTGGTTGTGCGGCGTGGTCATGGCGCTCTTCCCTTGTTGTCCGTTTGGTCAAATCATTGCCACCGGCCCGGGGCAAAGACAATCCATCCCGCCGGAACCGCTTGACGCGGGGGCCCGCGAGGGCCATTTACCCGCCAGCCAAGGAGGCACGAATGGTCGCGAAGATTTTTATCGATGGCGAAGCCGGAACCACGGGTCTGCAGATCCGCGAGCGCCTGGCCGGCCGTCGCGACCTCGAAGTCCTCTCCATCGCGCCGGAAAAGCGCAAGGATCAGGACGAGCGCAAGCGCCTGCTCAATGCGGCCGACATCGCCATTCTCTGCCTGCCCGACGAGGCGGCCAGGGAAAGCGTGCGGCTGATCGAGAACGACAATACCCGGGTCATCGATGCCTCGACCGCCCATCGCGTCGACGAGGCCTGGGCCTATGGCTTTGCCGAAATGGACATCGGCCAGACCGATGCCATCGCCAAGGCCCGCTATGTCGCCAATCCCGGCTGCTGGCCGCAGGGCCTGATCGCCTCGGTGCGCCCGCTGATCGAGGCCCGGCTGCTGCCGGCCGATTACCCGCTCTCCTATCACGGCATTTCCGGCTATTCCGGCGGCGGCCGGCAGATGATCGAGGATTATGAGGCGGCGGGGCAGGTCCCCAGCCAGTTCATGCCCTATGCCCTCACCTTCAAGCACAAGCACCTGCCCGAAATGCAGGCCTATTCCGGCCTGGCCCGCGCGCCTCTGTTCGAGCCGGTGGTGGGCGATTTCGCCCAGGGCATGACCAATTCGCTGCCGCTCCATCTCGACATGGTCGCCGAAATCCCGAGCGGCAAGGATATCCACGCCGCCCTCGCCGATTTCTACGCCGCCATTCCCAACGGCTTCGTCAAGGTCGCGCCCTACGATCCCGCTTTGGGCAAGACCAACGCGCTCGACCCGCAGGTCCATAACGGCACCAACATTATGACCCTGCACGTCTTCGCCAATGACGACGCGGCCCAGGCCGTGATCGTCTCGGTCTATGACAATCTGGGCAAGGGCGCCTCGGGCGCGGCGGTGCAGAACCTCAACATCATGCTCGGCGTCGACGCGCGCGAAAGCCTAGAAGGATAGGCTTCGAGCCGTCGCCATCCACCGCCGCCCCACCTCCCCCTTGACGGGGGAGGCAGCGCAGCTTGGCCGAAAGGCCTTAGCGAAGCTGGAGGGGGTGCCGGCGCACCGAGACCCAACGCATCCTGCCGCCCATCCCCCACCCCATCCCTCCCCGCAAGGGGGAGGGTGCCGCATCGCGCTTGTGACCCGATCAAGCCCACCCACCGCCTGTCCCCAGGTTTGACCCGGGGGACCATCTTTGCCGGACGACCGGCACCGAGGCGTATCTCGGACACTATCCGCAAATCCGGAGGCTCTTGGCCGTCCGGCGCTTCGTCACACGCCTGCAGCGCGTCAACCGTACGCTTCGGTACGGTTCAGCCTTGACCAAAACCCCGCTTTCGCGCAAACACGCATGCAATAGCGAGGTCCCAAGCCCCATGGAAAAGTTCACCACTCTGACCGGTGTCGCGGCGCCCCTGCCGATCATCAATATCGACACCGACATGATCATCCCCAAGCAATATCTGAAGACGATCAAGCGCACCGGCCTGGGTACGGCCCTGTTCTCGGAAATGCGCTATAACGAGGACGGTTCGGAAAACCCCGATTTCGTGCTCAACAAGCCCGCCTATCGCGGTGCCCGGATCGTGATCGCCGGCGATAATTTCGGCTGCGGCTCCAGCCGCGAGCATGCCCCCTGGGCCCTGCTCGATTTCGGCATCCGCTGCGTCATCTCCACCAGCTTCGCCGACATCTTCTACAACAATTGCTTCAAGAACGGCATTCTGCCCATCGTGGTGACGCCCGAACAGCTCAAGCTGCTGCTCGACGATGCCGAGCGCGGCTCCAATGCCACGCTGAGCATCGATCTCGAGGCCCAGACCATTCAGGGCCCCGATGGCGGCACGCTGCATTTCGACATCGACCCCTCCCGCAAGCAGATCCTGCTCGAGGGCCTCGACGATATCGCCGGCACGCTGAAATCGGCCCCCTCCATCTCCGCCTTCGAAGGCAAGATGGCCACCGAACGCCCCTGGCTCTGAGGACATCCGAATTGGTCCAGCGCATTTCCACCGGCTCTCCCTTCGAAGCCACCTTCGGCTATTCCCGCGCCGTCCGCCACGAGGACACCATCTATGTGTCCGGCACCACGGGCTATGATTATGCCAGCATGACAATGCCCGAGAGCGTCGGCGAGCAGGCCAAAAATGCGCTCGCCACCATCGACAAGGCGCTCAGGGAAGCCGGCTCCTCCATCGCGGACACGGTGCGCGTCGTCTATTATGTCGGCGACCGCGCCCTGGTGAACGATGTCGTCGCCGCTGTCGGCCCGGTCTTCAAGGACATCCGCCCGGCCGCCTCCATGCTGATCGTGCAGATGATCGAAGAAGGCATGAAGATCGAGATCGAAGTCACCGCCCGCATCGGCGCGGCAAGCAGCCATAGCTGAAGCCGGAAACGGTCGCGCAATTGACCCCGCCGCCGGCATGACTCATGCTGGCGGCGTTTTGCTGCGGCAGCGCCCGCTCTCGTGCAGCCGCCTTGCGCGGTAGAAGGGCCGCCAGCGCCATGAAGGATTGCCCCCTTGGTTGATGCCGCCACATCGTCGCCAGAGGCCCAGCCGGCAGAGGCCGGCGTCCCATCCCTTTTGCGGCGGCAAATTGCGCTCATCGTCCATGCGGGCCTGCTGATCGCGGCCCTGTTCTGGCTTGTGCCCACGCTCGCCGCCTGGGATCCCCGCGCCGGCTATTTCTTCTCGCTGACCTTTTACTGGCTGTTCTTCTGCCTGCCGGTCATCGGCTGGCACGCCCTTCCCGCCAATTCCGGGCAATTGTTTTCCGAGAAACTGCCCTGGCGCGATTGGTGGATCATTCCCTTGCTGCTGGCGCAGGTTGGCGTCGTCGCCATTCTCATTTTCGCGCCCAACACCACTTTCTTCACCAGCGGCGGCATGTGGCTGGCCATTCTGATCGCCTCGATCAATGGCCCGCTGGAGGAAACCGCCTGGCGCGGCGGCTTTCTCGGCACCTTCCGCAACCGCCCGCTTCTGGGCTTCGTTCTGGGCTGTGTCCTGTTCACCGCCTGGCACATTCCCCTGGCCTTGGGCGCCGGGCTCAGCTTCGAAGGGGGCTGGCCGATGCTCCTTGGCGGCACGGCCCTATTGGGCCTGTTCTGGGCCTGGATCGTCTGGCGCAGCGGCTCGGTCTTTTATGTGAGCATCGCTCACACCCTGACCAATATCTTTCTGTTCTGGGTCTTCTTCGACCGCAACGGCTTTGCCGCCTGAACCTACCAGCCGTAATCGAGCACGGTCAGCGTGCGGGTATTGCCCTCGTCGAGCCATTCGATGCTGGAATTGCGGTGCATGCCGATCAGCGCCGCGCCCACCGGGCCGAGAATGGGCACATTGCCCCGCTCGCCGAAGGGACGATTGGGATAGGTCAGTCGCCCCAGCCGCACGCGCGGCTCGTCATCCAGCCGGAACATCACCCGTTGCCCCATGGAGACGCCGGCCGGATGCCAGGGCTCGCAGACCTCGGCGCGGCTGAGCTCGCGCTCCAGATAGGCCGAGACATAGGGCATGGTGTGAAATGAGCGCTCCGCCAGCAGCATCACCCGATTGTAGTCGTCGGAATTGATGAGGATTTCAGGCAGCGGCAGGGTGGGGAACACGGTCGAAATCCCGGGGAACATCTTGAGGTCCTATATTCTGCTGCCATTTTGCACAGTCAATGGGCAGAGAACAATATTTCAGGGCAGTATGTGTCAGGTTTATTGACCTAACAGCGACATCATGGCAGTTGTGTGCCGCATTTTTATGCGTCCTGCATATTTCCTGTTCATGAGGATTAACCATGTCCGACGACACCCTGCTCGACCGCGCGCTCATCCGCCTGGAAGAAGCTGCCAACCATTTGCAGATCGATCCGGACGTCACCGAAAAACTCAAATACCCGCGGGAAACCACCAAGACGCGCCTGTTGATCCGCATGGATGACGGCTCGCGCAAGTCGTTCCTGGCCTGGCGCTGCCGCTATGACGATACCCGCGGCCCCACCAAGGGCGGCATCCGCTTCCACCCCGACAGCACGATCGAGGAAGTCGAGACCCTCGCCTTCTGGATGACCTTCAAATGCGCGGTCATGAACCTGCCCTATGGCGGCGGCAAGGGCGCCATCCGCGTCGACCCGCATGGCCTCTCCAAGTCCGAGTTGGAACGCCTCAGCCGCGCCTATGTCCAGGCCTTCGCCAATATCATCGGGCCGGACCGCGATATCCCGGCGCCCGACGTCTATACCAATGCCATGATCATGGGCTGGATGGCCGACGAATATAACCAGATCACCGGCCAGGTCTCCCCCGCCGTCATCACCGGCAAGCCCATCGCCCTGGGCGGCTCGCTCGGCCGCAACGACGCCACCGCCCGCGGCGGCTTCTATCTGGTGCGCCATCTGGCGTCCGAACTCGGCCTCGACAAGGATCACAGTGTCGCCATCCAGGGCTTCGGCAATGCCGGTCAATTCTATGCCCGCCTGAGCGCCGCCGACGGCAATAGTGTGGTCGCCGTCTCCGACTCGGCCGGCGCCATCTACCGCCCCGGCGGACTCGATGTCGAAAAGCTGATCGCCGGCAAGAATGCCGGCCGCCGCGTCGCCGACATGGCCGCCGAATTGGGCGCCAATGTCATCACGGCCGATGAATTGCTGGCCGTCGAGGCCGATCTCCTGGTCCCTGCCGCGCTCGAGGACATGATCACCAAGGACAATGCCGGCACCATCAAGGCCAAAGTCCTGCTCGAACTGGCCAATGGCCCGGTCACCCCCGACGCCGACAAGATTCTCGACGGCAAGGGCATCATCGTCCTGCCCGACATTCTCGCCAATGCCGGCGGCGTCACCGTGTCCTATTTCGAATGGGTGCAGAACCGCCAGGGCTATTACTGGGACCTCGAGGAAATCCACCAGCGCCTGCTCAAGATCGTCGAGCGCGAGGGCCGCGCCGTCTGGGACATCGCCAAGGCCCGCAATGTCTCGGCCCGCTCCGCCGCCTATATCCACGCTCTCGGGCGCCTTTCCACCGCCATCGCGGCCCACGGCACCCAGCCCTTCTTCGCGGGTTGACACTGCCCGATTGGCGCCTTCGCCCCTCGCCCCTCCAGGGGAGAGGGCCGGGGTGAAGGGTGCAGTCCTTCTACCGGGACGCTTCACCCCTCATCCGGCGCGTTGCGCCACCTTCTCCCCTGCAGGGGAGAAGGAAAGAGCGCCAGGCGAACACTTCTCCCCCTCCCCGTCCTTGCCTAAACATCCAAAATCCCGCTATGTGCGCGGCCAAGTGTACCCACCAGTACGGCGAGGAGTTTTCCCACATGGCCACCCATTCCCTTTTCCTTCTGCCCGGCGACGGCATCGGCACCGAGATCATGGTCGAGGTGGAAAAGCTCATCGCCTGGACCAATGCAGAAGGCCTCACCGATTTCTCGACCGATGCCGGCCTCGCCGGCGGCGCCGCCTATGACAAGCATGGCGTCGCCATCACCGACGAGGATGTCGCCAAGGCCAAGGCCGCCGATGCGGTGATCTTCGGCGCCGTGGGCGGCCCGAAATGGGACGACGTCCCCTACGAACATCGCCCCGAAGCCGCCCTGCTGCGCCTCCGCAAGGAACTGGCGGTCTTCGCCAATCTGCGCCCCGCCATCTGCTACCCGGCCCTGGCGGACGCCTCCTCGCTCAAGCGCGAACTGGTCGAAGGCCTCGATATCCTGATCGTGCGCGAGCTCACCGGCGGCGTCTATTTCGGCGAACCCAAGACCATCACCGATCTCGGAGACGGCCAGAAGCGCGCCGTGGATACCCAGGTCTATGAGACCTACGAAATCGACCGCATCGCCCGCGTCGCCTTCGACCTGGCCCGCACCCGCTCCGGCAAGGTCCATTCGGCCGACAAGAAGAACGTCATGAAATCCGGCGTGCTCTGGGACGAAGTGGTCAAGACTGTCGGCAAGGATTATGCCGATGTCGAGCTGCACCACATCCTGGCCGATAACGCTGCCATGCAGCTCGTCCGCACCCCCAAGCAATTCGACGTCATGGTCACCGACAATCTCTTCGGCGACATTCTTTCGGACGTCGCCGCCATGCTGACCGGCTCTCTCGGCATGCTGCCCTCGGCCTCGCTCGGCGCGCCCGATCCGGCGACCGGCAAGCGCAAGGCCTTCTACGAACCCGTGCACGGCTCGGCTCCCGACATTGCCGGCCAGGGCATCGCCAATCCCATCGCCATGATCGCCAGCTTCGCCATGACGCTGCGCTATTCGTTCAACATGATCGAGCTGGCCAACAAGCTCGAAGGCGCCATCTCGGCCGTGCTCAGCGACGGCCTGCGCACCGGCGATATCGCCCAGGACAACCGCAAGACTGTCGGCACCGAGGAAATGGGCGCCGCGATTTTGGCAAAGCTGAAGGCGTAAACGCCGCCCACACCCAAGATGTCATCCCGGCGCAGGCCAGGACCCAGGTCCGGACCCCCAACATCCAGGATGTGAAGAACCCATCGCATGGATCTGACTCCGTGGGTGTGGCTAGTATCGAAAAACAAAAAGCCCCGGTGTCTCCACCGGGGCTTTTCTCATTCCGGCAGGGCCGGAGCTTATTCTGCGGCGGCTTCTTCGGCAGGGGCATTGGCGGCCGCTTCGCGGGCGGCGCGCTCTTCGGCGCGTTCCTTGGCCTTGTCGCCCGG
>Ga0160493_100345_pt1 | contig 11961 bp, 9 predicted proteins | sample DID2MG_2_FD_108262 | JGI IMG/M metagenome (GOLD analysis project Ga0160493, IMG submission 108262) | Enriched soil microbial communities from UW Madison campus, WI, USA - DID2878_E24_FP2 MG | ecosystem: Environmental > Terrestrial > Soil > Unclassified | place: USA: Madison, Wisconsin | collected... | reverse complement strand
CTGCGGCAACCGCATTGTGTCGTTGCTCGAAGGTGGCTATGACCTTGAGGGCCTAGCCGGCGGCGTTCGCCGTCACGTGACGACGCTGCTGCGGGGCTGAGACAATTTCTGAACGTGCGGGGCACCGATGGCCGAGAATGAAGACGTCAAATCGCTGAGCTTCGAGGCGGCGCTGGAGCAGCTCGAGCAGATCGTGCAGAAGCTCGAAAGCGGTCGCGCGCCCCTGGCCGAATCCATCGCCATCTATGAGCGCGGCGAGGCCCTCAAGGCCCATTGCGAAACCCTGCTCAAGACCGCCGAGGCGCGGATCGAAAAGATCACCTTGAGCCGCGACGGCAAGGCGACCGGTACGGAACCGCTCGACGCGCAATAGGTCCGGGCGCGGCAATCTGCCTGTTGCTCTCCCAGGCGGGTATGCGCATCTAGAGTGCAGTCTCTTCGCCGCAATCATCACCGGGCTTGTCCCGGTGATCCATTCGGAACCCATGGATTGCCCGGACAAGCCGGGCAATGACGGTGCGGGGAAGCCGGATTAGAGGATGAAGGCCGCAGATGACAACCAACACAGCCCTGCGCAATTTCCGGATCGTGCTCTGGGTGCTGGTGGCCGTGGCGGCTATCGGGGCCACGGCGCTCTATGTGTTCAAGCCGCCGCAGCGGCCGCTGGGGCTGACGGGGCAGGAATTCTCCCTGGCCTCGACCAAGGGCGGCACCTTCACGCAGAACGATCTGCGCGGCACGCCGAGCCTGATCTTTTTCGGCTTCACCTTCTGCCCCGATGTCTGCCCGACCACGCTGGCCGAAACCACGGCCTGGCGCGAACAATTGGGCCTGACTGCCGATGACCTGCGGATCATCTTCGTCACCGTCGATCCCGAGCGCGACACGCTGGATATGGTCAAGACCTATGTGGAAGGCTTCGATCCCACCATTATCGGCTTGGTCGGCGATCAGGCCGAGACCGATCGCGTCAAGGCGGCCTTCGGCGTGTTCTCGGAAAAATCGGGCGATGTGGACAGCGAATTCTACCTCGTCAACCACACCGCGCTGACCTTCCTGATCAACGATGACGGCACCTTCCAGGGCACCATCGCCTATGAGGAAGCCAGCGACACCGCGCGCGCCAAGATCGAGCGGCTGGTCAAGGGGTGAGCCGAACAAGGCTCGACCTGGCGCTGGAACAGCGCGGCCTGCTCCCCAGTCGGGCCCGGGCGCGCGACGCCGTGCTGCGCGGCACCGTGCAGGTCAATGGCACGCCGGCGAAAAAGCCGAACCAGATGGTGGCGCCGGACGACGTGCTGACGCTGAACGATCCGGCATCCGCCTATGTCTCCCGGGCAGCGCTGAAACTGCTGGCCGGGCTCGATGCCGGGGGAATCGAAGTTTCCGGTAAAACCTGTCTCGATGTCGGTTCCTCCACCGGCGGCTTCACCCAGGTGTTGCTGGAGCGCGGCGCAATGCGGGTCTATGCCGTCGATGTGGGGCATGACCAATTGCATCCGAGCCTGCGGGACGACGCGCGGGTGGTGAGTCTGGAAGGCCAGAACGCGCGGGAACTGGCCCGCGCGATCATACCGGAACGCATCGACCTGCTGGTCTCCGATATCAGCTTCGTCTCGGTGACCAAGGTGCTCGCCGCGCCATTGTCCCTGTGCGGACCGGATGCGCAGGCGGTGATCTTGTTCAAGCCGCAGTTCGAAGTGGGCCGCGATTTCGTCGGCAAGGGCGGGATCGTCTCCGATCTCGCCGCCAGCGAGCGGGCCATGGCGGCCGTGGTGGAATTCGTGGAGGGGACGGGATTCTCCCTTCGGACGCGAGTCGTCTCGCCCATTGCCGGCGGCGATGGGAATGTGGAGACGGTGCTGGTGTTCGGGCGGGGTTAATCTCAGTAGACCTCGTCCTGAGCCTGTCGAAGGGCGAGGTCGTGGCACTCTGCTTCCGGCATGCCCGACCTCGTGGTTCGACAAGTTCACCATGAGGTCTCCGTGATATCCGGCAGGCTCCGTACCCAAGGCCCCCTCACCCGGCGCTGTGCGCCGACCTCTCCCCCAGAGGGAGAGGTGAAGAGGGTCATGCCACGTCCGGCAACCGCGCCGCCATCAGCGCCCTGGTCAGCGCGTGTTGCGGATTGGCGAACAAGTCCGCTGGCTTGCCTTCCTCGACGATCCGGCCCGCTTCCATCACCAGCACCCTGTCGGCCATCGCCGCCACCATGTCGAGGTCGTGGCTGATGATGAGGAAGGTGAGGCCGTGTTCGGCCTGCAGGCGGGCGAGCAAGTCGAGCACCTCGCCGCGCACCGAGACATCGAGCGCCGAGACCGGCTCGTCCAGCACGACGAGGCGCGGGCGGGTGACCATGGCGCGGGCAATGGCCAGGCGCTGGCGCTGGCCGCCGGAAAATTCATGCGGATAGCGCTCGAGCATGGCAGGGTCGAGGCCGACCGACATTATGGCTTCGCGCAGCCTGGTTTCGCGTTCGGCCCGCGGCAGGGCGCCGAGCAGGTGCAGCGGTTCGGCCAGCGACTGGCCGATTTTCATGCGCGGATCGAAACTGCTGAACGGGTCCTGGAACATCAGCGACAGGCCGGCGCGCAGCAAGGGCGGCAGGTCGCGGCCGCGATAGGCCTGGCCATCGAGGCGCATCCGGCCCGCGCTGGCATTGTCCAGCCCGACGATCATCCGCGCCAGGGTGGTCTTGCCGCAGCCCGATGGCCCGACCAGCGCCACGCATTCGCCCTGGGCGATGGTGAAGCTGACCGCATTGACGGCGCGCAGCGTCGTGCGGCCCCAGGGCCAGAAGCCGCCCTGGCCATAATCGCGGCTGACCTGCTCGACCTCCAGCAATGGGCCGCCGCGCGGGCGATCGGCGGCGCGCCGTTCCATGCGGCTGGCGGCCACAAGCTTGCGCGTATACTCGGCTTTGGGCGCCCGCAGCACGGCCTGCGTGTCGCCCGTCTCCACCAATTGACCGGCGCGCATCACCCCGATGCGGCTGCAGAGTGCGGCCACGGCGCGCATGTCGTGGCTGATGAACAGCAGGGTCATGCCGCGCCGCGCGCAAATTTCGGCGATGAGGTCGAGCACCAGCGCCTGGGTGATGGTATCGAGCGCCGAGGTGGGCTCGTCGGCAATCAGCAGGTCGGGCGCGCTGGCCAGGGCCATGGCGATCATCGCCCGCTGCCTCTGGCCGCCGGACAATTGGTGCGGAAAGCGCCCGGCATGATCGGGCAGCAACCCGACTTCGGCGATGAGCGCCGCGATATCGGCGCCGCTCTGCGACAGGTCGGCAGCCTCCTCGATCTGGTCGCCGATTTTCATCAGCGGATTGAGCGCCGTCATCGGCTCCTGGAACACCATGCCGAAATGCCGGCCGCGCAGCCGCGCCATGGCGCGCTCGTCGGCGGGCAGGGCGGCGCCCTCGAAGCGGATGCTGCCCGAGATTTCGGCATTGTCCGGCAGGAGACCGGCAATGGCCAGGGCGGTCAGCGACTTGCCCGAGCCGCTCTCCCCGATAATGCCGAAGCTTTCGCCCTTCTCGATGCTGAGCGAGAGGCCGGAGACGGCGGCGTGGCCATCGAAGCTTATGGTCAGATTGTCGATCTCAACCAGCGCCATGGTTCAGCCCCTCTCGGCGCAGGCGTGGATCCAGGGCGTCGCGCAGGCCGTCGCCGGCAATGTTGAGCGCGATGACGATGAGCACGATGGTGAGGCCCGGCACGATGCCCAGCCAGGGATGGATCAGGAACAGGCTCTGCGAATCGCGCAGCATCAGCCCGAGGCTGGTGGCCGGCGCCTGGGTGCCCAGCCCGATATAGGACAGGCCCGCTTCAGCGAGGATGCCCAGCGAGAGCTGGATCGTGGCCTGGACGATGATGAGGCTGGCAATATTGGGCAGGAGATGCCGTGCGGCGATGGCGGCATTGCCCAGGCCCGCGAGGCGCCCGGCGGCGACGTAATCCTGCGTGGCGATGGCGAGCGCGCCGCCCCGCGCCACCCGGGCGAAAACCGGAATGTTGAAAATGCCGATGGCCAGGATGGCGTTGAGCTCGCCCGGACCCGCCAGGGTGGCGATGAGGATGGCGATGACCACGGAAGGAAAGGCGAAGGTGACGTCGGAAATCCGCAGCACCAGCCATTCCACCGCCCCGCCCCATGCGGCCGCGGTGAGGCCCATGGGCACGCCGATGCCGACGCCGATGACCAGCGCCGAAGAAGCGACGAGAAAGCTGGTCAGCGTGCCGCTCATCACCAGCGAGAGCATGTCGCGGCCCAGATGGTCGGTGCCCAGCCAATGGTCCGGGCCGGGGCCGGCAAAGCGGCGGGCGATGACGATCTGCTCGATGGGGTAGGGCGTCCAGACCAGCGAGAGCAGGCCCAGCAGGGCGAAGACTATGGCGGCGCCGAGGCCGATGACGAGACTCGGATGGCGGAGAAGGCGCTGCCAGCTCATGCGCCCTGTCTCCTGAGCCGCGGATCGACCAGGGCATAGAGCAGGTCGGTGATGAACATGGTGGCGGTGACGGCCAGCACCAGCACGATGGTGGCGCTGCGCACCAGCATCAGGTCGCGCTCGGAAATGGCGGTGAAGATCAGCCGACCCAGGCCGGGCAGGTAGAAGACGTTTTCGACGATGATAGTGCCGGCGATGAGAAAGGCGAATTGCAGGCCGAGAATAGTCAGTACTGGCAGAAAGGCATTGCGCAGTCCGTGCCGCCAGATGGCCTCGGAGCGGGTCAGCCCCTTGGCGCGGGCGGTGCGAATGAAATCCTGCCCGGTGACGTCGACAAGCGCGGTGCGCATGACGCGGGCGAGGATGGAGGCCTGCGGCAAAGCCAGGGCCAGGCCCGGCAGGATCAGCCCGCGAAAGGCAGCGCCGGGATTTTCGTGCCAGGGGGTGAAGCCCCCGGTGGGCAGCCAGCGCAGCCCTACCGCAAAGACCAGGGTGAGCAGCATGCCGAACCAGAAATTGGGAATGGCGATGCCGGTCTGGGCGAGGATCATCAGGCCCGTATCGGTGGCCTTGCCGCGCCGCATGGCGGCCACGATGCCGAGCGGCAGGCCGATCAGCATGGAGAGCACCATGGCCATCGTGGTCAGCGGCAGGGTAACGGCCATGCGCTCGGCGATCAGCCCGCCAATGGCGACGCGCTGGGTCGCCGACATGCCGAAATCGCCTCGCACCATGCCGGCGATCCAGCCGAAAAAACGCTCATGGGCCGGCGCGTCGAGCCCCATCTGCGTGCGCAGGGCGGCGACGCTGGCCTCGCTGGCATTGATGCCCAGGATGAAGCGGGCCGGATCGCCGGGCAGCAGATCGAGCAGGATGAAGATGACCAGCGCGGCGACGAACAGGGTGGCGGCGAAGGTGACGAGGCGGCGGAGGATGAAAAGGGTCACGGGGAAATCGGGGCGCGGCCGCCCCCCCTCCCAGCCTCCCCCGCAAGGGGGGAGGTGCCGCATCGCGTTTGTGGCGCGCTTCGGCAGCAATCACCGGCCTGGCACCCTCCCCCTTGCGGGGAGGGTTGGGGTGGGGGGATGAGAGCCCGGATACCCGCCCTATTCCACCCAGTGAATATCGCGCAGCACCACGCCCTCGATGGGGGCGTTCTGCCACATGCCGTCGAGCTTGGCGTTCCACACGCCGGTCTGCGCCAGTTCGAACAGGTAGCCGTTGACGGCGTCCTCGGCGATGATGGTCTGGATTTCCTGGGCGATGCGCTGGCGTTCGGCCTCGTCGATCGTGGCATTGAGCGTCTCGTTGAGGGCCTGGACGTCCGGATTGTCATAGCCGAAATAGTAATTGGGATCGGCATAGATGCCAATGTCGAAGGGCTCGACATGCGCGACGATGGTGAGGTCGAAATCCTTGTTGCCGAGCACGTCTTCCAGCCATTGCGCCCATTCCATGTTGATGAGCTCGAGCCTGATGCCCACCTGTGCGAACTGGCTGGCGATGATCTGCCCGGAGAGCCGCGCATAGGCGACGGGCGGCAGTTTCAAGGTGGCGGAAAAGCCGTCGGGATAGCCGGCGTCGGCCAGCAGCGCCCGGGCCGCCTCCGGATCGTAGGGATAGGTTCCGGTCAGGTCGAGATAATAGGGATGGTGGGGCGCGAAATGGGTGCCGATGGGCACGCCATAGCCATAGGTGGCGCCATCGATGATTTCCTGGCGATTGAGGGCGTGGGCCATGGCCTGGCGTACGCGCAGATCACTGAACGGCTCTTTGGCGTTGTTGGTGCCCAGGATGGTTTCGCCTTCGGTCGAGCCCACCAGCACCTTGAATTGCGGATTGTTCTCGAACACGGCCAGGGCTTCGGGGGCGAAATTATTGGTGCCGTCCACATCGCCGGCCAGCAGCGCATTGGTGAGCGTGTCGGTGTCGGAAATGAAGAGATAGGTGGCCTTGGTCAACGCCGGCGCCTCGCCCCAATAGGGCTCGTAGCGTTCGAGGATCACGCGGCTGCCGCGATCCCATTGCACGAAGGCGAAGGGGCCGGTGCCGATCGGCTCGCTGGCATTGTTGTCGGCGCTTTCGGGGGCGACGATGACCGCATCGCCGCGGCCGAGGTTGAACAGGAAGAGGCCGTCGGGTCGCGAGAGCTGGAATTCCACGGTCTGCGGATCGACGACATTGACCGCCGCGATGGGTTCGTAAAGCGCCTTCTGCGCATTGACGCTGTCCTCGGCCAGGATGCGCTCGAAGGTGAACTTCACGTCCTCGGCGTCGAACGAAGTGCCGTCGTGGAAGGTGATCCCCTCATGGAGGGTGAAAGTATAGGTCAGCCCGTCTTCGGCGACCTCCCAGCTTTTCGCGAGGCCCGGCTGCACGGCGCCGTTCTGGTCGATGCGGGTCAGTCCCTCGAAGATGTTCTGGTAGACGACGACGTCGATGGCCTCGGCGGCGCCGGCCGTGGGATCGAGCGCGGGCGGCTCGAGCGCCACGCCGATGCGCACCTCGCTCGATTGCGCCCAGGCGGCGCCAGTGGCCAATATCAGGGCTGCGGCCGCCAAAGCCAGGGGCTTGGTCACGTTCATCGTCTTCTCCTCGAGCCGGGGCGGCACTGCCGCTTTCGGCAAACAGATATAGGCCAGAATGCATTGCGGGCGCACCTGCCCGCAGCGTCAAACTTTTCGCCTATCCCCTGCCCAGGAAGCAAGAATGACCGGGATCGTTCCCACCAGCACGATACACAGCGCCGGCAGGGCCGCCTGGGCGAAAAGGCCGACATTGGCGCGCGAATAGATCAGCGTCGCCAGGGTTTCCACGCCCAGCGGGCGCAGCAGCAGGGTGGCCGGCAATTCCTTGACGATTTCCACGAAGACCAGCATGGCGGCCGAGAGAATGGCGGGCGAGAGCGTCGGCAGGTCGATGCGCAGGAACGTGCGCGTCCGGCTCGCGCCCAGGGCCCGGCTGGCATCCAGCATGGCGCGGCCGCGCTTCCTCATCGCCGCGTCCAGCGTGGAATGGCTGACCGCCAGAAAGCGGATGGCATAGACATAGACGAGGGCGGCCATGGAGCCGGAGAGGATCAGCCCCGGCCGCCAGTCGAACAGGGCCATGGTCATGCGGTTGAACCAGAGATCGGCCTGGCCCAGCGGTTGCAGCAGGCCCAGGGCGAGCACCGTGCCGGGAATGGCATAGCCCAGGGTGGCGAGACGGATGAGGCCCGAGGTTGGCCCCGGCCTTTCGCCCAGCCGTGCGGCCACAAGACCCAGGGCCACGGTGACCACGGCGCCCGCGCCGGCGAGGCTGATCGTGGGACCAAGGGCGTTCAGCATCAGGGCCAGGGTCTCGGGATGGTAGAGACGCACCGAGAGATAGAACAATTCTCCCGCCGGGATGCCGAAGCCGAAAGTGAAGAGCGCGGCGCAGAAGGCCAGGGCCAGGGCGCGGCGCCGGCCGGTCAGGATTTCGCGCGCGGGCGGCACGCGGCTGTCGCGCTGGGCGCTATAGGCGCGGTTCCGCCGGGCGCGCTGCTCGGCGATGATCAGCAGGCCGATGACCAGCACCACGGTGACGGCCAATTGCGCGGCGCCGCCGAAATCGGAGCGGTTGATCCAGGTGGAATAGATGATGGCGGTGATGGAATTGACGCCGAAATATTGCACCGCGCCCAGATCGTTGACCACTTCCATCATCGCCAGCGTCATGCCGACGACGAGCGCGGGCCGCGAAATGGGCAGGACCACGGAAAAGAAGGTGCGTGCGCCATTGGCGCCCAGCGTCCGCGCCGCGATGCTGAGCGAGGTCGACTGCATGAGAAAGAAGGCGCGGCAGGCGACATAGCAATAGGGATAGAGCACCGCCGACAGCACCAGAACCGCCCCCCAATTGCTCTTGATATTGGGGAACCAGTAGTCGCGGATCGTGGTCGCGCCGGTGATGTCGCGGATGAGTGTCTGGATCGGGCCGGTGAAGTCGAGGAATTCGACATAGGCATAGGCGGCCAGATAAGTCGGCACGGCCAGCGGCAGCACCAGCGCCCAGTCGAAGAAGCGCCGCAGCGGAAAATCGTAATGGGTGACGAGCCAGGCCGCGGCGAGGCCCGCCGCGCCGGTGATGAGGCCGACCGAAACCATCAGCAGCCCGGTTTCCCGCAAGGCGGTCGGCAGCATCGTGGCGGTGAGGCCATTGCTGCCCGTGCCCAGCGCGCCGAAAGCGGCGATGGCAAGCCAGATGATGGGCACGCCCACCACGAGCACCAGCACAAGCGGCAGGACCGGCAGGGCAAAAGCCCCGCCGGTCCGCTCAAATCGTCTCTGTGTGGTGCCGACTGCTATGCCGAAAACTCCACTCGGTTCTAGGACGCTACATGCGCTGGATGGTCCGCGCCATTGCCCACTCACCCCCTTCACGGATCGTCACCCTCGGGCTTGACCCGAGGGGTCTTCACGTGGGGCGGATCCGGCAAGAACCCTCGGGTCAAGCCCGAGGGTGACGAGCGGTGGGTGGAGAACAGATAGATGAATTCTCAACCCAGCGATGCCCTTCCCCCCTCGGGGAAGGTTGCAGCATCGCCCTAGTTCTGCGCGCCTTCGTCGAACTTCAGCTCGTCCACCAATTGCGCGGCGAGGGCGCGGTTGGCGGCAACTTCGGTCAGCGGCACGTCGGAGGCCTTCAGTTCGCCCCAGCTCGCCACCAGCTCGTTGATCGGGGCGCCCGGCACCACGGGGAATTCGTAATTGGTGTCGGCATAGATCGACTGCGCCTCGTCCGAGAGCAGGAAGGCGATCAGCGCATTGGCGTTCTCGGCATTGGGCGCATGCTTGGCGATGAAGCCGCCGGCCACGTTCACCTGGGTGCCTTCGCCCTCGGCGTCGGGATAGATGATGCGGGCGGAATTGGCCCAGTCCTTCTGCTCCGGCTCGGCTTCGTTGTTGAGCATCGCACCCATGTAATAGGTGTTGACGATGGCCAGGTCGCACGAGCCTTCGAGAATGTTCTTGACCTGCTGGCGGTCATTGCCGGTGGGCGGGAAGGCCAGGTTGTCGCGCACGCCGGCCAGCCATTCGCGGGCCTTTTCCTCGCCGTTGACGGCGATGTAATGGGCGATGAGGCCGATATTGTAGGCATGGGTGCCGGTGCGGGTGCAGATGCGGCCCTTCCACTCGTCCGAGGCCAGGTCCTCATAGGTCAGCGCGGTGGCGTCGACCCGGTCCTTGGAGACGTAGAAGACGCGGCTGCGCAGCGACAGAGCGGTCCAGTTGGCATCGTCGTCGCGGAACGCTTCCGGCACGCGCTCTTCGAGCGCGGGCGTGGTGATCGGCTGGGTCAGGCCCTTTTCCTCGGCGCTGACCAGGTTGCCTATATCCACGGTGAGCACGACATCGGCCGGCGAGAGCTCACCCTCGGCTTCGACGCGGTCCAGCAGGCCATCGCCGGCATAGAGCACATTGGCGGTGATGCCGGTCTCGGCGGTGAATTTGTCCAGCAGCGGCTGGAGCAGGCTCTGCTCGCGATAGCTGTAGATATTGACCTCGCCGCTCTGGGCGAAGGCGGGTGCGGCAACGCCGCACAGAATGGTGGTGGCCAGAAGGGCACCGAAAATGTGCGCAGTCTTGGTCATCTGTTTCTCCTGCATCGGGGGTCAAGGGCCCGTGTGACGGCCGCTTAATGGCGGGCGCTGGAGATAAAGTCAATAAAGCCAATAAAAACAAATGCTTATAGGCTAGAACCGTTCAAAACTGGATGGCGATATTCCAGTATTTTCAGCCTATTAGCTGACTTGGAAAATCTTATTTTTCTTCCGGCTGCCGCAGCGCCGGCCGCTCGTCCACGAGGTCGGCGGGGATTTTGAGCGTGAACAGCAGGCCCTCGGCCCCGGCCGGATCGACCGAAAGCGAGACGGCATTGACCGCCAGCAGCGAGCGGGTCAGCGCCAGCCCGACGCTGGAACGGATCGGCGTCAGCACCTGTCCGTCGCGGTCCACTCCGTCGCGGAAGACCACGAAGCGCTCCGCCATGTCCACCGCATGGACGGAACTGTCGCGCACATGGATGGCGATGGCGCCGTCATCGAGCCGCTGGGCCGAGATGATCACCGCTCCACCCATGGGCGTCTGGTCGATGGCGCTGGCCAGCAGGTTCAGCACCGCCTGCGCCAGCGATGCGCGGTCGGCGGTGACGCGCGGCAGGCTTTCGGAAATGGCATTGCGCACGATGACGCGCCCGGCATTGGCCTGGTCGCGGATGCGCAGCACGCAGTTTTCCAAAAGGTCGGTCAGGTCGAGGCTGGCCCGCTGCGGTAGGTAGCGCCCGTCCCGCAGGCGCGCATAATCGTCGAGCTCGTCCACCAGGGCGGCGATTTCGCGCCCGGCGCGGGCGATGTCCTCGGCATAGCCCTCATAGCGCTCATTGCCGAGCGCGCCGAAGGCCCTGGACTGGATGAGATCGGAAAAGCCCACAATGGTGTTGAGCGGGCGCCGGACCCCGCGGCTGATGCGCGCCAACAGGGCCGGATCGATATCCGACGGGCCGCCGATCCGCGCCGGCGGCGCGGTCTCGCGCGCATGCACGAAGCCGAAATAGCCGCTGACCACCCCGGCCTGTCCCAGCGCGAAGAGCAGGATATCGGCGCGTCCATCGGCCGAGCGCAGCGGCAGGCTGGGCCGGGCCGTTTCGGCAAAGCGGGCGGGCCGCTCGAGAAAGGCCTTGAGCGCCAGCACGTCGTCGGCGCCCACCAGGGCCGAAATCGGCTTGCCGATCATCGGCTTGCCGCCGCCGAGATGGGCGACAGCCATTGCGCTGGCCGTGCTGACCGCGCCCGACCGATTGGTCTCGAAAAAGCCGTCGCCCCGCAGATCGGCGAAGCTCTGGGCGAAGGCGCGCACCGCCTCCTCATGGCCCGTCCGCACTTCGGTGGTGCTGGCCGAGAGCATCAGGGCCGGGCGCCCCTGCCAGGAAATGGATTGCAGCCGCGCGGTGACCGGCACCAGCGTGCCGTCGCGCTGCACCAGATGGTTGACCGGCCCGGCCTCGTGCCCGTCTTCGCCCGTGGCGGGGAACACGGCGGCAAGCCCCGCCTCGCGCAGGCTTTCCGCCGAATCGTAGCCCACCATTTCGGTAATGGCGCGATTGGCGAACAGCACCTGCTGGTCGCGGAACACCAATATGCCCAGCGGCAGGCGATTGAGCACCAGCGTCTCGCCGCCCAGATTGATCAGCGCACCGGGCGCGTTGTTCGCGGGCTGCGGGGGCGGCACCACGATATCGGCTTTCGGCGGGCCGCGTTCGCCGACGCGGTCGGAAAGGATGCGCGACAGCTCGTCGAAATTATAGCGCGAGACCCGCTCCACCGCCTCGGCATCGGGCTGGACCGGAGGCAGGGCCTCACCCGCCGCCGGGCCATCGCTATCGGCGGCCTCGGACTCGATTGCCTCAGGCGGAGGCGGGAAGTCGTCGGCCTCCTCGTCGTGTTCGTCCGCGTCTTCGACCAATGGCGCGGAGAAGCCGCGGCCGGT
>Ga0160493_100344_pt1 | contig 11995 bp, 10 predicted proteins | sample DID2MG_2_FD_108262 | JGI IMG/M metagenome (GOLD analysis project Ga0160493, IMG submission 108262) | Enriched soil microbial communities from UW Madison campus, WI, USA - DID2878_E24_FP2 MG | ecosystem: Environmental > Terrestrial > Soil > Unclassified | place: USA: Madison, Wisconsin | collected... | reverse complement strand
TCGGGCAGCGGCGCGGAGCGAATGGCCCCATCCTCGCCGCGGCTCACCCAGACGCGTTTTTCCTGCGCTTCGATCATGGTGTCGCCATCGCGCCGCACCACATGCCGCACGCCGAAACTGGAGCGGCCCAGCTCGGTGATGGCGCTCCCGATTTCGATGACGTCGCCGAAGCTCGACGGCCTGATGAAGCGGGCGCCGGTATCGACCATGGGAATGCCGGCAATGCCGTAATGATCGAGCCAATTGCGCTTGTGCATGGCAAAGGCGGCCGAGAGCAGCGCGGCGCTGGCATTGTCGAAGAAGCGGAAATAATTGGGATAGTAGACGATGCCGGCCGGGTCGCAATCGCCGAACTGGATTTCGACCCTGGTGGTGTTTGTGAACATGACGGCTCCTATTTGGCGGCCATGCGCAGCGCGCCGTCGAGCCGCACCACTTCGCCGTTGAGATAATCGTTTTCGACCATGGCCCGAACCAGGGCCGCGAACTCGGATGGCTTGCCGAGACGGGCCGGATTGGGGATCGACGCCGCCAATCCGTCCTGTACGTCCTGCGGCAATTCGGCGAGCAGCGGGGTGAGGAACAGGCCCGGCGCGATGGCCAGGACGCGAATGCCGAAGCGGGCGAATTCGCGGGCGGCCGGCAGGGTCAGCGCCACGATCCCGCCCTTGGACGCCGCATAGGCGGCCTGGCCGATCTGCCCGTCGAAAGCCGCCACGGACGCCGTGGAGATGATGACGCCGCGCTGGCCATTGGCGTCCGGCTCGGCCAGCGACATGGCATGGGCGCAGAGCCGCATCATGTTGAAGCTGCCGACCAGATTGACATTGACGACGCGGGAAAAGGCATCGAGCGGCATGGGGCCATCGCGCCCGACAATGCGCGCGGCCGTACCGATGCCGGCGCAATTGACCAGGACCGATGGCGCGCCCATGGCTTCAACAGCCGCTTTCACCGCCGCCTCGGCGCTATCGGCACTCGACACATCGACCGGGAAGAATTTCCCATCGAGCGTAGCGGCAATTGCTTCGCCCTTTTCCGCGTCGCGGTCGAAGATCGCCGCGCGGGCTCCCGCCTCCACCAGAGCCCGCGCGGTCTCGGCGCCCAGCCCGGAGGCGGCGCCGGTGACGAAGACTGTGCTGCCGGAAATATCCATCACGCGGCCTCGGGATTTTCGATGAGCAGGGCAATGCCCTGCCCGCCGCCGATACAGGCCGAGGCAATGCCGTAGCGCGAGCCGGAGCGCCTGAGCTCCAGCGCCAAGGTCAGGCCGAGACGGATGCCGGTCACGCCCAGCGGATGGCCGATGGCGATGGCGCCGCCGTTCACGTTGAGCTTTTCCTCGTCGAGCCCGAGCTCATCGACGCAGGCTAGGACCTGCGCGCCGAAGGCTTCGTTGATCTCGATGCGGTCGATCTGGTCGAGCCGCATGCCGGCAATTTCGAGCACCGCGCGGATGGCGGGCGCCGGCCCGATCCCCATGATCTGCGGCGGCACGCCCATTGCAGCACTGGCCAAAATCCGCGCCAAAGGCTCGTGGCCATTGGCCTTCGCATAGGCGGAGGACGCCACCAGAACGGCCCCTGCCCCATCGACGATGGCCGAGGAATTGCCACCCGTCTGCACGCCGCCAAAGGCCGGACGGAGCTTGGCCAGGACCTCATAGGGCGAGGAGCGGATATGGCTGTCTTTATCGACGCTTTCCACCCCGCGCGGCAGCTTTATGCCCCGTTTATCAAGGGTTTCGACCTCGAAAATCTCGCTGGTCACCGCCACGATTTCCTCGGCCAGAACGCCCTTGTCCCGCGCGGCAACGGCCCGTGCGAAGCTGCGCTCGGCGAAGCGATCCACCCGCTCCCGCGGGATATCGTACTGTTTTGCCAGGTTCTCGGCGGTGTCGCCCATATTGACGCAGCCGGCGGGGTCATAAAGCGCTTCCCAGAGGAAATCCTTGAACTCCACCTTGCCCATGGCAAAGCCGTTGCGATGGGTATAGGCGGCGATGGGATTGCGGCTCATGCTCTCGCAACCTGCGCCCAAGGCCAGATCCACCCGACCGAGCGACACGCTGTCGGCGGCCTGGGCGATCACCTCAAGCCCGGTGCCGCAGATGCGCTGCACCAGATGGGCCGGAGCCTCGATGGGCGCGCCGGCATAGAGCCCGATATGGCGCGGGGTGACATAGGCATCGAACGAGGCCTGGGCCATGGAGCCGGCAATAGTATGGCCGATATCGGCCGCTTTCACGCCGGTTTTTTCGATGGCCGCGCGGGCCGCCTTGATGCCGAGATCGATGGGCGAAATCTCGGCGAAGGCGCCGCGATAATCGATGAAGGGCGTGCGGGCGCCGCCCAGCAAATAGGCGTCGTCGAAGGTGAGCCGAAGGCCTTTGCTCATGGGTTATGCGCCTTTCCTGGGGCAGAGAATGATGTCGGGGCCGGGCGTTTCGGCATAGAGCGCCTCGACCAGATGCGGGCGGCAGGTGCGCACGGCGCGCTGGTTGATCGATCCCTTGTCGGTGACCTCACCTTTGTCGATATCGGGCAATTCGGCCATGATCAGCGCCCGGGCGACATGGTTGGAACTGCCGGTGGCCTTGCCCGCCAAGATGGCAAGGCTTTCGGCGAATTTCTGCCTGACCACGGGATGGGCGACCACGATGGCGGGATCGGTACCGGGGGGCAGCCCGGCCTGGCGGGCGCAGGCCTCCAGATCGGGGAAAATCATGGCGCCGATATAGTTTAGATCGAGCCCGGTCAGCACCACGTCGCGGATCAAGGGGGCGCAGGCCCCGATCACGCCGGCGCGGACGGCGACGAAATTGACCCAGGTGCCGGTCGAGAGCTTGAAATCCTCGGTGACGCGGCCATCGAAGACGAGGCCCTTGCCGAGATCGTCCGGATCGGCATAGCGCACGGCGTCGCCGATCCTGTAAAAGCCTTCTTCGTCAAAGGCTTCGGCCGTCTTTTCGGCATCGCGCCAATAGCCCGGCGTGACGTTGGGACCCTTGAGGCGCAGCTCGGTCTTGTCGCCATTGGGCACCAGCTTCACCGCCATGCCGGCGGCGGGCAGGCCGATATGGCCGGCCTGTTCCACCGGCCAGGTGGTGGTGAAGGCGAAGGGCGCGGTTTCGGTGGAGCCATAGCCGGTGATGATCATGACGCGCTGGCCGGTCTCCTGGCGGGCGGCATGGTCGAGCCCGTCGAAGACGTGCTGGGCCAGGCCCGCGCCGGCATATTGCAGCAGTTTCAGGCGGGCGAAGAGATTGCGCCGGGCCTCGGGATGATCCTCGAAGGCGGCGACGAGGAATTCATAAGCCTTTGGCACATTTGTGAAAAATGTCGGCTGTACCGTGGCGAGATTTTCCAGCGTACGGCCGAACCGCGCCGGGGTGGGCTGGCCGTCGTCGATATAGAAGGAGCCGCCATTATAGATGGCGATGCCGGTATTGTGGCTGCCGCCGGCGACGTGATTCCAGGGCATCCAATCGAGCAGGACCGGCGGCTCGTCGGCCAGGAAAGCCAGGGCGGTGCGGATCATTTCCTGGTTGCAGGCCATCATGCGGTTGGTGGTGATGACGCCCTTGGGCAGGCCGGTCGAGCCGGAGGTGAAGAGGATCTTTGCGACGGTGTCCGGAGTGATGGCGGCATGCGCCTCGGCCACGGCGGGGGTGACCGGCGTTTGCAAAAGATCTGCGAAAACATGGACTTGCCGGCCGGAAACGGGATTGGTGCGGACGATGAGCGGCACATCGGCGCCGAAGGTGGCCTCGGTGGCGGGGGCGAATCTGGCGCCGTCGCTGGCATAGACGAGGCCGGGGGTGAGCAGGCCCGCAATATGTTTGAGCTTGCCGTAATCGGTGGAGACCAGCGAATAAGCCGGAGAGATGGGCGCATAGGGGATGCCGACCCAGATGGCGGCCATGCCGAGCAGGAAATGCTCAACCTCGTTGCCCGAGATGATCATCAGCGGGCGCTCGACGGAAAGACCAGCGTTCAGAAGGGCTTGCGCCAGCGGCGGAATGGATTTCAGCACCTGGGCGAAGCTCAGTTCGCGCCAGCCATCCCCCTCGCGGTCGGCGATCAGCACGGCATCGGGCGTCTTGTGCGCCCAGCTTTCCAGGGCATCGACAATCGAGCGCGGATAGGCTCCCAGCGCCTCGACCGAGCGGATGATCGTGGTGCTGTCGGCGCGGTTTTCCGCCGCCGCAGCCATGTTGCCCAGCCGCACGGGGCGGATGGGCGTCGCAGATAAATCCATGAGTTCCTCCCTCACGGATATAGTTATGTCGTATAACTATTATCTGCGCAAGAGGGGCTGTCGAATGTCAGCAGACTGTTGACGTTGAACCGCCGCACAGCGCGAAAAGGGGAAAATCAGGCGCGATAACCGATATCGATGGTCGCCCGCCCCTCGCTCAGCCGGGAAACGCAGGCGCACATGCGGTGATTTTCCGCCTTTTCGTCGGCGCTGAGAAAAACGTCGCGATGATCGATCTCGGCGTCCCGCTCCAGCACCTTGACGGCACAGAGACCGCATTCGCCGCGCTGGCAATCGTAGATCATGTCGACGCCGGCGCCGAGCAGGGCTTCGAGCAGGGTCTGATCGGGACGGACGGGCACGGAAATATCGCGATTGAGCACATCGACCACGAAGGGCTTTTCGGCGAAGAGGCCGCTATCGCCGAAGACCTCGTAGCGCAACCGGCTGATCGGGCGACCGGCGGCGACCCAGGCCGCCTTGGCGGCTTCGAGCATGCCGATGGGACCGCAGAGATAGCATTCGGCATCGGCCGGCAGGGCGGCGAATTCGGCGGCGAGATCGACATGGTCCCCGGCCGCATTGTCGCGCAGCACCAGCCGGTCGCCGAGCAGGGCCTGCAAGTCGTCGGCGAAGGCCATGAGGGCGCGGGAGCGGGCGGCATAGACCAGGCGCAGGGAGGCGCCGCGCGCCGCCAGGGCCCGGGCCATGCCATAGATGGGGGTGATGCCGATGCCGCCGGCAAGGAGGAGATAATGGGGGGCGCGCCAGCTCAGTTCGAAGCGGTTTTCCGGCAGGGTGAGGCGGACCGGCTGGCCGGGCTCGAGCGCCCACATGAACCGGGAGCCGCCACGGCTTTGCGGATGCAGCTTCACGGCCACGGCGATCTGGCCGGGCGGCGCCGGAATGGTGGTATAGGTGCGATTGGCGGGCTGGCCATTGATCTCGACGCGGAAATTGCTGTGCGCGCCGGGATCGAAGCGCGGCACGGCGCCGTCCACGGCAAAGGCGATATAGCGGACGTCCTCGGCGATCTGACGGGTTTCGGCGACGATTGCATCGCGCCATTCGACACGGTTGCGCATGGGGTTTTTCCTCTCTTGCGATGGGGTGGCGTCGACTTCCTCCTCGACACACCCCGCATCTTGCCGACCATCCGCTCGTCACCCTCGGGCTTGGCCCGAGGGGTCCGTGCTTGAATGCGGCCCTTGGAAAGAGCCCTCGGGTCAAGCCCGAGGGTGACGATCTGTGTGTGGGTCAGCCCCGAAAATGGCGATCTGTGGCTAGGATGGGCAGGCGCGCGGGTAAGCGCCGTCCCTAGCCCACGACCAGCGACAAAGCCGGGACCCGGCGGATGAGGCTCCTGTCCTCATCCAGGACGAATTCGAGGTTTTGCCGGGCTAGCCTGGCATGTTCGCGGGCCAGGGCCTCGGCGCGGGCGCCTTCGCGCAGTTCGATGGCGTTGACCATGGCCTTGTGCTGGGCCTGGGCGCCGTAGAGCGAGCGGCGAAAGGCCATGACATCGGCCTGCTTGTGCAGGAAGGCGCTGGGCGAGGCGAAGGGCAGGCTGGTGACCCGCTCGATCTCGCGGCGAATGGTCTGGCTGGCGAGACCCCAGAGCTTTTCGTGGAAGGCGGCATTGAGATCGACATAGCGGTCGAAATCCATCTGCTCGACCTCGCCCTGCTGGGCCTGGTCGAGCTCGACGAGGAGCCGATGCAATTCGCCCATTCGCGCCGGAGCGACGCCGCGCTCGGCGGCGAGGCGCAGGGCCATGCCTTCGAGTACGCCGCGCAATTCGATGGCGTCGATGACATCCTCGCGGGTGAAGCTGCGCACGGCATAGCCGCCCGAGGGAATGGTTTCGACCAGCCCCTCCTGCTCCAGCCGCGCCAGGGCGGCGCGCAGGGGCGTGCGGGAAATGCCCAGCTTTTCGGCCAGGGCCACCTCGGAAAGGCGGGAGCCGGCGCGAATCTCGCCGGACACCACCAGGTCGCGCACGCCCATCAGGGCGCGCTGCGATTGCATGGCGCGGTCGGTCTTTTCCATCATTCGGCCGCCTGCTGCATGGCGTTTTCCTCCGCGATCATCCGGTCGATCAGCCGCCGCGCCCACATCGAGCCGGCATCGATATTGAGATTGTAGATGACGTGATCGGGATTGGCATCGATGGCTTTTTGCTGGGCCTCGAGAATGTGCTCGTCCTCGCGGAAGATCGAGGAGACGCCTTCGCGCAGATTATGGGTGCGGGCCTGCTCGTCGATTTTGTAATTGCGGGCAAAGGCCCAGAAATAATGGCAGGTCTTGTCGGTTTCGGGCGTCATGGTGTTGAGCACGAAGCCGTTGACGCCCTGGCTGCGATCCCCCTCGGGAGCGCCGGTGCCGGCGGGGGCGACGCCGACATCGATGGCGATGGTCGCGGGCGCCTGGAAATTGATGATCTGCCAGCGATCGACATTGCCGGGCTTGCCCAATTGGCTGCGCCAGAAGGGCGGCGCGTCGATATCGAGCATCCAGCGGGTGATGGTGGCGGTGCTGTCGGTATGGGTGGCCTCGAACGGGGCCTCGGCCACGGCGCGATTGCCGATGGAGGAGCCGTGCACATAGGTTTCGTGGGTCAAATCCATGAGATTGTCGACCACGAGGCGATAATCGCATTTGGCGTGGATATATTTGCCATCGGCCGCCCATGCCGGATCGTCGTTCCAGTGCAGGTCGGGCACGAGGGCCGGATCGGCCAGGGCCGGATCGCCCATCCACAGCCAGATGAATCGATGCCGCTCGACCAGGGGATAGGATTTCACACAAGCCGAGGGATTTATGGTGTCCTGGGACGGCATGTATACACATCGGCCGGTATCGTCATATTCCAGCCCATGATAGCCGCAGATGACATTGTCGCCGTGCAGCTCGCCCATGGAGAGCGGCAAGAGGCGATGCCAGCAGGCATCGGCCAGCGCAATGGCCGAGCCATCCTGCTTGCGATACGGCACAACCGGCTTGTTGCAGATGGTGCGCGGCAGCAGCGCGCGCTTGACCTCGACATCCCAGGCCGCGGCATACCAGGCATTCATCGGAAAGGTGGGGCCAGCCATTTTCCGTATTCCTCCTCTAGGGTCCTCGCCGCTAATGAATACCAGTTGTATACATTTTGCAAGATTGTCGTTGCCAAGGCTTTCGGCTTGGGTATCAGTGCCGTCACAATCAGGAGGATCGCTATCCATGTCAGTCGCCAAGCCACCCTATCGCGCCGATGTCGTCGGCTCGTTCCTGCGCCCCGATTCCATCAAGGCGGCCCGCAAGGCGCGCGCCGAAGGCAAGATGGGCGAAGACGAAATCAAGGCCATCGAGGACGCGGCGATCATCGACGTCATCCGCATGCAGGAAGATGCCGGGCTGAAGGCGGTGACCGACGGCGAATTCCGCCGGGCCTGGTGGCATTTCGACTTCATGGGCATGCTCAACGGGCTGGATATCATCCAGCGCGAGGGCGGCGGCATCCAGTTCCACGGCGTCCATACCAAGCAGGACGTGCCGGTGATCAATGACAGGCTGAGCTTCCCCGCCGACCACCCGATGCTGGAGCATTTCAAGTTCGTGGCCGCCAATAGTAAGGTGACGCCGAAAATCTCCATTCCAGGCCCCAGCGCCATTCACTTCCGCATCGCCGACGACGACATCGCGGTCAAGGAATACAAGCACGATGCCGAGGCCTATTTCGAGGCGATCACCGCCACCTATAGAGACGCCGTGAAGGCCTTCTACGCTGCCGGCTGCCGCTATCTGCAGATGGACGACATCTTCTTCGCCTATCTCTGCGATCCGAAAATCCGCGCCGAGCGCAAGGCAAAGGGCGAGGACCCCGATTGGCTGATCGGCCGCTATGCCAGGATGATGCATGACGCCATTGCCGATCGGCCCGAGGACATGCTGATCGGCATGCATATGTGCCGGGGCAATTTCAAATCCACCTGGGTGGCCGAAGGCGCCTATGACCCGGCGGCGGACGCCATTTTCAACCAGACCGATGTCGATATCTATTTCATGGAATACGACACCGACCGCGCCGGCGGGCTGGAGCCGCTGCGGCTCCTGCCCAAGGGGAAGAAGCGCGTGCTGCCCGGCTTCATCACCACCAAGACGGCTGAACTGGAAGACCTGGACGATCTCAAGCGCAAATTCGATGCGGCCAGCCAATATGCCGATCTCGACCAGCTCGGCATCGCCCCGCAATGCGGCTTCGCCTCGACCGAGGAAGGCAACGACCTCAGCATGGACGACCAGCGCAGGAAGCTGGACCTCGTGGTGAAGACGGCAGAGACGATCTGGGGCGGGGTGTAGGGCTGGGCGAGCGCGTTGCCCCGGCAGATGCAGAAGCGCACCTCCCCCTTAACGGGGGAGGATGGGAGGGGGTGCGGGAGCCCGGATGATGTGGCTCTCTCCCCCCTCCCCAGCCCTCCCCGCAAGGGGGAGGGTGTATGCCGGCATATGACACGCAAATACGGCCCCAAGCTGGATGCGGCACCTCCCCTCCAGGGAGGGTACTTGCGGCGCACCAGTGCGTGAATTTCACGATGTCATCCCCGCGAAAGCGGGGACCTCCGTTATCGAGATAGAGGCCGCAAATAGAGGTTCCCGCTTTCGCGGGAATGATGCCGTGGAGGGTGGAAGCGCCCAAAGCAAATATGCCCTCTCAAGGGGGAGGGGGCGACGGCGCTGATAGCGCTGCTTTTAATGCCGCCACTTTCTCGCGGCTGGTGGCCCTGCGACTGGCACTATCGAAACCCAGTCGAATGGCCGGCGGGCTGGCCGGTGGGGCCGCGATGCCGCAGGAGGCATGGAGGGCCGGGAGCGGTACGCGGGCCAGGAGGGCGGGAGCCGTCCCGGCATCGATGCCGGAACCGGCCATGATGGCGATGCGGCCGGCGGCGATGCGGTGGGCCAAAGCGAGCTGGTCGATACCCTGGGGGGCGGTGCGGGCGCGGCCGGCGGTGAGGATGGTGTCGAAGCCCAATGCGATGGCTTGTTCCACCGCTTCTGCCATGTCGGGCACGAGGTCGATGGCGCGATGCAGGGTTCGCTTGAGGCCGGCGGCGGCCTTGGCGAGGATGTCCAGGGTTTCGAGATCGAGGCGGCCATCAGGCCGGCTGGCGCCAAGCACCACGCCTTCGAGGCCGGCCTGGCGCACGGCTTCGATGTCGGCCAGCATGGCGGCAAGATCGCTTTCGGAAAAGACGAAATCGCCGGGGCGCGGGCGGATCATGACGCGGACCGGCACATTGGCGTGGCTGGCGAGGGCGATGAGCCCGGGGGTCGGCGTGAGGCCGCCCAGTTCGAGCACCGAGCAGAGTTCGACCCGATCGGCGCCGCCTTCGATGGCCGCTTCCAGCCCGGCGGCGTCATCGACGCAAATTTCGAGGAGGGTCATGTATCGCCCTCCGAAAAGCCGAGGGCGGCGGCGCCGAGCAGGCCGGCATCGACGGTCAATTGCGCGGGGACCACGAGGGGACGGTCGATCCGGCGCAGGATGCCGGCGCGCACGGCCCTGTCGAGCCGGGCGATGAGCGGGGCGCTGTTGCCCAGCCCGCCGCCGACCGGGACGATATCGGGGCCGATGAGATTGACCACCAGCGCCAGGGGCCGGGCGACGAGCTCGACATAGAGATCGATGGTCGCGGCGGCGGCGGGATCGCCCGCGGTCCAGTGTTCGACGATGGCGGTGCTGGGCGAAGCCGCGCCATGGATATGCCGGTGCAGCTTTTCGAGGCCGCGGGCGCCGCCGATGGTATCGAGGCAGCCATGAAGGCCGCAGCCGCAGGGGAAAGGCGGCAGCTCGTGCGGCGGGGCGGCGGTCCGGGTGGCGACGATGGTGCCGTGGCCCCATTCGCCGGAGAGGCCCCCTGCCCCGCGGAATAGCTTGCCCTCGGCGACGATGCCGCCGCCGACGCCGGTGCCCAGAATGGCGCCGAAGACGGTGCGGTGGCCCCGGCCGGCGCCGGCATGGGCCTCGGCGAGGGCAAAGCAATCGGCATCATTGGCGATGAGCACCGGGCGGGCGAGCGCGGCGCCCAGATCGGCGGCGAGGTTGCGGCCATGGATGCAGGGGATATTGGCGACGGTGACATAGCCGGACTCGGGATCGACCACGCCGGTGACCGAAATGGCGATGGGCGCGCCGGCCGGGGCGCCGCCCTTGTCCACCAGGCCGGCAATGGCGGCGGTGAAGGCGAAAAAATCGTCGCGGGGCGTGGGGACGCGGCCCAGATCGCGGAGGCTTTGCGGGCCCTCGGCCAGGGCGGCCTTGATATGGGTGCCGCCGATATCGAAACAGGTGATCATATGAGGCCCTTCCACCGGCATTTAGGCCGGGAGAGAGGCCGCGATCAAGCCGGGATCAGCGGGCGGCCCAGAGCAGGCCGCGCTTGAGGATGGTGCGAATCTGGGGGATGGCCAATTCGTCGGCAGTGTGGCCGAGCGAGGAATAGAAGACGCGGCCCTTGTCGTGATTGGTGGTGAAGACCACGGGCATGACCACGTCCTTGCGCCAGGGGTGGAACTCGCCGGAAAAGGTGGTGGTGGCGAGCACTTCGACGGCGGGATCGTAATTGAGATAATATTGCTCGGAAATGTGCTCGAAGCTCTCTATGCCGGCCATGATGGGATGGTCGGGGCGGGAGATATCGACCCTGTAGGTGATGATATTGCCCGGATGCTGCACCCAATAGCAACTGGCGGCATAGCGGAAGGGGACGCTGGCGCGGAAGCTGGTGGCCAGGCCCATATGATAGCCGGCAAGGCCGGTGCCGGCGCGGATGGCGGCGATGAGATTGGCCATCTTTTCGGGGGCGAGCGTGCCGTCGGTGATGACCGGCACGACGAGGTCGTTGTCGCCGACATCGTCGGCGCCGAGGGCATCGTAATCGGGGGTGATGGTGACGGAAAAGCCTTCTTCCTCCAGGAGGTCGCCGACGACATTGGCGCCGCGTTCGGGGGTGTGCAATTCCATGCCGCCCCAGACGATGAGGGCTTTTTTGTTGGTCATCCAGAACTTCTCCATCAAATTCAACCAGCCAAAGGCCCCCTCACCCGCCGCTTCGCGGCGACCTCTCCCCCAAAGGGAGAGGTGTCGCTCCGCGACTTCGGCACCCGGCCATCCGACGCCCCTAGAGCCCCAATCCTACCGGTTCGGTGCGGTGTACGCCCTTGGGCAGGAAGGGGAAGACGGCTTCGAGGCCCAGCAATTTCGCAGCCAAATGCACCACCGAGAGCCACATTTCGGTGCCCTGCAGGCCCGGTTGCTGGCCATCGGCGAAGGCGAAACCCTCTCCGTCCACCCAGCGCTCGCCGGCGCGGGCGATGAGCTGGCGGGCGATTTCCTCGGCTTCGGCGCGGCGATGATCGGTATCGGCGAGGCAGAGCCAGAGCGGGTGGATGGTATCGAGCAGATTGCAGGCCGTATAGGTCGGGCCGGAAAAGCCGCCATGATTGCGATGGTTGAGCAGCACCGAATCCACGGCCCGCTCGGGGCGCGGCACTGCGACGCCGAACTGGGCATAGGTGCCGCGCGTCAGCCGGTAGAAGCCATTGACCGGCTGCAGCAGGCCCTCTTCGCGCGTCGGCTTGCCCCAGAGGCCGCTGGAGCGATCCTGATGCAGAGCGAGCCAGCCGAACAGCGTGTCGCGGGCATCGCCGGAGGTGAAATAGCGGGCGTTGAAATAGAGCGCGGTGCCAATGG
>Ga0160493_100343_pt1 | contig 12042 bp, 14 predicted proteins | sample DID2MG_2_FD_108262 | JGI IMG/M metagenome (GOLD analysis project Ga0160493, IMG submission 108262) | Enriched soil microbial communities from UW Madison campus, WI, USA - DID2878_E24_FP2 MG | ecosystem: Environmental > Terrestrial > Soil > Unclassified | place: USA: Madison, Wisconsin | collected... | reverse complement strand
CCAGCAGGACAGCTTCCTGCCGGTGATGGAAGACGGCACCGTCGTGCTGGTCGGCGCCACCACCGAGAACCCGTCCTTCGAGCTCAATGCCGCCTTGTTGTCGCGCAGCCAGGTGCTGCGGTTCGAGTCGCTCGGCCGCGACGATCTGGAAAAGCTGCTCGAGCGGGCCGAGACCCTGTTGGGGGCCGGATTGCCGCTGGCGGACGAGGCGCGCGAGACGCTGCTGGGCCTCGCCGATGGCGATGGACGGGCGCTTCTCGGCCTGGTGGAGGAGATTCTCGCGTCAGTGCAGGAAAACGAGACGCTCGACGCTAACAGTCTGCTAACAATTGTGCAGCGCCGGGCGCCGATTTACGACAAGGCGCAGGACGGCCATTACAACCTCATTTCCGCCCTGCACAAGACCATTCGCGGCTCCGATCCGGATGCGGCGCTCTACTATTTCGCGCGCATGCTGGATGCCGGCGAAGACCCGCTTTTTCTTGCTAGGCGCTTGATTCGTATGGCTTCCGAGGACATCGGCCTGGCCGATCCGCAGGCCCTGCAACTGGCCATTGCCGGCCGCGACGCCTATCAGATGCTCGGCTCGCCCGAGGGGGAATTGTCCCTCGCTCAGGTCGTGGTCTATCTCGCCCTCGCGCCCAAGTCCAACGCCGTCTACACCGCCTATAAGGCCGCCGTTTCCGTTGCGAAATCAACAGGTTCGCCCATGCCGCCCATGGTCATCCTCAACGCCCCAACCAAGATGATGAAGGGCCAGGGCTATGGGGAAGGCTATATCTACGACCACGACACGCCCGAAGCCTTTTCCGGCCAGGAATATTTCCCCGAAAAGATCGGGCGGCAGGATTTCTATCACCCGGTGGAACGCGGCTTCGAGCGCGATCTGCGCAAGCGCATGGACTATTTCGCACGGCTGCGCGCCGCAAAACGCGCAACGGATTCAGAGGATTAGGCGATGCAGGCATTCCTGTTGGTCGGCGCGGGGCGCGCGATTGGCGCCATGGCGCGCCACGGCATGGCGGTGCTGGTCGGCCGGGTCTGGACCGGGGGCTTTCCGCTGGCAACCCTGCTGGTCAACGCGCTCGGCTCGGTTCTGATGGGCGTGCTGATCGGGGTCCTGGCGCGGACGCTGCCGCAAATGGGCAATGATATCAGGCTTTTCGTGGCCGTCGGCATCCTGGGGGGCTTCACCACCTTCTCGTCCTTTTCGCTCGATAGCATCGTCCTGATCGAGCGCGGCGAACTGGCGCAAGCTTTCCTCTACATCGCCTTGTCGGTTGTGATTTGCCTTGCCGGCCTATATCTCGGGCTCCTGGTAACCAGAGGCGGTGCGGCATGAGTGGCGTTCAACATCGGGAAGTATCGGCGGACGATGACGGCATGCGGCTGGATCGCTGGTTTGCCCGGCATTTTCCCCAGCTCGGCTTTGCCCGGCTGCAAAAGCTGATCCGCAATGGCGAAGTCAAGGTCGACAAGGCGAAGGTGCAGACCAGCACCCGGCTGACCGAAGGGCAGACTGTCCGCATTCCGCCGATCGACGATCCCGACACGGTGCGGCCCTTCCGCGTGAACGAGGAGGACGTGCGGTTCCTCAAGGATCTGATCCTTTACGAGGACGACGATCTCTATGTCTTCAACAAGCCGCATGGCCTGGCGGTCCAGGGCGGCAGCGGCACCACGCGCCATATGGATGGGCTGCTGAAAAACCTGCCGAACAAGCAGGGCGAGGCGCCGCGGCTGGTGCATAGGCTGGACCGCGACACCTCCGGTTGCCTTGTCGTGGCCAAGACCGCGGCGGCGGCCAAGCATTTCGGTTCGGTGTTCCGCTCGCGCTCGGCGCGGAAGATTTACTGGGCGGTGGTTGCGGGCAATCCAAGTCCCCGCCAGGGCGAGATTTCCTGTTTCCTGGCCAAGCAGCAGACCACCGACGGCGAGCAGATGGTGGTGGTGCGCAACGGCACGCCGGGCGCGGTGCATTCGTCGAGCTATTATTCCACCACCGACACGGCCAGCCGCCGCTTTGCCTGGGTGACGCTGAAGCCGGTGACTGGCCGGACGCATCAGCTTCGCGTGCATATGGCGCAATTGGGCACGCCGATCATCGGCGATCCGCGCTATTTCAATATCGAGAACTGGCAGGAGGCGCCCGGGCTTGCCGAGGGGCTGCACCTGCATGCCCGTCGCATTGCGCTGCCGCTTCGCAACGGGAAAAAGATCGATATTTCAGCGCCTTTGCCGCCGCATATGCGGCAGAGCTTCGAGGCGCTCGGTTTCGATCCGGATCGGTTCGATGCGCAGAATGTCGATCCGGAGCAGGGCGCGTGAAGCTGGTCATGTTCGATATGGACGGGACGCTGATCGATACGGCGTCCCTGATCAGTGAGCATATGGCGACGACCTTTGCCGGGGCCGGGCTGGAGGTGCCGACGCCGGCGCAGTCGCGGCGGGTCATCGGTCTCAGCCTGCCGCAAGCGATGCTGCAATTGCTGGGCACGGGCGATATCGCGCTGGCCGACAAGCTGGCTGAAGATTATCGCGCGCATTACCGGGCTGCGCTGGTGTCGTCGGAGGGGCGTGAAGGGTTGTTTCCCGGCGCGCGGGAGGCCCTGGACGTGCTTCATGAACGAGACGACATGCTGCTCGGCATTGCGACGGGCAAGGGGCTCCACGGCGTCCACCGCCTGACGCAACTGCATGGTATTGCAGGGCATTTTTCGACGCTGCAGACGCCGGACCACAATCCGTCCAAACCGCATCCGGGGATGATGCTGCGGGCGATGGCGGAAATCGGGGCGGACAAGGACCGCACTGTCATTATCGGCGACACCACGTTCGATATGGAAATGGGCAAGGCCGCCGGCACGAAAACCATTGGCGTTACATGGGGTTACCACCACCCGGACGAATTGCGCGGCGCCGGCGCGGACGTGCTGGTGGATCGCTATGCCGATCTGCCGATGGTGATCGACCAGCTTTTGGAGCACTGACGATGCGGGACCAGTTGGAAGAAGCCTTTAAACATCAAGACGATGGCTATGGCCGCGCGCAGCATCTCAACCGGGTCGAACTGCCGAAGCGCTTTTACAAGAGCGTCGATGTGGTGCGCGATGAGACCGGCTATTCGGTGACCCTGGACGGGCGGCAGGTGAAGACGCCGGGGAAGAAAATTCCCGTTGTGGTTCAATCGCTTGAGCTGGCGCAGGCCATGGCCGGCGAATGGGCGGCGCAGGGGGAATTCATCGATCCGGCCAGCATGCCCATGGTGCGGCTGATCAATTCGGCGGTGGAGAGCGGCGAGGAGATGGCGCCGGCCTTCCGGGCCGAGATCGGCAAGTTCGCCGGCAACGACCTTCTGCTCTATCGCGCTGATTCTCCTCAGGAATTGGTCGCCGAGCAGGAAAAGAGCTGGGATGGGGCGCTCATAAAACTGGCGCGGCATTTCGATGTGGCGTTCCAGCCGACGATCGGAATTATCCATCAAAAACAACCGGATAGCACGCTGGAGAAGCTGGACGCGGCTCTGGAGGGGCAGGGGCTGCACATGCTGACCGCCCTGGTGTCGATCACCGGATTGACCGGCTCGGGCCTGTTGGCGATTGCCCTGCTGCATCAATTGCTTAGCGCCGACGAAGTCTGGACGGCCGCGCATGTGGACGAGGATCACCAGATCCGGCTCTGGGGCGAGGACGAAGAAGCGATGGAGCGCCGCGCCAAGCGCAGGACGGAATTCGACGTGGCCGTGCAGGTGGTCGATTGGCTCCGTTGAGCCGATCTGGTTAGCAGACTGTTGACCTTGAGCGTCGCCTAAAGGCGCCGCAACAGCCAATCGGCGGTCTCCGGCGAAATCTCGCGCAGCGGTGTCAGCACGAAGTCGCGTTCATGGGCGAAACGATGGGGTAGGGTGAGCTTGGCGCTCTCCATCACCACCCGCTCATAGGCGATGAGATCGATATCGATCAGGCGCGGCCCCCAGACCTCGTGTCGGACCCGGCCCATGTCGCGCTCGATGTCGAGACAGGCATGGAGCAGGTCGACGGGCGCGAGATCGGTTTCGACCTCGGCGCCCATGTTGCCGAAATCGGGCTGGTCGGTCTTGCCCCAGGCCTTGGTGCGGATGACGCCCGATTGGGCGGTGACACGGATATGCTCATGGGCGTCGAGGCGGCCGATGGCCTCCGCGAGCTGGGCGGGCGGGTCGCCGATATTGGCGCCGAGGCTGAGCCAGGCCCGGGGCATCAGGCGGGCCGGACGCGATGGAGCTCGATGGCGGCCTCGCCGCGCACCATGGCGATGGGCGCTTCGGGCTTGCGGACGCGGACGATCACCCAGGTGATGTCCGAAAAAGCGGTGAACAGGGCATCGATGATGTTCTGGCCCACGGCCTCGATCAGATGCATGCGCCGGCTTTCGAAGGCGGATTTCACCACGTCGTAGATATCGGCATAGGAGACGGTGGCGCCGATCGTGTCGGTCTGGGCCGGGCCGGAGAGATCGACGCCGCATTGCAGATCGATGAGGAAGCGCTGGCCGAGCTTGGCTTCCTCGTTGAACAGGCCATGATAGCCGTAAAAGCCGAGATCGTTGAGGATGATGCGGTCGCCGGTGAAGGGTGCGGTCATGGTGGACCTCCAATGGCCGGTCGATCCGGGCCTCTAATCATATCTCAGGATGGGCCCCGGCCTTCGCCGGGGTGACAGTCAGCGCGTGGCGCCAGTGTCGGGCGGACCATACAGCGTTGCCTCGGCAACGCGAAGGGCATCGCTATTTTCTTTGACGTCGTGGACGCGGAAAATGTGGCCGCCGCGCTCATAGGCCTGGACATTGGTGGCGATGGTGCCGGGCAGCCGCTCGGCGGGCTGGTTGTCGAGCAGGCGGCCGATCATGGATTTGCGCGAGGTGCCGATCAGCAGCGGCTGGGCGGGGAAATTGCGAGTCAGGTCGGGCAGTTGGCGCAGAATGCTGTAGTTCTGATTCAGCGTCTTGGTGAAGCCGAAGCCGGGATCGAGGACGATCCGGCCGGGGTCGATTCCGGCACTCGCCGCGATGGACAGGGTGTCGGCGAAGTAGCGGATCATGGCCGGGATCGGATCGGTGCCGGCGGTCCAGGCGCGATCCCAATGCATGGCGATGACGGGCGCCTCATGCAGGGCGGCGATCTCGGCCATTTCGGGCGCGCCCTGGAGGCCATTGACGTCGTTGACGATATCGGCGCCGGCTTGCAGGGCCTGGTCGGCGACCAGCGGCTTCATGGTGTCGATGGAAATGGGCGCGGCCACGCCGGCGGCGCGCAGGGCGTCGATCACCGGCATGACGCGGTCGAGTTCCTCCTGCACGCCGACCGGCTCGGAACCGGGGCGGGTGCTTTCGCCGCCGATATCGAGAATATCGGCGCCCTGGGCCAGCATGAGGCGGGCATGGGCGAGGGCGGCGTCGAGCCGGTTATGGGCGCCGCCATCGGAAAAACTGTCGGGCGTGACATTGAGGATGCCCATGACGAGCGCACGCCGGCCGAGAACGAGCGGCGGGCGGTGGCGCAGGGAGATGGTATGGGTCTTGTGCATGGCGGCTCCGATGGGTCCGGTTTAGGGCGGAGCGGGGGGCGGCTCAAGGATTATGTCGGGCGCGGGTCTTTGCCTGCGCTTGAGGGGAGGGATTACTTTGGACGCTTTGCTTGCCCACGGAGTCATTCCCGCGAAGCGGGAACCTCTGTTTGTGGCCTTGTATAGGTAACGGAGGTCCCCGCTTTCGCGGGGATGACATCGTGAAAAGTCACGGACTGGTGCGCTTAACGCCGGGCTGCCCGCCTATCCGTGCTGCCGCGCTTCCAGCACCGATTTGATCACCAGCGTCAATACGGCGATGAGGGTCAGGGTGGAGGCGGCGGCGAAGGCGCCGGTGATGTTGAAATCGTTGAAGAGCAGATTGATCTGCAGCGGCAGGGTGTTGGTCTGGCCGCGAATGGTGCCGGAGACGACGGAGACGGCGCCGAATTCGCCCATGACGCGGGCATTGGTGAGCACGGCGCCGTAGAGCAGGGCCCAGCCGATATTGGGCAGGGTGACGAACCAGAACATCTGCCAGCCATTGGCGCCCAGGGAGAGCGCGGCTTCCTCGTCCTCGGTGCCCTGCTGGCTCATGAGCGGAATGAGCTCGCGCGCGGCATAGGGGGCGGTGACGAAGAGGCTGACCAGGACGATGGCCAGCGGGGTGAACATGACCTGGATGCCCGCCGATTGCAGCGCCGGGCCGAACAGGCCCTGGCCGCCATAGAGGAAGAGATAGACCACGCCGGCCACGATGGGGCTCATGGCCGCGGGCAGTTCGATGAAGCTGATGAGCAATTGCCGGCCGCGAAAGCGGAAACGCGTTACCAGCCAGGCCAGCGCGGCCCCGACGGCGATGTTTACGGGCACGACGATCAGCGCCGTGATCACGGTGAGCCCGATGGCATGCAGCGTATTGGGGTGGACGATATTGGCGAGATAGACGGCGAGGCCCTCGCGCAGCGCGAAGGAGAAGATGAGCGCCACGGGGACGACGAGAATGAGCCCGGCGGCAAGGAAGGCCAGGGCGATGAGGGCGTTGGCGGCGGGGGAGCGGGTCATATGGCGCTCCTGCCGAAGTGTTCGAGCGTGGGGCGCACCCCCTCCCATCCTCCCCCGTCAAGGGGGAGGTGCCGGGCCGGCGGATGTGGCCAGATCGCGCCCGGTACTCGCTCTGCACCTCTCCCTTTGGGGGAGAGGTCGGCGGCGTAGCCGACGGGTGAGGGGGCCTTGGTGAAGGTGACGAAGGAAGGCCCCCTCACCCGACCCGAAGACGGGTCGACCTCTCCCCCAAAGGGAGAGGTGAAAGAGGCCGGCATGCCTGTCAGAACCATCACGCGCTTCTTTCCACATAGCGCGTCTGCCAGGCGGCGAGGGCGTTGGTGGCGAGGAGGGTGAGGAAGGCGACGAGGAGGAGAACGAAGGCCAGGGCGGCTGCGGCTTCGTAATTATATTCGTCCAGCCGAATGTAGATCAGCAGCGAGACGATTTCGGTGACGCCCGGCAGGTTGCCGGCGATGAAGACCACGGCGCCGAATTCGCCGAGCGAACGGGCGAAGGAGAGGACGCAGCCGCTGATGAAAGCGGGCAGGATCGTCGGCCAGACGATGCGGGTGAAAATCTGCCAATCGGTGGCGCCGAGGGTGCGGGCGGCGGCTTCGAGGTCGGAATCGAGGGCTTCGAGCACCGGCTGGACCGCGCGGACCACGAAGGGAATGGAGGTGAAGGTCATGGCCGCGACGATGCCGAGCTGGGTGTAATTGACCTTGATGCCGAGCGGATCGAGGAATTGGCCATACCAGCCATTATTGGCGAAGAGGGTGACGAGCACCAGGCCGGCGACGGCGGTGGGCAGGGCGAAGGGGAGATCGATCAGGGCATCGAGCAGGCGGCGACCGGGAAAGCGGTAGCGGGTCAGCACCCAGGCGAGCAGCAGGCCGAGCAGGCCGTTGAGCACGGTGGCGTAGAAGGCGGAGGAGAAGGTGATCTGATAGGCGGCGATGGCGCGGCGCGAGGAGATGATGCGCCAGAATTCGTCCCAGCCCATGCCGGCGACCTTGAGCAGCATGGCGGAAATGGGCAGCAGGATGATGAGGGTGATGTAGAACAGAGACACGCCCATGGTCAGCCCGAAGCCGGGAAGCAGATGCTTGCTGCGGGGTTTGGGCATGATCCTCGCTCGGCGGCCGGTCACAGGCCTGGCCTTTATCGTCATTGCCCGGCTTGGCCGGGCAATCCAGCGGCAGGCGCTGGCCTCAAAATGGATCACCGGGACAAGCCCGGTGATGACGGAATATCGAAATGCGGAGATGGACGCGCCATCTCCGCAGCAGGCTTTGCCTTACTGGTTCACGAAAACCGTGTCGAGCAGGCCGCCATCGGCGAAATGTTCCTCGGCGACCTGATCCCAGCCGCCGAAGGCGTCGTCGACATTGACGAGGCGGATTTCGGGGAAGCGGTCGGCGAATTCGGCGGCCACGGCCTCGTCGTTGACGCGGTGATTGCGCTCGGCGGCGACGCGCTGGCCATCGCTGGAATAGAGGAAGTCGAGATAGGCCTTGGCGATATCGCGGCTGCCGCGGGCATCGACGACCTTATCGACGATGGCGACCGGGAATTCGGCGAGCAGGCTCACCGAAGGCACGACGGCCTGGTAATTGTCGGCGCCGAGCAGATCGACGGCGCTCAGCACCTCGGCCTCGAACGTGATCAGCACATCGCCAAGCTGGCGCTCGGTGAAGGCGGTGGTGGCGCCGCGGCCGCCGGTTTCGAAGACCGGCACGTTGAGGAAGACCTTGGTGAGGTAGTCTTCGACCTGGGCCTGATCGCCGCCGAATTCCTCGTCGGCCCAGGCGCGGGCGGCGAGATAGGTATAGCGGGCATTGCCGGAGGTTTTCGGATTGGGGAAGATCACGCCCACATCCTCGCGCGCCAGATCGGCCCAGTCATTGATGTTCTTGGGATTGCCGGCGCGGACCAGGAAGGCGGGGAAGGAATAGAAGGGCGAGGCATTATTGGGGAACTGATCCTGCCAATCGGTCGAGACGAAGCCGCCTTCCACCAGCCGGTCGATATCGGTGACCTGATTGAAGGTGACGACGTCGGCGGGCAGGCCTTCGAGAATGGCGCGGGCCTGGGTGGAGGTGCCGGCATGGGATTGATTGACGGTGACGGCGACGCCGTTGGCCGCTTCATAGGCGGGCACGAAGGCGGCGTTTTCGGCCTCGAACAGCTCGCGCGCGATATCGTAGGAGGCGTTGAGGATGTCGGTGGGCTGCGCCAGGGCGGGGCCGGCGGCCAGCGCCAGGGCAAAGGCGGCGGAAGCGAGAAGCTTGTTCATCGGACGCTAAAATCCATCACAGGGGTCGAATTGCGACCTTGATGCGACGGAGGGCGAGGCGGCGTAAAGCGCTAAATTCTTGCTTTGGATGAGTAATTTACGGCGATTGGCGCTGGGGCAAAGACGTTGCGCGGGGCCGGCGCGCCGCGCCAAATCCTTCCCGGAGACGGCCGGCCCCGCAGGGCCGGCCGGAATTCTATTTCGAGACGGCGCGGCCGATGATAATGATGATGCAGGCGCCGATGAAGCCCGCGACCAGATAGCCGACCCATCCGCCGAAGGAGATCCCCAGCAGCCCGAAGACCAGGCTGGCGAGAATGGCGCCGACAATGCCCAGCAGGACATTCTTGAGCACGCTGCCGCCGGCATTCATGAACATGCTGGCAAGCCAGCCGGCGAGACCGCCGATGATGATGGCTGCGAGCCAGCCCACTCCGTCAAAACCCATTATGCTTCTCCTCTCGCAACTGAGTCTTACGACAACGTGAGCGTGGCACAGTGGTTGCGAAAGGCAAGAGTGCGTGTTCGCGGCGCTGGAACACGGTTTCCCCTGGCGCTTGGCCATGCGACAAATCGGCAGGGAGGACCATCATGAAACGATTGCACACGACATTGGGGCCGTTCGAACGGCATGAACTGGGGCTGATCCTGCCGCATGAGCATGTCTTCGTGGACCTGCGCACGCCCGACCAGCCGGGCTATGCCGAGGCGGAGGCCGCCGATGTCATCGCGCTGATGGGGCCGCAGATCGCGGCGGCGCAGGCGCGGGGCGTCACGGCGATCGTCGAATGCACCACGGGCGGGGTGGGATCGATATCGCGGTGTCCAAGGCCACGGGCATGCCCATCGTGGTGCCGACGGGCAATTATCGCGAGCCCTGGATACCGGCCTGGGTGGCGGAGGCGAGCGAGGCGGAGCTGGAGCGCTGGATGCTCAAGGAACTCACCGAGGGCATGGACGATACCGGCGTGCCGGCCGCATGGATCAAGCTGAGCGCCGGCGACGAAGGGATAACGCCGCTGGAGGCGAAGATATTGCGGGCGGCGGTGCGGGCGGCGATTCCGACCGATGCGGTGATCGGTTCGCATACGATCAAGGGCCGGGTGGTGATGGACCAGCTCGACATCATCGAGGCCGAAGGCGGCTCGGCGGTGCGCTTCATTTCCATCCACAGCCAGGCGGAGCCGGATTTCGCGCTCAACCAGGCGGTGGCGGCGCGCGGGGCGTGGATCGAATATGATCATATCGGTCGCGACCCGGATGGCGAGGTGCTGGCTTTGGTGCTGCGGGCGCTGGAGGCGGGGCTGGAGCGGCAGATGCTGCTCAGCCACGATCTCGGCTGGTACGATCCCGCGCTGCCGGGTGGCGGCGTACCGCGGCCCTATACGCACCTGATGGACTGGCTCCTGCCGGCTTTGCGGGCGGAAGGGATCGAGGAAGCGACGATCACGCAATTGACGGCGGATAATCCGTTCGAGGCGTTTTCGCGGTAGGGGCCTGCCGTCAAAACGCGCATCATTTTCGCAGACCTCATCCTGAGCCTGTCGAAGGGCGAGGTCGGGAACGCGGTGCCTGCGACCTCGTGGTTCGACAGGCTCACCATGAGGTCTAGGGACGCAAAGCGCGTTACGAGAGGCCCTCGGATCAAGTCCGAGGGTGACGATCCGGGTGGGCTCAGCCGCGGGCCGGTTCCGCGAAGAGATCGTATTCGTCGTTGTCGGTGACCTTGACCGAGACGATGTCGCCGATCTTGATATTGGTGGCCTTGTCGACGATCACCTGGCCGTCGATTTCCGGCGCGTCCCATTTGGAGCGGGCGATGGCGCGGTTTTCCTCGGGGCGGACATCGTCGACGATGACGTCGATGATGCGGCCGACCTTCTTCTGGAGCTGGCCGAAGGAGACGTTCTGCGCCACTTCCATCAACTGGGCGAAGCGTTCTTCCTTGACCTCGTCGGGGACGACGCCGTCGAGCTCATTGGCGGTGGCGCCGGTGACGGGCTCGTATTTGAAGCAGCCGGCGCGGTCGATTTCGGCTTCCTCGATGAAGTCGAGCAGCATTTCGAAATCTTCCTCGGTCTCGCCCGGGAAGCCGACGATGAAATTGGAACGCACAGTCAAATCAGGGACTTGGCGCTTCCAGTCCAGAATTCGATTCAGGGTCTTTTCCTGGTGCGCAGGGCGGCGCATGGCCTTCAGCACATTGGGCGATGCGTGCTGGAAGGGAATGTCGAGATAGGGCAGGACCAGGCCTTCGGCCATCAGTTCCATCACCGGATCGACATGGGGATAGGGATAGACATAGTGCAGGCGCACCCAGGCGCCGAGCTCGCCCAGTTCCTTGGCCAGATCGTAGAACTTGGCCTTGACCTCGCGGCCGCGATATTTGGAGGTCGCGTATTTGAGATCGAGGCCATAGGCGCTGGTGTCCTGGGAGATGACCAGGAGTTCCTTGACGCCGGAGCGGATCAGGCCTTCGGCCTCGGAGAGAATGCCGGCGGCAGGGCGCGAGGCGAGATCGCCGCGGATCTGGGGAATGATGCAGAAGGTGCAGCGATTGTTGCAGCCTTCGGAAATCTTGAGATAGGCGTAATGGCGCGGGGTGAGCTTGAGCCCGGTTTCGGGGACGAGGTCCACGAATTTGTTGGGCACCGGCGGCAGGTGGTCGTGCACCGCGCTGACCACGCTCTCATATTGATGCGGGCCGGTGATGGCGAGGACGGAGGGATGGGTCTCGCGGATCAGGTTTTCCTCGACGCCGAGGCAGCCGGTGACGATCACCTTGCCGTTCTCGTTCAGCGCCTCGCCGATGGCCTCGAGGCTTTCCTGCTTGGCCGAGTCGAGGAAGCCGCAGGTATTGACCAGCACGATATCGGCCCCGGCATAATCGCGGCTGAACGAATAGCCCTGCGCGCGCAGGGTGGTCATGATGCGCTCGCTGTCCACGAGCGCCTTGGGGCAGCCGAGGCTGACGAGACCGATTTTGGGCGCCTGATTCATGCGCGTCACGTATTCCGCTTGCTGGTTCGAGCATCGGGGGCGGTTCTCAAAACCCGCCGCACAGATCCGGTCCGATGCTTTCTGGATGGCGCGTCATACAGAAAGTTGGGCGGTTACGCAATGTGACTGCCCTTCGCTCCGGGCGGAGCAGGGCTG
>Ga0160493_100341_pt1 | contig 12375 bp, 7 predicted proteins | sample DID2MG_2_FD_108262 | JGI IMG/M metagenome (GOLD analysis project Ga0160493, IMG submission 108262) | Enriched soil microbial communities from UW Madison campus, WI, USA - DID2878_E24_FP2 MG | ecosystem: Environmental > Terrestrial > Soil > Unclassified | place: USA: Madison, Wisconsin | collected... | reverse complement strand
GCGGCGGAGCAGATCGAATATGACCGGGCCGTCCTGGCTGCCGAGGACGCGGCGGCCACCCTGGAGCGCACCACGGGCCTGGCCAATTCCAACGTGGTCGCCGGCACCGCCCTGGCTGCGGCCAAGCTTGCCCATGCCAATGCCCAACTGGCGCTGCGCAATGCCGAACTGGCTCTGGAGCGCCGCACGATCACCAGCCCCATTGCCGGCTCGGTCGGCCTTATCCGCGTCACGCCCGGCAATCATGTCGCCGCCCAGACCGCCATTACCACGATCGACGACACATCCTCCATTCTCATCGATTTCTGGGTACCCGAGCGCTATGCCGCCCAAATCCGTCCCGGCATGCCGGTTAGTGTCAGCGCCGTCTCCCTGCCGGGCCGCGATTTCACCGGCGACATCTCGGCCATCGACAACCGCATCGACCCCGCCAGCCGCACCCTGCAGGTCCAGGCCGAAATCCCCAATCCGGACAATGCCCTGCGCTCGGGCATGAGCTTTTCCGTCGCGCTGGGCTTTCCGGGTGAAAACTATCCGGCGGTGAACCCGCTGGCGGTCCTGTGGTCCGCCGAAGGCTCCTATGTCTGGAAATATCAGGATGGCGCCGCCACCCGGGTCATAGCGGAAATCGTGCAGCGCAACAGCGATGGCGTCCTGGTCCGCGCCGATCTCGCCCCCGGCGACGTCATCATCACCGAGGGCATCCTGCAATTGAGCGAAGGCATGCCGGTCAACGTCCTCGAAGGCCCGGGCGCCGGCGAGGCTCGGCAGGCCACCCGAACCCCGTCCGCAAACAGATAGGGAGACGCCGCCATGTCCATCGCCGGCAAGAATGAACGCGGTGGCGCCCTGGCCACCCTCTTCGTGCGGCGGCCGGTCATGGCCGTGGTCATCAACGCGCTGATCATGGTGGCGGGCCTTGCCGCCCTGCTCGCCATCGAAGTGCGCGAGCTGCCCAGCGTCGAGCGGCCGGTCCTGTCCATTTCGACCAGCTTTCCCGGCGCCGCTTCCGAAACGGTGGACCGAGAAATCACCGCGATCGTGGAAGGGGCAGTGGCCCGCATCCAGGGGGTGGCCGCCATCTCCTCCTCTTCCTCGGTGGGCAGCAGCCGCGTAACCCTGGAATTTTCTGAAAGCACCAATCTGGACATTGCCACCTCCGACGTCCGCGACGCTTTGAGCCGGGTGACCCGGAACCTGCCCGAGGACGCCCAGGAGCCGATGATCTTCAAGGCCGACAGCGACGCGCAGGCGGTGATGCAACTGGCCGTAACCTCGGACACGCTGAGCGTGGCCGAACTCAGCGACGTGGTCGAAAATATCGTGGCCGAGCGCCTGAGCGCCATTGACGGCGTAGCCGAAGTGCAGGTCTACGGCACGCGCCAGACCAGTTTCGAGATCGATGTCGATCCGGTCAAGCTCGCCAGCCGCGGCCTGACCGTCGCTGATCTGCGCAACGCCCTGGCCACCATCGCCTTCGACGCGCCGGCCGGCTCCATCAACGGCCCCAACCAGAATATCTCGGTGCGCGCCATTTCCGAGATCACCCGGCCGGAGGATTTCGAAGACCTCATCATTCGCGACCGGACCCGGCTGGGCGATGTAGCAAGCGTGGTCTTCGACGCCGCCGCCAGCACTTCGGCCATTCGCGCCGATGGCCGACCCGGCATCGGCCTCGGCATCGTCCGCCAGGCCCAATCCAATACCATCGCCATCTCGGAAGCCGTTCACGCCGCAGTGGACACACTCAACCAGACATTGCCCGCCGGTGTCCGCGTGCAAATCTCCAGCGACGACGCCGTCTTCATCCAGGGCGCGCTGCACGAGGTGGAGATTGCGCTGATCGTCGCCCTGGTTGCGGTCATCGTCATCATCTACCTGTTTCTGCTGGACTGGCGCGCGGTGATCGTCCCGGCCATCTCCATGCCCATCGCGTTGCTGGGAGCGGTGGCCGGCATGTATCTGGCAGGCTTCTCCCTCAACATCATCACGCTATTGGCCCTGGTTCTGGCCACGGGCCTGGTGGTGGACGACGCCATCGTGGTGCTCGAGAACATCGTGCGCCGCAAACATATGGGCGCCGGCCCACGGGCCGCCGCCGTGCTCGGCACGCAGGAAGTATTCTTCGCCGTCGTCGCCACCACGCTCACCCTCGCCGCCGTGTTCGTGCCCCTCTCCTTTCTCGAGGGCCAGACCGGGCAGCTCTTCCGGGAATTCGGTTTCACCCTGGCTATCGCCGTGCTGCTCTCTTCCGTGGTCGCGCTCTCCATGGGGCCGATGGTGGCATCGCGCCTGCTCCGGGACGATGGCGGCAAGGGCGGCCGTGGCGGCATTTTCGGTGCTATCGGCAGAAGCGTGGGCGGCCTGTATCGCAGAACGCTGCGCCTGGCCCTGCACAATCCGGTCGTGGTGCTGCTCGTCGCAGCGCTCTTTGCCGGCTCGGCCTTCTTCGTCTACGGCAATATCCGCCAGGAAATGACACCGCCCGAGGATCGCTCGGTGATCAGCGTGGGCGTCTTCGCGCCCAACACGGTCAGCCTGGACTTCGTCCGCACCCGCCTGGGCCAGGTCGAAGCCATGCTCCAGCCCTATATCGAAAGCGGCGAGGCCACTTCGCTCTTCGTGCTTTCGGGCTGGGGCACTGGCGGCAACATGACCCTCACGCTGGCGCCGTGGGAGCAACGAAGCCGCAGCCAGCAGGAAATCGCCGCCGAGATCAGCACTCTGATGACCCAGGTACCGGGCGTCCGCGCCTCGGTGCGGCAGGGCAATAGCCTGGGCATTCGCGGTGGCGGCTCGGGCCTGCAATTCGCGGTGGCCGGCTCCGATTATGCGCAGCTTGCCGAGACCGCCGAGACCATCGCCGACCAATTGGAGGCGGATGGTCGCTTCGGCCGCGTCACCGTCAATTTCGACACCACCCAGCCACAGCTCACCCTGAGCGTGGACCGCGCCCGCGCCGACGCCCTGGGCATCGATATCAACGGCCTCGCCACCACCATGCAGGCGATGATCGACGGCACCCAGGTGAGCAATATCTTCATCAACGACACCTCCTATTCGGTGCGCCTCGTCTCGACCGCCCACCCGGTCAACGACCCGCGCGACCTGGAAACCCTGTTCGTGCGCACCGGCGACGGCCGCTATGTGCCCATGTCCACCATTGCCACCATCACCGAGTCCGCCGTGCCGCCCTCGTTGCGCCGCGAAGCCCAGCGCCGCGCCGTGACCGTTACCGCCAGCCTCGAGGAGGGACTGGCCCTGGGTGACGCCTATGCCGAATTGCAGCGGATCGCCGCGCCGCTCCTCCCCGAGGGCATGTCCATCCTGCCGCTGGCGGAAGCCAAGACGCTGGGCGAGGCCAATAATGCGCTCTTCGTCACGTTCGGCTTCGCCCTGGTGATCATCCTTCTGGTGCTAGCCGCCCAGTTCGAAAGCTTCTGGAGCGCCATCATCGTCATGACCACCGTGCCCTTCGGACTGGCGGCCGGACTTTACGCCATCCTGGCGACTGGCGGTTCTCTCAATATTTTCAGCCAGATCGGCTTGGTGCTGGTGGTCGGCATCATGGCAAAAAACGGCATTCTTATCGTCGAATTCGCCAACCAGCTCCGCGACAGGGGCCTGCCGGTCAGCCAGGCCATCGAGGAAGCCTCCAACATCCGGCTCCGCCCGGTCATGATGACCATGCTCGCCACGATCATCGGCGGCGTGCCGCTGGTGATGGCCTCCGGCGCCGGCGCCGAAGCCCGCGCGGCCCTGGGCTGGGTCATCGTCGGCGGCCTCTCCTTTGCCGCTATATCGACCCTCTATCTCACCCCCGTCGCCTATCTGCTGCTCGCGCGCTTCTCCAAGCCCAAGGCCGAGGAAGAGGTGCGGCTGGAAAAGGAACTGGACGAGGCCCTGAACGAACCGTCGCAGGCTTGAGGTAGGCGTCGCCAGTTTAACCCGGAGACATTGCCACAACATTGCCTGACCTACGCCTATAGATGCTGGCAGCCATGCAGTTGTCAGGCTTAACCCTGCATGGCATGCGAAAGGCATGCGGACCCTATTGGTAGAAGACGAACCGGACCTTGCTTCCATGGTCCGCACGGCGCTCGAACGACAAGGCTTCGTCGTCGATCTCGTCAGCACGGTGGCAATGGCGGAGGAGGCCATCGCCCTGATCGAGCACGACGTGATTCTTCTCGACCGTCAATTGGCCGATGGTGATGGAATCGAACTGATCCCGATGCTCCGCCGGCACCGTCCCGGCGTCCCCGTGATCGTCATTTCGGCCCTGGGGAAACCCCTCGATCGCATCCATGGCTTGGAACAGGGCGCCGACGATTATCTTGCCAAGCCCTTCCTCATAGAAGAGCTGGCGGCGCGAATGCGGGCCGTTCTGAGGCGACCCACGCAGATGCAGGATCAGGCGATTGCTTTCGGCAATGTCTCGTTCGACGTGCTCGGAGGAGAAGCCGAAGTCGACGGGCATCCACTGGTGCTGCAACGGCGCGAGCGCCTGGCGCTCGAGGCCTTGATGCGTCGGGCGGGCCAGACCCTGCGCCGGTCAAGCCTTGAAGAAAGCATGTATGGCGCGGATGACGAAATTCAGTCCAATTCCCTGGAGGCAATCATTTCACGCCTGCGGCGCAAGCTTGCGGACATGGGGGCAAACGTCGAAATTCACCCGGTTCGGGGTGTCGGCTACCTGCTTCGGGAAGTGAAATGAGAGGGAGAAGCAAGCGCCTGACCCAATTGCTGACGCGTCGGATGATCGTGGTGCAATTGATCACGCTGACCGCCTGCTTCGTGCTTGTCCTGATCCCCATGATCGTATTGCCGGCCATGTCCGGGATCCGAAACGTGCATCCGCCGGCCCCCTCGGTCATGATAGCGATCGGCGAGTCGGTGCATTTCGGTGTCGATCGCACCTTGCTTTTGCAGCCAACGCCGTCCCTGAACGACATGGCGGCAGACTATCCCGATTTCTGGTTCATTGCGGGTACGGCCGATGGTCAGGAAATCACCTTCGGCCAGGTGCCTTCCGAGCCCGACCGCATTCGGCCCGCGTTGAACCATCTCGCTTCTCTTGAGATCCTCATGGATGGCAATGGCGGGGCCTCCAACCTGGTGATTCGATCGCTCGACTATCCCGGGGGCCCGGTCAAGCTGGCCTTCTCCGGCGGGCCGACCTTGGGATTGTCGAAACTCATACCCTCGATCAGCCTGGCCGTGATGCTGGCTATCTTTTTCTTCCTCGCTCTCGCCAGCATCATCGCCATCCCCCGTTTCATAAACCGGGAAATGCGCGGACTGGACGCGGCAGCCAAGGCTGCCGGCACCATCACTATCGGCCAGCGCGGCATCCGGATCCCGGAGCAGGACCTGCCTGCGGAAGTGTTGACGCTGGTCCATGCAGTCAACGAAGCACTCGGGCGGCTCGACGATGCCCATGCTCTGCGCGAGCGCTTTCTCGCCGACGCGGCCCACGAGCTGCGCACTCCCATTGCGGTGCTGACGGCCCGGATAGAGACTGCCCAGCCCTTCGAGGGGCGAGACCGCCTCCTCTCCGACGTCATCCGCCTTTCAGACCTGACGACGCAATTGCTTGAAATGCAGCGGCTCGGCCTGAGCGAGCAGAGCCTTGAGGCCATCGACCTGGTCGCCATGGCAACAGAGGCTGTCGCCGATCTCGCCCCGATTGCAGCGGCCGCCGGCTATGAGCTGGAGCTGGAAGCTCCTGCCGAACCGGTGCTCGTCCTGGGTGAAAGCGTGAGCGTCGAACGGGCACTCACCAATTTGCTGCGGAACGCGATCAGTCACGCCGAAAACCGCGGTACCATTCGCGTCAAGGTTTCCGATAATGGCGCGATCGGAGTTTCCGATGACGGACCGGGCATTCCCGAGACAGAGCGCGCCAGGATTTTCGAACCTTTTTATCGAATAACGCCCTCAAGGGCAGGAGCCGGCCTCGGCCTCACATTGGTCGAGGCTATCGTCAAAAAACATCGCGGCACCATATCGGTGAGGACGTCGGTGACCGGCGGCGCCGAATTCGTGATCCAGCTTCAGGCCTGGCCCGGCCATCCCCAGCTATCCGCTTAACAGCTTGAGACAAATGCGCTCGCCCGAACGCCGGGCCGCTTTGGTGTGCGGGTTTGGCATATGGGTATGCCGGCCCCGGGAGAAGGGCCGGCATTACAGGGTCAGCGACCAGATATCAGTCGTTGTTAAGCGAGCCGATCGATTCGACTTTGCACAGCGAGGAGTCCTGGAAGGGACAGTTTTTCCAGGTGCTCTGAGCGAAGGCCGGAGCGGAAACCCCGGCAACAAGCGCCAGACCAACCAAAAATGCTGCTACCTTTTTCATGCTATATTCCTTTCGTTCAACGCCGAGAATGTAGCCCTCCAACATTGCGTGAACGTTGTCCCGATCATTACGGATGCCTTTGAAATCATTAAATTTTGCAGAGCCGAGTTCAGACCGAGTCCCGGGAAACGTCCCGCTCCGGCGAGAATCCCGCGTTCCGCGTTCAGAACTTGATGCTGAAGGGTCCAAGGACGCTCTGGTCTGTGACGTCGCTGCCGAAATGGCCGCTATAGGAAAAGCCCAGATTGGCGCTGGGGGCGAGGTCCAGGTCCATATCCGACAAGGCTGCGTCCCTGGCTATGGGCGCGCCTGCAATCGCGAACGACGAGCCGTCGGCGAAAATCTCGAACCTCAGGCCTGGTCCGAAACCGCTTCCTGCTGAAGGATGATTTGGGCCAGGGCGGCACTCTGGACGCGAATATCCGGGATCGCCTCGATCTCGAAAAAGCGCCCGCGAGTCAGAGGGCCGACAACGCGGATGCGTCTCGACGCAGCGCCGTCCCCGCCGATCAGGGAGCAATGTTCATCGACATCGAGACCGATATGCATCGCGTCCGGCCGCGCCATACCCGTTCGAATTATGTGCTGGACGACGGGATTGGCACTGGCCCGGACATCGACGGTCACACCGCCGCAATCATAGACGCGGGCGACATCCATGACCTGCCGCAGGCCCGTCGAACGCGGACGGACAGTGGCGCGGACCTTATCGCCGGCGCGCTCGATGTCAACAAATTCGCCTGCGACCAGATTCACCTGGCCGCTGGCAATGGCGCGCAGCAATCCCTCATGCAGATCAGGCGGAAGCCGATGGCGGTGTATATTCCACCAGGGTCGCACATGACGCAGGAACTGACGCTTTTCCCGCTCAGGCCAACTCTGCCAAAGGCGCTGATTGTATGGCCGAAGTCCGTCCACCACGCTGCGCCAGTCCTGCCCCTGGCTCTCCACTTCCCTGACCAGAGACCTGAACCATCTCGTCAAATAGGTCAGGCTGGTGCCGAAGGGGATATCGGCCGCGTCGACGCTGAGTGGAGGGACGTCCTTGTGACCTCTCGGCACGAGGCCATTGCGGGACACAACGGTAATCGGCCCCGTGTGCTGGGCGTCGGACAAGGACACCCAGGCATCGGCCATGCTGAGCCCAGACCCCAGGATCATCACGTGGGCGCGGGGATCGAGCGGTGTATCACGATCCGATCCGGCATGAACGGCGATGCCCTTGCCACGCGCGGGTTGCGTCTCGTGACCGACCGCAAGGACTGCGGTACGGGCGGCAAGACTCGCGCCATTGCCCAGAACGATCTCGACGCCTTTTCGTGTCTCGTTCAGCGCGTGAACCTCCTCGGAAAGAACGAGTAGCCGGCCCGGCATGCGATCGGCGGCTTCGCGGAGGACATCTTCAAGATAGGCGCCATAGAGCCGGCGCGGCACAAAGGTCCATGAGGACGCGTGTTTGCCGGGCTCCTTGCGCTGGAGCCAGCGCCAGAAATGCTCAGCATCGTCGGGAAAGGCACTCATGCCGCGCGCAGGAACGTTGACGCGGTGATTGCGATGTTGGGCGGAGTAGGCAAGACCCTGCCCAAAACGGCCCTGGCGTTCGATCAATGTCACGCGCAGATCAGGATCGGGGCTGCGCAACAATTGCGACGCAAGCAGGACGCCGCTGGCGCCGCCGCCGACGATCACCACGGATCGCGGGTTGTTCGAAGTCATGGCGGCCTATCCCTATCTAAGATCGTCGCTCGACGGGTTGATCCCGACAGGTTCGATACCTGCATTTGCGTCTGGCGGCTATCCATCCAATCCGCGACCTGCTGGGCCAGTTCATCCCCCGAGCCGAGCGACGAGGCCGAATAGAAAGGCTAAATCCGAGCCTTCGGCAACTTGCTTCCGGGAAAGCCAGCCGGACAGCACAACATTTAATGTCTATAAATTAAGTAGACATAACGTCTGGTGTCAATAGGATGGCGGCTATTACCAGACGACGACAGACGAGCATATCGTGCCCCGAAGCGAACATAGCCTATTCGAACCATTCCGGGTCGGCACCCTCACACTGCCCAATCGCGTCGTCATGGCGCCTATGACACGGCGGCGCGCGGCGCAAGGCAAGGTGCCCGGCGCCTTCGTCGCCCAATATTATGCGCAGCGAGCCAGCGCCGGCCTGATCGTGAGCGAATCCATCGAGGTCGACCCGTGCAGCGGACTCGATGCGCCGACACGGCCGGGCCTGTTCTCCGACGCGCAGCAGGAGGGCTGGGCTGCGGTGGTCGGTGCTGTCCACGCTGCAGGAGGGCGAATCTTCGCCCAACTTTCCCATATGGGCAGGGCCGTGCTCGCCTCGCAATTGCAGCCCGGCGGTCGGGTCGTGGGGCCTTCGGCCATCGCGGCGGCGGGAACGGTTTATTCGCCTGGGGGGGCCCTGCCCTATGAAACGCCGAGCGCACTGAGCGTGCATGAAATCGAAGAAATCGTGAGGCAATTTGCAGAGGCCGCCCGGCGCGCGCATGCTGCGGGCTTCGACGGCATCGAGCTGCATGGCGCCAATGGCTACCTGATCGACCAGTTTCTGCGCGATGGCAGCAACCAGCGCGACGACGCCTATGGTGGCGATGCGACCAGGCGCGCGCGCTTCCTGCTCGATGTGCTCGAGGCGACGCAACAGCATTGGTCGAGCGAGCGGATCGGTATCCGTTTCTCGCCAACCAATCTCTTCCAGGGCATGTCGGACAGCGATCCTGCCGGCCATTTCGCGACGTTCGCGCAAATCCTAAGCCCTTTCCGCCCAGCCTATCTGCATGTGGTCGAGCCGTTTGTGCAACCGGACGGCCTCCCGCATGTCGCTCCGGGCATTCGCGCACATTTTTCAGGCCCGATTATCCTCGCCGGGCAATATGATGGCATTTCCGCGCAGACCGCCCTCGACACCGGCAAAGCCGATCTCATCGCCTTCGGAGAAAAGTTCATCGGCAACCCGGACCTGCCGGAACGCTTGCGCCGTGGTGTCGAATTGGTCCGCTCGAACAAGGCGACGCACTATACCGAGGGGCCAGAGGGCTACATCGACTACCCGGCGCTGACCGACTGAGCGGCGACCTGCTGGCGACGGGTTTTCTCGCGGAGCGCCGCGATCCTCAGGCAACCATGCCGTCGTCGAGGCTAGCGACACCGCCAGAGGCCTGCATGTCGGTGAGGCTGGTATTGTCGAGCACATCGGCGATGGCATTGCGTACATCGAGCATCAGGTGACGGACGCGACAGGTTTCGACGTCGCAGTCGGCACAGGGCTGGTAGCGGGTCCTGCTGGCACAGGGAATGGGAGCGAGCGGACCATCGAGCACGCGCACGACATGGCCGATCATGATCTCCTGGGGCGGCCGAGCCAGGTAATAACCACCATACTTGCCCTTGCGCGAATAGACGAAGCCAGCATTTCGCAGCTCGGCGAGAATGGCATCGAGGAACTTTTTGGGAATGTTGTTCGTACTGGCGATGTCGCCCACCATCGCAAGCTCGCCAGTCTTGAGAGCGGACAAATGCCCGAGAGCCTTGAGTCCATACTTTCCCTTGTTCGTCAGCATAATGGTCCTATCCGCGCCGGCCAGTGGCAGCTAGCGCGTAGATAATGTCCATAATTTTTCTTAACAAGAGACTTTTTTGCTAACGACGCGCGCCGACATGCCTAAATTTTTCGGGAGGTCCTCGGAACGGGCAAGAAATCCACCAGCGTCACTGAATGCCGACAAACCGGCAAACAAAATTTCTGCGCCGTCAGGACTTCGGGAAGACCAATTTGCCCCTGCACAAAGGCAATTTGGTTTGTGGTGCTTTGATTGCGGCGCCTCCTTTTCGCCATGATTGGTCAGACGCGGCAAGGGGCCGCGACTGGAAGCGAACGAGGCTTTTGAATGAATGCTCTGACCAAGCGCATAACCGCTGTGGCCACCGCCATAGCCATCGCCGCCATGCCAGCCGTGGCACTGGGCCAGGATGGCCCCCTGGTAACGGCGGACTGGTTGCAGGAAAACCTGACCAATCCCAATGTCCGCGTGTTCGAGGTGAGCGTCGATACCGGCGTCTACGAACGCGGCCATATTCCGGGCGCCGTCAATCTCGCCTGGCACACCGACCTTGTCGACACCGTGCGCCGCGACATCGTCTCGAGCGAAGGCCTGGAAGCGATCCTGCAGGCCGCCGGCGTCACCGAAGACACCACCGTGGTGCTCTATGGCGACAATAATAACTGGTTCGCCGCCTGGGGTGCGTGGGTGTTCGACATTCACGGCATCCATGACGTCAAGCTGCTCGATGGCGGCCGCAAGCTCTGGGAAGCCGAGGGCCTGCCGCTCGATACGGCAACGCCGGAATATGCCGCTTCCACCATCGACCTGCCGGAAGAAGCCGCGCCGCTGCGCGCGCGTCTGGCCGATGTGCTCGAAGTCGTTGAAGGCGGCGCCGACATATCGCTGGTCGATATCCGCGGCCCCAAGGAATATAGCGGCGAGATCTTTGCACCCGAAGGCGTGCAGGAACTCTCCGTGCGCGCCGGCCACATTCCGGGCGCCGTGAATTTCCCCTGGGGCGGGGCCGTCAATGAAGACGGCACTTTCAAGTCCGCAGACGAGCTCAAAGCCGCGTTCGCCGCTATCGGCATCGATGGGTCCAAGCCGATCATCACCTATTGCCGCATCGGCGAGCGCTCCAGCCACACCTGGTTCGTGCTGTCCCGCATCCTGGGTTATGAGGTCCGCAACTACGATGGCTCGTGGACCGAGTACGGCAATGCCGTCGGCGTGCCGATCGACAATCCCTCCGGCACCGTCTGGGGCCGAATCTGACGTAAAGCCGAGAATCGGCACATAAATGGCGGGCGCTTCACGGCGCCCGCTTCGCTTTGGGGACGCACATGAACAATCCGGCCATTCGCTTCGGCCTGCCCGCCCTTATCGTCATTTCATTCTGTTGGGGTTTCCTGACGCTGGACGCACGGGGGCCGGAAGGCCGACCGCTCGCCGTGTCGCTGGCGCTTGGCGCTGCCTTCGGCGCCGTGCTGCAACGCAGCCGCTTCTGCTTTTACTGCAATTTTCGTGACCTGATCGAAAAGCGCGAAGCTGGTGGGGTGATCGCCATTCTCGTGGCGCTTGCCGTAGGGGCTATCGGCTATACCACGATCTTCGGGGCCTGGCTCCCGACCCCCGCATTGGAACGGCTACCACCGACCGCTCATATCGGGCCGGTAAGCATCACGCTGGTCATCGCGTCCTTTGCTTTCGGCATCGGCATGGCAATCTCGGGCTCCTGCCTTTCCGCGCATTTCTATCGGCTAGCCGAGGGATCCGTCGTCTCGCCCTTCGCCATTGTCGGCGCGCTGGTCGGCTTCGGGATCGGTTTTCTCACCTGGAATCCTCTGTTCCTGGCCCTCACCTCCAATGCCTTCATCCTCTGGCTGCCGCATCACCTGGGCTATGCCGGCGGTCTTTTGGCGACGCTGGTGCCGATAGCCGCCCTGGCGGCTCTCGCATTGTGGTGGGCACGACCGAAAACTACCGAGGCCGCTGCCCTTTTGACCTTGCGCGAAGCCATCAATGTTCTCTTCCTGCGCCGATGGCCGCCGGTCGTTGCCGGCACACTGGTCGGCATTATCGGTATCCTCGCCTATTTCCGCGTCGCGCCCCTGGGCGTCACTGCCGAGCTCGGCAGCATTGCCCGCACAGCGGGCACTGCCTGGACCATCATCCCCTCCTCTCTCTTCGGTCTCGATAGCCTGCGGGGCTGCGCGACGGTGGTCAAGGAGGCGCTGCTATCGAATAACGGCCTTTTTGTCGTCGGGTTGATCGCTGCCAGCTTTGTTACCTCCCTGCTTGCCGGTCAGTTCAAGCCACGGCGGCTGACCGGCAAGGATGTCCTGCGCGGACTTGGTGGTGGCCTGCTGCTGGGATGGGGCGCCATGACGGCGCTGGGATGCACTGTGGGCGTGCTGCTCTCGGGCATTCAGGCCGGTTCGCTATCCGGCT
>Ga0160493_100338_pt1 | contig 12423 bp, 9 predicted proteins | sample DID2MG_2_FD_108262 | JGI IMG/M metagenome (GOLD analysis project Ga0160493, IMG submission 108262) | Enriched soil microbial communities from UW Madison campus, WI, USA - DID2878_E24_FP2 MG | ecosystem: Environmental > Terrestrial > Soil > Unclassified | place: USA: Madison, Wisconsin | collected... | reverse complement strand
ATGATCAAGGCCGGCGCCGAACTGGTCGGTCGCCCCGCCGGCCCGGTGCGCAGCCCCCTCACCGAGCTGAGCAGCGCCGAGCGCGACGAACTGGCCGCCCTGATCGCCGCCAATCGCTAGGGCATTCGGGTCTGCACAAGGACAGCAGCAGATCTCGCCCCGGGCCTTCGGGAGTGTTCACTTTGGGCGTTTCCTTTGTCCTCGGTGTCATCCCCGCGAAAGCGGGAACCTCTGTTTCCGGCCTCCATATCGGTAACGGAGGTCCCCGCTTTCGCGGGGATGACATCGTGAAAATCCGGATCGTCACCCTCGGGCCTGACCCGAGGGTGACGCGGTGTATGGGGAAGAAGCGGGGAAAAAGTCCTAAGTAAACACCCCCGCAAAGCCTGCGCTCGGGAGCCCGCAAGCCCTGCCCGAGTGGGAGGTGCCGCATCCAGTATGAGGCAGGATATGTGCCACACGCCGGCCCGGCACCCTCCCCCTTGCGGGGAGGGCTGGGGGGGATGGCCCCCTCGATCTTGTCGGCCCATATACGATAGCCATCCCTGCGAGCGGGGAGGGAGGCAAAGAACCGGGCCTGTTGCGCAACAAGCCGCAACGCCTGAAACAAACGCTCCCGGCTCTCGTGCGATGGGTGTCCGCCTCAGCGCCCGTAGGGATCCCAGCCATTGGCCTGGAACAGCGCGATGATATAGCCGAAGCAGAAGGCGAAGGCGGTTTCGAAGGGCGCCTCGCCATCGATATGGGGCACGTGGTCGGGCATGATCATGCAATCGACGCCCAGTTCCTTGTAGAGCCTGAGGGCGGCCGGCATGTCCATGTCCCCGGCATCGGGAAATTCCTCGGTGAAGGAATAGCGGCCGCCTTTGATATTGCGGAAATGCACGTTGAAGATCTTCTTGCGCTCGCCGAACCAGCGGATGACGTCGCCGATTTCCGCGCGCGGATTTTCAAGGCTTTCAGCCAGCGTGCCCTGGCAGAAATTGAGGCCATGATAGGGGCTTTCGGCGATGGAGACGAACTTTTTCAGCCCCTCGGGCGTGCTCAAAACGCGCTCTTCCATGCCCCGATAGCCGGGCGGCGTCATCGGGTCGTGCGGATGACAGGCCAGGCGCACCCGGTTGGCTTCGGCCACCGGCACGACGCGCTCGAGGAAATAGGTGATCCGCTCCCACATCTGTTCGGTGCTGACCCGGCCCGCGCTGGTCGGCTCGGCGCTGTCGGTCAGCCGGTCGGCGCGGAAGGTGGAGAGTTCGGCCCCGCCGCGGCCCCGCTCGGAGGGTGTGCGAGGAATGCCGAGCAGGTTGAAATTGTACTTCGCGGCCCCCACGCCCATGGCGCGCAGATCCTCGATCAGCGTGCAGATGCGGTCGATCTCGCGATCGCGCTCGCCATTGCCCAGCACGATGCCGGGGGAAGGATTGTCCCGATCGATGCCGGAAGAGGTCAGGGGCAATTGCACCATGTCGAGCACCAGGCCCGCCGCCTCCACCCGGTCGATATGCCGGCGCAGCGCATCGCGGTTCCAGCCCGTGGCCGGGCCGGGCGGATCGATGCAGACATGAACCACGCCGAGCTGGGCCAATTGGCGCAGATAGCGGTCGCCGACCGCCTCCAGCATGGAACCACTGAGCTGCGTACCCACATACATCGGCCATCCTCCAATATGAATTCTTCAAAGTTGTATGATAGATTTTTGGATGGTACAAGAGATCAGCTTGATTTCCTGGCGCAGGATGGGAGAAGCTGCGGCGAATCCGTGCTATCCAGTCAGACAGCATTTCCGCTCGCCGCGACGCTCAGAGATTTGAAAATGGCAGAAGTTCAGGCCACGCGCCTCACCGATCGGGTCAAAGTGGAACTGGGGCAGCTCATTGCCCGCCAGAATTTGCAGCCCGGTGACAAGCTGCCGCCCACCGAGCAGCTCTGCACCGAATTCGCGGTCAGCCGCACGGTGGTGCGCGAAGCCATTGCCAGTCTCAAGGCGGAGGGACGATTGCGCTCGCTGCGCGGCAGCGGCGTCTATGTCAGCGAGCCGCCGAAGCGGGCGACCGGCGGCTCGATGCTGATGGAAATGCCGCAGGATATCGGCGAAGTGCTCGATTTCATCGAGTTCCGCATGAGCATCGAGATCGAGGCGGCGGGGCTGGCGGCGGAAAGGCGGACGGAAACCAACCTGCTCCGCATGGAACAGGCCATGAGCCAGTTCGGGCGCCATCTCGAGGACAACAGCCTCGCCACCGATGCCGACCGCGCCTTTCACCGGGCCATTGCCGACGCCACCAACAATCCGCGCTTCCGCCTGTTCGTCGATGAAATGGGCGAGCGCCTGATCCCGCGCCGGGCCCTGGGCGCGCGCTTTGCCGACGATCAGGACAAATCCCTGTTTCTCGACAGCATTCAGAGCGAGCATCGGCGCATTTTCGAGGCCATCAGCAACCGCCAGGCGGACGAGGCGCGCCAGGCCATGCGCCAGCATCTGGAAGGCGGCCGCCGGCGCTATCGCGAATGGAGCCTGGCCCATGATGCGGCGCCGTAGCGGAGCGGAAAGATGAGCGGCGCCGCATCGGAACCGCGCCTGCTGCTCGCGGCGCGTTTCGGCGTCGGCGAGAGCCCGGTATGGGACGGCCTCCATCAGCGGCTGCTCTGGTGCGATATCCCGGCCGGCACCATTCACGCCCTGTCGCCGCAGACCGGGGCACGGGCATCCTGGCAATTCGGCGAGCCGGTGCCCAGTTTCGGCCTGGCGCAGAACGGGCGCTGGGTGGTGGCGCTCAAAAACGACGTCATCCTGTTCGATCCGGTTTCGGGCGCCCGCGAAATTGTGGCCCGGATCGAGCATGCCAAGCCGAACATGCGGCTCAATGACGGCAAGACCGGTCCCGACGGCGCCTTCTGGGTTGGCAGCATGGATGCCGAGCCCGGGGACGATCCGGGCGGCAAGCTCTATCGCGTCGCCCCCTCCGGCGCGGTGACGGAGATTGCCGGGGGCATCAGCATTTCCAATGGGCTGGCCTGGAACCACGCCGGCACGCGTCTCTATCATTCGGATTCGCGCGGCGGCATGTGGATCGATTGCTGGGATTTCGATTCCGGAAGCGGCGCGGCAAGCAATCGCCGCCGCCTGCGCAGCGGGGACGAGGCCAATGGCAGGCCGGATGGCGGCGCCTGCGACCTGGATGGCAATTACTGGTCGGCGGGGCCGGGCGCGCAGCGCATCAACCGGTTTTCGGCGGAAGGCGTGCTGCTCGATCATGTGCCATTGCCTCTCCAGCACCCCACCATGCCCTGCTTCGGGGGCGCGGACATGCGCACCATCTTCGTCACCAGCCTCGATTCGAAACAGGCCGCGCCGGGCCGCGACGGGATCGCGCAATTCCGGGTGGCGACGCCCGGCGTGCGCCTGGTTCCGTTCGGCCGCTGACCCCGCGCCGACTCAGGCTCTTGCCGCGTCAAGGGGAACACTTGGGCAACCCGGATACAAGTTGCGCTAGGCGAATCTTTACGCTTACCTACTATATGTAGTGTTCAAGGTTCCGCCACCCGCAAGGAATGGCGGCTAAGACGGGAATCCGGTGCGGCCCAACGCCAGAAGGCGCGGCCAATTCCGGGGCTGTCCCCGCAACTGTGAGCGGTGAGTTCATGTCGACAATGCCACTGGGCCCAAGGGTCCGGGAAGGCCGGCATGAACGGCGACCCGCAAGCCAGGAGACCTGCCTCGAACGCTTTTTTGACGTCCACCGGCGGGATGACCGGGCAGGCGAACGGACAGGTGCGGGCAGATGCCGGCCGGCCGTTTTCCTCGTGCATCCGCCCATGATCCGCGAGGGATTTTTCGATGAGCATCATTGTCTATTCCAAACCCGCCTGCGTGCAGTGCCATGCCACCACCCGCGCCCTCGATCGCAAGGGGCTCGATTACCAGGTCATCGACATTTCCACCGACAGCGACGCCTATAAGCGGGTCGAGACCCTGGGCTATCGCCAGGTGCCGGTCGTGGTGGCCGGCGACACCCATTGGGCCGGCTTCCGCCCGGACATGATCGGCGCGCTGGCCTGAGCGGATCATGGGCGGGCTCGTCTATTATTCCAGCACGTCGGAAAACACCCATCGCTTCGTCGGAAAGCTGGGGTGTGACGCCACGCGCCTGCCGGTCGATGCGGCCGGCGCTCCGCCCGAGTTGGTCGCGCCCTACGTGCTGGTCCTGCCCACCTATGGCGGTGTCAACGGCAAGGGCGCGGTGCCCAAGCCGGTGATCCGCTTCCTCAATGTGGAAGCCAATCGCGGCCTCATCCGTGGCGTCATCGCCGCGGGCAACACCAATTTCGGCGCAGCCTTTTGCCTGGCCGGCGACATCGTCGCCGGCAAATGCGCGGTGCCGCTCCTCTATCGGTTCGAACTGCTCGGCACCGACGAGGATGTCGCCAATGTCAGAAAAGGACTGGACCTGTTTTGGACACGCTCATTCTAGATCGCCCGGCCAAGGCGCCGGAACCGACCAAGGACCAGGATCAGGCGCTGGATTACCACGCGCTCAACGCCATGCTCAATCTCTACGACGAGCAGGGCAAGATCCAGTTCGACAAGGACCGCCAGGCGGCGCATCAGTACTTTTTGCAGCATGTGAACCAGAACACGGTGTTCTTTCACAATCTGCGCGAAAAGCTGACCTATCTGGTCGAAGAGGGCTATTACGAGCAGGACGTGCTCGATCAATACAGCTTCAACTTCGTGCGCGATCTGTTCGACCACGCCTATGACCAGAAGTTCCGCTTCCCCACCTTCCTCGGCGCATTCAAATATTACACCTCCTATACGCTCAAGACCTTCGACGGTAAGCGCTATCTCGAGCGCTACGAGGACCGCGTCTGCATGGTGGCCCTGGCTTTGGCGCGCGGCGACGAGGGGCTGGCGCGCCAGCTCGTCGACGAGATCATTTCCGGCCGCTTCCAGCCCGCCACGCCCACCTTCCTCAATGCCGGCAAGAAACAGCGCGGCGAGCTGGTGTCGTGCTTCCTCTTGCGCGTCGAGGACAATATGGAGAGCATCGGCCGCTCGATTAACTCCGCCCTGCAACTATCCAAGCGCGGCGGCGGCGTGGCGCTGAGCCTCACCAATATCCGCGAGATGGGCGCCCCCATCAAGCAGATCGAGAACCAGTCCTCGGGCGTGTTGCCGGTGATGAAGCTGCTCGAAGACAGCTTCTCCTATGCCAACCAGCTCGGGGCGCGCCAGGGCGCGGGCGCGGTCTATCTCCACGCCCACCATCCCGACATCATGCGCTTCCTCGATACCAAGCGCGAAAATGCCGACGAAAAGGTGCGTATCAAGACCTTGTCGCTGGGCGTCGTCATTCCCGACATCACCTTCGAGCTCGCCCGCGACAACGAGGATATGTATCTGTTCTCGCCCTATGACGTGGAGCGCGTCTATGGCGTGCCGATGACCGAGATTTCGGTCACCGAGAAATACCGCGAAATGGTCGCGGACAAGCGCATCCGGAAGAAGAAGATCAAGGCGCGCGACTTCTTCCAGGTGATCGCCGAAATCCAGTTCGAAAGCGGCTATCCCTATATCATGTTCGAGGACAGCGTGAACCGCGCCAACCCGATCGCGGGCCGCATCACCATGAGCAATCTCTGCTCGGAAATCCTCCAGGTCAGCGACGCTTCGATCTTCAACCAGGACCTCTCCTACCAGCATATGGGCAAGGACATTTCCTGCAATCTCGGTTCGCTCAACATCGCCAAGGTGATGGATTCATCCGATTTCGGCCGCACCATCGAAACCGCGATCCGCGCTTTGACCGCCGTGTCGGACATGAGCGATATCGGCTCGGTGCCCTCCATCGCCAGGGGCAATGCGGAAAGCCATGCCATCGGGCTCGGCCAGATGAACCTGCATGGCTATCTCGCCCGCGAGCGCATCTATTACGGCTCGGAGGAAGGCGTCGATTTCACCAATATCTATTTCTATACGGTGACCTATCACGCCCTGCGCGCCTCGAACCTGATCGCCACCGAGCGCGAGGAAACCTTCAAGGGCTTCGAGAACTCGAAATATGCCTCCGGCGGCTATTTCGACAAATATACCGAACAGGACTGGATGCCGGCGACCGGGAAGGTGGCCGCGCTCTTCGAGCAGGCCGGCATTCACATTCCCACCCGCGAGGACTGGCTGGATCTCAAGGCCAGGGTGATGCTGACCGGGCTCTACAACCAGAACCTGCAGGCGGTGCCGCCCACCGGCTCCATCTCCTATATCAATCACGCCACCGCCTCGATCCACCCCATCGTCTCCAGGATCGAGATTCGCAAGGAAGGCAAGATCGGCCGCGTCTATTATCCCGCCGCCTTCATGACCAATGACAACCTGGATTATTACCAGGATGCCTATGAGATCGGCCCGGAAAAGATCATCGACACCTATGCGGCAGCCACCCAGCATGTCGACCAGGGCCTGTCGCTGACCCTGTTCTTCCGCGACACCGCGACCACCCGCGACATCAACCGCGCCCAGATCTATGCGTGGAAAAAGGGCATCAAGACCATCTACTACATCCGCCTGCGCCAGCTCGCCCTCGAAGGCACCGAGGTGCAGGGCTGCGTCTCCTGCGCGCTGTAAGAGTCTAGCCTGCCGTCATTCAACAGGGCCGACGGCTCCGGCGCCTCCCTCCCCCTTGAGGGGAGGGATCGAGGGTGGGGGTTCGAGCGTCCCCGCGCACTGGGAGCTCTGTAGAAACAGCAGAACCCCCACCCCCGCCCTCCCCTCAAGTGCTTGCGCTCGGGAGCGCAAGCGCTACCCGAGTGGGGAGGGGGCGATGGAGCCAAGTCCGTCAAATTTGAAATGCCAAAGCCATGAACATGCACGCCAAACCCATCAGCCGCATTCGCGCCATCAATTGGAACCGCATCCAGGACGACAAGGACCTCGAGGTCTGGAACCGGCTGACATCCAATTTCTGGCTCCCCGAAAAGGTGCCGCTCTCCAACGACATTCCGAGCTGGGCCACGCTGACGCCGGAGGAACAGAAGCTCACCATTCGCGTCTTCACCGGCCTCACCCTGCTCGATACCATCCAGAACGGTGTCGGTGCGGTGCGCCTGATGGACGATGCCGTCACCCCGCATGAAGAGGCGGTTCTGTCCAATATCGCCTTCATGGAAGCGGTGCATGCCCGCTCCTATTCCTCCATCTTCTCCACCCTGTGCCTGACGCCGGACGTGGACGACGCCTATCGCTGGAGTGAGGAAAACACGTTCCTCCAGCGCAAGGCGCAATTGATCCTGGAGCAATATGACAGCGGCGATCCGCTCAAGAAAAAAATCGCCTCGGTCTTTCTCGAAAGCTTCCTGTTCTATTCGGGCTTTTATCTGCCCATGTATTGGTCAAGCCGCGCCAAGCTGACCAATACGGCCGACCTCATCCGCCTCATCATCAAGGACGAGGCCGTGCATGGCTATTATATCGGCTACAAGTTCCAGCGCGGGATCGAGCACCTGTCCGAGGAGCGCAAACAGGAAATCAAGGATTTCGCCTTCGATCTCCTGCTCGAACTCTATGACAACGAAATCCGCTATACCGAAGAACTCTATGACGGCGTCGGCCTCTCCGAAGACGTCAAGAAATTCCTCCATTACAACGCCAACAAGGCGCTGATGAACCTGGGCTACGAAGCCCTGTTCCCGCCCGAAGCCTGCAAGGTCAACGCCGCCATCCTCTCGGCCCTCTCCCCCAATGCCGACGAAAACCACGACTTCTTCTCGGGCTCGGGCTCGTCCTACGTCATCGGCAAGGCCATTGCCACCGAGGACGAAGACTGGGATTTTTGATCCCGCGCTCCACCATCGTCGCGACAGCATAGACCACCGGTGACAAGCCCGGTGGCAGCGATGGAGGGGAGGTTGCAGTCCTGCGTGCCAGATTTTAAGGCGACCGTCACCACCGGGCTTGTCCCGGTGGTCCACCTTCAAGCCGATGATATAAAGAAATCTTTATATCTCGATTGACACTTGTCATCCCCTCGTCCATCTTGCTTCTGTCCACGGTCCCCGCGAGGGGATAACAGGGAATCCGGTGCGGGCTTTCGCCTCAGTCCGGAGCTGCCCCCGCAACTGTCGGCGGAGACGGATGCCCATGGCCACTGACGCGCAAGCGTCGGGAAGGCGGGTATCCGGTTCGATCCGCGAGCCAGGAGACCTACCGTGGAATTGAGTTTCACTCCGTGCTGATCGGGCGGATCGGCAAGAGGACAGATTTATGACGAGCCATCGTCTCCACCTCCGAATGCGATTCTGAGCCCGGGTAGCACCCGAGCCCTTCCACAATTCCATCTCTTTCCCGCCCGCGTCACCACGCCGGGCGCCGTTTCGCATCGGACAAATCATGACCCGTTCCGCCAATCTCGGCTTTCCCCGCATCGGCCTCAATAGAGAGCTCAAGAAGGCTCTCGAAGCCTATTGGAAGGGCGATATCGACGCCGCTTCGCTGCACCGGAGCGGTGCCGAATTGCGCGCCCGCCACTGGGCGCTGCAACAGAACGCCGGGATCGACATCATCCCCTCCAACGACTTTTCGCTTTACGATCATATGCTGGACACATCGGTACTGGTCGGCGCCATTCCGCCGCGCTTTGCCTATATCGCCGATCCCGACCAGCTCTATTTCGCCATGGCGCGTGGCACCGACGCGGCGCCGGCCATGGAGATGACCAAGTGGTTCGACACCAATTATCACTTCATCGTCCCCGAATTGCACCGGGGCCAGCGCTTTGCGCTCGATGCCACAAAGCCGCTGGCCCAGTATCGCGAAGCCAGGGCGCAGGGTGTTGCGACGCGGCCGGTGATCGTCGGCCCCGTCACCTTTCTCAGCCTCGCCAAGGCCAAGGATGACGGCCTCGACACGCTCGATCTCATCGAGAGCCTTGTTCCGGTCTATGCCGACCTGCTGGCCCAGCTCGCCGCCGAGGGCGCCGAATGGGTGCAGGTGGACGAGCCGGTTCTGGTGCTCGATCTTTCCGACAAGCAGCGCGCCGCCTTCGACACAGCCTATGCACTGCTGGGCAAGACTGGCCCGAACGTCCTGGTCAGCACCTATTTCGGCGCGCTGCGCGACAACACCGAACTGGCCACGAACCTTCCCGTCGCCGGCCTCCATATCGATCTGGTGCGCGCGCCGGAACAGCTCGGCCCCGTCCTGGCCGCGTTGCCTGCCGACAAGCTGCTTTCAATCGGCGTCGTCGATGGCCGCAATATCTGGCGCAGCGATCTCGATGCCGCTTTCGCGCTCGTCAGCCGCGCCTGGGATCATCTCGGGCCGGAGCGGCTGGAAATCGCGCCCTCCTGCTCGCTGCTGCATGTGCCGGTCGATCTCGATGCCGAAACCGCGCTCGATGCAGAGCTCAAGTCCTGGCTGGCTTTTGCAAGACAGAAGCTCGACGAGGTGGCGGCGCTGACCCTGGCCATGCAGAAGGGCAGGCCCGCCGCGCGCGACGCCTTCGAGGCCAGCTCCGCCGCCCTTGCCTCCCACCGGGCCTCGCCGCGCATCCACAAGGGGGAGGTGAAGGCCCGCGCCGCCGACACGATTCCGCTCGAGCGAGCTTCCGCCTTTCCGGCGCGGCGGGAAAAGCAGCGCGCCCGTTTCAACCTGCCTCCCTATCCCACCACCACCATCGGTTCCTTCCCCCAGACCCGGGCGGTGCGCGAAGCCCGTTCGGCCTTCAGGAAAGGGGTGCTGGATAAAGCCGATTATGAGGCCTTCCTTGCATCGGAGACCGAGAATTGCGTCCGCATCCAGGAAGAACTCGGCCTCGACGTGCTGGTGCATGGCGAATTCGAGCGCAATGACATGGTGGAATATTTCGGCGAACAGCTCGACGGCTTCGCCTTCACCAAGAATGGCTGGGTGCAGTCCTATGGTTCCCGCTGCGTCAAGCCGCCGCTGATCTATGGCGACGTCTCCCGTCCCGCGCCGATGACATTGCGCTGGTCCGCCTTTGCCGCCTCCCTCACCGATCGCCCAATGAAAGGCATGCTGACCGGCCCCGTGACCATCCTGCAATGGAGCTTCGTGCGCGTCGACCAGCCCCGCGCGGAAACCTGCCGCCAGATCGGCCTCGCCATCCGCGACGAAGTGCTCGACCTCGAGGGGGCCGGCATCTCCATCATCCAGATCGACGAGCCGGCTTTGCGCGAAGGCCTGCCGCTGCGCCGCGCCGATTGGGACACCTATCAGCGCTGGGCGGTCGATTGCTTCCGCCTCTCCGCCTCAGGGGTGGCCGACGACACGCAGATCCATACCCATATGTGCTATGCCGAATTCAACGACATCATGCCGGCCATCGCCGAAATGGATGCGGACGTGATCTCCATCGAGACCTCGCGCTCGGACATGGAACTGCTCGCAGCCTTCAGCGACTTCAACTATCCCAACGAGATCGGGCCGGGGGTTTGGGACATCCATTCCCCGCGCGTGCCCGATCGGTCGGACATGGAAAGCCTCTTGCGCAAGGCCGCCGAAGCCATTCCCGCCGACCAGCTCTGGGTCAATCCCGATTGCGGCCTCAAGACCCGCGGCTGGCCCGAGATAAAGGCGGCGCTCGCCAATCTGGTCGGCGCGGCGAGGACGCTGCGGGGATAGCCGCCTATCCGCCCCAGCGGTGCACGTGCTCGGCGCTGACCTTGCCCTCGGCCTTGGCCTGCGCGAAGCGCGTCTCGAATTCGTCGGCAATATCGGCCACGCGGATAGCGGCGAAGCGCGCCATGAGCAGGCGTTCGGCCTCGCTCAGCGTTTCGCTCATCCGCGCATCCACCGCCCGCTCGACGAGGCAGCTCGCCGCCTCCGCATCGGGGCCGATATTGAACAGAGCCGGCTCGCCCACCGCGCGATAGACGTCGAGCAGGCTGATGGCATCGAGCCCGCGCGCCAGTTCCCAGCCGCCGCCATGGCCCTTTTCCGAGATGACGATGCCCGCCTCCCGGAAGCCGGCCATCATCCGGCGCACCACCACGGGATTGGTATCGAGCATCCCGGCGATCTGTTCGGAGGTGGCGCGCTTCACATGGCGGTCCATATGGATCAGCACATGCAGCATGCGCGACATTCTGGTGTCTCTGGGCATCGGCGTTCCGCAAAGGAGAAGGCCGGCACTTTAGCACCGGCCTTCTCACGCAACAATCTGAAGTCTGAAAGGCTCAATCGTCTTCGACGAACACCTCCTGGCGCTTGCGGCGGATGGCGGGCAGCACCGCCACCAGCACGGCGGCCAGGGCCAGCAGCAACAGCGTCGCCGAGATCGGGCGGGTGACGAAGATCATCGGATCGCCGCGCGAGATGATCATGGCCCGCCGCAAATGCTCCTCCAGCAGCGGCCCCAGCACGAAGCCGAGCAGCAGCGGCGCCGGTTCGCAGCCGAAGCGGATGAGCAAATAGCCGACGCCGGCGAAGAAGGCGATGGCATAGACATCGTAGATGTTCTGGTTGATCGAATAGGTGCCGATACAGGCGAACAGCACGATGGCCGGGAACAGCACGCGATAGGGGATGGAGAGCATCTTCACCCACAGCCCGATCAGCGGCAGGTTGAGGATGATCAGCAGGAGATTGCCGATCCACATCGAGGCGATGATGCCCCAGAACAGAGCCGGCTGCTCGTTGATGACGTTCGGCCCCGGCGTGATGCCCTGCAGGATGAACGCCCCCACCATCAGCGCCATGACCGGATGGGCGGGAATGCCGAGGGTCATCAGCGGAATGAACGAGGTCTGCGCGGCGGCATTGTTAGCCGATTCCGGCCCCGCCACGCCCTCGATGGCGCCCTTGCCGAATTCCTGCGGGTTCTTGGAGAGCCGCTTTTCGGCCGAATAGGAGGCGAAGGAGGAGAGGATATGGCCCCCGCCCGGCAGGATGCCGAGCAGCGAGCCCAGGCCCGTGCCGCGCAGGATGGGCGCCCAGATGCGCTTGAAATCCTCGCGGGTCAGCCAGAGATTGGTGACCCTCTTCACCCCCACTTCGCGCTCGGTCTCGTTTTCGAGGTTGCGCAGGATTTCGGCGATGCCGAAGACGCCCACCGCCACCGCGACGAAATTGAGCCCGCCGAAGAGTTCGCGCACACCGAAGGTGAAGCGCGGGGTGCCGGTATAGATATCCTGCCCCACCATGCCGAGCAGCAGGCCCAGCACGATCATCGCCAGGGCCTTCAGGATCGAGCCATGCGCCAGCGCGATCGAGACGAGCAGGCCCAAAACGATGAGGGAGAAATATTCCGGCGCCCCGAAATTGAGCGCCGCCCGCGCCAGGGGCGGGGCGAAGAAGGCGAGCAGGAGCGTGGCCACCGATCCGGCGAAGAACGAGCCGATGGCCGCCGTGGCCAGGGCCTGGCCGGCCCGGCCCTGCCGCGCCATCTGGTAGCCGTCGATGGCCGT
>Ga0160493_100334_pt1 | contig 12628 bp, 10 predicted proteins | sample DID2MG_2_FD_108262 | JGI IMG/M metagenome (GOLD analysis project Ga0160493, IMG submission 108262) | Enriched soil microbial communities from UW Madison campus, WI, USA - DID2878_E24_FP2 MG | ecosystem: Environmental > Terrestrial > Soil > Unclassified | place: USA: Madison, Wisconsin | collected... | reverse complement strand
GGCGAGGTGACTTACCAGCGCCTGCGCGCGGATATCGTGGCCTGCAAGCTGTCGCCAGGGCAGAAACTTCGGCTCGACGGGTTGCGTGAGCGCTATGGGGTGGGGGTGAGCACCCTGCGCGAGATTCTCAACCGCCTTGCCAGCGAAGATCTGGTGGTTGCCGAGGGGCAGAAGGGGTTCTCGGTGGCCCCGGCAACGGCCGCCGACCTGCGGGAAATCGCCGATTTGCGCCTCTTGCTCGAAAGCCACGCCTTGCGCCAATCGTTCGAAAACGGAGACCTAGATTGGGAAGGTCGGGTCGTATCGGCGCACTACAAGCTGGCCAGCACGGAAAAGCTGCTGCTGGCCGGGCAGTCGCGGCAGACCACCGATTGGGTGCGCTACGATTTCGAGTTCCACAATGCCCTTATTTCGGCCTGTGGCTCGAAAGCTTTGCTCGATCTGCACGCGGCCATCTTCGACCGCTTCCTGCGATATCACATGCTGGCCGCAAGCTTTCGCGGTGCCGGCGTCGTCGACGATCATCAGGCGCTTTTCGACTTCGCGCTCGCACGCGATGTCGATGGCGCCCTTGTAATGCTGGCCAGCCACGTCAATCGCGGCGTCGAGCACGTCCTGGGCACCGGCCGCCTGTCCTCTCAGGCATAGGCGGCAAAGGTTCTGGCCATTTCGGCGCTGTCCGGGCGCATGCCGGAAAACAATTCGAAGGCGCGAACGGCCTGGAAGACCGCCATGCCGCCGCCCGGCAGAACCTTGCAGCCGCGCGCCTTGGCCTGGCGGAGCAATTCTGTCTCGCGCGGAAAATAGATGATGTCGGCCACCCAGTGATCGGGGCTCAACAGCGCTGCATCCACGGGAATGCCCGGAAGTTTCTCCATGCCGACCGGGGTGGCATTGACCAGTCCGGCCGCATTTGGCAGCAGGCCGCCCAGTGCCTCCGGACCGTGCCCGGTGGCGGCTGCCGTTGTCGCAGAACTGACCCTGGCCGCAAGCTGGCCGGCCCTGCGTTCATCCACATCGATGATGGCCAGGCGTTCGACGCCAAGCTCGGCCAGGGCCTGGGCCACCGCACCGCCCGCTCCGCCGGCACCGACCTGCACGACCGAATGCATGTCCACCGCGCCCAGGCCGCGGCGCATGCTCTCGGCAAAGCCGAAGCAGTCCGTATTGTGCCCATGCCGCCGCCGGCCACGGAAAACCAGCGTATTGACCGCGCCGACCGCTTCCGCGCTGGCACTCAGCTCGTCGAGCAGCGGAATGATGGCCTGCTTGAAGGGAAAGGTGACATTGACGCCTCGAAAGCCGGCCGCACCGACCGCGTCCAGCACCAGGCCCAGATCGGAATCGTCCAGATCCAGCGCATCGAAATCGATGAGATCGTAGCGATAGTCCAGGCCCAGGCGCTTGCCTTCCTGCTCGTGCATGATCGGCGTCAGCGAAGCGCCGATCCCGCGACCGAGAAGACCGACGCGGATTTGCGTCTCCTCGACCGGTCCGGGGCGCGCTCGTTCGACCTGCCTCAGCGCCTCTCGGACCCATTCCACTCTCGACACGGTCTCGACCTCTCCGGCGGTAGATGCGCGGGCCCGCCTTCCGCTCTTGTTTTCATGCGCGCCCCGCCGCTAAAAGAAGGCACGCATATATGCCACAATGTACGAACTGGTTAGTTTAGTCAAATTGTGGCCGAGGGAGGCTGATTGCCCATGGCTGCCGATAATGAAATTCAATCAGCCAAATCCGGGCGCAAGACGCCGACGCGTCAGCAGGATCCCGAAGGCACCCGCAAGAATATCATTGAAGTGGCGAGCCAGGAATTCGCCCTCAACGGCCTGTCCGGCGCGCGCATCGACGAGATCGCCGCCAAGACGCGTGCCTCCAAGCGGATGATCTACTACTATTTCGGTGACAAGGAAGGGCTCTATCTCAGTGCGCTAGAGCATGCCTATGCCCAGGTGCGGGCGGGCGAGGCCGAGCTGGATATCAAGGGCCTCTCGCCTGTCGATGGCCTCAGGCGCCTGGTCGAATTCACCTTCGAACACCATCATGCGCACGAGGATTTCATTCGCATGGTGATGATCGAGAACATTCACCACGGCGAATATCTTGCCCGTTCGAGCCTTGTGCGCGACCTCAACGTCACCGCCATCACCAATATCCGCGATCTCTACGATCGCGGCGTCGCCGAAGGCGCGTTCCGAGAGGGGCTGGACCCGCTGGAAATTCACTGGCAGATCAGTGCGCTCTGTTTCTTCAATGTGTCCAACCGCGCGACTTTTTCGAAGTTGTTCGGCCGCGATTTCGGCGCTGCGGAAGCGCAGGAGCGGCTGAAGGACAACACCGTGGACATGGTGCTCCGCTTCGTGTCCAGGCCGGGAACGGCCGGATAGCCAACGCTTCTGTTCAACCTCTGCCGACCGGCGCTGGCGCCGTCGGGTAGGACCGGCGTCTCCGGCCCGGTCTTGACCGGCGGCCTGAGGAACCTGGTCCCGCAACGGCGCCTCGGTTGACAGGTGTCTATGGTCTCGACATTGTACGAACTAGTTCGTTCAGGAGGCCCGTGGATGAAAACCTCGATTGCGACAGTATCGATCAGCGGCGATCTGCGCGAGAAGCTGGAGGCCATCGCGGCGGCCGGATTCGACGGCGTCGAGATTTTCGAAAACGACTTTCTCGCCTTCGACCGGAGCCCTGCCGAAATCAGGCGCATGACCGCCGATCTCGGGCTCGAGATTACCCTTTTCCAGCCGTTCCGGGACTTTGAAGGCCTTCCCGAGCCTCAGCGAGGCCACGCTTTCGAGCGGGCGGAGCGCAAGTTCGATCTCATGGAAGAGCTGGGCGCTCCCCTCATGCTGGTCTGTTCGAGCGTGGCGCCGGCCGCGTTGGGCGGCATCGATCGGGCGGCTGCCGATTTCCGCGAACTGGGGGAGCGGGCGGCCAGGCGCGGCCTCAGGGTCGGCTACGAAGCCTTGGCCTGGGGCCGTCACGTCAATGACCATCGTGATGCCTGGGAGGTGGTGCGTCGGGCCGATCATCCCAATGTGGGGCTGATCCTCGACAGTTTTCACAGCCTGTCGCGCCGCATTCCCTCCGACACGATCCGTGCCATTCCCGGCGACAAGATTTTCATCGTTCAGCTGGCCGATGCGCCGGCCCTGGACATGGATTTGCTCTATTGGAGCCGGCATTTCCGCAACATGCCCGGCGAGGGCGATCTGCCGGTGGTTGAATTTGCAAGGGCAATCGCTGCGACGGGCTATGATGGTCCTCTGTCACTGGAAATTTTCAACGACCAGTTCCGCTCCGGCTCGCCCCGCACCATTGCGCAGGACGGGCATCGCTCCCTGGTCTTTCTCATGGATCAGGTGCGCGAAGCCGAGCCGGCTCTGGCGCTGTCCGAACCCCGTCTGCCACCGCGCATGCCTGTGGACGGCGTCGCCTTCGTCGAATTCACCGCCGACGAAACCGAGGCGGACGCGCTTCGCGCCATCCTGCTGCAACTGGGCTTCTCCCGCGCCGGCACGCACAAAAGCAAGAGTGTCGAACGGTTGACGCAGGGCGACATGAATATCGTCCTCAATACCGAACGAGAGGGATTGGCCCATGCGGCCTATCTCACACACGGGACTTCGGCCTATGCGATGGGCCTGAAGGTCAAGGACGCCGAAGGCACGCTCGCGCGCGCCAGGGCGCTGGGGGCACAACCCTTCGCACAGCGCGTCAATCCCGGCGAACTTTCCATCCCCGCGATCCGTGGCGTCGGCGGGGGCGTCATCTATTTTCTCGATGAGGATTCGGACCTGGCAGAGGTCTGGGATATCGAATTTGAGCCGCGCACCGACCCCGCAACAGCCGGCGCGGGCCTCACCCATATCGACCATGTCGCCCAAACCATGAATTACGAGGAGATGCTGACCTGGATCCTCTTCTACCGGTCAATCTTCGTTGTCGAGAAGGGCCCCATGGTCGACGTCATCGATCCATCCGGATTGGTGCGCAGCCAGGTCATCGAGAATCCCGAGGGCAGTTTGCGGCTGACGCTGAACGGCGCCGAACACCACCGCACTCTGGCTGGCCGTTTCATCAGCGAAACATTCGGCTCCAGCGTGCAGCATCTGGCATTCGCCTCCGCGGATATCTTCGCGACCGCGGAACAATTGAGGCAAGGCGGATTTCAGTCGCTGCCGATTTCGCGGAATTACTACGACGACCTGCAGGCAAGGCTGGGCATCGACATTGCGCTGCTGGAGCGGCTGAATGCGTACAACATCCTTTATGATCGGGACGCGGGCGGGGAATATTACCAGCTCTATTCCACGAATCTGGGCGATGGCTTCTTCTTCGAGATCGTCCAGCGCACCGGCGAATATAGCGGCTACGGCGCCGTCAACGCGCCATTTCGTATTGCCGCCCAAAGGCGCGGCAGCAGGCCCGCGTCGATACCGAAACTCTAGCAAGGGCCAGTTTTACCTGTCGCCAAGCGCGGGTCCGATGACTTCGATCCTCTTGGTCCAGATATAGCCCGAGAAAGTCGCGGGCACCTGGTCCAGCATGTCGAGCGTATCGATGCCTGCGGTTCCCGGATCGCCTGGCTCCAGCGGCCCCATCAACAAGACCGCGCTGTTGGCCGCTGCAAATCGTTCCTGAAGCAGATTGGGCCATCCCCACAGCCAGGGCGCCACGTTGATTGGCACCATGACGACCGTGTCGTGACAGGCGGGAGGCATGTAGCCGGTCCAGCCGGCGCCGACATAGACCGCAAGGCAGTCGATCAGGGTGCGCCGCGACCAGCTATGCAGCTCGGTCCCAAGCAGCTCAGCGGCGCGCCTTGTGGGCTCGTCGCCGCCATAGGATCCCCAGATGCGTTGTCTCCATGCCGGATTTTCGGCCAGGATTGCGGCGAGCATGTCGCCTTCTCTCGCCTCCCGACTTTTGAAATTGATGAGAAAGCGGCCGTCGGGAAACGCGGAAAGGACGTCACGAAGCTCCGGCATCATCCCGACGCCCTGGCCGCGCAATGGGAAGCTCTCGCCTTCGTCCGCCGTATAACCATAGCCGAGATCGAGGCTTTGCAGAAAAGCCAGATCGTGGCTGCGTGTCACCCCGCTGCCATCAGTCCGGCAGTCAAGTGTCCAGTCGTGGAAGACCGCGAGATACCCATCAATCGTAGGATGAACGTCAAGCTCCACCACGGCCGCGCCGGCCGCAAAACCCGTCGCCATGGACGGCAGCGTGTTCTCGATCAGATCATGGCTAGGCTGCTCGATGCGCTCCGCGGTGCAGGTCTCGTTGTCGAGCCCCTCGCGGTAATAGGTTTGGTGAACACCCCGATGGGCGATCAATTCTTGCCTCGGATCAACCGGTCCAGGCACGCGCCACGAGGCGTTGAACACATAAATCGCGGCCGCGACCAGCAGCAGACCGACAGCGACGAGATAGCGCTTGCGACGAAATTTGCGGTGCACCAGCAATGCTGTCTGAACTCCGTTTAACTCGGTGTCCTCAAAACCGGCAGCTGCTCATTCGTCGCTTAGGTGTCTTTCCGCAGCTGCGACCCCGACTCATTGTAAGGCCCACGGGTTCGCTTCATGTTGATTGGTCAGCCTTCCCGCCGTCAGGAGCGATATCCGAGAGGCTAAACAGATCCTTCGGCACTGCGCCATCAAGGGGGGCAACCCGGTTGCGACCATCGCGTTTTGCCTCGTACAGATGTTGGTCGGCAACTGTCATCAGGGCCGAGAACCCGGTACAAGCGTCAGAATACGCAATACCAATACTGACGGTCAATTTTCGTGTGGCTCTAGGATGAGATTCAACTTCCTCCACGATGCGCCTGACATTTTCGGCGACCGACCTGACCTTCTGAACGGTAGCTTCAGGTAAGAAAGCGCCAAACTCCTCCCCCCCAAGCCTGCCTGCTATGCCCGTTCCATTCAGACACCTGACGATTACTTCGGCAACCGCACGCAGAGCTTCGTCGCCGGCAAGATGGCCGTGCGTGTCGTTAATGTCCTTGAACTTGTCAACATCGATTAGCAGCATGCCGCCGCCTAGGCCTCGGGCGCTAACGGCATCGACCTCTGCTATGAACGCCTTCCTATTGAGCAGGCCAGTCATGTCATCGTGTCGCGCACTCTCGACTAGGCGGTGATGAAGCGCTTCCAGTTCCTCATGGGCTTCGGCAAGCCGTTTAAGAGAGGATTCTAGCTTCATCTTCTGGCTGTAGCTATATGCGCTTGCGGGAAACGCCACCACCAGCGGACACACGACACTCATCACCAATGGAAACCAGTCCATTTGGCTACCCACCGCCAGCAAAGCGAACCAGCAGATAGCCACGGATATGACGATCGAAATGATCGTTGCAAATGTAGCCTTCAGTAAAACCCGTCCCTCGTCGCGCGTTTGACGCCCCCAGACTACCTAAGCTCGCTCAGGACCCCGAACAACTTGAGTGCGTGAAGACGCCGGGATCGCTGCCAATAAGCGACTGCCATAGTCAATCGGCGGGTGCAATCAAAATCTCAAGTCTTGTCCAGATGGTGAGCGGCTCCCAACGCCGCAGGCGACTGCAATGGTATTAATTGGCCATTATGCCTCCCAGTTAGAATGTTGGGGGCGTCCTGACAAACTCCTTGAAATTGGGCGCAGCTATGGGAGGCGAAAAAACATATCCTTGCAGAACGTCACAACCGATTTCTCGTAGTAGATATGCTTCTTGCATAGTCTCCACACCTTCGGCTGCGACTTGTATGCCGAGCGACCTGCCAATTTCAACGATTGACTCGACTAGTCTGGCACGTTCAGGAAAATCCAATATGCGTGTGATAAAATGACGATCGATCTTCAATTGCTTAGGTCTCAGTTTCAGCAGCCCGATAATCGATGCATGGCCGCTGCCGAAATCGTCGATCTCGATCTCGATTCCCAGCTTCTTAAGATTTTCGATATTGCTAACCACGGTATCGTCGGCTTCGTCGAGAAAAATTGCCTCCACCAACTCAAAAGTAATCGTATTGGGACGGATGTTGAGACGTTTCAGGCTCGAAATAAGATCGGGGCCGTTCAAACGCTTTAACGATACGTTGACCGAGATTTTCGGCACAGACAGCCCGGCTCCGGCCCAGTCTTCCATATCGCGGATTGCCTGGAGAAGAACGAGGCGATCGATTTCCGCCACTACGTTGAGATCATCGGCCACATCAAGAAACGCCGCGGGTGGAAGAATACCTTTGCTAGGATGGTTCCATCGAACAAGTGCTTCCGCGCCGATCAGTTGGAAGGTCCTTGCGTCAAACTGAGGTTGATAAAACGCGAGGAACTCGTCCCTCTCGAGCCCAGTCAATATTTCGTCGGCTACAAGTTTTGTACGCGCAATCTGGACTTGCAGTTCCTGCGAGAAAAATTCGACGCGGCTTCGGCCTTGCTCTTTCGCCCTATAGAGCGCCAGGTCTGCGTCCACGAGAAGGCGGTTGGCGTCGACATCGTGGCCACGTGCTAATGCTATTCCCACCGAAGCTCCGAAGCGGCAGAAGTGATTTCCATAAGGGACAGGTTGCCGTATGAGGTCTGTAATGTGCTGGGCTAGGCGGGTCAGACGCTGAACGCTTTCCTCCGAGCGTCTTGCGATGATGAATTCATCACCACCAATGCGAGCCAGGAAGTCATCTTTATCAATGCTGGATCGCAATAGATTGGCGGTGTGCACAAGCATTGCATCGCCTGCACCGTGGCCCAGCGTATCGTTGACTTGCTTGAAGCCATCCAGGTCGATGTGGAAGAGTGCCAGACTTTCGTCATTCTGATGACACCAAGTCGCGTTCTTGAGCATTTCCTGATCAAGGTAGCGGCGGTTGGGCAATCCTGTCAGCGAATCGTGTAGCGAGACAAATTCCAAGTTTTCCTTGGCGGCCTCCAATTCCTTATTGCGGGCCTCCACGAGAAATTTGGCCTGGTCCGCTTCTTCCTTGGATGCCCTGAGCATATCCAGTGTGGCTTTATGCCTGGAGATTTCTTTTATCAGCTCGGATCGGCTATCCAAAATTGCGGCATAATAGCTGGCCATAAATAATATATATATCGTGGAAAGAATTGTTGAGATTATTCCTGAAACAAATATCTCGTTATGCTGAAGTCTGCTTGGTTCGCCGAAGCCGTTTCTGAATATTAATTCTGTAAAAATCCCAAGTCCCAAAAATATTTGAGCAAGAACCAATAATTGCGTGCGTCGCCCACCCCCAAGATAAAAAAAGCTAAGCAATGGAAGAAGCGTGTACCAGATGAGAAATGGCGAACTTCCGCCGCCATAGTGATAGGCGCCCCAGAGAACGGTGAAATTAAGGTTCGAAATCGAGACAAGCGCCCACGCCGTATAGAGCGATGGTAATACCCGCAGCAGCAAGGGGTATAGCCAGAAAGAGACGATCGAAAGCGCCAGGACATGGACGTGGGGGTAAGGATGCGGGTCGACAAAAAAAAGGAAAGCTGGCACCGGCAGTGCCAGCAGCGGACCGAAGAAGTGGCTAAGAAGAAACAAACGTATCCGCATGTTTCTCTGTTGATCCTGGTCACCCAGGGTTTTGGGTCCAAGACGGTCGGTCAATTCTTCCAACACTGTTGAAGCCCTCATCCCTCTCTCCGAGCATAAGGCCTTGGCTGCGGAATCTAGCGCTGCGTCCCAGAACCGTCCAGTTCTCCTTCCTCTACAGTCATATGCGCTGCTTGCAGTGCACTGCCGAATGCTTCAACCACATCCTGGATATCGTCACTCGTGTGGGAAGCCATCACCTGAAAGCGAAACCGCGATTCATTCCGGGGAACAGCCGGATACTCGACAAGGTTCGCAATTGCTCCGAACTCGGAAAGATTGCGGGACACCAGCCGCCCCAGCGCTTCGCCGCCGACATGTACCGGCACAATTGGCGAAGGGACGCCGAGAACCTTGCGCCCGTGTTCTGTCATACTTTTCCGTAGATTTAAGATATTGCTGTACAATCGACGCCTGAGCTGCCGTCCTTCCTCCGATTGCACGATTGCTAACGCCTCCAGAACAACGGCTGCCTGCGCTGGTGAAAGTGCATTGGAGAAGGTATGAGTTGCACTATAGTATTTAAGATACTCGGCCGCAGATCGGCCATTGACCGCCGTGAATCCCCCATTCGAAGCGAAGGTCTTTGAGAAGCTGCCAACAATAATATCAATCTCATCAAGTATCTCTTGCTTCCCCATGTGCCCTCGGCCGTCGTCACCCAAACAACCCAGATCATGCGCGCAATCCACCAGCATGCTGGCGCCATAGGTATCGCAGAGTGCCCGCATCGCCCTAAGGTCCGGCGTATCGGAATGCATGGAAAACAGGCTTTCCGTGACAAGTAGAATGCCATTTTTGGTATCGGTTGCGCGGATACGCGCCAGGATCCGGGCGACGGCGTCAAGATCGAGATGACGGTGGAAATGTACCTTCTGCGTGGAAGCTGCAGCCCCTGCCTGCAGGCACGAATGAGCCAGAACGTCCAGAACCACGTGGTCCTCGGAGCGAACGAAGCCTTGGATCGCACCGTAGCCCGCGGCCCATCCAGTCGGGTAGAGCACAATATCACGAGCGCCAAGGAACCTCGACAGACGAGCGGACAATTCTAGAGAATACTCCGTGTTGCCAAGTAGGGCCGCGGAACCGGCACTGTGCACACCGTACCGTTCGATGGCGACCATTGCGGCTTCTTTAACCTTCGAATGGGAGGCCAGGCTAAGATAATCCTGAGAGGCGAAGTTGACACCTGAATAGAGTTGACCGGAATCGCTTATCGCTTCGCATCGCGCTTGTGGAGCGGTTGAAGACGCACGGGCGTAAGGCCAGAAGCCATGTTGCCGCCGCAGATCCTGCCATGCGAAGAAATCATGCGCACGACTGAGAATATTGCTGCCGTCGCCCCTCGATCTGCGAAAGTCCTTTAGGCTTCCGACAAGGGCTTCCTGTGGGATTTTTCTCTTCATTGCGTCCTCCGTTGCCCTGGCAGGTGCCGAGACAAGGCGATTTCCATGTGAGCAAAGTTGTTACGGTGATCCAACTACTTGCTCCATCGTGGCATTCACTGACCGAAGCTCGGAACCAAACGCACTCTAGAGGTGGGACATTCGCAAACGTGCCTGTCTGGCTTCAACTGCCGCCGGCCTATGTCAGGTTCAACGTGTGCAATTTAGTGAAAATTTTCAGGATATCTCATTCAGGGACTTAAATTCTTCGACCGAAAATCCCTTCAGAACAACTCCTGAAGGATACCAATAATGTTTTCATCTGCATACGGGTTCCGGTTCAGTCGGATTGCGGTTGCCGCGCTGGGACTCGGTGTCGTAATGGCCTTTGGAGCAAGCTCCAAAGCTGAAGAAATCGCGCCAACCCTAACTGTATATCTCTTCAAGCAGAAGGTGGATGATACGGTCCACTATAATAAAAACCCGAACACGCATGTGCGGCAGCTCACTCGGGCACAGTATGCATCCGGAAACCCTTATGTCTGTACGCCAAGCGGTTTCGGCCAGAAGGCCCGCTGCTTTTCGCGACGGTAGATCGAAACGCCGGAGCGGTTCAAATCCAGTCAATACTGAACCGCTTCGGCAAAACCTTGGATCAATTCTGGGTGCCCGAGGGAGGCAAAGGGTGGTTTGCCACTCGCCAGTCCGGACGGCCGACTTGGCTGGGCCACGGATAAACCTCCAGATCGTTGAAGTAGACCACGGCGGTCATCGCAGGAAACTCTTCGTGGGGTCGATTGACTTCTTCGGCCCAATCGCGCACGTAGTCGTCGTCTCCTTCGTAGCCGAGCTCGGCGATGGCTATTGGCTTGCCGAATCCGGCCACACGATTGTAGCCGGGCTGGGTTCTTTCCACGAAGGTTGTATCGTGGCCAACTACCAACTGATCATAAGGCTGGTACCCGAATACAGACAGCCCGATAATATCGACATAGTCATCGCCGGGATAATAGGATTCTAGCCCTTCATCGCCTTGTGGTGACCACATGTACTGGGCATTGGGTAGATCCCGCCGGCAAATATCGATGACATGCCTATAGGCCTGTACATAGTCTTCTGGATCCCAGAAAGACCAGGTGAATTGCCCCTCAACGTCGTCCATTTCTTGCGCCCAGCGAATTGTCACCGGACTTTCAAGCGTGGCGGCTACTGAGCAAATGGCGGCCATATTGGCGTCGTACTGGCCGCCGAGAATACCGTCCAGCAGATCTTGCGGGCTGAGGTGCCAGTCGCGCGCCCATGACCAGGGTTCGACGGTGATAAGCAGCGATCGACCTCGCTCGCGCGCATAATCGTCAGCCAAGTTGAGGGTTGTCAGTTCCACGTCTTCCCAAGGAAGAAACAGGTGTTCGATCCTGGAATTAGCGTCGTTGGCAAAATCCCCGTGTGGATCGTAAGCACCGGACATGACAGCTTCCGGCGAAATTATGGGCCGCTTATCATTGAACCGGCTGCGGCTATCGACACCAGCACCAGAAACACTTGTAGCGGCGTAAACCCCGCCAGAGACAGCCACGCCGCCGAGCAGGGCAACCGCCAGTTTCCAAAAGTCGTTCATTGTCATTCTCCTTTCTTCAGTTCCGAAGATGATGTCGATTCAAGCTCCGCTCGTATGGCTGCCATTCGATCCGACACCAAATCCGCGTTGGCTAGTTTATTGGCCTCGTCGTCCTGCTTAGGCTCGGCATGACGAAACGTGTACCAGCCGCCATCAGGATCCCTTCGTTGGTAGATCGTCCCGTTATCGATGCGATGGGAGAAACAAGTCTTCGCAGGGTAATCGCCCGCCGCCGAATGCCAGGTGGCCGAGAAGCACATCTGGCCTTTTTCGGTGATGATCCAACGACCTTCCGCCCATGACCCGCCGTCGTCCCCTCCAACCGCTGCGGTAAACCGCCGGCCTTCATCGTTCATGTAGCCGGCACCGTTAGCCCACTGCCAGGTCCTGTTCCTGTAGAGGACGTGGATTTCGCCAGGCGTCATTATCCGTGCCCCTTGCGGAAGGACTGTATCCTCTGCTGTTACCTGCAATGCCGTCATGGCGAGCGTGACAAGCATGAGTGTGCTGGAAACCCGGCGACGAGACCACGCGAAGCTAGACATTGACACCGGAACCTCCCGCGGTCAGGGGCCGTGTCTCCTGGGCCGGCAAAGCTAAATCATAGCGCGGCACCCGTCGTGCGGGCACCTGCGCGGACGTACCTACGGTCTGGGGCACGAAGTCGGGGCGCCCGATCGCTGAAACGCGAAAACCGAGTGCCTCAGCAGCACCGGGGGCATAGGCGTTCCGAAGGTCAATCAGGACCGGCTGACGCATCACCTGCTTTAGGCCGGCGAGGTCGAGCGCGCAAATATCGTCCCATTCGGTGACGACAACCACGGCATCGGCGTTGCGAGCACATTCATAGGCGCCATCACAAAACTCGACATCTGAAAGGACCTGGCGCGCATTTTCCATGCCCACGGGATCATAAGCACGAACATGCGCGCCGAAGCGCTGTAGCGTTTCGATCAGAGAAACAGAGGGGGCATCGCGCATGTCATCGGTATCGGGCTTGAAGGTCAGTCCAAGCACGGCGATCGTGCGGCCATCCACATC
>Ga0160493_100333_pt1 | contig 12723 bp, 10 predicted proteins | sample DID2MG_2_FD_108262 | JGI IMG/M metagenome (GOLD analysis project Ga0160493, IMG submission 108262) | Enriched soil microbial communities from UW Madison campus, WI, USA - DID2878_E24_FP2 MG | ecosystem: Environmental > Terrestrial > Soil > Unclassified | place: USA: Madison, Wisconsin | collected... | reverse complement strand
GGACGGAGGGCGCTGATCGCCGCGTCCATGACACCGGGCTCGGAACCGCCGCCGCCGATGAAGATGGCGTGGGGGGCGTCGAGGCCGGCCAGGGCATCCGGCGCGCGCCCGGCGACGACATGCAGGTCGGGCACGCCGAAAGTGGCGGCATTGCGGGCGATGCGCACGGCGCGAGCGGCATCGTGCTCGATCGCGACAGCCTTGAGGCTCGGATCGGCCAGCATCCATTCGATGCCGATGGAGCCCGAACCGGCGCCGATATCCCAGAGCGTTTCATGGCGGCGCGGCGCGAGGGCGGCGAGGGTCAAGGCGCGGATATCGCGCTTGGTGATCTGGCCGCCATGCTCGAACAGCGCATCGTCCAGCCCCGGCGTCAGCGGCAGGATGCGGGCGCCGGGCAGGGGAACGATTGTGACCGCGCAGATATTGAGCGGGTTTATGTCCGTGAGCGCGAAGTGCTCGGCCATCTGCGAGCGGACCCGTTCATCTGTGCCCCCCAGAGCCTCCATCACCGTGATGATGGAGCGCCCGAACCCGGATTCGGTGAGCAATTCCGCGAGCGCGGCGGGGCCGTGCTCGTCCGAGGTGAGGGCGAGAATGCGGGAGGCGGGGTGCAGATGCGGGCGAATGAGGTCGATGGGGCGGCCATGCAGCGACAGGCTGATCACATCCTGCAACGGCCAGCCCAGCCGCGCGGCGGCGAGGCTGAAGGCGGAGGGCGCCGGGATGACGCGCATCTGCGCCGCATCGACATGGCGGGCCAGCGTCGCGCCGACGCCGTAATGGAAGGGGTCGCCCGAGGCGAGGACGCAGACGGTCCTCCCCTTCTCGGCGAGCACGGCGTCGATGGCGGCGGAGAAGGGCGAGGGCCAGGCGCGCGGCGTGCCCCTGATGGCGGCGGCGGCGAGCTCGAGATGGCGGGCGCCGCCGAAGACGGTCTCGGCCGCTTCGATGGCCTGGCGGGCGGCGGGAGACAGGCCGGACAGGCCGTCCTCGCCGATGCCGATAATGGTGAGCCAGGGATCAGCCATGCGCCATCACATCCCCACGCTGCGCGGCGAATAGACCAGCGGGTCCATGCCGGGCCGTTCGATGATGCGGGTTTCGGCCGAGCCGATGATGATGCAGGTGGCCATGTCGGCTTGCTGCTGATGCGCCTCGCCCAGGGGCGCGACGGCGAAATGCTCGTCCGGACGGCCCACGGCGCGGCCGAAGATCACCGGCGTCGTCACCGGCAGGACTTCGCGCAGGATCTTGAAGGCATTGGGCAATTGCCAGGGCCGGGCCTTGGAAATGGGATTGTAGAGCGCGATGACCAGGCCCGCCTCGGCCACGGCGCGCAGGCGCCGTTCGATCAGCTCCCAGGGCTTGAGATTGTCGGAGAGCGAAATGGCGCAGAAATCGTGGCCCAGGGGCGCGCCGGCGCGGGCGGCGACGGCCAGCATGGCCGTGACGCCGGGCAGCACTTTGACATCGAGGCGCCGCCAGGTTTCGGGGCCGGTCTCGATGGCCTCGCAGATGGCGGCCGCCATGGCGAAAACTCCTGGATCGCCACCCGACACCACGCAGACCCGGGCGCCGCGCGTGGCGGCGTCGAGCGCGGCCCTGGCGCGGTGGATTTCCTCGCGATTGTCGGAAGCGACGCGGCTCTGGTCGGGGCGCAGATCGAGCCGGTCGAGATAGGGCCCATAGCCGAAGAACATTTCGCCGGCGGCGATGGCTTCGAAGGCCTGCGGCGTCGTCTGCCCGGGATTGCCGGGGCCCGTGCCGATGATGGTGAGGCTGCCGCTCATGGCCGTGTGCTCCAGCCGGGCACCAGGATCAGCGAGAAATAGGGCGCGGCGTCGTCCGCCTTGTCGCTGAGCGGCTGGGAAAAGCCCGCCTCCATGGTGCCGCGCTCGACATAGACCGCGCCGTCGAGGCGGCCGGCCTCAATAAGGGCGGCGCGCACCTTGGGCAGGTTGCGGCCGAGCTTCATAATGACGGCGCCCTGCGTGTCGCCCAGGCGGCGCACCAGTTCGGCGTGGTCGAGCGTGCCGGGGAGGATTGTGAGGATATCGTCGCCCTGCACCAGCGGCAGGCCCGCATGCGACCAGGCGCCGGACATGGCGGTGATGCCGGCGATAACTTCGATATCGTAGCGCGGCGCGAGGCGCACATGAAGGTGCATATAGCTGCCATAGAGCAGGGGATCGCCCTCGCTGAGGACGCCGACGGTCCGGCCCGAGTCCAGATGAGCGGCAAGGCGGGCGGCCGCCTCGGCATAGAAGGCCTCGATCTGTGCCTTGTAGCCATTATCGTGGCGGTGGATTTCGGTGGTGACCGGGTAATCCAGCCGCTCCTCGACCTGGCCGGACCGGAAATGGGTGGCGGCGATGGCGCGGGCATTGCTGGCATTGCCGCTCTTGGCGAAAAAGGCGATGACATCGGCGCTTTCGATGGCGCGCACCGCCTTGAGCGTGAGCAGTTCCGGATCGCCGGGGCCGGTGCCGATGCCGATGAGCTTGCCGGTCACAGGCCCGGCCTCGCCAGGGCATTGAGGCAGGCCGAGGTGATGGCGCTGCCCCCCAGGCGTCCGCGCACGATGGCATAGGGCACGCCATAGGAATTTTCGGCCAAGGCGTCCTTGGATTCGGCGGCGCCGACAAAGCCCACCGGCATGCCGAGAATGGCCGCCGGTTTCGGCGCGCCGTCGCGCAGCATTTCGAGCAGGTGGAAGAGGGCAGTGGGCGCATTGCCGATGGCGACGACGGCGCCTGCCAAATGCTCGGTCCAGAGATCGAGCGCGGCGGCCGAGCGGGTATTGCCGATCTCCGCCGCCAGGGCGGGCGTGCGCGCATCGCGCAGGGTGCAGATGACCTTGTTGTCGGCGGGAAGGCGGGTGGCGGTGACGCCGCGCGCGACCATTTCCGCGTCGCAGAGAATAGGCGCACCAGCCTCAAGCGCCTTGCGGGCCGCCGAAACGAAGCCGGGGCCGAAGACGAAATGCCGGGCGGCCTCGACCATGCCGGCGGCATGGATCATGCGCACGGCAAGCTCGGCCTCGTCTTCGGCAAAGCCGGACAGATCGGCTTCTCTGCGAATGATGGCGAAGGATTGCCGGTAAATGGCGTCGCCGTCCTTGATGTAGTCGTATTGCGTCATCGGCCTTCCCGGCGGGCGAGGGCGGGGACCAACCCGGCCTCGTCAACAATTTCATCAGGCGTATCGCCCGCGCGGCCATGGAAGACAAGGCCAATCCCGTCGGCGCGGCCGACAAGGGTCACATCGGCCGGGCGCGGATGGGCGCAGCCCTTGGCGCAGCCGGAGACATGCAGGTGTCTGCCGGGCGGAATATGCGGCGCGAGCGCGGCGCCCAGCCGGCGCGCGGCGATATGGCCGGAGGCGCAGCCTTCAGTGCCGACACAGGCGCTGACCCGCCGGCGCGGATCGCCTGCATCGGTGATGAAGCCGAGTCCGGTGGTGACGACGATGAGGCTGGCGGGGGCGTTGTCGAGAAGCAGCGTGTGGTTAGGCGCGAGGCGGAGGGTGGCGAGCTTGGCGACTGCGGCCAGATCGGCGAGGGCGATCAGGGCGTCGCCGTGGATTTGCGCGAAGGGCAGGGCGATGGGGGCGGTGTGGCCGTTGAGAATTTCGAGCGTGTGGCCCCCCCACCCCGTCCCTCCCCGCAAGGGGGAGGGTGTTGGGCCGGCCTTTGGCGCAAAATCGAGCCCCAAGCTCGATGCAGCACCTCCCCCCTTGCTGGGGAGGTTGGGAGGGGGGGACGGCATACGCTGTGCCGGAAACAAATCCACCGCCCGCGCCTCGACACCAAGCGCCGCCAGCGCGCCGAGCGTTGCCAGGGTGGCGGAGACCGCGCCATCCTCATCCATCACCTGCGGCTTGCCGCCGCCCAGCGTCACCGCCCAGTGTCTATCGTCCCTGGCGAGCAGCCGGATATCGGCCTTGAGCGCGGCGAGGGCGACCTGGCCGCCGCCATCTATGACGACGCTGACCTTGGGGCCGAGCTTGCCTTCCATCGGCGCGGCGGCCTTGCGGATCGCTTCGGCAAGCGGACGAGGATCGGCCCTTTCGGCGGGGTCGTCGCCGGCGATGGGAGAGATATCGACCACGAGCCCGGTTTCGATGGGCAGGCCGGCGCCGGCGGCGCGCGCGAAGAGCGGGGCGCTGGCCTGTGTCAGGCCGCGCACCTGGAGATTGCCGCGTGCGGTGATTTCCACGATGCCGTTGCCATGGGCGATGGCGAGTCGGGCGAGTTCGGCGAGTTGGGACGGCGCCAGGCGATTGCCGGCAATGCGGATGCGGGCCAGCAGGCCGTCGCCGGTCCGCATCGGCGCGTCCAGCGTCGGGCAGGCGCCGCGACGATTGGGGGCGGTGATATTTATCACGGGGTCATCCCCGCGAAAGCGGGGACCTCCGTTGCGGCAAACAGGGGTTCCCGCCTTCGCGGGAATGACATTGTGACTGTCTGAAAGAGTCCAAACGCTGCATGGGATTATCTTACCAGCCCGCCGCTCGGCGCACTACTGCGCCTTACGCAGCAGATAGGTATCCATGATCCAGCCATGACGCGCGCGGGCGTCGGCGCGGGTGGTGACGATGTCCTCGGCCACGTCGCCCAGGCGGCCGGCGATGAGCAGTTGGTCGGGCGTGCCGAGATAGGCGCCCCAGAAGATTTGCAGGTCCGGGTCGGCGTCGCGAAAGGCCAGGCGCCCGTCGAGCATGACGATGGTGTCGGTTTCGACCGGACCCAATTGGCGGCCGGTGGTGATCAGCACCGGCTCGCCGATGCGATTGAGCGCGATGCCATGGGCGGCGGTGAGCGCCTGGATGGCGGTAATGCCGGGAATGACCTCCACCCGGATGGGCGTGTCGACGCGCTCGAGAATGCGCAGCGTGGAATCGTAGAGGCCGGGATCGCCCCAGACGAGGAAGGCGCCGGTCCCGCCTTCGGGCACCTGGGCGATGAGATCGCTGAAAATCCGGCCCAGCGCTCCGTGCCAGTCATCGACGCCCCGGCCGTAATCGGGATTGGCGGCGTCGCGTTGCGGCACGGCATAGCCGATCTGGCGTGGCGCGCCGGTGACGAAGCGGGCGATGATGGTGCGGCGGATATCGGCCAGGTCGGCCTTGTTGGCGCCCTTGTCGGGCACGAACAGCACATCGGCGCGGTTCAGCGCTTCGATGGCGGCCATGGTCATGTGGTCGGGACTGCCGGTGCCGATGCCGACGACGAGAATGGTCTTCATACCCGGCTCTCTATCATTCCGCATCGTCCTTGACTGCCTCCATCGACACATGGGTGGAGGTGTGGGCGACATGGGGCAGGGCGGAAATCTTCTCGCCCAGCACTTCGCGATAGGCCGAGATGTCCTTGGTGCGGACTTTTAGCAGATAATCGAAGCTGGAGGCGATCATATGGGCCTGTTCGACCTCCGGCAAAGCGCGGACGGCCTTGTTGAAGGCTTCGAGCGCCGCCTTGCGGGTATCGCTCAGCCGCACTTCGACGAAGGCGACATGCGGCAGGCCGAGGCGCTCGGGATCGATGACCGCGCGATAGCCCAGGATATAGCCGTCGCGCTCCAGCCGCTTGATGCGGGCCTGCAGCGGCGTCTTGGACAGGTTTACCCGCCGGCTGAGTTCAGCCACGCTGATGCGGCCGTCGCGGGCCAGCTCGGTGAGGATGCGGCGGTCGATCTGGTCCAATGAACTGTCTTGATCGGACATGGTGGGCGGAATGGCTGGAAATGACGATAACATCGTATCACAAGTATCGCAGAAGGCGATAGATCAGGCGAAACGGCTATTGTGGCTCTGGCAATATGGGCCATTCGTTCTCCGAGCCCTGCCATGACCCAAACCGATATCGCCCGCGCCGCCCTCCGCCAGTCCCTTTATGCCGACGAAACCGATCTCGTCCGCGATATCATCGCGCGGACCGGGCTCGACGACGCGGCGCGACAGGCCGTTTCCGCCAGTGCCGCCGGATTGGTGCAGGCGGTGCGCCGGGGCACAAGGCTAGGCCTGATGGAGAGCTTTCTCTCCGAATACGGGCTCGACAGCGAGGAAGGCCTGGCGCTGATGTCGCTGGCCGAAGCGCTGCTGCGCGTGCCCGACAGCGAGACGGTGGATGCGCTGATCCACGACAAGGTTGGCGGCGCCGATTGGGCCAGCCATTTCGGCGGTTCGCCCAGCCCGCTGGTCAATTTCTCCTCCTGGGCGCTGAACCTGACCGCCGAAGTGCTGGGCGACCCGGAAGTGGGGCCGAAATCGGCCCTGCACCGGGCGGTGGCGCGGCTGGGCGAGCCGGTGATCCGCAAGGCCGTAGGCCACGCCATGCGGCTGATGGGCAGCCAATTCGTGTTCGGGCGCACCATCGACGAAGCGATCGCCAATGCGAAAAAGCCCGAGGCCCTGGGCTATCGCTATTCCTACGACATGCTGGGCGAGGCGGCGCGCACCGCCGAGGACGCGCGGCGTTATTTCGACGCTTATCTCAATGCGATCAAGGCCTTGGCGCCGCATTGCGTCAATGGATCGGTGCGCGACAATCCGGGTATTTCCGTCAAGCTCAGCGCCCTGCATCCGCGTTACGAAGTGGCGCAGCGCGAGCGGGTGATGGCCGAACTGGTCGGTGTGACGCGCGAGCTGGCCATCGCGGCGGCCGGGGCCAATATGGGCTTCAATATCGACGCCGAGGAAATGGACCGGCTGGACCTCTCGCTCGATGTGATCGAGGCGGTGCTGGACACCCCGGAACTGGCCGGCTGGAACGGTTTCGGCGTGGTGGTACAGGCCTATGGCAAGCGCGTCCTGCCGCTGATCGACTGGCTGGAAGCGACGGCCGCCCGGCTGGATCGGAAGATCATGGTGCGGCTGGTCAAGGGCGCCTATTGGGATGCCGAAATCAAGCGGGCGCAGGTGCTGGGCCTGCCGGGCTATCCGGTCTATACGCGCAAGGCGGCGACGGATGCGAGCTATATCGCGGCGGCCAAAAAGCTGTTTGATTGCAAGCACATCTACCCGCAATTCGCCACGCATAACGCCCATACGGCGGCGGCCGTGCTGCATCTGGCGGCCGAGGCGGGGCGCTTCAACGACAGTTACGAATTCCAGCGCCTGCATGGCATGGGCGAGCAGTTGCACGACGTGCTGCGCAAGAATCATGCAGTCACCACAAGGATTTACGCGCCTGTGGGGGCGCACAAGGATTTGCTGGCCTATCTGGTGCGGCGGCTGCTGGAAAACGGCGCCAATGGCTCCTTCGTCTACCAGATCGCCGACGCGGATATTCCGGCCGAAAAGGTCGCCGAGGATCCCATCGGCAAGCTGCTGGCGCTTGGGCAGGACATCCCCAATCCGGCCATTCCGGCGCCCGAGGCGATTTTCGGAAAACGTCGCAATTCCAACGGCTTGGACCTGACCGACCCGGTCGCCTTCGGGGCCATCTCCGAGGCCAGGGCGGCGTTCGAGACGCGGCAATGGCAGGCCGGGCCGCTCGGCGCCATGACGCCGGACGCGGGTGGAGCGGCGCGGAAGGTGATCAATCCGGCCAATCATGCCGACCCGGTCGGCATGGTGGTGGAGGCGACGAAAGATCAGGTAGATCAGGCACTTGCCGCCGCAATGGCGTCGGGCTGGGCCAGTTGGCCGCGGGGCGAGCGGGCCGATCTGCTGCGCCGGGCCGCCGATCTCTACGAGGCCAATGCGGCCGAGTTCTTCGCGCTTTTGGCGCGAGAGGCGGGGAAAAGCTGGGCCGACGCGGTGGCGGAATTGCGCGAAGCCGTTGATTTCCTTCGCTATTATGCCGAGGAAGCGGAGGCGTTGCACGATGCGCCGCGCGGGCCCTTCGTGTGCATTTCGCCATGGAATTTCCCACTCGCCATCTTCACCGGCCAGATCGCGGCAGCCCTGGTGGCGGGCAATCCGGTGCTGGCCAAGCCGGCGCCGCAGACGCCGCTGATCGCCTGTCGGGCGGTGCAATTGCTGCATGAGGCAGGCATTCCCAGGGATGCGCTTCAGCTTCTCACCGGCGGCCCTGAAGTTGGCAGACTGTTGACGTCGAGTGTCGCACTTGGCGGCATAGCGTTCACCGGCTCGCTAAAAACGGCGAAAAGCATCGAAACCGCCCTGGCGGAACACGCCTCTCCCCATGCACCACTCATTGCCGAGACCGGCGGACTCAATGCGATGGTGGTCGATACGACCGCGCTGACCGAGCAGGCGGTGCGCGACATCATCGCCTCCGCGTTCCAATCGGCGGGGCAGCGTTGCTCGGCTTTGCGCATTCTCTATGTGCAGGAAGAAGCGGCCGAGCGGACCATCGACATGCTCAAGGGCGCGATGGACGAATTGGTGCTGGGCAATCCATGGGCGCTGTCCACCGATGTCGGGCCGATCATCGATGCGCCGGCGCGGGACAAGATCGCCGCCTATATCGCCGAGCGTGAGGATCGGGTGATCCACCGGCTGGCCGCGCCGGGGGGCGGGACGTTCGTTGCGCCGACGGTGTTGCGGGTCTCGGGGATCGAGGAGATGCCGGAGGAAATCTTCGGGCCGGTCCTGCATGTGGCGACCTTCAAGGGCGACGCGCTGGACAAGGTGATCGCCGCCATCAATGCCTCGGGCTATGGCCTGACCTTCGGCATGCATACCCGCATTTCCTCGCGGGTGAAGCGGCTGGCGGGGCAAGTGCATGCCGGCAATATCTATGTGAACCGCAACCAGATCGGCGCGGTGGTCGGCAGCCAGCCTTTTGGCGGGGAGGGGCTTTCGGGCACCGGGCCGAAGGCCGGCGGCCCGCATTATCTCAAGCGGTTCACCAGCGGGGCAATGGACTTGCAGGACGGGGCGATGGAGCTGCCAGGGCCGACCGGGGAAAGCAATGTGCTGCATGTGATGCCGCGCGGTACTTTGTTGTGCCTGGGGCCGAGCGCAGATGATGTCGCGGCGCAGCGGGCGATGGCCGAGCGGGCCGGATGCAAGGCGGAAATTGCCGCGTTCGATGCGGGCCGCCTGGTGGCGGGGCAGGGTTTTGATGCCGTGGCCTGGTTCGGCGATGCGCCGGGGCTGAAAGCGGTGCGGCAGGCGCTGAGCCAGCGGGCCGGCGCGCTGCTGCCGATCCTTGCCGGGCCGCAGGATATCGGCCGGCTGCAATTGGAGCGGCATGTGTGCGTGGACACGACGGCGGCGGGCGGCAATGCCTCGCTGATGGCGTCGGCGGTTTAGGGCGCCCATGGCAGCGACACAGATGGCTCTTTCGCCCCCAGGCGATGGAGCTGTGAGTCCAGCTAACGTGGACTGCTTTAAGGGCAATTAACCCAAACTGGATCGTCACCCTCGGGCGTGACCCGAGGGGTCTTGTTTCTGGATGCATCGCAAACGCCCTCGGGTCGGGCCCGAGGGTGACGATCCGGGGGTGGGGTGGTGCCGTTATCCACTGATGGCCCCCTCCCATTCTCCTCGCCTCAAATCTCTCCACCGGAGAGATTTGCCCTGCGGGACGGGTCGGAGCCGGTCAAGGGGGAGGTGCTACGCGGGTGGGCGGCCCGTCCATCCCCGTCGAGAGCCTCACCCCCGCGCGGCCAGCACGGCGAGCTTGGCCGGGATGGAGAGCACGTCGCGGATCGTTTGCAGGCGCTCTTCGGTATAGTGGTGGGCGACGTCGAGCAGGTTCATGCAGCCGACCAGTTCGTCCTTGAGGATGATCGGCACGTTGACGACGGATTGGCAGCCCAGCGAATTGATCAGCTCGTGGTCGAACAGCACCTTGGCGATGTCTTCGATGGTGTTGGCGACGAAGAATTCGCGCTTGCCGTGGACGATGTCGAACCAGGGGCCGTAATTGAGCGGCTTGGTGGCCGAGGTCGGGTAGCTGACCGGGTCGCTGGTATAGGCGCGGCGGGACAGTTCGGCCTCCATGTCGACCAGCATGATGGTGAAGAGCTTGGCGCCGACGACGGCGCGGGCCAGGTCCTGCAAGGCGGTGAAGGCTTCGTCGGCGGTTTTCGCCTTGGCGATGGCGGCGTCGAAGGTGGCGAGGGCGGGGATGTGAGAGGTCATTGGTAGTCCGTGGTTGGTCAGGCAGAAATCTTCGATTCTTTCGCCTCCCTCCCCTCAAGGGGGAGGGGCTTTGGTTCAGCGCTTGCGGCCTATCCGCCCTCTGTCGCCGCCAGCAATTCTTTCGAATAGGGGTCCCTGAGATCGCCGGCCTTGAGCTGGGCGACATCTGCCACTTCCACGATGCGGCCGTGGCGCATGACGGCGAGGCGGTCGCAGAGGAAGCTGACGACGGGAAGATTGTGGGTGACCATGAGATAGGTGAGGCCCTGCTCGCGGCGGAGGCGCTTGAGCAGGTTGAGGATTTCGGCCTGCACCGACACGTCGAGCGCCGAGGTGGGCTCGTCGAGCAGCAGCACCTTGGGTTCGAGCATCAGGGCGCGGGCAATGGCGACGCGCTGGCGCTGGCCGCCGGAAAGCTGATGGGGAAAGCGGAAGCGGAAGCGCTGGTCGAGGCCGACGGCCTTGAGCTGGGCCTCGACGCGCTCGCCGCGATTGCCGATGCCGTGAATGGCCAGCGGCTCGGACAGGGCGGCGTCGATGGTCTTGCGGGGATGGAGCGAGCCATAGGGGTCCTGGAACACCATCTGGGCCTGCCGCGACACGGCGCGATCCACCCGATGGCTGCGCGGCTTGCCCATGACCGAGATCGAGCCGGTCCAGTCCGGCGCGAGGCCGGCAATGGCGCGCAGGATGGTGGATTTGCCGGACCCCGATTCACCCACCAGCGCGAAGCTCTCGCCCTCCGGAATGGAGAGGTTGACGTCGAAGACGACCTTGGTGTCGCCATAGGAAATGTCGAGATTTTGGAGGTCGATGGCGTTCATGTGCCGGCCCATTGCGTGCGGTCGAGCACGGGAAGCTCGTCACGGTTTTCGTCGATCACCGGCATGGCGGCCAGGAGGCCCCGCGTATAGGGATGCTGGGCGTTTTCGAGCTGGCCGGCGGCGCATTCCTCCACCACGCGGCCGGCATTCATCACCAGGATGCGGTCGCAATAGCGGCTGACCAGCGCCAGGTCGTGGCTGATGAGAATGAGGCCCATGCCCTTGCGGGTAACCAGATCGTCGATGATGTCGAGCACCTGCGCCTGCACGGACACATCGAGCGCCGAAGTGGGCTCGTCGGCGATCAGCAGTTCCGGCTCGGGGATCAGCATCATGGCGATCATGATGCGCTGGCCCATGCCGCCGGACACTTCATGCGGATAGAGCTTGGCCACGCGCTCGGGATCGTTGATGCGCACGGCTTTCAGCATATCGATGATGCGGGCCTGCACGTCGCGGCGCGGCAGCTTCTGGTGGGTGACCAGGGCTTCGGCGATCTGCTCGCCCACGGTCATCACCGGATTGAGCGAGAATTTGGGGTCCTGCATGACCATGGAAATGCGGGCGCCGCGAATGGCGCGCATCTGTTTCTCGTTCTGCGCCAGGATGTCGATGCCGTCGAATCTGAGCTTGTCGGCGGTGACCTGTCCGGGCTTGCGGATGAGCTTGAGGATCGAGCGACCGGTCATGGATTTGCCGGAGCCGGATTCGCCGACAATGCCGAGGCGTTCGCGGCCCAGGGTGAAGGAGAGGCCTTTGACCACTTCGACCCGGCCCGAATGGGTGGGGAAGGAAACGCGGAGATTTTCGACTTCGAGGAGGGGGGCTTTCATCAGCAAATATTCTCCACCTGCTGCTCGTCACCCTCGGGCTTGACCCGAGGGTTCTGTCTTAGTGGGGAAATTCGCAAGAGCTCTCGGGTCAAGCCCGAGGGTGACGATCTGTGAAAGACGGGTGTGATCTTCATCAGCTCTTCCCCTCGCTCTTGGGATCGAGCACGTCGCGCAGCCCGTCGCCGAGGAAGCAGAATCCCAGCGAGACGATGATGATGGCGAAGCCCGGCATGGTGGCGACCCACCATTGATCGAGGATGAAGGTGCGGCCGCGGCTGATCATGGCGCCCCATTCGGGCAGGGGCGGCTGGGCGCCGAGGCCGATAAAGCCGAGACCGGCGGCGGTGAGGATGACGCCGGCCATGTCCAGGGTGACGCGCACGATCATCGAGGAGGTGCAGAGCGGCAATATGTGCTGGACGATGATGCGAATGGGCCCGCCGCCGGCCAATTGTACCGCCGAGATATATTCGGCATTGCGGATGGTCAGCGTTTCGGCGCGGGCGATGCGCGCATAGGCAGGCCAGGAGGTGATGGCGATGGCGATGATGGCATTGTTGATGCCGGGGCCGAGCGCGGCGACGAAGGCCAGGGCCAGGATCAGCTTGGGCAGCGACAGGAAGATATCGGTGAAACCCATCAGCACCCGATCCACCCAGCCGCCGAAATAGCCGGCGATGGCGCCGATCAGCAGGCCCAGCGGCGCCGAGATCAGGGCGACGAGGCCGACGATGGTGAGGGTGATCTGGCTGCCCCAGATGACGCGGGAAAAGATATCGCGGCCCAGCTCGTCGGTGCCCATCCAATATTGCGCGGAGGGCGGCAGCAGGCGGGCGGAGAGGTTCTGCCCGGTGGGCGAATAGGGCGCGATCCAGGGCGCGAAGGCGGCCGTGAGCAGCAGGACAAGGATGATGATGCCGCCGAGCACGGACAGGGGATTGCGCAGCAGGGCGGTGAACACGCGATAGGCGCGCCCCGCATTGGCCTGCATACGGGAGGTGGGG
>Ga0160493_100331_pt1 | contig 12877 bp, 7 predicted proteins | sample DID2MG_2_FD_108262 | JGI IMG/M metagenome (GOLD analysis project Ga0160493, IMG submission 108262) | Enriched soil microbial communities from UW Madison campus, WI, USA - DID2878_E24_FP2 MG | ecosystem: Environmental > Terrestrial > Soil > Unclassified | place: USA: Madison, Wisconsin | collected... | reverse complement strand
TGGCGGGCTGCGGGCGCGGCTCCGGACCCCAATCGCCCAGCGTGCGCAACAGCTCGGCCACCGAGACGCCCTTGAGCGCCGAACCGAACAGAACCGGGCTCAGATGCCCTTCATGGAAGGTCTTGAGATCGAAGCCCGGCAGCATGGCCTGCGCCATTTCCAGCGTTTCCAGCGCCGTCATGAATACGGGATTGTCGACCAGCGCCTCCACCTCCAGCAGGTCTTCCAATTGCTCGAATTCGGCAATGATCTTGCCCTGCGGATTGAGCACGCGCTTTTCCACCAGGTCGATATAGCCGCCGAAATCGACGCCCTGCCCGATCGGCCACAGCACCGGGGTCAGATCCAGCGCCAGCTTGTCCTGGATTTCGTCGATCAGCTCCAGCGGGGCATGGCCCTCGCGGTCCACCTTGTTGATGAAGGTGATGATCGGAATGTCGCGCAGCCGGCACACTTCGAACAGTTTCAGCGTCTGCGCCTCGATGCCCTTGGCCGCGTCGATCACCATGATGGCGGCGTCGACGGCGGTGAGCGTGCGATAGGTGTCCTCGGAAAAGTCCGAGTGGCCCGGCGTATCGAGCAGGTTCAGCGTCAGCCCGTCATAATCGAAGGTCATCACCGAGGAGGTAATGGAAATACCGCGCTGCTGCTCCATCTCCATCCAGTCCGAGCGCGTCGAGCGCTGCCCGGCCTTACCGCGCACCGCGCCGGCCGACTGGATCGCGCCCGCTGCGGCCAGCAGCCGCTCGGTCAGCGTGGTCTTGCCGGCGTCCGGGTGCGAGATGATCGCGAAGGTGCGGCGCAGGCGGAACGGTTCGGAAACGGGCCGGGCGGAGACCTCGGCGGCGGAGGACAGGGACATGGGAAACTGCTGGACGTTGTATGGCCGCGCAAGCGCGGCAAAACCCGGAATTTATATGGTGCGCTCTATAGGCGCTGACAAGCACAGGGTCAAACGACAAGCATCCGGCGCCGCCGAAGCTGGCAGCTAGTTCTGCTGGTCGGCCAGCATGCGGGAAATGAACCCGCGCACTTCCTCGACGGCGACGCCGAGATCCTCGATGCGCTCGCTGGCCAATGGCCGCGCATCGCGCAATTCGTCTTCGAGGCTTTTGGCGAGCTCGACGATGCCCCAGGCGCCCACCCCGGCCGAGGCGCCCTTGATGGCATGCAGGTTCAGCGCCAGGTCGTCAAAGCTGCTGGCCAGCGTCAGGCGTTCGAAATAGGTGACGAGCGTCTTGTCGAACAGGCGCAGGATTTCCAGCTCGAGATTTTCATCGCCCAGGCATTGCCTGGCCAGATGCACCAGATCGATGGGGCGCGCCGCCCGCGCCTCGCCTGCCGGAACGGCTGTCTCTGCAATAGCCCTTTGCGCCATCCTGGCCTCTCCGCATATCCCGCAGGGCCCTGTGCCCGCATTCCTGTGCACGAGCTTAGGACCGGCGCGTGAATCAGAGATTAAGCCACATCTTCGCCTTGGTTTGACCGTCCATTCCTTAACGTTTCCCACCCAAAAATTAACCTTTGGGTAAGAAAGCGTTCGGTTTGCATAAAATTGAATGTATGAATGGGATTTGATCCAGCACGCGGCGGCGAGGGTTGGAGGGGCAATGCGGGCATTTGCATCGAATTGTTCCGAAATGGCTTTAGGCCCGGAAAGGGCTGATGCGTCATGACAACTCCCGAAATCCGCCTTGTCGCTGACATGTCGACGCGAGAGTTGTAAAGAGTATGGCGAAGAATCCGACCCCCCAGAACGATCCAGCCGCGTTGGCCTTCTCGGCCGTAGAGGACGCTCTCAAGGATTCCGTGTTCAGCCTGGACAATTCGGCCCAGACCGCGCCGGAGCGCAAGCCGACCGATGCCGCCCGCTCGGAACGGCTCCGCGCCGCCGACAAGATCGCCCAGCAGGCCGGCGCCGTCGCCAATGACGATCGTATCTCGGCCTCCAAGCTGCTCTATGGCCTGCAGACCCGCTCCTCGGCCGCCCCGACCTGGCTGGCCCTGCTGCTCTCCATCGTCTGGATCGCCGCCACCGGCCTGGTCGCCTGGCTGCGCCTCGGCCCGCAAATGGCCGATCTGGGCACCTTTGTCGGCTCCATCGAATTCGTCGCCACCCTCGCCATCATGGTGCTGCCGGTGGTGGGCTTCTTCGCCGTCGCCACGCTGTTCCGCCGCGCCGCCGACCTGCGCAATGCCGCCTCCTCCATCACCCAGGCCGCCATCCGCCTGGCCGAGCCCGAAGTGACCGCCGCCGACAAGGTCGCCTCGGTAGGCCAGGCCGTGCGCCGCGAGGTCAATGCCCTGGGCGATGGCCTGGAGCGCGCCCTGTCCCGCGCCGGCGAGCTCGAAGTGATGATCCACAACGAGGTCACCGCGCTCGAACGCACCTATTCGGACAATGAATCGCGCATGCGCGCCCTCATCGCCGAACTGGCCAGCCAGCGCGAAAGCGTCCTCACCAATACCGAGCGGGTCCGCGAGGCCATCACCGAGAGCCATACAGGCCTCGTCTTCGACCTCGACATGATCAGCCAGCGCATTGCCGGCACCATCGTGGAAAGCGGCGGCAATCTGACCCGCGCGCTCGAAACCGCCGGCAATACGCTCAATTCCGGCTTCAACGAACGCGCCGACAGCTTCGTCGGCCTGGTCGAAAACCGCACCACCGATTTCCTCGGCGCCCTGGACGATCGCTCGAACCGCCTCGCTCTCGGCTTCGAAGAGCAGACTTCGGCCATGGAGCGCGCACTCGACGACCGCGCCGCCCAGCTCAATTCCGGCATCGAGAACCGCATCGGCGTGCTCAGCGACGCGCTGGACGCCCATGCCAGCAGCATCGCTTCGGCCATCGATTCCCGCACCCAGCAGATCGCCGACCGCACCGACGCGGTCACCGCCACCTTCGAGGATCGCTCGCGCAGCATTGCCGGGCTGATCGAATCCCGCACCAGCGAACTCGCCTCGGCCCTGGACGAGCGGACCACGTCGCTGTCCAACCTGCTGACCGATGGCGGCTCCTCGCTGCTCGACCAATTGCGCCATCGCGGCGAAGAGGTCAGCGCGGCGCTGGGCGAGATCGGCTCGCGCGTCGCCGGCGATATTTCCGGCCGCGCCACCGAGGCCGAATTGCTGCTGGCCACCATGAGCCGCCAGCTCGACGAATCCGTTTCCATCCAGCTCAACGCGCTGGACAGCCGCCTGCAATCGGCCATCATCGAGATCAACGGCGCCCTGGACGACACCTCCGAGCGCGCTCGCCTGACCCTCTCCACGGCCGGCCAGGATTCGCTCAGCCTCTTCGATGCCCGCCTCACCGAAATCACCGGCCTGCTCGACGAAAAGCTGCATGCGCTGGACAATGTCATCGGCGACAAGGGCGAGAACCTCATCTCCCGCCTCGACCAGCAGGGCACCAGCTTCGCCGCCCGCGCCAATGTGCTCGAAATGGCGCTCAACGAGGAATCGGGCCGCTTCAACGATATCGTCGCCGAGCGCACCCGCGAATTGGGCGAAGTGCTGGGCGCCAAGACCAAGGCCGTGTCCGAAACCATCGGCCATCGCGCCCGCGAGATCGCCGACACGCTGGACAGCCATGCCGGCCTGCTCGCCGAGACCTTCGACAGCCGCGCCGGCCATCTCGACGAAATCCTGGCCAACCGCGCCAGCGAAGTCACCGAGGCCATCAGCGCCCGTGCCGGCGAACTGGACCAGACCCTGGGCGCCCGCGCCACCGAGATTGCCGGCACCATCGCCGCGCGCTCGGAGGAATTGCAGCGCAATCTCGGCGCCAGCACGGCGGAAATCGCCAGCACCATGGCGACCCGTTCGGAAGAATTGCAGCAGGCCCTGGCCACCCAGGCCGGCGAGATGAACGAAGCCATCCGCCTGCGGTCGCAGGAACTGGGGCAGACCCTGGGCAGCGGCACGCAGGCCTTCGACCAGGCCATTGCCGGCCGCACCCAGCGCCTGGCCGATACCCTGTCCGAGCGCACCAATGCGCTGTCGCTGGAAATCGAGACCCGCACCAACGACCTGTCCAGCCAGATCGACGAGCGCGCCGTCACCCTGGTCAGCCGCCTCGATGAGCGCACCCGCGCCCTCTCCGACACGCTTTCGACCCACACCACCTCAATCGGCGAGACCATCGGCCTGCACACCAGCGAACTGGCCGAAACGCTCGAGCAGCACGGCACCCGCGCCCGCGACACCATCGATGCGTCGATGCGCCAGGTCACCAGCACCATGGAAAGCCGCCTGGACGACATGTCCGGCATGGTGTCGACCAAGGTCGCCGAGATCAATTCCAGCCTCGGCGATGGGCTCGACAATGCCATTACCCGCATTTCCGACGCCGAAAAAGGCGTCGCCGCCAGCATCGAACATGCCAGCCAGAGCGTGGGCGAAAGCGCCCGCCAGGCCGCTTCCCTCATCGAAAGCGGCGTGACCTCGGCCCGCAACGCCATTGCCGAAATGGTCGATCAGCGCCTGGGCACCCTGCCCGAGGCCATCACCGCCCGCGCCGATATCACGGCCGAGCGCCTGGCCGCCCTCAACAGCTCGATCAGCACCTCGATCACCCAGTCCATGGCCGATCTCGAGGCCGGCGCCGACCGCATCGAGGAAACCATCGCCACCCGCATCACCTCGGCCACCCTGGCCATTTCGGAGAATGTGGAGAGCACCGCCAACCGCATGGACGGCGCCGTGCGCGACGCGCTCGACCAGATCCGCCTCGCCGCCGCCAATATCGACCAGATCGTCTCGGTTAAGGCCGTGGGCGCGGTGGACGCCATCGAAGGCCGCCTCACCGATATCAACCGCACCGTCGAGGAGAAGACCGCCCTCTTCTCCGACCTGGTCACCTCCCGCTCCGCCGAGCTGCAGAACGCCCTGGCCAGCCACGGCAACCTGCTGCGCGACGCCCTGTCGGAAAATGCCCAGGAAGCCGAGCAGATCATGTCGGTCTCCACCGGCCGCATCCTCAGCGACGTCACCAACGCGCTCAACAAGCTCAACGATTCCAACCTGCTGTTGCAGCGCGTGCTCGATGCCTCGACGGCCAACCTGGCCAGCCTCGAAAACAGCGTCGCCCAGCAGACCGCCTCCTATTCGAACACCATGCGCGAAGCCATGGGCCAGACCGAACAGGCCGGCACCATGGTCACCCAGCATGTGGGCGCCTTGCAGAACACCATTCGCTCCATGGTCGACGAGTTCGGCTCCATCCTGGGCCGGCTCGATGCCGAGGCCACCGGCCTCACCCAGGCCTCCCAGGCCCTGGAGACCAGCAGCAGCACCGCGCTCGAAAACCTCGAGGATCGCCGCAGCGCCATGGATGCGCTGGCGCAGAGCTTCGCTGCCCGCGCCGACGATATCGACGGCCGCATGCGCCTCTTCGCTCAGACCATCGCCGATACGGTCAACGATACCGAACGCCGCCTGATCTCGGCCCGCCGCGCCATGGACGATGCGCTGCAATCGACCTCCCATTCGGTCCACGAGATCCTGGAGCAGACCACCAGCGCCGTCACCGGCGCGCTGGAAAGCAATACCAACGCCGTCAACAACGCGCTCTATGCCACCAATGAGCGCTTCTCCAGCCAGCTCAACGCCAATGTGGCGCAGATGGACAATGCGGTGCGCCGCGCCGCCGACGCCGCCGCCATGGCCCTGGAGGACAATGCCGCCAAGGTCAGCGACGTGCTGGCTTCCACGGCGGGCAGCGTCACCGACGTGCTCACCACCACCACCAGTACCCTGGCCGACACGATCAACGACTCCACCAATTCGGTGCGCAGCGCCATCGCCTCCAATACCGGCCAGTTGCGGCGCGCCCTGGATGAAACCAGCGGCGAAGTCACCGGCAAGCTGGGCGAGTTCCACACCGTTGCCGACGGCGAAGGCCGCCGCGCCAGCGCCGCGCTCCAGGAAGCACAGCAGCGCATGGTGGGCGAAATGCAGCGGGCCATCGAGGACGCCACCCAGCGCTTCGCCGAGACCGCCCGCGCCATGCGCGAAACCGCCCGCGAAGTGGGCGGCGAACTCGAAGCCACCCGCGCCGAACTGGCGCGCGGCGTCAACGAGCTGCCCGAGGAGACCCGCGCCAGCGCCGCTGCCATGCGCCGCGTCGTGGCCGAGCAGATCGAGGCGCTGAGCGAGCTCAACGCCATCGTCCGCTCGCAGCCGGCCAGCCACGATCTCGTGGATCGGCGGGCGCCGCAGCGCGCCCCGCGCCAGCCCGAGCCGCAGGCCTATCAGCCGCCGCGCCAGCCCGAACCGCGCGAGACCTATCGCCCCGAGCCGGCTCCGGCCCGCCAGGCGCTTGTCGATCCGATCCGCCCCGCCAATGTCGAGCAGCCGGCGCCCGTCGCCGCCCCTGCCCCTGCCCCGGCTCCGGCACGCGCTCCCGCACCGGCGCCGCAGGCGGCCGAAGCGGAAGGCGGCGGCTGGCTGCGCGACGTGCTGCGCAATGCCTCGGCCCAGCAGGCCGGCAATGCGCCCCAGGGCCTTTCCGGCCTCAGCGAGGAAATCGTCCGCGCCATCGACGACGGGGCGCTGGCCGAGGCCTGGTCGCGCTATCAGTCCGGCGAGTCCAATGTCTTCACCCGCCGCATCTATTCGCTGACCGGCCAGGGCACCTATGACGAGGTCCGCAAGCGCATGCAGCGCGACGCCGATTTCGCCCGCACCGCCCAGGCCTATATGGGCGAGTTCGAGCAGCTCCTGAAGCGCGCCGCCGCCGGCCCCAACCCCGCCGCCGAAACCCGCGACTACCTGCTCTCCGACCGCGGCAAGGTCTACACCACCCTCGCCCACGCCAGCGGCCGGTTGAGCTGATTGGCAGACATAGAAGACAAGAAGGCCCCGGAGCGATCCGGGGCCTTCTTCATTGCGGGTATCCGGCCGGGAGGCGACGAAAGCCGCCATCCGCCGGGTTATTTGAGCGGCAGGTATACGTCCACGACAACTTCATGCGCCCCCATATTGGCCATCGGCACGAGTTTCCGACCCACATAGATCGGAAAGTCACGCGCTTCCTCGCCACTTTGCGGCAGCCAGTCGCGATAGAGGTAGAGGGCCGCAGGCTCAAGATTGTTGCTGTTGCCGGGATAGCGAAGGACGGCGCAGCGTCCTCCGGGAATGACGCCCGCCTGCACTGGTGCATCCTCGGCCCGAATGGGCCGATCGGTTCCGATGCAAAGGTCCACCCGATAATCCTCCGGCCTCGCCGGCTCCCGCTCCGAGCGGAACACCATATAACTTGATCGCCCTGTTTCCGGCGACAGCCCGGCCGCCTTGCACCAGTTTCGGAAGAGCTCGGCGCTTTCTCTAAATTGCGTGCGGTCGCCGTGATAGGCCAGCATGGCCACCGGGATATCCGGCATGCTGCTTATCGTGACGTCGTTCTGTTCGAATATGATCTGCATGGCTTTCTCTCTCGCATTATCCAAAGGCCCGAAGGCCGACAGCCACGAAGACCAGTCCGGCGCCATCCGGAACGAGGAAGGCGATTGCGCCAGCCGTTGCCGAAAGGCGCGGGCAAACGCATCCGGTGCGTCATATCCGGCATCCATCGCTATGGCCGTGATGCTGTGGTTGTCGTCCCGGACCAGGGCCTGCGACGCACGCTTGAGGCGGGCGAGCTGGACATAGCGATGCACGGACAACCCGAAGGTTGCCGAGAACTGTCGATGGAAATGAAACTTGGAAAAAGCGGCAACCTGACTGAGCGTCGTCAGATCCAGCTCGTCATCGAGATGAGCGTCGATATAGTCCAGAACCCGTTGCATGCGTGCATGGTAATTGTGCTGCGCTATGGTCATCGCATTTCCTTCGTGGCGCACTCTCTATGCGCCACGGCAGCAAGCCCCGCTCGTCCGATCTTGCTGTTTTTGATGGGCAGGAACCAGTGGCGTCCGCTTTCCGCCACCATAGAATGACCGATATGGGCCTGTCCCCCTCACATCGTCTTCGGCGGGCGCAGTTTCAGCGACCAGAACACGCAGCCGATCGCCAGCAGCGAGGTTACGGTCGAATAGAAGAACGCATAGCTGCCGAAATGCTCGATCAGCACGCCGAACAGGATCAGCGCCACCATGGCCGTGGCCATGTTGAGCATATTGGCAAAGCCCTGCGCCTCGGCGGCATTGGCCTCGTTGGTCCAGTTGGCGATGAAGTGCACGACGCCGAAATAGCCCATGCCGAAGCTGAAGGCGTGCAGCAATTGGGTGAAGAACAGCACTTCCACCGGCGGATTGAACGCCATGATGGTGAAGCGCAGCAGCCCCGCCAGCGCCCCGGCCAGGATCATGTTGCGCGCCGTCACCCGGCCGCCGAAGCGGCGCCAGGCGAACATCAGGATCGCCTCGCCCACCGCCGCCACGCCCAGGAGCGGGCCGAGGAAATAGCTGGGTATGCCATTGTCATGCCAGAGCAGCGCCGCAAAGCTGCCGATCAGCGCATTGGAGGAATTGACCAGCGCGAAAGCCAGCAGCGGCAAGACGAACCAGAGCTTGAGGCTGTCCTTGAGCCGACTGGCCTGCGGCGCGCTATCGGGCGCCGCGCTGGCCAGCGTCACCTTGGGCGCCGGCGCCCGGAAGCGCGGCAGCAGGAAGGCCAGGGCGGCGCGCGCCAGGACGGTGACGATGTAGAGCGTCACGAACGCTCCCGAGCCCATGACGTTCAGCAAGAGTCCCAGCCCGCCGGCCGCGAAGACATAGCCCACCGTCGCCCACGCCCTTATGGCGCCGAAATCGGTGCCGTTGCGGCGCGTCATGCGCACCGTGGCCGCGTCGATCACCGGCGCCACCAGGCCATTGCTGGTCGCCGTCAGCGCCCAGATGGTCAGGATGCCCCAGAATTCGGAGACGAAATAGAGCGGCAGCGGCGCCAGCGCCGAGGCGATGGAAATGTAGATCAGCGCCGTGCGCCAATCGTCCGCCTTGTCGGCAATGCGCCCCACCAGGATGTTGAGCAGCAGGAGGCACAGGGTCGGCAGGGCATTGATGATGCCGATCTGCTCGCCGGGAATGCCGTGTTCGCTGAGCCAGATGCCGAAGAAGACCGAGGCGACGCCGCCGGGAACATAGACGGTAAATTGATAAATGGATGCGCGCAGCTCGGGCGAGTCCCAGCGCGAAAGTGCCGATGGCATGGAAAAAACAACTCCGGGCGCAAAACCACGCCGCGTGTCGTTTCGTGCCTTGTAAATCGTTGCAATGCAAGAGCCCGCCATGGCGCGCGGATGGCTTTTATCCCGCAGGCCGTTCCCGGGCCTTCGGCGGAGAAAATTATTGCCCTTCGGCGCGCCGGGTGCGGATGCGGCGGGATTCGCCGGAGACCATTTCGGTCCATTTGATCAGCTCGAACCCGCCATCGTGATTCTCCACGATCGCGGTACAGCTCTCCACCCAGTCGCCGGTATTGATATATTGGATTCCCAGCCGGTCATGGATATCGGCGAAATGGATATGGCCGCAAATGACCCCGTCCACCCCGGATTCGCGGGCCTCGTGCACCAGGGCTTCCTCGAAGCGGCCGATCACCGATACCGCATTCTTGACCTTCTGCTTGGCCCAGGCGCTGAGCGACCAATATTGCAGGCCCAGCCGCCGGCGCACCCAATTGATGGCGATATTGACGCGCAGGGCCGCGTTATAGGCCCAGTCTCCCACATGGGCGAGCCATTTGGCATTCATCACCACCACGTCGAACTGATCGCCATGGATGACCAGATAGGTCTTGCCGGTGGCCGAGGTGTGAATGGTGCGGTCCACCAGTTCGATCTCGCCGAAATAGGTGCCGAGATATTCGCGCAGGAATTCGTCGTGATTGCCCGGCAGATAGACCACGCGCGTGCCCGCATTGGCCTTGGCCAGCAGCAGGTCGATGAGAATGTTGTATTCGCCGGGCCAATGCCATTGCTTGGCCAGCCGCCAGCCATCGACGATATCGCCGACCAGATAGATGGTCTCGGCGTCATGCGCGCGCAGGAATTCGATCAATTGCCTGCTGCGGATCGGCTTCATCCCCAGATGCACATCGGACAAGAACAGCGCCCGGACATGCCGGACCTCGCGGTCATCCGCCATCAGCCAATGGCCTCCTGCTGGTTCGGCGGCACATTACCCGCTGGCGACACGGCTGCAAACATGGCGATGGAGAAAGCCGGGGAAACTTCGAGCCCTCCCACAGGGCAAATCGCGCGCATGGCCCGGACCAGGTGCGAGGCACAATGACCGCTAGTCGATCCGCGTCTTCAGCGCCACGATCCGCGCATAGCTCTGCTCGATGCGCGCCGCAAAATCCGGATCGGCCTCCGCCTCGGCCAGGAGGATATCGAGCACTTCGCCCGACAGGCCCGGGCGATATTTGGCGGTGTTGGAAAACAGCAGCACGTCCATGCCGGCGCGCACCGCCCTGGTCACCGTCTCTTCGAGCGTGAAATGATCGCGAATGGCGCCCATTTCGAGGTCGTCGCTGATCACCACCCCGTCGAAGCCCAGCTCCTCGCGCAGCACCCCGTCGATCCAGCGCGGCGACAGCGAGGCCGGAATCTCTCCGTCTCCGTCGGCATAATCGGCGTGGTAGAGATGGCCCACCATCACCATATCGGCCAGCCCCTCCCCGATCAGCACCCGATAGGGTTCGAGTTCGTCCGGGCTCCAGGTCTTGGTGATATCGACAAAACCCTCATGGCTGTCCGCCGTCGAGGAGCCATGCCCCGGAAAATGCTTGAGCGCGGTGATCAGTCCGGCCGCATGATGGGCCGTGATAAAAGCCTCGTCATAGGCGATCACCGTGTCGGCCTCAGCCGAAAAGGCGCGGCCGAACCGGGCGATGATCTGGTTGTCGGGATTGGTATTGAGGTCGGCCACCGGCCCGAAATTGACGGTAAAGCCTTCGGCGGCGATGCCCTGGGCCATGTCGCCGTAAATTTCCTCCGCCACCGATGGCGTGTGATTGGCCGCGATGGTCGCGGCATTGGGAATTTCCTTGAATCCCACATCGGCGGTCAGCCGCTCCACCGCCCCGCCCTCCTGGTCGAGCGTGATGAAGGGCGGCAGGTCCGGCGCGGCGTCACGGAACATGGCGTTCATGTCCCGCACCCCGGCCAGGGTGGCGACATTCTTCTTGAGATACATCACCCCGCCCAGCCGCCCGGCCGCCAGTGCCTCCGTCACGGCCGTCACGCCCGGATCATCGGCGTCCTTGCCCTCGAAGCCGACAATGATCATCTGGCCGGCCATCTGTTCCAGCGTGGCGGCGGAAGCCGGCTGCGCCAGGATCAGGACGGCGGCGAGGGCGGAAACGGAACGGAGCAAGGGAACACCAGGCGCTGGAATCGGAGCCGGCAGGATGAAGCGCAAATGGCGGCAATACAATGTTCGCCGCCACCCACCTCGCGCCTATGGCCCATCACAATGCTCAGGGCTTTGCGGTTCGCGCCACCAGCCGCTCGGTCATATCGTCCTGAACGGCAATGGTTTCCTCCAGCACTTCGGCCACCAGCAGCAATTCGGCGATATCGCGCTTCTCGTAGACCGGCGCGCCGGCTGCCGCCAGCGGCATATAGACGTCCCGGATAAGCGCCTCGGTGGCCGGCCCCGCCTCCACCAGCACCTTGCGCCGGTCCTGCGCGTCGGGACGGCGACGCACGAAATCGCGCGCCTCCAGCCGGTCCACCAGGGCGGTCACCGCCGCCGGCGTCAGCCGTGTGGCCTTGGCGATGGCGCTGGCCGTCTGCGGACCGCTGGTGAGAAAGCTGAGGCACAGCCGCTCGCTGGCATTCAGCCGGAAAATCTCGCCCACCGTCTCGTCATAGCGCTGCGTGGCCTCCTGCCAGCGCACGATGAGCGCACCGATCCGGCCGATCAGCTCCTCCTTGCCGGGCCTTGACTCATTTAGTTCGACCATCTAACTATCATATCGTTGAATAATTCGATTGTCGCATTATGTAGCGACGCCCAATGTGAGGCAAGATGAAACCACGTATCGGCATTGTCGGCTCGGGCTTTGCGGGCCTGGCCCTGGCCATCGCCCTGGCGCGCAAGGGTTACGCGTCCAGCGTCATCGAGAAGCGCAGCGAGCAGCAATTGCTGGGCGAGGGCCTTTTCGTCACCCTGGCGCCCAATGGCATGAACGCCCTGCGCGGCCTCGGCCTGGCCGAAAAGGCCCTGACCCAGGGTGTCGAGACCAAGGGCCTGGTTCTGCATAACGAGCATGGCCGCGTGCTCGGCGATCTCGATTATCGCCGGCACGCCCAGGCCTTCGCCGCCCCTTCGGTGACCATCCGCCGGGGCGCGCTGGGCGGCATATTGCTGGCGGCGGCCCGCGCCGAGGCCGTGGATGTCCGCTTCGGCGCCGCCGTCCAGGCCGTCACCGAGAGCGATGCCGAGGTGCGGATCACCACCGATGACGGCGTCGAGGCCGCCTTCGACATTCTCGTCGCCGCCGACGGCCTGCGCTCCATTGTGCGCCAGCGCGTCATGCCCGATCTGCCCGCGCCAATCTTCAACGGCCTGCAGGGCAGCGGCGGCATTGCCGATAGTCCCGACATTCCGGCCACCGATGGCCGCATGCTCATGACCTTCGGCCGCCACGCCTTTCTGGGCTATATCAAGCAGGAAAACGGGCCGGTCTACTGGTTCAACACCTATCGCGCCGCTGCCAACGACCGCCCCGCGCGCGACGCGGATCTCGCCCGCCTCCTGGCCGAGCTGCACCGCACCGACCCCGAGATCAACCGCCGCATCATCGCGGCGGCCGATCCGGCATCGCTCCGGGTCTATCCCGATTACGACATGCCCAGCCTGCCCCGCTGGTCCACGGCAAGAGTGGTGCTGGTCGGCGACGCAGCCCATGCCGTAACGCC
>Ga0160493_100324_pt1 | contig 13502 bp, 14 predicted proteins | sample DID2MG_2_FD_108262 | JGI IMG/M metagenome (GOLD analysis project Ga0160493, IMG submission 108262) | Enriched soil microbial communities from UW Madison campus, WI, USA - DID2878_E24_FP2 MG | ecosystem: Environmental > Terrestrial > Soil > Unclassified | place: USA: Madison, Wisconsin | collected... | reverse complement strand
GAGCGGATCATTCCGGCTTTTGCAGGGCAGGGCGCGCGGCCCTGCTCCTAATTGGCGGCGGCGGGGAGCGGGAAATGCGTCCGCATCAGGCCGGGCCCACCCGCATTGGCGGTCTTGACCAGGACAGAGCTGCCCATTTCCGGGGTCGGGTCGAAATCGGCCTCGTCGCGGTCGAAGAGCACGGCGAAATGCCCCGAATTCAGCGCCGCCGGGGCGGTGAAGATATCGGCGACATGGTCGAGGTCCGGCGCCACCAGGTCGGGCTGGCGCATGCCGGGGGCCGGGGCCCGTTTGGCGACGTGGCGGGCCAGGGCGTCGGCCAGGTTGCCGGCGCCGGCCGCGTCGGTGGCGCCAAAGGTCTGGTTGAACAGGCCTGCCATCGGATCGGCCGCCTGGCCGCCCAGCGAGGCGGTGCGCAGGCCGGTGGCCGCCGTCAGCGGCGTGGGCAGGATGGGCAGCCGCAACCCGGCAGTGGAGATTTCAGGCGCGGCCTCAGCGACATTGCCGGTGCCGGCGATGATGTTCTCGAGCGCCCGCTGGGCATCGGGATTGGGGGCATTGGCCGGCGCGTAGGCGCTCAGCACGTCGGCGGGCGGGTCGGTCATGATGACGCGGGGCGTCGGCATGGTCGGTGCGGTCAGCGCCGCAAGCGCGGTCACCGCGTCGCCGGAGGGCAGATTGGTGGCCCGCTGCGCGCGCAGGTCGTCCGGCATGGAGACGGGCAGGGCGAGGCTGGCGAGCCGCATTTCGGCCCGGCCCAGTTCCTCGGGGGTGAGCGGGGCGCTGCCGGTGGTCGAGAAGGGCAGGACCGGTTCGGCCGGCGCCGGGGCGGCGGCGACCTGTGTTTCGCCGGCGGCAGAGCCGGCCAGATCCGCCGGCCGGGAGACCGGCATGATCGGCGCTGTGCCCTGGGCCTGCGGCGTCAGGGCCGCGGTCTGGACCTGCGGGGCCGGGGTGGGCGAAGCGGCGGGAGCGGGGGCCGACGCGGCCTGGCTGTCATTGTTGCCGCCGAACAGCACGTCCATCAGCGTGCGTCCGGAGCCGCCGGAGCTTGCCACCTGGGTGCCCGAGCTCGAGCCGTTGCACGGATAGGCGTGGCAGCGTTTCCATTCGGCCAGGGCGATCTGGTAGCCTTCCTGCGACAGGGGCTTGCCGTCATTGGGCAGGTGCATGGTGCGGCCGTCGGGGAAAAGCTCCTTGAGCTGGGCGCGGGTCATGCGCGGCCAGGCGCGCACCGAACCGGTATCCAGATGCACGAAAGGGCTGCCCGAGGTCGGGTAATAACCAACGCCGCCGACCTGCTTCTTCATGGCGGCGGCGCGCAGCTTGGTCAGCGGCACGCCGGGAATGAAGAAATCCATGGCGGTGCCGCGCATATGCTGGGAATTGTCGGCCACGCCGGACGAGTTGCGGGCCAGCATGGCATTGGTTGCGGGGGAACGATAGGCGGAGACGACGTTGATCGGCTGGGTGCCGCCCACTTCCTGATAGACCTCCCAGATCAGGTCGAACAGCCTGGGGTCCATATTGGCGGGCTCGTTGCGCCGCCAGTCGCGCAGGAAGACATTGAGCTCCCGCAGGCCCGACTGGACATATTGTCCATTGCGCTTGAAGACGATGCGCGCGGTTTCCTTGGTATGGGTATAGTAGAGATAGAGCGCGCGCTCATTGGCGGAGGCGGCCGGAAGGGCCGCGAAAAACAGTGCGGACATTGCCAGGAGCCCGACCGCGAGCAGCCGTGCACAATTCCGCCAGATACCAATAGTCAAGACCGTCACGCCAAACTCTGCCCGGTTCACTTGTCAGATATGGTCGGACGTTAGCGCCAAAATCGATCGATTTTCTTAACGCTAACCAGTTGTGAACAGGCTCCCCGCCCTCACGGCTTCGTGTTTAAGCGGAAAAGCGGGCGCAACCAAGGCGAAAGTGTGAACGTGGGGTTAATCCGGCTCAGGGGGAGAGCTCGTCGGGGATCGGCTCGGCATCGGCGATGATGGCCGGAGCCGGGGCGGTGGCCAGGCCCATGGCGGCGATCAGGTTCTCGTTGTGCCCGTAGACGTCGCCGAAATTGCGGATCGTGCCGTCGGCATCCACATGCAGGGTGAAATAGGTCAGGTGCACGGGGATCTGGGCCTGCGGGTTCACCCATCTTTCGCTGGGACCGAACATGGCCTCGAGCGAGGCGCGGGAAATATTGGCCTCGTTGGCCATCAGCGCATCGGCGAATTCCATCGGGTTCTCCACCCGCACGCAGCCATGGCTGAAGGCGCGCAGCGAGCGCGAGAACAGGCCCTTGGACGGGGTATCGTGCAGATAGACGTCGTGCTTGTTGGGGAACAGGAACTTGATCTGTCCCAGGGCATTGCCCGGGCCGGGCCGCTGACGCACGCGGAAGGGGAAATTGGAGAGCGAAACCTGGCTCCAATTGACCTGCCAGGGGCTGACGGCGCTGCCATTATAGAGCAGGTCCATGTTCTGGCTGTCGATATAGCCCGGATTGCGCATCACGGCCGGCGCGATCTCGCCCCGGATGATGGAGGAGGGCACGTTCCAATAGGGGTTCACCACCAGGTGCCGGATATTGTCCGAAAAGATCGGGGTCTGGTTCTTGGTGGTGCCCACGACCACGCGGGTCGTATATTCCTCGCGCCCGTCGCGATTGATGGCCAGGCGGAATTCGGGAATGTTGACGACGACGTTGAACGCGCCCAGATCGGCCGGCATCCAGCGCCAGCGCTCCATATTGGCGATGATGTCCTCGCGCCGGGTGGCGGGGCCGCCATTGAGGGCGGCGATGGTGGCCGGGCCGATAATGCCGTCCACTTCCAGCCCCAGCCCGCGCTGGAAGTCCTTGACCGCGGTAACGGTCGCCTCGTCATAGGCGGCGGAGGTCGACGCGGTCAGCTTCAGCCGTTCGCGGATGGCGGGCAGGCGCGTGTCGGAATTGCCCGGGCGCAGCACGGGGCCCTGGGCGATGGGAGCGGGGCGGTCGGCGGCGTCGTCCTCGAAACGGGCAAGGGCCGCCTTGAGCGCCAGGAACTGGGGGTGGCGGGGTTCGAGTTCGCCCAGCACGGCCGCCGGATCGTCGCTGCCGGCCAGGCGGGCGAGCAGCGCCGCCTCGTCGATCGGCTTGGGCTTGATATCGAAATTCTCGCTGACCGATTGCGGGCGGACGCGGCCATTATGCAGATGGTTGGCATAGCGCATCACCGCCGCCGAGAAGGCGGTTTCGAGGCCGGCCATGGCCGTGGCATTACCGGGAATGCGGTTGAGCTCGATGGAAGGGGTCAGGTAGTCGCCGGGCCGCAGGCCTTCCGCCTCGGCATCGCGGAACAGCGCGATGATCTTGTCGGCGGATGGCGAGAAGCCGACCTTGCCGGCGGAGTCCCGGGTCAGCCAGATGGGTTCGAAATGGCGCGCGCCATAGAGGAAATAGAGCCGCTGGGCATCGTCGTGCGCGGCCGTCCCGGCCCTGGTGCCGTAATAGGCGGCGGAAAGGCCGTCCTTGATGATGCGGGCAAGGTCGCTCTGGGGCGGCGCGATGACGATGCGGCTGGTTTCCAGGCTCGCAACCGCCTGCTGGGCCATTGCCGGTGGCGCCAGGGTGGCGAAAAGGGCGACCACACCAACCACAAGCTTATTCATTGCTACTCCTTGCCGCGCGGAGAAATCCTGCTGGCGGACAGGCCGAATCCGGCCCGCCCCGGGCCACGCCGCATCAATCTCAATAAACTGCAAACCTTAACGGGAGCAATTGCTCGCAGCTTTGTGAAAAAGGTTTGTGGCGCGGCTGCAACGCCCCCCCGCGCGTCAGAATTTGTAGTTCACGCCGGCGCGGATTATGCCGAAGCGTTGGCTGATTTCGCGATTGCCGACATTGAGGCCGTTATAGTTCTGGGCGCCCAGGTCGACATAGAGATATTCGGCCTTGAGCGAGAGATTGGGCGTGGCCTGGGCCTCAAGGCCGAGACCGGCGGCCCAGCCGAAATGATTGGCGGTCTGGGTGGAGGAGATCGCGGTTTCCTCGGTGGCCGAGCCCCGCCCATAGGCCACGCCGACCGTGCCATAGGGCATGACCTGGCCGATCGGCACGCCGGCACGGGCGCGCAGGGTGCCGAACATGTCGGTGCGGGCGGTGAAGGTGCCGCCGGCAATGGGCTCGGAATAGCCGATATTGGCCCATTGCAGATCGGCTTCGCCGCCCAGCACGAAACCGCCCATATCCATGTTGTAGCCGACCTGGCCGCCTATGGTCCAACCGTTGGAATTGTTGTCCACGCTGCCGCCGGGCAGGGCGGGGTCGTTGACGCTGGTGCCCCAGCCGAAGCCGCCGGATACGCCGGCGTAAAAGCCGCTCCACTGGGCGGCGCTGACGGGTGAATAGAGGGGGGACGAGCCCCCGCCGCCATTCCAGCCGAGATCGGCGGCCTGGGCGCTGGTGGAAAGGGCGATAGCGGCTAGAAGCGCAATGCCGGAACGGTTCATGATGGCCTCGCGGTTAACATTCGGGCTCAAAATCAACCCAAGATGTTAAGGACCCGGTAAGGAACAAGGTTAACGGCGCCGTTGTCCCCAGGCGTCCTCAGGCCGCGTCGCTGATCAATCCTTCGGCCAGGCCATATTCGTGCAGCTTGCGATAGAGCGTGGAGCGGCCGATGCCCAGCGCCCGGGCCACCCGCGACATGCGGCCGTTGTGATGGGCGATGGCGAATTCGATGGCGGCGCGCTCGATGGCGGCCAGGTCCTGCAATTGCCCGGTTTCGTCGAGGAAACGGTCCTGCGCCTGGGGCATGACCGGCTCGGTCCGGCTGCGGGCCGGGGCGGCGTCGATATGAACGGGGGCCGAGGGCATTTCCATCTGGGCCATGGTGCGCAGCGCTTCCTCGCGGCCGCCCGAATGGGCCACGATCTGCGGAAAATCCTGGGTTTCGAGGAAGGCGCCGTCGCTCAGCACGACGGCGCGATAAACGGCGTTTTCGAGCTGGCGGACATTGCCCGGCCAATCATAGCCGGCCAGAAGGTCGGTGGCGGCGGGCGATATGCCCAGGACGCGCTTGCCGGCTTCGGCGGCGAAGCGGGCGATGAAATGGGTGACGAGATTGTTCAGGTCTTCCATGCGCTCGCGCAGGGGCGGCACATAGATGGGGAAGACGTTGAGCCGGTAATAAAGATCCTCGCGGAATTCGCCGCTCTTGGCCAGGTTGAGCAGCCGGCGATTGGTGGCCGAGATCACCCGGACATTGACCTTTTCGGGCCGGGTGGCGCCCAAGGGCTCGATTTCGCCTTCCTGCAGGGCGCGCAGCAATTTGACCTGGGTGTCGAGCGGCAATTCGCCCACTTCGTCGAGAAAGAGCGTGCCGCCATGGGCTTCGGCGAATTTGCCGATCTGGTCGGCATGGGCGCCGGTAAAGGCCCCCTTCTTGTGGCCGAACAAAACCGATTCCACCAGATTGGGCGGGATGGCGCCGCAATTGACGGCGACGAAGGGCTTGCCGGCGCGGTCGCCGGTGCCCTGGATGATGCGGGCCACCAATTCCTTGCCGGTGCCGGTCTCGCCTTCGATCAGCACCGGAATCGGGCTCTTGGCGGCCTTGGCGGAAAGGGCCAGCACCCGCGCCATGGCCGGGGCCGCAGCGATCATGTCCGACCGGCCGAGGGTGCCGGCCTTGCGCGCGCGTTCGGCGCGGATGGCGGTTTCCAGCGCTTCGAGCTTCATGGCATTGCGCAGCGAGACCACCAGCCGCTCGGGTGCCACCGGCTTGACGAAATAATCCGCCGCGCCCTGGCGCATCGCCGAGATCACGGTTTCGAGCGAGGCATTGGCGGTCTGGATGATGACGGGGGTGGTGAGCCCTTCCCGGCGCATGGCCTCCATCACGCCCATGCCGTCGAGATCGGGCATGACCAGGTCGAGGATCATGGCGCCGATCTGGCGGTCCTCGCGCAGGATGGACAGCGCCTGTTCGCCGCCGGTGGCGGTCAGGGGCTTGAAGCCGGCGCGATTGGCGATCTCGGCCGTCAGCCGCAATTGCACCGGATCGTCATCCACCACCAGAACGCGCGTCATAGATACTCCAGGTCCGTCATGCCAACGACACGAATCGTGCTGTGCCGTTTTGGGATGACGATGACGGCGGGGACTTAAGAGGGTGTTAATCCTGATGAATTTGGCGGCGCGTGGACATGAAAAAGGGCCCCGGCTCGCGCCGTGACCCTCCAGGGTTCTGGTTGTTTTTGGGGCGGCCCTATTGCCGCGTTGCGCCCTGGAGCTTGTAAAGTGCGTCCTTCACTTCGAGTTTCTTCCGCTTCAGCGCCGCGACCATCAGATCGTCCGCGAGGCGATTCTGCGTCTCCGCCTGAATCTGCCTGTCCAGTTCCTGATGGCGCCGTTCGAGCGCTGCGATGTGGCCTTCAGTCGTCATGAATAACTCCTTTCAGCGTGTTGGACAGAGCCATCGTCACAAATCTTTCACGCTTTGTCGACGGCGTTTCGATGCGGACCTGAAATCAGATGCAAAACAGTCCGTGATCGGTTAACCAGGGGTATGATTATGGCCTGACCATCCGGTATTCCATGCTGCCGCTGAACAAGGAACAGGAAGCCCAATTGGGGCTCGAACTGGCCACGAAACGCCAGGAGCATGCGGATCTCGACGCGGCCATCCACACCTTGAGCCAATCGCATATGGCCGACCGGATGCTGATCCAGCGGCTCAAGAAGCGCAAGCTGGCGCTCAAGGACCGCATCGTGCAGCTGGAGAATATCCTGCTGCCCGACATCATCGCCTAGCGGGTTTGCCGCCTTGTTTTGTGGCCGGAATTGGGCTAGTTCCGCGCTTTGCGGAGCGCGACGGGGGAATCGCCATGCTCAAGCCACCTGTCGCCATCGTCATGGGCAGCCAGTCGGACTGGCCCACCATGCGGCTGGCGGCCGAAACCCTCGAAAATCTCGAAGTCGAATATGAGGCGCGCATCGTTTCGGCGCATCGCACGCCCGAGCGCATGGTGGATTTCGCCAGCAATGCCCGGGCCGACGGCATCAAGGTCATCATTGCCGGGGCCGGCGGGGCGGCGCATCTGCCCGGCATGATCGCGGCGATGACGACATTGCCGGTCTTCGGCGTGCCGGTGCGGTCCAAGGCGCTCAACGGGCTGGACAGCCTCTATTCCATCGTGCAGATGCCCGGCGGCATCCCGGTGGGCACCCTGGCCATCGGCGAGCCGGGCGCGATCAATGCCGCGCTGCTGGCGGCTTCGGTGCTGGCCCTTTCCGACGAGGACCTGGCCGAACGCCTCGAAGCCCATCGCGCTCGCCAGAGCCAGGCCGTGCCGCAATTTCCGTCCGATCTCGAGTAATGCCTTGACCGAAAAATCTTCCATCCTGGCCCCCGGCTCCACCATCGGCATTCTGGGCGGGGGGCAGCTCGGGCGCATGCTGGCCTTGGCCGCCGCCCGGCTCGGCTTCAAGAGCCATATCTATTGCCCCGATCCGCAGAGCCCGGCCTTCGAGGTGACGCCGCACAGGACCATCGCCGCCTATGACGATGTCGCGGCGCTCGAGGCCTTCGCGGCCGCGGTGGATGTGGTCACCTATGAGTTCGAGAATGTCCCGGCGGCGACGGCAGACGTGCTGGCGGGGCTAAAGCCGCTGCGCCCCGGCGCCAATACGCTGGCCATTGCGCAGGACCGGCTGGCCGAAAAGAGCTTCCTCGCCTCCAAGAACATTCCGGTGGCGCCCTACCGGGCGGTGCATAGCCTGGCCGATCTGCAATCGACCATCGGCGAACTGGGCCTGCCGGCCGTGCTCAAGACCACGCGGCTCGGTTATGACGGCAAGGGCCAGCGCGTGCTGCGCGAACCCGGCGACGCCGAGGCCGCCTTTGCCGAGCTGGCGCCCCATCCGCTGGTGCTCGAAGGCTTCGTGCCCTTCGAAAAGGAAATTTCCGTGGTCGTGGCGCGCGGGCTCGATGGCAGCGTGCGCGCCTTCGATGCCGCCGAAAACGTGCATCGGCACCATATTCTCCACACCTCGACCGTGCCGGCCGATATTCCGCCCGGCGTCGAGAAACATGCCCAGATGCTGGCCAAGGTCATCGTGGTGGCGCTCGATTATGTCGGGGTGCTGGGCGTCGAATTCTTCGTCGTGCCCGGCGAGCGGCCGACGCTGCTGGTCAACGAGATCGCGCCGCGCGTGCACAATTCCGGGCACTGGACCGAGGCGGTCTGCCTCACCGACCAGTTCGAGCAGCATATCCGCGCCATTGCCGGCTGGCCCCTGGGCGATCCGCGGCGGATGGCCGATGTGGTGATGCAGAACCTGATTGGCGATGAAGTCGACATCGTGCCGGGCGGGATCGACGGCGACACCCAGCCGCATCTCTACGGCAAGGCCGAAGCAAGGCCGGGCCGGAAGATGGGGCATATCAACCGGATCGTGCGGGGCTGAAGGCCCCCTCACTCGTCTCGGGCTTCGCCCGATCCACCCTCTTCCCGAGGGGGAGAGGAATAAGAGGCGCGCGCCGGACCATTCTTCTCCCCCTCGGGGAGAAGGTGGCGCGAAGCGCCGGATGAGGGGGTGCTGCCCCAGGCACTACCGCCCCAGCCAAGCCCGCATCGCGTCCACGACCGGAGCCGGATTTTCCATGGTCGGCAGATGCGCCGCATCGGGGAATGTCACCAGTTCGGCGCCCGGAATATGCGCCGCCATTTCCGCGGCCAGTTCGGGGGGCGTCATCTTGTCGAGGGCGCCGACGCCCACCAGGGTCGGCATGTCGATCGCGGCCAGATGCGGCAGGGAATCGACGCGGTCCATGATCGCCTTCTGCTGGCGGATATAGACCGTGCCGCCGACGCGTTCGGACATGGCCTGCACCGCCTCGGCCAGCGGCGTGCCCAGGCGATGCGGCGCGACGAGGTTGCCGAGCAGGCCGCGCGAGACGCCGATGAACTTGCCCTGGCCGATCATCTCGATGCCCTTGCGGCGGGTTTCGCGCCGCTCCTCGGAATCGGGGCGGGCCGAGGTGTCGAACAGCGCCAGATGGGTGACGCGTTCGGGCGCCTGCCGCATGATTTCGAGCGCCACATAGCCGCCCATGGACAGGCCCGCCAGGGCGAAGCGGGGCGGGGCGGCGGCCAGGGTGCGGCTGGCCATGGCGGCGATGGTGTCGTCGAGCCGCAGATCCGCGACCATCGGGGCTATGGTGTCGGCGAGGCCATCGATGACGTCGCGCCAGAGCCGGGCGTCGCAGATGAGGCCGGGCAGAAAGACGATGGGCTGGAACATGGCCATCTCCTGTTGGATCGGTAAAAGGGGTAGCCGCCGGCGGCGAAACCGGCAAGATAGCTGCAATTTTCCACCGGCCAAGTGTGGACAGGCGGGGATTCTTGGGCTATAGACGCCGCCACGGTGACCGGCTCGGCTGGTCGGCGGGGCGACTATTTTGGTCGCTTCGCTCCTATCCAAACAATTTGCCAAGCTTTGAAAGGGCGGTTGACCTTTGCAAGTAGTCGTTCGCGATAACAATGTTGACCAGGCGCTGCGCGCACTGAAGAAGAAGCTGCAGCGCGAAGGCGTCTTCCGCGAAATGAAGCTGCGCAATTACTACGAGAAGCCCTCCGAAAAGAAGGCTCGCCAGAAGGCCGAGGCCGTGCGCCGCGCCCGCAAGCTGGCCCGCAAGCGCGCCCAGCGTGAAGGCGGTATCGCCGCCGCTCCGGGCCGTCCGGCCGCTGCTGGCCGCAGCTAAGCCATCAGGCGACAGGAATTGAAACGCCGTCTTTCGGGGCGGCGTTTTTTATTGTCCCGATTTCCGCCGGCGGTCGAAGAGGGCCACGGCGATGGTCAGCAGGGCGGCGGCCGGCAATTGGATGGTGAGCGCGGTGCGGGCATCGGCAAAGAGCGTGCCGGCGGCCAGCGAACCCAGAAACCCGCCGCCGATCTGGAAGAAGCCGCTCAATGCCCCTGCCGCGCCGGCAATGGCGCCGAAGCCGGCCATGGCGGCGGTGGTGGCGCTGGGGCTGATGAAGGCCAGGCCCAGCATCCACACGCCTACCGGCCCCATGATCGCCAGGATCGAGGCGGGGAAGAGATGCGGCAGCACGGCAAAGCCCAGCCCGCTCAGTCCCAGCAGCACGAGGGCGATGGTCACCAGCCGCTCGCCGCCGACCCGGCTGGCGCCGTAGGCGGCCGCCAGATTGCCCAGGATGAAGGAGGCGGTCTGCACCAGCATGGCCATGGCGAACTGGAACGGCGTCAGGCCCAGCCCGTCGATGAGCAGGAAGGGCAGCAGCGCGGTGAAGCCATGGAAGCCGGAAAAGGCCAGGCACAAGAGCAGCGCGGGAAAGACGAAATCGGGCGCGCTCAACAGCGTGCGATAATTGTTGAAGATCACCCGGGGTCGGAGCGGAATGCGGGCTTCGGGCGGCAGGGTTTCGCGCGCGCCCCGGGCCAGGAGGGCCAGGATGGCCAGGCCGAACCCGGCCATGATCACGAACATCAGGTGCCAGGAGCCCAGCAGCAGGATGACGCTGCCCAGGGTCGGCGCGATGGCGGGCGTCACCGTCAGGATCAGGTTGACCAGGGTGAGGATGCGGATCGCCTGGCTGCCCACGAATTGATCGCGCACCATGGCGCGCGACAGCGCGACGCCGGCCGAGACGCCGAAACCCTGGATGAAGCGGCCGAGAAACAGCATTTCGAGGCTCGGCGCCAAAGCGGCGACGAGGCTGCCCACGACATAGATGGCGAAGAAGGCCATGCCCACGGCCCGCCGGCCATAGCGGTCGGACAAGGGCCCGCAGATGAGCTGGGCCAGCGCGAAGGCGGCGAAATAGACGGTCAGCGTCAGCTTGATCGCGGCGTCACTGGTGGCGAAATCGGCGACGAGCGTGGGCAGGGCGGGGGCATAGAGCGTCAGGCTCAATGGCCCGGTGGCCACCATCAGCCCGCCGATAATGGCGGTGCGGCGGGCCGACATGCCCGCCGGAACGGGATGGGTCACGGGGCGACGGCTTTCTCGAAGAAGGGCCGGGCATGGCTCCAGATGCCGGCGGCCCAGAGGTCGGAATGTTCGGCACCGGGAACGATCCAGAGTTCATAGGGGTTCGGCGCCAGCGCATAGAGGCGCTCGCCATTGGAGACGCCGATCGTGGTGTCGGCGGTGCCATGGGCGACGAGAACCGGCTCGGTGACGTCCCTTATCCATTCATCGGAGCGGAACTGGTCCTGCATGACCAAGGCTACGGGCAGATAGGGATAGCGTTCCGCCGCCACCGTCACGGCGGAGAGGAACGGGGTTTCGAGCAGCAGCGCCCGGGCGTCGCGCTGGCTGGCCACAAAAGTGGCCGGGCCCGAGCCCAGCGAGCGGCCCCAGATCAGGATGTCGTCATGCCGTTCGGCCACCCAATCATAGGCGGCCAGCGCATCGGCCAGGATATTGGCCTCGGAAATGGCGCCGGGCGAGGTGGGAAAGCCGCGATAGTCGAAGGCCAGGAAGCCATAGCCATCGGCGACGAATTGGGCATAGCGCTCATGCTCATAGGTGAAGCTGCCCGAATTGCCCTTGTAATAGACGATCATGGGCATGCCGGGGCGGGGCGGCCGATACCAGGCGGTGATCAGGCCGTCGCCGGAGGCGATCTCGACCTGTTCGGCGCCGGCAAGGCCTGCCGCAGCCAGCGCGGTGATCTCCCCGGCAGGGTCATATTGCAGCGCCCGCTGGTTGACGAACATGTAGCCCACCACGCCCGCATAGGCGAGAACGACCAGGACCACCAGGGCGACAAGAACAGAACGCAGCAGCTTCACTTCCGACCTCGAACAGGTTTCCGCGCCCCTCTATAGCAGAGATGGCGCGCCCTTAGAGTTCGGAAATGGTCTTTTCGAGCGCCTGGGCGAACACTTCGTCGGGCTGGGCGCCGGACAGGGCATATTTCTCGCCGAAGACGAAGAAGGGCACGCCGCGAATGCCCTGCTCGGCGGCGCTGGTGGCGAGCTGGGCGGTGATGGACAATTCGTGCTCGTCGTTGATGGCATCGAGCGCATCGCCCCGGTCCCAGCCGAACCGCACGGCGATATCGGCCAGCACATTGTCGTCGTTGACCTGGCGATGGTCGAGGAAATAGGCCTCGGCAATGGCATTGGCCAATTCGTGCTGGTTGCCATTGGGCTTGGAAAGCCGGGTGATCGTATGCGCCTTTGCGGTGTTGAACATGCGCGGCTGCTTGCTGAGATCGAGATCCACGCCGGCCTTCTTGGCTTCGCCTTCCACCCGCTCCCACATTTCCTTGGGATCGCGGCCATATTTGGCACGCAGCATTTCCCCGACATCGACGCCTTCAGGCGGCACGGAGGGATCGAGATAGAAGGGGTGGTTCTCCACCACGACCTCGACATCCTCGGGCAAGCCGGCAATGGCCCGGTCGAGACGGGCCGAGCCCACCAGGCACCAGGGGCAGACCACATCGGTGAACACGTCGATCTTGAGCAATTTGGCCATTGAGCGGCTCCCGCAGAAACTGATCCCGCCCAGATGGCGCTCCGGGCGGGATGTGGCAAGAGGGCACTTCAGCGTAACCTTGGGGGTAACCTTTCGCTCAGGCGGCGGGGCTGGCCGTCCCTTGCCCCTGGACCAGGGCGAAGGGCGGGGTATAGGCGGCGGTCAGCACCAGGCCCATCGTGGCGCTGAACCCCACAATGGCCAGCATGGGCGTCAGCAGCCAGCCCGCCAGCGGAGAGGCGGCGCCGACCCGCATCAGCACGGCTAGGCCGAACACCAGGACGCCAGTGCAGACCAGGCTCAATTGCAGCGAATCGAGCGGCGGGGTGATGAAGGGCAGGGCGATATAGAGCGCGACGAGGCCGGCGAGCCACAGCCGGGCCCGGGGCGCCGAAACCAGGATCAGCGCGCCATAGGCGGCGCCCATGAGCGCGAGCTGGGCGAGATGGGCCGCGCCGCCCACCCAGCCGGGCAGGCCGAAAGGCGCGAAGAACAGGGGCAGGATGCCAAGGGCTTCGGCGCCGAGATTGGCCAGGCCGAACAGGCCCGGCGCCAGGGCGGCGCAGGCCAGCAGGGTCAGGCCCGCGCGGATATTGGCGGCGGTGCCGCGGCGATCCGGAACGGCGTTGGTATAAAGTGCTGTGGTGGCCATTTCGCGGCTCCCCGTGGCAGATGCGTACAGGGTCAATGGCCAGACATGGTGGTCGGTTCCGCTAACGTCAACACGCCTCCGTTAGCGATGTGGCTTGAGGCGCGGCCTTCATCGGCCTATTTGCAGGGCACGAACAGGGGTTTGAGCATGGCTGAAGCGGATCACGAGACGCGGCTGGAGGCGCTGGAAACGCGCCTGGCCTATCAGGACCAGACGATCGAGGACCTCAACGCCACCATTACCGAGCAATGGAAGAGCATCGATCTTCTGACCCGCAAGCTCGCCATGCTGGAAGAACAGGTCCGTTCGGGCGCCTATATTGCCGATCCGGCCACCGAAAAGCCGCCCCGCATTAT
>Ga0160493_100323_pt1 | contig 13722 bp, 15 predicted proteins | sample DID2MG_2_FD_108262 | JGI IMG/M metagenome (GOLD analysis project Ga0160493, IMG submission 108262) | Enriched soil microbial communities from UW Madison campus, WI, USA - DID2878_E24_FP2 MG | ecosystem: Environmental > Terrestrial > Soil > Unclassified | place: USA: Madison, Wisconsin | collected... | reverse complement strand
CTCGGGCTTGACCCGAGGGTTCTTCCCTCTCCCATGCATTGCCGAGACAGCCCGGCAATGACGGCCGAATTCCCCGCGTTTCCCGACCGCTATTTCCCCGAAAGCCTGAATGCCCTAAAAGGGCGCCGTCATTGCTTCGGAGGCACAATGCCGGCATCGCCGTTCGAACTTTCATCGCTCACGGAGGTCATCATCGGCCGCTTTCCCGGGCTGGAAAACGCATCCTTCCGCCTGCTGGCCGAGGGTTGGGACAGCGTCGCCGTGGATGTCGATGACCGGATCATCTTCAAGTTTCCGCGGCACGAACGGGGCGAAGCCGCGCTGCGCCGCGAGGTGAACATTCTTGGGCTGGTGGGGGCCAATGTCGATATGCGCGTGCCCTCCCTGACGCTGTTCGAGAGCCCGGTCGTCTTTTCCCGCCACGACAAGATCGCGGGCGATCATCTCGTCACCGCCCAATATGAGGCGCTGGACGATGCCGCGCGCCAGGCACTCGGTGAGGCGATGGGGCATTTTTACGCCCAATTGCACAATATCGATCCCGCCGACGCCGTGGCGGCGGGCGCCCTGCCGGTCGAGACCTGGCTCGACGCCGACGAAATCCTGCGCCGCATCCGCCCGGTCCTGCCCGAAACGCTGTGGCCCTTCGCCGAAGCGATCATGGCGGGCTGGCGCGATCTCGATCCCGATCCATACGGCACCATTTACGGCTTTTTCGACGGCCATGGCTGGAACATGGCCTTCGACCATGCCGCCGGGCGGCTCAACGGCGTCTACGACTTCGCCGATTCCGGCCTCGGCCCGCTGCATCAGGATTTTCTCTATTCCAACCTGATCTCGGCCGATCTGACCGCGCGGATCATCGCCGCCTATGAACGCGAAACCGGCCGCCATATCGATCGCGAGAGGGTGGACCTGCTCACCGGCACCCATCGCCTGTGGGAATTGGCCATGGAGGCGCACCTGCCGGCCCATATCGATGCGCTGGTCGAGGCCATCGCGCTCTGGACCGAGCGGACCCGCTAATTAATATTGCGCCACCCGGCGCGCATAGGTGGACATGAAATCGAGCGAGGCCAGTACGCCGCGCAGCGACATCCGGCTTTCGACCGGCCTTTCCACGCCCACCAGCGGCACCGACAGGGTCAGCGCATTGCGCTCCGCCATCTTCTCCAGCACCGCCTCGCGGTCGTCCCCGATGAGGAAGAACTGGTTGGTCACGTTGTGCCGGGTTTCGATATCGGTGCCCCAGCTCAACGCGATCGGCGCCTCGCCGCCGAAACGCACGAGGATGGGGCGCTGTGCGTCGTATTCGCCCCTCGTCGGCGATACGGTGATGGCCAGGTCGATCTCGCCGTCGAGCCGGTTGTGGATCAGCGTCAGCTTGTAGGCCGGCAGGTTGGCGCCGTTCAATTCCGCGCTACCGGTGCTGGCAAAGCAGGAATAGCCGTAAAAATCGGTGGCATCCTCGTCGATGACGTCCGGACAGGCGGCCAACCAGTCGCGGTGATATTCCCGCCATTCTCCGGAGGAATGATGAAACGGCTGGGCCAGGGCCGGGCCGCCGAGCGCCAACAGCGCCGCAAGGCAGATCGCATTGCGCATTCGGTCTCTCTTACCTTTGCCCCCCGGCCGGTTTCTTGTATCAGCTTGGGGCGAAAAATCGAATGGGACATCGGTATGAGCACCGAAACGATCAATGGCCATATCCTGTTTTTTGTCGCTTCCGAGGGCCCCACCCTCAGCAGCGAGCAGGATGCGCTCGACCTCCTGGGCGAGACCTATGGCACCGAGGCCGAGATGATCGTCGTTCCGGCGGGCCGCTTGGCGCCCGAATTCTTCGATCTCAGCACCAGGCTGGCCGGGCATTTCTTCCAGAAGCTGCAGAATTACCAGATGCGTCTCGCCATTGTCGGCGACATCGGCGACCATGTCTCCCGCAGCACGGCCCTGCGCGACTTCGTCGGCGAAACCAATCGCGTCGGTCACCACATCTTCGCTGCCGACCGCGCGGCGCTGGAGGCCGGCCTTGGCCGGAAAGCCTGATCATGGCGCGGATCAAGACCGAGGCGGCCTCGGCCGAACTGTTCGCGCCCGAGGCGGGTTTCCCCGATTTCAGCCATGAGGAGATGCTCATGGCTCGCGGCGCGCTTCTGGTGGCGGGGGTCGACGAGGCCGGGCGCGGCCCGCTGGCCGGGCCGGTCGTGGTCGCCGCGGTGCGGCTCGACCCCGCCCGCATCCCCGCCGGCCTCAACGATTCCAAGAAGCTGACGCCTGAGCGGCGCGACGCGCTCTATGAGGAGATCGTCGCCAGTGCGGAAGTCGCCATCGTCTCCGCCCCGCCCAGCGACATTCTCGCGCTCAATATCCGCGGCGCCACGCTGGCAGCCATGGCGCGGGCCGTGCGCGCCCTGCCCCGAGCGCCCGACCGGGTTCTGGTCGATGGCCGCGACGTGCCGCCCGGCCTGCCCTGCCCCGGCATCGCGCTGATCGGCGGCGACGGGCGCAGCGTCTCCATCGCGGCGGCTTCCATCGTGGCCAAGGTCACCCGCGACCGCATGTGCGCGATCATGGATTGCGACGCGCCCCATTTCGGCTTTGCCGGACACAAGGGCTATTCCACCGCCGCCCATCTCGCCGCGCTGGACCGCCACGGCCCCTGCCGCCACCACCGCTCCGAATTCGCGCCGGTCGCCGCTTTGCTGGTGCGGAAGACCACGCTGGTGGTCGCCGGTTAACCCCCCGCTAACCCCTTGCGAACGCTCCATTAACCTCAACGCTTTATAAGAGCCTTGTTAGTACTGCGTTAGGGTTAAGTGCATGTTGCGTACCGCGCGTACGGCCAGCAAGGCCGATGCGGAAAGGGTGGCCACGCGCCTCCCGATCGATACTATCCTTGTGGGCGATTGCATCGACCACATGAATAGTCTGCCGGCCGGCTCCATCGATCTCATTTTCGCCGATCCCCCCTATAACCTCCAGCTCGAGCAGGGGCTGACCCGTCCCGACCAGTCCAGGGTCGATGCGGTGGACGACGATTGGGACAAGTTCGACAGTTTTGCCCATTACGACGCCTTTACCCGCGCCTGGCTCTCGGCGGCGCGGCGGCTGCTCAAGCCCGACGGGGCGCTCTGGGTCATCGGCTCCTATCACAATATCTTCCGCGTCGGCGCCGCGCTCCAGGATCTCGATTTCTGGATGCTCAACGACATCGTCTGGCGCAAGGCCAATCCGATGCCCAATTTCCGCGGCACGCGCTTCACCAATGCGCATGAAACGCTGATCTGGGCCGCCAAGAGCCAGAAAAGCCGCGTGACCTTCAATTACGAGGCCATGAAACTGGCCAATGACGACACGCAGATGCGCAGCGACTGGCTCTTCCCCATCTGCACCGGTGCCGAGCGCCTCAAGGACGAGGACGAGAACAAGCTGCATCCGACCCAGAAGCCGGAAGCCCTCCTGTTCCGCATTCTCAATGCCACGACCAAGCCCGGCGATATCGTGCTCGACCCGTTCTTCGGCACCGGCACGACCGGCGCCGTGGCCCGCAAGCTGGGCCGGCACTTCATCGGCATCGAGCGCGAACAGGCCTATATCGCCGGCGCCCGCCAGCGCATCGCCTCCATCCGCCCCGGCGTTTTCGAAGCGCTGCAATCGGTGACGCCCAAGCGCAAGGAAGCCCGCATTCCCTTCGGATCGCTGGTCGAGCAGGGCCTTATCGAAGTGGGCGCGCAACTTTTCGACGCGGGCCGGCGTTATTCGGCCATGGTTCGTGCAGACGGCTCGCTCGTCTCCGGTCCGCATCAGGGGTCGATCCACAAGGTCGGCGCGCTGGTTCAGGGTTCGGAGTCATGCAACGGGTGGACCTTCTGGCACCACGAACAAGCCGGGCGAATGGAGCCCCTGGATACGTTCAGGACCGACATTCGCCAAAAACTTGATTTGCTTTCTGCCTGATCCTGACCTCCAATCTCCCCATCAGGCTCTATCAACTGGCCGCCGGTTTGCCCCGGCGGCCTTTTTGTTGGCTAGGGCGTAATGAGCGATACGGTCGGGAAGTAGGTTTCGTATCGGCGCCGATCGCGGGTCAGCAGCTTGACGCCAGCCACTGCCGCATGGGCACCGATAAAGAAATCAGGCAGAACGCCGGTCCGTATCCCACCTGCCTTGCGGTAGAGTTGAAACGCCTTGGCCGCCAGAAACAAGGCTTCGCGCGGCACGGCCCGGTGAACCGCGCCAAAGCGCTGGACCACCCAATCAACCTCTTCGATCTGCGCATAAGGAACAGCAAGCTCAGCATATATGACGTCATTGATCACGAGCGGTCCAGAGAGGCGTGCCTCCTCGAGACGAGCCAAGGACCATGCGTAATGCTGAGGATCGTCGGTGAGCACATCGAGAAGGACATTGGTGTCGACAATCGTCATTCTTCGCCGCGCGTCAGCGCCATGATCTCGTCGGTGGTCATGCCGCGCCCCGCATGGCCGCGCAGCGCTTCGAACGGACTGACGGCCTTCTTTTTGTTTGCCGGCTCGATGACAATGTCTCCGTCCTTGTTCCGACGGAACTCTACGGCGCTGCCAGGTCCAATCCCAAGATGCTCGCGGACGGGTTTGGGGATGGTCACCTGACCTTTAACAGTAAGCGTGCTGGCCATTTGCAAAATCCTTACCTTAAAGAAGAAAAGTAATACCTTCTCTTGTCAAAGACAAGACTCAGCTTTCCAGCCCCGCCTGCGCCAGCACTTTCCTGAACAGCGTCGGCAAAGCCTCGCCCTTGAGCGCTGACGGCTCCGTCCACCAGCCGTCATCCAGGCCGTCGGGCGCAACGATTGCCGACCACACCTCCAGTTCCAGCCGGAAATGGGTGAAGACATGCACCACCTGCCCGCGATGCCGCCATTGCCCGGCAATCGGGTAGGCGGCTTCGGACAGCTCCGCCTGCCAGGCCGATCCGGGCACTTCGGTCATGCCGGCCAAGAGGCCCTTGGGCGGGCGGCTTTGCAGGTAAACGTCGCCGGCCGCGTCCAGCATCACATAGGCATGGCCCCGCCGCACCGGCTTTTCGGCCTTTTCCGGCTTTATGGGATAGAGCAGCGGATTGCCCTCGCGCGAGGCCAGGCAATCGGGCTGCAAGGGACAGATCAGGCAGCTTGCGCTGCGCGGCGCGCAGATCGTCGCCCCCAGATCCATCATGGCCTGGGCGAAATCGCCGGCCCGATCCGGCACCGAAGCCTGCAGGGCCGCCCGCAATTCTTCCTTGGCCTCGCGCACCGGCACGTCCAGCGCATGATAGCGCGCCAGCACCCGGTCGAGATTGCCGTCGAGCACGGCGACACGCTCATCGAAGCAGATGGCGGCGATGGCGGCGCTCGTATAGGCGCCGATGCCGGGCAGAGTCTGCAAACCCGCCGACGTCGCGGGGAAAACCCCGCCATGCTCCCGCACCACGGCCTGCGCGCAGGCATGCAGGTTCCGCGCCCGGGCGTAATAGCCCAGCCCCGCCCATTCGCGCAGCACCGAATCGAGCGGCGCGGCCGCCAGGTCCTCGACGCGTGGCCAGAGCCCGGTAAAGCGCAGGAAATAGGCCTTCACCGCGGCCACCGTGGTCTGCTGCAGCATCACCTCGCTCAGCCAGACGCGATAGGGATCGGGGCGCAGGCCGGCTTTCCGGTCCGCCGGCGACACGCGCCAGGGCAGGTCACGGGCGTGGTCGTCATACCAGGCCAGCACGGCCCGGGCGTCGATGGGATGGGGATTGGAAAGGGGCAATTGGGGCATTTCTTTTGGTAACGCGCGCACGCTACCTGCGGGGTCAGGCGCGGTCCATTCAAAATGACCTCTCGCGCCCTTATTCCGGTGGCTCCTTCGCCTCCCTCCCCTCAAGCGCAGGGCTATCGCATGTGGCCAAGCGTATCGTGCCTGCCGGCACCCCCTCCCATCCTCCCCCGTCAAGGGGGAGGTGCTGCATCCAGTGTAGGGCGGTATTTGCTTCTCATACGCCGGCCCGGCACCCTCCCCCTTGCGGGGAGGGATGGGGAGGGGGATGGCCCCTCGATCTTATCGGCCCATATGCGATAGCCTTGGGCCCGCGCTCTGGATCGCCCGAAACACATCCCTTCCCCCAAGGGAGGCCTTGTGGTGGGGCTCGCTCTTGCCCTCGGCCCCGCCCCGCGCTACTCCAACATCCATGTCCAGGGACGAGCCGCCCGAATATAAGCGCCGCAACAAGGCCGTCTCCGTCGCCGACGCGCTGGCGGGGGCCATCGATCCGGTGCTGCGCAAGCGCGGCTTTGCCGGCCGGGACATCATCACCCATTGGGCCGCCATTGCTCCGCCCCCCTTCGACCGGACCTGTCTGCCCGACAAGTTGAGCTGGCCACGCGGCAGCAACAATGCCGATGGGGCGACCTTGGTGCTGCGCTGCGCGCCGGGACAGGCGCTCTTCGCCCAGCACGAGGCGCCGGCCATCGCGGCGGCGATCAACCGCTATTTCGGCTATGTCCTGGTCAAGGATGTACGGCTCTCGGCCGAGCCATTCACCCCCGGTTCAGCCATCAAGGCGCAAAAACCCTATCAACCGAGCCAGAGCATTATCGCGAAGGTCGGCAAGCAGACCGAAAAGGTCGAAGACGGCGATCTGAGGGAGGCGTTGCAGGTCCTGGGCCTGGCGCTCTCCAGCAGGTCGGAACGACGGAACCGGTAATCAGTTCACCGGGTGTTGATGGGAATGCCCACTTGCCGACACCTTCCGCCCGTGTAGTGTCCGGCACATAATCATCAGGAGCCTCTCACGTGAAATTCAATCGCCGCGAAACCATCCTCCTTGCAGCCGCTGCCTCGGCGCTCAGCCTTTCGGGCATCGGGATTGCGCAGGGCGCCGAAGGCGACGTCATCGATGAGGCCCGCCTGATGGCGCCGGCCGGTGGCCTGGTGGACCATGTGGAGGGCAATGCCGACGCTCCGGTCACCGTCATCGAATATGCCTCGCCCACCTGCCCGCATTGCGCGGCCTTCCACATCAATGTCTATGAGCCCTTCAAGGCCGCCTATATCGACACCGGCAAGGTCAAGTTCATCGTGCGGCCCTTCGCCCGCAATGCGCTGGACGCGGCGATCTTCATGCTGGCCGAGGCCGCCGGCCCCGAGCATTATCACGAAGTGGTCGCGACCTATTTCAAGACCCAGAACGAATGGGGCATGTCCGAAAAGCCGCGCGACGCCATCTTTGCCATTGCCCAGCAATTGGGCTTTACAGAGGAAAGCTTCAACGCCGCCTTGACGAATCAGGACGTGCTGAACGGGATTGAAGCGCAGAAAAACCAGGCGCTCGACGATTTCGGGCTGACGGGGACGCCGACATTCTATGTCAACGGCAAGACACTTTCGGGGGGCAAGACGCTCGAGCAGCTCGCTGCCGAGATCGATCCCCTCGTGCCCGCCGACTTCGTCGCTCCCGCCGCTGACGCCATGGCGCCGGCCGCCGACGCGATGGCGCCTGCTGCGCAGTAACGGCATACTCGATTTCCCCTCTCCCCTTGTGGGAGAGGGTGCCCGAAGGGCGGGTGAGGGGTTCTCTCCACCCGCGCAGCCCCCTCATCCGGCGCTGCGCGCCACCTTCTCCCACAAGGGGAGAAGGGAAGAATGAAATTCTCCCGCCTCCGCCTTCACGGCTTCAAATCCTTCTGCGACGAAACCGTGCTCGTCATGGAGCCGGGGCTGACCGGCATTGTCGGCCCCAATGGCTGCGGCAAGTCCAATCTTGTCGAGGCCATGCGCTGGGTCATGGGCGAAAGCTCCTACAAGGCCATGCGCGCCTCGGGCATGGACGACGTGATCTTTTCCGGCTCCGGCAATCGCCCGGCGCGCAATTCGGCCGAAGTCACCCTCGTCCTTGACAATGCCGACCGCACCGCCCCCGCCGCGCTCAATAATGCCGATGTGCTCGAAGTCACCCGCCGCATCGAGCGGGAGGCCGGCTCGGTCTATCGCGTCAACAGCAAGGAAGTGCGCGCCCGCGACGTGCAATTGCTGTTCGCCGATGCCTCGACCGGCGCCCATTCCCCCGCCATGGTGCGCCAGGGGCAGATCGGCGAATTGATCGCCGCCAAGCCCACGGCCCGCCGCGCCCTGCTCGAAGAGGCAGCCGGCATTTCGGGCCTGCATTCGCGCCGCCATGAAGCCGAATTGCGCCTGCGCGCCGCCGAGGGCAATCTCGAGCGCGTCGACGACATTATCGGCCAGATCGAAACCCAGCTCGAAACGCTGAAACGCCAGGCGCGGCTGGCGACGCGCTATCGCGGCCTTTCCGGCGATATCCGCCGCGCCGAGGCGACCCTGTTCCACATCCGCTGGGTCGCCACCCGGGTGGCCGAGAAGGAGAACGAAGCGGCCCAGGCGGTGCTGATCCGCCAGCTTGCCGACGCGACCCATGCCGAACACGGGGCGCAGAAGGCCGCCGAAAGTGCCGAGGCGGCGCTGACGCCGCTGCGCGAACGTGAGGCGGTCACCGGAGCGGTGCTGCAGCGCTATACGATTTTGTCCGAACAGCTTGCCGACGAGGCGCGCCGCATGAGCCAGCGCCGGGCCGAGCTGGAGGACCGCCTGCGCCAGATCGAAGCCGATGGCTCGCGCGAACGCGAATTGGTGGCCGAAAGCGAGACCACGCTTGCCGCCTATGGGGAGGAAGAGGCGCAGTTGAGCGCCGAGCAGCAGGCGGCCCAGGCCGAATATGACGCGGCCCGCGTCGCCGCCGACAATGCCCGCGCCGCCGTGGCCGAAGCCGATGCCGCCAGCCGGGCAGCCGCCGATGCGCTGGCGCAATTGCGCGCCCGCCGGGCCCAGGCCGAGCGCAACCTGCTCGATGCGCGCAATCGCCATGCCCGCCTGGCCCAGCAATTGGCCGAGGTCGAGGCCGACATGGCCGGCGTCATTGCCGCGCTCGATGCCGACGAAACCCTGGCCGGGCGCCGCGCGGCGCTCGATATCGCCCAGGCCCAGGCCGGCGCCGCCGAAAAAGCCGCCCTCATGGCCGAGGAGCAGGCCGGCGCCGCGCAATCCCGGCTCGATACGGCCCGGCCGCGCCTGGCCGAGCTCGACGCCCTGGTCACCCGGCTCGAGGCGGAGGCGGCTACCCTCGCCAAGATGCTCAATACCGGCGCCAGCCTCTGGCCCGCCGTCATGGACGAGCTTCGGGTCGAACCCGGCTACGAAACCGCTTTGGGCGCCGCTTTGGGCGACGATCTCGAAGCCTCCTCCGATGCCGGCGCGCCCATGCATTGGTCCATCGCCATCGATCGCTATGACGATCCGCCCCTGCCGCAGGGGGCCGAGCCGCTGTCGCGCCACGTCACCGGGCTCAATCTGCTCGAACGCCGCCTCGCCCAGATCGGGCTGGTCGATGCGGTGGACGGCCCCGCGCTGATGCCGGCGCTCAAGCCGGGCCAGCGCCTCGTGACCCTGGATGGCGCGCTCTGGCGCTGGGACGGCTTCGTCGCCGCCGCCGATGCGCCCAGCGCCGCCGCGCAGCGTCTGGCACAGCGCAATCGCCTCAACGAACTGGACGAGGAAATCACCCGCGCCAAGGGCGAGCGCAATGCCTGGAAGCGCGATGTGGAGGCGCTGGCCGTGGCTCTGGACGCCGCCCGCCAGGCCGAGCGGCAGACCCGCGAGGATTGGCGCAAGGCCCAGCATGCCATCGCCGCCGCCCAGTCCGAACTCGACAAGGCCCAGCGCGCCATCGGCGATCTCGCCACCCGCCGCTCCACCCTGGAGGAGGCCCGGGCGCGCCTGTCCGCCAGCCTGGCGGAGGCCCGCGCCATGCAGGACGACGCCGAGCGGGCCCAGGCCGAGGCCGGCGATGAAGGCGAAATCGCCGCTTCAGCCGAGGCGGCGCAACGCCAGCTCGCCGCCCTGCGCGACACGGCCGACCAGGCCCGGCTTAAACTCGCCAATGTCGAATCGGCGGCCCGCATGCGCAGCGCCCGGCTCGATCAATTGGCGCGCGACAAAGCCGCCTGGCAGCGCCGCCGCGACGGCGCGCAGGCGCAATTGGCCATTCTCGACCAGCGCAGCGGCGAGGTGGAGGCCCAGCTTTCCGGCCTCGCCGAGGCGCCGGAAGGTTTTGCCGGCCGCAAGGCGCAGCTCGACGACCAGATCGAGACGGCCCGCGCCGAACACCAGCAGGCCGGCGACCGGCTCAACGCCGCCCAGAATGCCTGGCGCGAGGCCGACAAGGCGCTGAAGGCGGCCGGCGACGCGCTCAACGCGGTGCGCATCGAACTCACCCGCATCGAGGAGCGCCTCAAGGGCGCCATCGCCCAGCGTCAGCAGATCGAACGGCAGATCGAGGAAACGCTGGGCATTCCCGCCGGCAAGACGCTCGAAGCCTCCGGCATCCGCCCCGAGGAAGCCCTGCCAAACGAGCAGGCCGTCGAAACCAAGCTCGACCGCCTCAAGGCCGAGCGCGAGCGGCTGGGCGGGGTCAATCTTTCGGCCGAAAAGGAGGCCGAGGAGGTCCAGCTCAAGCTCGACAATATGGTCAAGGACCGCGACGACATCCTCGAGGCCATCGCCAAGCTGCGCGCCGGCATTGCCGCGCTCAACCGCGAGGGTCGCGCCCGCCTCAACGAGGCCTTCGGCAAGGTCAATGCGCATTTCCAGGCGCTGTTCACCACCCTGTTCGGCGGCGGCACGGCGGAATTGAGCTTCGTCGAGAGCGACGATCCGCTGGAAGCCGGCCTCGAAATCATCGCCCGCCCGCCCGGCAAGAAGCCGCAGACCATGACGCTGCTATCCGGCGGCGAGCAGGCGCTGACCGCCATGAGCCTCATCTTCGCGGTCTTCCTCACCAATCCCGCGCCGATCTGCGTGCTGGACGAGGTCGACGCCCCGCTCGACGACGCCAATGTCGAGCGCTTCTGCAACCTGCTCGATTCCATGCGCCAGCGCACCAATACCCGCTTCATGGTGATCACCCACAATCCGATCACCATGAGCCGTATGGATCGGCTGTTCGGCGTCACCATGGCCGAGCGCGGCGTCAGCCAGCTCGTCTCGGTGGATTTGCAGACGGCCGAAAGTTTTCGCGAGGCGGTTTAGCGCTCGGGGGCCGATTGCGCTTCGAGCCGCGCAATGGTCCGGCCGGCTTCGTCCAGCTCGCCCTCCAAGGCGGCGATCCGGCGATGCAGCGCCTCGACGCTCTCCCCTTCGGGCGCGGCTTCGGCCGTTTCGGCTTCGGCCGGGGCTGAGGACAGAATGCGCCCATGGAGCGCGCGCAGATAATCGACATCGTCGGGATGCGACTGGCCGGCGCGCGCCTCTTCGGCAATGCGTTCGAGGTCGGCCTGGGTATCGGCGTTCATCTCTCCGGTCGCCAGCAGTTCGGCAATTAGCGTCTCGACTTCCGTCACATTCATTCTCGAAGGCCTTCCTATGTCTATGATCGGATCACGACTTGCCTGAATCAGGCGCCAGGCACAACCTCTGCCGCGCTCGGGGGCGACCATGCGCCTCGGCGAATGGCGCCCGGCACCGGCACAGAATCCCCCCGCCTTGCCATGACTCTGCCATCATCGGGGTGTGGACAGCATGCCGCACCCCCTCCTCGATGCAAATATCATTGTTGAAACAAAGATTTAGAGCGATCAAGGCCGCCTTGACACCAAATGGGGCCACCACTATGTTGCGCGCGACTTAAAAGGGCGCCCGTGAATGCGGGGGACGGCCGGCCAAGGGGAGAAGCGGATGAACGTACCGCGGGATAACCAGGGCCAGCCCGATCGCTCTGGAGAGGCGACGCGGGATCTTGCATCGCGCATCGCCTCCGCCAAGCGGGAGCGGCAGCGGGAGGACGATAGAGCCTCGCGCGATGCTTCCCCGGAGATGAGCGGTCTGGCGCGCGGTTTGCGCATCGGCACCGAGTTCATCGCCGCGGTCCTGGTGGGTGCCGGCATCGGCTACCTGATCGACCTTGGCCTGGGAACCAGCCCCTGGGGCTTGCTCATCCTTCTGCTGATGGGCTTCGCCGCTGGAATCCTGAACGTCATCCGAGTGGTGGCGGAAATGAATGCCGCATCGCCTGCCCTGCCGGGTTCCGATATGGGACCGGACGCGGAAGACGAAGAGCGGGACGAGAAATGATGACGCTTAGAGGGCTCCATGGCCGGTACTGACCCGATCCACCAGTTTGTCATCTATGACCTGTTCGAGCTGTTCACCGTGGGCGGTGACGGCACCGAAGGTTCGGGCACCACCTTCGCCTTCACCAATTCGGCCCTGTTCATGGTGCTGACCGTGGCGGTGATCACGCTGTTCCTGCTCTGGGCCAGCGCCGGCAAGCGCCTGGTGCCCAACCGGCTGCAATTGACGGCGGAACTGCTCTACGAATTCGTGGCGGGAATGGTCCGAAGCTCGGCCGGCAAGGAAGGCATGAAGTTCTTCCCGCTGGTGTTCAGCCTCTTCACCTTCATCTTCGTGGCCAACATGTTCGGCATGGTGCCCTATTTCTTCACCGTCACCAGCCACATCATCGTCACCTTCGCCCTGTCGATGATGGTGTTCATCACCGTCATTCTCTATGGCTTCATCAAGAACGGCCCGAAATTCCTCAAGCTGTTCGTGCCGGCCGGCGTGCCGGGCTATATCCTTCCCATCGTGACGCCGATCGAGGTCATTTCCTTCCTCTCGCGTCCCATCAGCCTGTCGGTCCGTCTCTTCGGCAATATCCTTGCCGGCCACATCACCCTCAAGGTGTTCACCGGCTTTACCGTGATGATGATCGCCGGCCTGGGTGCGGCGGGCTGGGCAGCCGCCATCCTGCCGATGACCATGGCTGTCGCCATCACCGGCCTCGAGTTTCTCGTCGGTTCAGTTCAGGCCTATGTCTTCGCGGTCCTGACCTGCATGTATCTCAACGACGCGATCCACCCGTCCCACTAACCACCAATTTCGGCGGATGGCCCGCCGGACCCAAAAGTCGCTTGAAAGGACATTAAAATGGAAGCTGAAGCCGCAAAGTACATCGGTGCTGGTATTGCCACCTTCGGTATGGCTGGTGCCGCTCTGGGCGTGGCCAACATCTTCGGCAACTTCCTCTCGGGTGCCCTGCGCAACCCGTCGGCTGCTCCGAGCCAGTTCGGTAACCTGATCTTCGGTTTCGCCGTGACCGAAGCTCTGGGCATCTTCTCGTTCCTGGTTGCCCTGATCCTGCTGTTCGTCGCCTAATTCGCGACGACACGAGACTATCGCAGCCGGACTGGTTCCGGCTGCGCTCCCTTCTCCGGCCCCTGGCCGGACGACCGGATTAGGCAATTCGAGGGCGCAACCTCGCGTCCGCAATTGCCTCAACAAGCAGAGAGAGCTGCCTTGCTTTTCGGCCCGAAAGGCAAAGAGTTCTAACGGGACCTCGACCAGATGGTAACGCAAGCCTACGCTCAAGAAGCGGAAATTCCGGCGGAAGAACACGCTGGCGAAGCTGTGCAGGTGGTAGACGGCGTGCACGCCGATCCGACCGAGGGCACGCATGCCACGACCGAAGCGCATGGCGATGACCATCATTCGGACGTTTTCCCGCCCTTCGACCCCGCGACCTTTCCCAGCCAGCTCCTGTGGCTCGCCATCACGTTCGGCCTGCTCTATGTGCTGATGAGCAGGCTTGCCCTGCCCCGGCTGGGCGGCATCCTGGAAAACCGCAAGGCCCTGATCGATGCCGATCTGGCGGCCG